>OFDN01000808.1_pt1 | contig 23278 bp, 21 predicted proteins | sample 1520971 | NCBI WGS metagenome assembly OFDN01 (sample SAMEA94257418, study PRJEB24077) | hot springs metagenome | biome: Aquatic biome; feature: Geographical feature; material: Water | place: India | collected 2012-06-12 | depth 5 m
CCAATCCGCGCGAACTGGCCGGCAAGATCGCCGCCAAGACGGGCTGCAAGGTCCAGGGCGCCGGCGGCACGGCGCGCATCGAGCGCGGCGCGGGCCGCATTCCGGTGCTGCGCCTGCACTTCGTGATCGAACAGGCGCAGGCCCAGCTCAAGGGCACGCAGCAGATGGTGCTGTGCGGCGCCAAGGCGCCGTTCGCCTTCTTCGCCTATCCCGGCAAGCCGTCGGTGCTGACGCCGGATGGCTGCGAGACGACCGTCCTGTGCCCCGTCGAAGGCGACATCCTGGGTTCGCTCGAAGCGCTGGCGATGGAACTCGACGCGATGAACGAGAAGGCCGCGGGCGTTGCCCAGCCGAGCCGTCCGGAGCGTCCGACCGGCAAGTTCACGCTCGACGGGCTCGGCCAGGCGCTCGGCGCGACGATGCCGGAAGGCGCCATCGTGGTCGACGAATCGGTGACGACGGGCCGCGGCTTCTTCCCGTTCAGCGCCGGCGCCCCGCCGCACGACTGGCTGAACAACATGGGCGGCTCGATCGGTTTCGGCGCGCCCGTCGCGGTCGGCGCGGCCGTTGCCTGCCCCGATCGCAAGGTCATCTGCATGATCGGTGACGGCTCGTCGATGTACACGATCCAGTCGCTGTGGACGATGGCGCGCGAGAATCTCGACGTCTGCGTGATGATCTTCTCGAACCGCTCCTACAACATCCTCTACAGCCAGCTCGCCGATGTCGGCGCGGCCAATCCAGGCCCGCGCGCCATCGACATGCTGACCCTGGACCGGCCGACGCTGCAGTTCACCGATCTCGCCAAGGGCATGGGCGTGGCCGCCGGCAAGGCGACCAATCTGGAGGAGCTGACCAAGCAGCTCACCTACGCCATGTCGCACAAGGGTCCGTACCTCATCGACGTGATCATGTAGGCGCGGGCGGAAGCCATCATGGAAGAAGCCCGCCGACGCACGCTGCATGGCCGTCGACGGGGCAAGAAACTGCGGGCCGGGCAGCAGTCGCTGCTCGACACGCTGCTGCCTCGCCTCGAAGTCGCCCTGCCGGCCACCCCCATCGTCACCCCGGACAACGAGGTTGCCGAGAGCGCCGCTAAGATCGACCTCGCGCAGACTTTCGGCGGCACGCTGCCGGCCGATGGCGTGTGGCTGGAAGTGGGCTTCGGTGCGGGCGAGCACCTGGTCTGGCAGGCCGAGCAGCACCCCAATGTCGGGCTGATCGGCTGCGAGCCCTACATCAACGGCGTCGCCAAGTGCCTGGCGCACATCGAACGGACCGGCGTGCCGAACGTGCGGCTGTTCACCGACGACGCCCGCTTCGTGATGCAGGCGCTGCCGCCGCAGTCGCTGTCGCGCGCCTTCGTGCTGTTTCCCGACCCCTGGCCGAAGACCCGCCACCACAAGCGCCGCTTCGTGCAGCGCGCCAACCTCGACATCCTGGCCCGCCTCATGAAGCCGGGCGCGGAACTGCGCGTGGCGACCGACGATCCGAGCTACCTCCCCTGGATGGTCGAACACGCCTGCCGGCACCCCGCCTTCGAATGGCTGGCCGAAACCCCCGCCGACTGGCGCGGCCGCCCGGAAGACTGGCCGGAGACCCGCTACGAAAAGAAGATGCTCGCCGGCCACAAGCCGGTCTTCCTGCGGCTGAGACGGCGCTAGAAAGGTCCCTCACTGCGTTCGGGATGACAATTTTGCTGGGATTTGCGCAGTGCGCCCATTCAGAAATCGCTGTCATCCCGAACGCAGTGAGGGACCTTTCGCTTCCTTCAAAGAAGCGAGGCAAGCTCGAGGCTTGCCACACTATATATAGAGGGTCAGTCAGGTCCCCCCATAGGGGGTGCGGAATCCCTTGCCAGTCGAGGGGCGGAAGCCTATATCCGCGCCATCCTCATCGGGTTCACGGGATGAACCAAAGAAAAAGAGTGGGCCGCAAACCCGCTCTTTTCATTTGGCCCCCTCCCAACGGCCCAGAACGTCGAGAAGCAAAGCCCGCGTGACCGATCTGCTGCGTCGAATCGAAGACATCATCGCCCCGACCATCGTCGGCATGGGCTTCGAGGTGGTTCGCGTCGCCATGAGCAAGGGCGGGACGCTGCAGATCATGATCGAGCCGGCCGACGGGCGGCCGCTCGACGTCGAGGATTGCGCGACCGTATCGCGCGCCGTGTCGGCCGTGCTGGACGTCGAGGATCCGATCGCCGAGGCCTACACGCTGGAAGTGAGTTCGCCCGGCATCGACCGGCCGCTCACCCGGCCCAAGGATTATGCACGCTGGGCAGGACATCTCGCGCGCATCGAGACCGCGCTGTCGGTCGAGGGACGGCGGCGCTTCAAGGGAACGCTGCTCGGGCTCGACGGCGACCTGGTGCGCCTGAAGCTCGACGACGGCAAGGAAGCCGCGGTGCCGCTCGAAGCGGTGACGCGGGCCAAGCTCGAACTGACGGACCGTCTGATCGAAGAACACCGTCTGGCCGCCGAGGGCGCGGCCGGGCAGACCCACTGAACGGACTGGCTAGAGAAGAGGGAAGAAACATGGCGACGACAGCCGATATCCCGCGCCTTGAGATGCTTCAGGTGGCCGACATGGTCGCCCGCGAGAAGGGCATCGAACGCGAGGAAGTACTCGAGGCGATGGAGCAGGCCATCCAGAAGTCCGGCCGCGCCAAGTACGGGCTGGAGCACGACATCCGCGCCGAGATCGACCGCAAGACCGGCGAGATCAAGCTGCTGCGCTACATGCAGGTCGCCGATCCGATCGAGAACGAGAACATCCAGGTCTCGGTGGTGGAGGCCCAGCGCCGCAACCCCGAGGCCCAGGTCGGCGACTACCTGACCGACGAGCTGCCGCCGATCGACTTCGGCCGCGTCGCCGCGCAGACCGCCAAGCAGGTGATCACGCAGCGCATGCGCGAGAGCGAGCGCAAGCGCCAGTACGAGGAATTCAAGGACCGTATCGGCGAGATCGTGTCGGGCGTGGTCAAGCGCGTCGACTACGGCAACATCACCGTCGACCTGCAGCGCGCCGAGGGCGTGATCCGTCGCGACGAGACGATCCCGCGCGAGTCCCTGCGCGTGAACGACCGCGTGCGCGCCTACATCTTCGACGTGCGCGAGGAGCCGCGCGGCCCGCAGATCTTCCTGTCGCGCAGCCATCCGCAGTTCATGGCCAAGCTGTTCACGCAGGAAGTGCCGGAGATCTATGACAACATCATCGAGATCAAGGCCGTGGCCCGCGACCCGGGCAGCCGCGCCAAGATCGCGGTGCTGAGCCACGACAGCTCGATCGATCCGATCGGCGCCTGCGTCGGCATGCGCGGCAGCCGCGTCCAGGCCGTCGTGCAGGAGCTGCAGGGCGAGAAGGTCGACATCATCCCGTGGTCGAACGACACGGCGAACTTCATCGTCAACGCGCTGGCGCCGGCCGAGGTCAGCAAGGTGCTGATGGACGAGGAGAAGAACAAGACCGAGGTCGTGGTTCCCGACGACCAGCTCAGCCTCGCGATCGGCCGCCGCGGCCAGAACGTGAAGCTCGCGTCCCAGCTCACCGGCTGGGAGATCGACATCATGACCGAGACCGAGGAGAGCGAGCGCCGCCAGAAGGACACGCGCGAGCGCACCGAGCTGTTCAAGGCGACGCTCGACGTCGACGACGTGATCGCCCATCTGCTGGTCGCCGAAGGCTATGCCACGGTCGAGGACATCTCCGAGTCGGCGATCGAGGACCTGGCCGGCGTCGAGGGCTTCGACGAGGAGATCGCCACCGAGCTGCAGCGGCGCGGTCGCGAGTATCTCGAGAAGCGCGATGCCGAACTGGCCGAACGCCTGGCGTCGCTGGGCGTCGCCGAGGATGTGGTCAATGCCGAGGGCCTCACCCTGGCCATGGTGGTGGCGCTGGGCGAGGCGGGCGTGAAGACGCTCGACGACCTCGCGGACCTCGCTTCGGACGAACTGCGCGAGATCGTGGGCGAGAGCACCATCGACAACGATGCCGCCAACGCCATCATCATGAAGGCGCGCGAGCACTGGTTCGCCGACGAGGCCGCTCCGGCCGACGAAGCGAAGGCCTAACGGAGGAACGGCGCCTTTGACTCTTGCCCTTGCCATGACGGAACCCCATCTCACGGTGCCCCCCACCGGTCCGTTGCGCACCTGCATCGCGACCGGCGAGGAAGGCGCACCGGAGACGATGATCCGGTTCGTCGTGGGTCCCGAGGGCGATGCCGTGCCCGACCTGGCGCGGCAGCTTCCGGGGCGCGGCATGTGGGTGCGGGCCGAGCGTTCGGCGATCGAACGGGCGGTCGAGAAGAAGCTGTTCTCGAAGGCCGCGCGGGCACCGGTGAAGGCATCGGCCGAGCTGGTGGAGCGGGTCGAGAGATTGTTGCTCGAAAGGGTCCTGGCCGATCTGGGACGGGCGCGTCGCGCGGGCCGCGCGGTGGCGGGCTTCGTCAAGGTCGAGCAGATGATCGGTCGCGGGCAGGCGGGACTTCTCGTCGTCGCCGACGAGGCCGATGGCGACGGATTGCAGAAGCTGCGGGCGACAGGCCTGCCGCTCGAGAAACTGGGCGATGCGGCCGCGCTCGGCGGAATTTTTGGCCGCGAGCAGGCGGTTTACGTGGCGGTTGCCCGCGATGATGCGGGTGGCGCCTTCATTCAACGAATTTCTGCCGGAGCGTCGCGATGGCGCGGCTTCCGGCTGAACGGCGCCGGTTGACGGGCCGGGGCGGACCAAGGACAACAGCCGACATGACGGAACAGAACGATCAGAACAAGACGACCAAGCCGCTGACCCTCTCGACCACGCGCACGGGCGCGGCGTCGAAGGCAGACGCGACGCAGGTGCGCCAGAAATTCTCGCACGGGCGTACGCGCGCGGTGACGGTCGAGGTCAAGAAGCCGGTGAAGCGCGCCGGAACGGCGGCTGCTCCAGCGGCGGCGCCCGCTCCCGTGGCGCCCGCGCCGGTACCCGAGGCACCCAAGGCTCCCCCGGCGCCTGCCGGACGCACGCTGAAGCTCGGCGGCAGCGGCGGCGGCCAGCCGTCCGCGCCTCAGGCCAGCCGCGCTCCGGGGCCGACCCGGCAGCCCGGTGGTCGCGGCATCGTGCTGCGCACCCTCACCGAGGAAGAGAAGGAAGCGCGCGCGCGCGCCCTGGTCGACGCCAACCGCGACGCCGAAGTCGCGCGCAAGCGCGCGGCCGAGGAAGCCAGCCGTCGCGCCATCGAGGAAGAGGCGCGCCAGAAGGCCGACGAGGAGCACCGCAAGCGCCTCGCCGAGGAAGAAGCGCGCAAGAAGATCGAGGAAGAGGTCAAGCGCAAGGCCGACGCGCTGGTGCAGAAGCGCCTCGACCAGGCTTCTGCGGCCGCACCGCAGACCACGGTCGCCAAGCAGACCCAGGCGATCGAGGCCCGGCCGGCGGCGACGCCCGCGGCACCGGCTCCCACTTCCGCGGCTCCGGCCGCGCCGGTCCGTCGTCCGGTCGGTCCGTCCACCAGCGAGGCGCTGCGTCGTCCGCTGCCGCCGATGCGGTCGACCATCGCCAAGCGCCTGCCGCAGCCGACGGGTGCGCGGCGCGAGGCGCCCAAGCGCCGCAACGACAAGGTCGACGTCGGCCGCGCGGTCGAGGGCGAGAACGATTTCCGCAGCCGGTCGGTGGCGCAGCAGCGCCGCCGCCTGGAGCGCGAGCGTCGCCAGCAGTTCGGCAGCGAGCCGCAGCAGAAGGTCTATCGCGAAGTCACGATCCCTGAGTCGATCACCGTCCAGGATCTCGCGGTGCGCATGTCCGAGCGCGGCGCCGACGTGATCAAGACGCTGATGCGCATGGGCGTGATGGCGACCATCAACCAGGCGATCGACGCCGACACGGCCGAACTGGTCGTGACGGAAATGGGTCACCGCTACAAGCGCGTCGCCGAAGGCGACGTCGAGACCGGCCTGGCCGACATTCCCGATACCGAAGACGAGCTGGTTCCGCGTCCGCCCGTCGTCACGATCATGGGTCACGTCGACCACGGCAAGACCTCGCTGCTCGACGCGCTGCGCGCCACCGACGTGGCCGCGCACGAAGCGGGCGGCATCACGCAGCATATCGGCGCCTACCAGGTCACCCTGCCGTCGGAGCAGAAGATCACCTTCCTCGACACGCCGGGCCACGAGGCGTTCACCGCCATGCGCGCCCGCGGCGCCAAGGTGACCGACATCGTCGTGCTGGTGGTCGCCGGCGACGACGGCGTCATGCCGCAGACCAAGGAGGCGATCGCCCATGCCAAGGCGGCCGGCGTTCCGCTGATCGTGGCGATCAACAAGATGGACAAGCCGGGCGCGGATGCGAGCCGGGTCCAGAACGAGCTGCTGCGCGAGGAAATCCAGGTCGAAGCGCTGGGCGGCGACGTCCAGTCGATCGAGGTTTCGGCGACCAAGCGCATGAATCTCGACAAGCTCGAGGAAGCCATCCTGCTGCAGGCCGAGGTTCTCGAACTCAAGGCCAATCCGGACCGTGAAGCCGACGGCGTCGTGATCGAAGCCAAGCTCGATCCGGGCCGCGGCTCGGTCGCCACGGTGCTGGTCCAGCGCGGCACCCTGATGGTGGGCGACATCCTCGTCGCCGGCTCGGTGTGGGGTCGCGTGCGTCGCCTCGTCGACGATCGCGGACAGGCCGTCGTGGAAGCAGGCCCGGCCTTCCCGGTCGAAGTCCTGGGTCTCGCCGGCACGCCGCAGGCGGGCGACGAGTTCCACGTGGTGGATAACGAGGCGCGTGCGCGCGAGATCGCCGACTTCCGCGCCCGTCGCGATCGTCAGCTCGAACTGGCGCGCGCCGCGGGCGGCCGCGGCACGCTCGAGGAGATGATCAAGGGCATCCGCGAGGGCACCGCCAAGGAACTGCCGGTGCTCATCAAGGCGGACGTGCAGGGTTCGGCGGAAGCGCTGGCTGGCGCGCTGTCGCGGCTCGGCACCGAGAAGGTCGTCACGCGCGTCGTCTACAGCGGCGTCGGCGGCATCAGCGAAGCCGACATGACGCTGGCCAAGGCGTCGGGCGCGCTGATCATCGGCTTCAACGTGCGTGCGAACCCGCAGGCGCGCGAGATCGCCAAGCGCGACAAGGTCGACATCCGCTACTACAGCATCATCTACAAGGTCACCGAGGACATGCAGGCCCTGATGGTCGGCCTCCTCGACCCGACCTACAAGGAGACGCTGGTCGGCAACGCGCAGATCCGCGAGGTCTTCAAGGTCACCAAGGCCGGCAACGTCGCGGGCTGTATGGTCACCGACGGCAAGGTCACGCGCGGCAACAAGGTTCGCCTGCTGCGCGACAACATCGTGATCCACGAGGGCACGCTGAAGAGCCTGCGCCGCTTCAAGGACGAAGTGAAGGAAGTGCAGCATGGTTTCGAATGCGGCATGGCCTTCGAGAACTACGAAGACATGAAGGTCGGCGACATCGTCGAATGCTTCGACGTCGAGCAGGTCCAGGCGACCTTGTAGTAAACACCCCTCCCCCGTCTGCGGGGGAGGTGGCGCCGTCTTACGGCGACGGAGGGGTCACAAGCCCACCGTCGCATTGACCCCTCCGTCGGCGTAAGACGCCGACACCTCCCCATTTGAATGGGGAGGCGCAAACAAGAGGTAACGCCATGTCGCGGCGTCGCTCGTCCGACAAGGAACATCGCGCCCCCGGCCAGCGCCAGCTGCGGGTCGGCGAAGAGATCCGTCATCTGCTCGCCGAGCTGCTGGAGCGCGGCAACATGCGCGATCCCGACCTGCGCGACGCCACGATCACCGTGACCTCGGTCGACATCAGCCCCGACCTGCGTAATGCCACCGCCTATGTCATGCCGCTGGGCGGCGAGGACAAGGAACGGCTGCTGGCCGCGTTGCGCCGGGCGGCGCCGTGGTTCCGCGGCCGGGTCAGCGAGAAGGCCGGCCTGCGCAGCGCGCCCGAGATCCGCTTCGACATCGACCGCACCTTCGACGAGGCCGACAAGATCGGCGCGCTGCTGCGCCGGCCCGACGTCGCGCGCGACATCAAGGACGACGATTGAGGTAATACTCGTCGCGTGGAAAGAAATCCGTGTTCGGCGAGTCCGTCGGCACCGTCCGGCCGTCGTTCAGCACCTCGATCTTCTTCTCCTCGAACCATTTGCCGAGTTCGGCCCGGTCGACCCGCGCCGCCGTGAGGTGGGCGGCCACGCCAGGCTGCGCCAGAAGGGCCGCGATCTTCTCGCGGCTGTAGGGGATCGGCCGGTCGCTGCCCAGCATCGCCGGATGGATCATGGTGACGTAGGGGAAGACCGAGCGGAACGTCGCGACCGAGCGCTCGGTCGGCGCCCATTGCACGTAGATCCCGCCGGGCGCCAGCTTGGTCCGCACCTGCTCGAAGAATTCGCGTGAGTTCAGCAGGCCCGACAGCGCGGTCTTGGGCAGGATCGCATCGGCCTCGATCACGTCGTAGCGCACCGGATCGAGCGCCAGCGAATGGCGGCCGTCGGCCACCGTCACGTCGAAGCGCTTGCCCGACAGCAATTCGTCGACGCCCGACTTGCCGCCGGAAGCGGTGTAGGTCTTCAGCGTCTCGATTACCGGTGCCACGATCTCGATCACCTTCACCTTCTCGGTCGCGGGATTGAGTCCCGCCGCGTAGGGCGTGCCGCCAGTGCCCGAGCCGATCACCAGCACGCGCTTCGGCGCCTCGTGGGTCAGCGGGCCGATGGCGCCGAGATAGGCGTGGACGGTGTCGAAGGGCAGGCGGCTCTGCGAATGGCCCTGGATGTACAGGCGACCATCATCTTTTACCGACATCTTGAGCAGGCTGAGGCCGGTCTTGTCCTCGGCCACGATTGCCTTCTCGTCGGTGAGCCCGTGCAGGCGTCGCCAGAAGGCCTCGCCGCCGGGGAACAGGGCCAGTCCTGCGACGAGCACGGCCGCCGGGAGATAGGCCCAGCGCGTGGCGCGCGGTCCGGCGAGCTGGAGGACGGAGAAGGCGAGGCCGATGGCAACCAGCAGCTTCAGCGTGCCGGCTGTCCCCGCGAGGTCGAGCAGCAGCAGGCCGGCGACCAGGCTTCCCATGCTGTTGCCGACGATGTTGGCGAGCTGCACCAGGCCGACGCGGCTGCCCAGCCGGTCGAGGTCGCGCTGCACGGCCTTCTGCACAACCGGGAACGAGAAGCCCATGATGAACGAGGCCGGCAGCACGACGATCGCGAGCAGCAACAGGATCAACGCCGGATTGGCGGTGTTCGGCCCCATGATGTCGTGATCGACGAAGGTCGCGGGCAGGATCCTCGCGCCGATGCCGAGATAGACGAACCACGCGCCGGCCAGCGCCAGCGCGGTCGCGATGCCCTGCATCAGGAAGAAGAAGCGCCGCGGGTCGGCGATGCGGTCGATGACGCGCGCACCCACGAGGAGACCGGCCGCGTCGCCCAGCAGGAAGACGGTCAGCACCAGCGAGAAGCTGTAGCCGTTCGATTGCAGCAGCACGCCGATCAGCCGGTACCAGACGATCTGCAGGGCCACGATCAGGAAGCCGCTGATGAACACCAGCAGCGCCCAGCGCCACACGACACCGTCCGCCGTCTCGGCGGCCATCGTCTTCTGCGCCGGGCGGGCCGCCTCCATGTCGAGGCCGCGCGCCAGCAGAAGGCCGCCGCCGGCAACGATGAGATTGATCAACGCCCCGAGATAGACGGCCTTGTCGAAGCCGACCGTGCCGATCAGGTACCAGCCGCCGAAGAAGGCGCCGACGCCCGCGCCCAGCGTGTTCAGGCCGTAGAGCCATCCGATGAGTTGAGCGGAGCCCGCGATTTGGCTCACGACCGCCTTGGAGAGGAAAGGCAGCGAGCAGCCCATCAGGAAGGTCGGCCACAGCAGGCCGGCGAAGACGATGGCGAAGATCACGCCGCGCGACTCCGCAAGCGGCAGCAGGCCGCGATAGATCACGTCGTAGTAGAGCCATGGGCTCAGCACGGCGAAGACCGCGATGCCGACCTCGCAGATCGCGAAGGCGATCAGCGCGGCGCGCCGCGACAGCCGATCGGCGTAGAGCCCGGCGGCGAGGCTGCCGATGCCGAGACCCAGCAGGAAGGCGCCGACGACCAGGGCGGCCGCGATCGTGTCGGCGCCGGCGAACAGGCCCAGCAGTCGATGCCATGCCGTCTGGTAGATGAGCGCCGCCGCACCCGAGAGGAAAAACAGTCCGAAGAGCACGCCCTGCCGGACGCGATCCGAGTGCAGCCTCGATGTCATGGCTGCAGCGTGCCTGAATCGGCGGCTGGCGCGCAACGTCTCTCCGGCCTAAACCCCTCCGCCATGGCGCGCAGGAAAAAGGGCGAGAAGGTCGATGGCTGGGTCGTGCTCGACAAGCCGGTCGGGCTGGGCTCGACACCGGCGGTGAGCCGCGTGCGCCGGCTGTTCGGTGCGCAGAAGGCCGGACATGGCGGCACGCTCGATCCGCTGGCCAGCGGCATCCTGCCGATCGCGCTCGGCGAGGCGACCAAGACGGTGCCGTTCATCATGGACGGGCGGAAGGAATACCGCTTCACCCTGCGCTTCGGTGAAGCCCGATCGACGGAAGACGCCGAGGGCGAGGTGACGGCGACCAGCGACGCCCGGCCGACCGACGACGCCCTTCGCGCGGCACTCCCGGCCTTCGTGGGCGAGATCGAACAGATGCCGCCGGCCTTCTCGGCGCTGAAAATCGACGGAAAGCGTGCCTATGACCTCGCCCGGGCCGGTGAGACAGTCGAACTGAAGCCGCGTCAGGTCCTGATCGAGCGGCTGGAGATGGTCGGCCGGCCCAACAGGGATCACGCAGATTTTGTGGTTGGCTGCGGCAAGGGCACCTACATCCGGTCTCTCGGCCGCGATCTGGCGAAGGCCGTGGGGACCGTCGGGCACCTGTCGGCGCTGCGCCGGACGGTCGTGGGACCCTTCCACGAGGACGGGGCCATTTCGCTTTCCAAACTGGAGGCCCTCGGGCATATTCCCGCGCTCTTCGGGGCTCTGGCTCCCGTTGCGACCGCGCTGGACGACATCCCGGCGCTGGCCATGACGGAAGCCCAAGCGGACCGGCTGCGCCAAGGCCAGCCAGTGCTCTTGACCCGGGACGCACCTCCGTCCGGCGCACTCGTACGCGCCGAGGTCGGCAGCAGGCTCGTGGCGCTGGTCCGTTCGGACGGCGTCGCTCTCCAGCCGGTGCGCGTGTTCAACCTTTAGTTTCAGGAGATGACCGATGTCGATTACAGCCGACCGCAAGGCGGAGCTGATCAAGTCGTATGCGCAGGCCGAGGGCGACACCGGTTCGCCGGAAGTCCAGGTCGCTATCCTCAGCGAGCGCATTTCCAACCTCACCGAGCACTTCAAGGGCCACGCGAAGGATCACCATTCGCGCCGTGGTCTGCTGAAGCTCGTCGGCCAGCGCCGCCGCCTGCTCGACTACCTGAAGTCGCGTGACGACAAGCGTTACGCCACGTTGATCGAACGTCTGGGTCTGCGTCGTTGACCCTCCGGCCCCGTCCTTGCGACGGGGCCTTTTCGCGTCGCGTCGTGCGGTCCCCGTGAGTTCGGCCGCCTGACGCGACATCGCAGTAACCGGGAAGGCAGGGGCGAGAGCAAACGCCTGTCCTGGTCCTGTCGACGCAAGGGCGTCGATGGGCGGTCGCAGCCAAACGGGGGCAGGCGACCGTGATGGAAAGGATGAATGAGAATGTTTGAAGTTTTTCGCAAGGAAATCGACTGGGCCGGGCGCAAGCTCGTGCTCGAGACCGGCAAGATCGCGCGCCAGGCCGATGGCGCCGTCATGGCGACCTACGGCGGCACCACGGTGCTGGCCGCCGTCGTGTTCGAGAAGAAGCCGAAGCCCGGCCTCGATTTCTTCCCGCTGACCGTGAACTACCAGGAGAAGGCCTTCGCGGCGGGCAAGATCCCCGGCGGCTTCTTCAAGCGTGAAGGTCGTCCCAGCGAGAAGGAAATCCTCACCTCGCGCCTGATCGACCGCCCGATCCGCCCGCTCTTCCACGAGAGCTATCGCAACGAGACGCTGGTCGTCGTCACGACGCTGGCCCACGACCTCGAGAACGATCCCGATATCCTGTCGATGGTCGCCACGTCCGCGGCGCTCACCATCTCGGGCGTGCCCTTCATGGGCCCGATCGGCGCGGCGCGCGTCGGCTATGTCGACGGCCAGTATGTGGTCAACCCGACCAAGGTGCAGCTCGAGAAGAGCATCCTCGACCTCGTCGTCGCCGGCACCAAGGAAGGCGTGCTGATGGTCGAGTCGGAAGCCAAGGAGCTTTCCGAGGAAGTCATGCTGGGCGCCGTCATGGAAGCCCATCGCTCGTTCCAGCCGGTGATCGACGCGATCATCCAGCTCGCCGAGCATTGCGCCAAGGAGCCGCTGCCGCTCACCGATCCGTCGGAAGCGTCGAAGACCGTGGCTGCGAAGCTCAAGTCGGACATGCACGGCAAGCTCGCCGCGGCCTTCGCCGAGACGCAGAAGCAGGCCCGCCAGGCCAAGATCGGCGAAGTGAAGGCCGAGGCCAAGAAGCTGTTCGAGGGTGACGAGGCCGCGCTGGCCGCGTTCGGCGAGCAGTTCGGCAACCTCGAGGCCGACGTGGTGCGCAACGCCATCCTCGACACCGGCAAGCGCATCGACGGCCGCGACACCAAGACCGTCCGCCCGATCGTGGCGGAAGTCGGCGTGCTGCCGCGCGCCCACGGCTCCTCGCTGTTCACCCGCGGCGAGACGCAGGCGCTGGTCGTCACCACGCTCGGCACCGGCCAGGACGAGCAGATCATCGACGCGCTCGAGGGCGAGTACCGCGAGCACTTCATGCTGCACTACAACTTCCCTCCGTACTCGGTCGGTGAAGTCCGCCGCATGGGCTCGCCCGGCCGCCGCGAGATCGGCCACGGCAAGCTCGCCTGGCGCGCGATCCGTCCGATGCTGCCGTCGAAGGAGAAGTTCCCGTACACGATCCGCATCGTGTCGGAGATCACCGAGTCGAACGGCTCCTCGTCGATGGCCTCGGTCTGCGGCGGCTCGCTGGCGCTGATGGATGCCGGCGTGCCGATGGAGCGTCCGGTGGCCGGCATCGCCATGGGCCTGATCAAGGAAGGCGACCGCTACGCCGTCCTGTCGGACATCCTGGGCGACGAGGATCACCTCGGCGACATGGACTTCAAGGTGGCCGGCACGGAGCGCGGCATCACCTCGCTGCAGATGGACATCAAGATCACCTCGATCACCGAGGAGATCATGAAGGTCGCCCTGGGCCAGGCGAAGGACGGCCGCATCCACATCCTCGGCGAAATGGCCAAGGGTCTGGGCGGTGCGCGCGAGGGCGTCGCTTCGACCGCGCCGCGCATCACGCAGTTCACGATCCCCAAGGACAAGATCCGTGAAGTGATCGGCACGGGCGGCAAGGTGATCCGCGAGATCACCGAGCAGACCGGCACCAAGATCGACATCGAGGACGACGGCACGATCAAGGTCGCGGCGGTGGACGCCAAGGCCGGCCAGCGCGCCATCGACTGGATCAAGGGCATCGTGGCCGAGCCGGAAGTCGGCGTGATCTACACCGGCAAGGTCGTGAAGACCGTCGAGTTCGGCGCCTTCGTGAACTTCCTCGGTGCGCGCGACGGCCTCGTGCACATCTCGGAGCTGGCGCCGCGCCGCGTCGCCAAGGTGAACGACGTGGTGAAGGAAGGCGACCAGGTCAAGGTCAAGGTCCTGGGCGTCGACGACCGCGGCAAGGTCCGCCTCTCGATGAAGGCGGTCGACCAGGAGACCGGCGAGGACATCTCGAACAAGCCGGTCGAAGCCGCCCCCGCGGGCGAGTAGCACTTCTACCCAATGGTACGAAACGGCGGCCCACGGGCCGCCGTTTTTGTGTCAGCAATCATCCTTCGACAACGCGCCGTTGGCACTTGGCTCAGGATGACGCGATATTGCAGACGGCCCGACTATTGCTTGAGGGGAGACCATGATAATCACGCGACGTCTGCTGACGAACCTCCTGTGTGCGGCCCCCTTGTCGGCGGCGATCCAGGCCCACGCTCAGTCCACGAATGACTGGCCGTCCAGGCCGGTGCGGTTCCTCGTGCCCTGGCCGGCCGGCGGTCTCAACGACGTGATCGCGCGTTCTTTCAACGACAAGGTCGCGGCGGCGCTGGGCAAGACGGTGATTACCGATTTCAAGGCGGGCGCGGCCGGCCGCATCGGCGTCACGGAGATCGCCAAGGCCAAGCCCGACGGTTACACGATCGGCATGGGCAATCTCGGGCCCCTCACGATCTTCCCGTCGCTGTACAAGACTATGCCCTACAGCGTGAAGGACGACCTGATCCCGATCACCATGTTCGCGGCCTCGCCGCTTGTGCTTGTCGTCTCGGGGAGTTCGCCCATCAAGACGGTGAAGGACCTGATCGACGCGGCAAAGGCCAAACCCGGCGTTCTCAACTATGCCTCGGTCGGGCCGGGCAGCCCGGCACACCTCACCTTCGAGATCCTGAAGAAGCGGACCGCCATCGATCTGCTTCACGTCCCCTTCAAGGGCACCAACGAATCGCTGCCGGCAATGTTCGCGGGCGACATCCATGCGATGTTCGACACGCTGCCGCTCGCCCTTCCGCACATCCAGGCGGGCAAGCTGCGCGCCCTCGCGGTGACGACTTCTCAGCGCGTGCCGCAGCTTCCCGACGTGCCGACCCTGAAGGAGCTGGGGCTGGTCGAGGACGAGGTGGTGACGTGGTACGCCGTGATCGCGCCCGCCGGCACGCCGGCGCCGATCATCGACCGGCTCTACAAGGAATACACCGCCGCCGCCGGCACGCCCGAGGTGAAGAAGATGCTGACGGACAACGGCCTGATCTACCTGCCCAATACGATGGCGCAGTTCCAGGCCCGAATCGTCGATGAAACCGCGCGCTGGGCGCAGCTCATCAAGGAAAACAATCTCCAGCTCGACCAGTAGGTATCGAGGCTTTCAAACCTCGACCTCACCCTGAGGAGCGAACGCAGTGAGCGTCTCGAAGGGTGGGCACGAGCACCACGTCTGTTGCCCATCCTTCGAGACGGCTGCTGCGCAGCCTCCTCGGGATGAGGGGCTGGCTAACGGCGAAACGACATAGGGGCGGCCTTCGGGCCGCCGCTTTTGTTTGCGTATCTGTCGGCATGAACAGGTTTCAGCCCCTCTCCCGCCGCACCCTTCTCGCCGGTGCCGGCGTCGCCCTGATGCCACTTGCCCCGGCACGTGCCGCCGGCCTCGTGGCGACGCCCGCGCAGACCGAAGGGCCGTTCTATCCAGCAGGATTTCCCGCCGACATGGACAACGACCTCGTGCAGGTGCGTGGACAGGCGGCGCAGGCGATGGGCCAGGTGCTGCACCTGCAGGGCCGCGTGATCGATCTGGGCGGCGGCGCACGCAGCGGCGCGATGATCGAGATCTGGCAGTGCGACGCGCAGGGCATTTACGACCATCCGCGCCAGTCCGGCCGCGACCGGCGCGACACGGCGTTCCAGGGCTACGGCCGCATGCTGGTCGATGCCGAAGGCCGCTACAGCTTCCGCACGCTGAGGCCCGTCGCCTATCCCGGCCGCACGCCGCACATCCATCTCAAGGTAGCGACGGCCGATGGCCGGATGCTGACCAGCCAGTTCTATATCGCGGGCGACCCGCAGAACGAACGCGACGGCATCTTCCGCAACGCCGCCCGGGTTGCCGGCCAGCGCGAGCGGATCGAGATGAAGCTGGAACCGGCGTCGGGCCTGGAGCCCGGCGCGATGGCGACCACGATGGATATCGTGATCGGCTGAGCCCGCGGCCTACTGCTCGCCGCTGGCGCTCGGCACGGCGCTGCCGTCATGCGGCAGGCCGATGGTGTGATAGCCGGAATCGACGAAGTGCACCGTGCCGGTGACGCCGGCGCTGAGGTCCGACAAATAGTAGAGCGCCGCGCCGCCGACGTCGGACAGCTCGACGTTGCGCCGCAGCGGCGCCGCCTCGCGCGACACGCGATAGACGTAGCGCGCGCCGCCGATCACCGCGCCCGCCAGCGTGCGCATCGGGCCGGGCGATATGGCGTTCACGCGCACGCCCTGCGGGCCGAGATCGGCCGCGAGATAGCGCACGCTCGCCTCGAGCGCCGCCTTGGCGACACCCATGACGTTGTAGGACGGCATCACGCGCGTCGAGCCTTCGTAGGTCAGCGTGATCAGGCTGCCGCCCTGGGTCATCAAGGGCAGCGCGCGCCGCGCGATCTCGGTGAAGGAGTAGCAGGAGATGGTGAGGCTGCGCTGGAAGTTGGCCTTGGACGTGTCGACGTAGCGGCCCTTCAGCTCCTCCTTGTCGGAGAAGGCGATGGCATGGACCACGAAGTCGAGCCGGCCCCATTCCTTCTTCAGCGTCTCGAACAGCCGGTCGAGGCTCGCCTCGTCCTCGACATCGGCCTCGACGACCACCTTGGAGCCGAGCTTCTCCACCATCGGCAGCACGCGCTTGCCGAAGGCCGAGCCCTGGTAGGTGAAGGCCATCTCGGCGCCGGCGGCGTGCAGCGCCTGGGTGATGCCCCAGGCGATCGAGCGGTCGTTGGCGACGCCCATGATCAACCCGCGCTTGCCCGCCATCAGCCCGGAGACTTTGGGAAAGTCCGGGCCGTCGTCGCGATCGTCTGACATCGATTCTCTCAGTGATCGTAGCGGGAGAAGAGCAGGCAGGCGTTGGTGCCGCCGAAGCCGAAGCTGTTCGACATCACGGTCTGCAGGCCGGCCTTGTCGATGCGCTGGCGCGCGATGGGATATCCCTCGGCGCCGGGATCGAGGTTCTCGATGTTGGCCGAGGCCGCGATGAAGTCTTCCTTCATCATCAGCAGCGAATAGATCGCCTCGTGCGCGCCGGTCGCGCCCTGGCTGTGCCCGGTCAGCGACTTGGTTGAGCTGACGGTCGGCAGCTTGTCCGGCTGCTTTTCGCCGAATACGGCGCGGATGGCGTCGAGTTCGGTGATGTCGCCCACCGGCGTCGCGGTGCCGTGGGTATTGATGTAGTCGACCGGCGTGTTGCGGGTCGGAGCGCCCGGGAAGCCTGCGAGGGCGAGCTTCATGCAGCGCAACGCGCCTTCGCCCGAGGGCGCCACCATGTCCGCGCCGTCCGAGGTGGCGCCGTAGCCGATCACCTCGGCGTAGATCTTCGCGCCGCGGGCCAGGGCGGTTTCGAGTTCCTCGAGCACCACGATGCCGCCGCCGCCGGCGATGACGAAGCCGTCGCGGTCCTTGTCGTAGGCTCGGCTCGCGCGCTGCGGCGTGTCGTTATACTTGGACGACATCGCGCCCATGGCGTCGAACAGCACCGACAGCGTCCATTCGAGCTCCTCGCCGCCGCCCGCGAACATGCGGTCGGCCTTGCCGAGCTGGATGGTCTCGACGGCGTTGCCGATGCAGTGCGCCGAGGTCGAGCAGGCAGAGCTGATGGAATAGCTCGGGCCCTTGATCTTGTAGGCGGTCGCGAGGTTGGCCGAGACCGTGCTCGACATGGCGCGCGGCACCTGGAACGGGCCGACGCGCTTGGGCCCCTTTTCCTTGGCGGTGAGAGCCGCCTGCACGATGGCGCCCGTCGTCGGGCCGCCCGAACCGGCCACCAGGCCGGTGCGCTCGTTGGAGATCTCGGCCTCACCGAGGCCGGCGTCGGCGATTGCCTCCTTCATGGAAAGATAGGCGTAGGCCGAACCGTTGCCCATGAAGCGCATGAGACGGCGATCGACCAGCTCCTCGACGTTGAGTTTCAGCGTGCCGGCGACCTGGCTGCGGAAACCGAGGTCCTTGTACTCCTGCACGAACTCGATGCCGGACTTGCCTTCCTTCAGCGACTGCGTGACCTCGGCGGCGTTGTTGCCGATCGGGGAGACGATGCCGAGGCCCGTGACGACGACCCGCCTCATCAGACCGCCGCCGCGGCGGGAGTGGCGCCGTCCTTGATCAGGCCGACTTTCATGTCGATCGCCTCGTAGACCGGATTGCCGTCCGCGGTCACGAACCCGTCGCCCACGCCCATGACCAGGCGGCGCAGGATCACCCGCTTGGGATGGACGTGATAGGTGAGCTTCTTCACCGAAGGCACGATCATGCCGGTCAGCTTGACCTCGCCGACGCCGATCGCCCGGCCGCGGCCCGGCGCCTTCATCCAGCCCAGGAAGAAGCCCAGCATCTGCCACAGCGCGTCGAGGCCGAGGCATCCCGGCATCACCGGATCGCCCTGGAAATGGCAGCCGAAGAACCAGAGGTCGGGTTTCACGTCCAGCTCGGCGATGATCTCGCCCTTGCCGTACTTGCCCCCGGTGGAGTCGATCTTGACGATACGGTCGAACATCAGCATCGGCGGCAGCGGCAGCTGGGCGTTCCCGGGACCGAACAGGTTCCCCTTGGCGCATTCGATCAAGTCTTCAAAAGTATAACTGTGCTTCTGCTCGCTCACATTCACCGTCCCGCAGGCCGCCCGGAAAGGGCTTCGCGGCCAGAATAAGGATGCCGGACGCCCGGCGCAAACCAGCCCAGCCTGTCGGGGAGGGCCTTTTCTTGTCTTTTCCTCGCGCTTACATAAGACTGCAATCATGTCAGGCAACAGGCCCGATTTTACCGTCAGCCTCCGGCAGGCCGGCCTTCGCCCCACGCGGCAGCGGGTCGCGCTCGCGCGCGTGCTGTTCGAAGGCGAACATCGCCATGTCACGGCAGAGAGCCTGCATGCCGAAGCGAAGGCGAACCGCATGCCGGTATCGCTGGCCACCGTGTACAACACGCTGAACCAGTTCCGGGATGCCGGTCTCCTGCGGGAAGTGGTCGTCGCGCCGGGCCGGTCCTATTTCGACACCAATACCGGCCACCATCACCACTTCTTCGTCGAAACCGATGGCGAATTGCTCGATTTCCCGTCGGACGAGGTGACGATCGCGGGCCTGCCCGCGCCGCCCGAGGGCACCCGCCTGTCCCGCATCGACGTCATCGTGCGCGTCCGCCGCTGAAGCGGCGTCGCTTGCGAATCGTTTGCAACTTTTAGAACGTTTCTAAGATTCTTGACGTTGTCGCATGGTGTCTCCTAAATCCCCGGGCGAGATTGGCGGATGGGCCGATCGTAAAGGGAGAAGGATCATGGCGAACCTCAAGGGCTCCAAGACCGAAGACAACCTCAAGGCTGCGTTTGCCGGCGAGAGCCAGGCCAACCGCCGTTACCTGTATTTCGCTCAGAAGGCCGACGTCGAAGGCCACAACGACGTCGCCGTCGTGTTCCGGTCGACCGCCGAGGGCGAGACCGGCCATGCGCACGGCCATCTCGAGTTCCTCGAAGTGAGCGGCGACCCGGCCACCGGCCTGCCGATCGGCCCGACCGACGCCAACCTCAAGGCCGCGATCGCCGGCGAGACGCACGAGTACACTGACATGTACCCGGGCATGGCGCGCACTGCGCGCGAGGAAGGCTTTGCCGAGATCGCCGACTGGTTCGAGACGCTGGCCAAGGCCGAGAAGAGCCATGCCGGCCGCTTCCAGAAGGCGCTCGACACGATGGGCTGAGCCCTTCGGGGCTTACGAAGGGGACCCCGTGCGGGTCCCCTTTTTCGTAACCGCATCTTTCAACACTTTTGGCAGCAGAGCAGACGCCATGCGCGAAGGCAGCCTCGAAGCACCGATCCGTCACGCCCTCGACTGGCAGAATCCCTGGTTCTGGGACGAGGCTGCGCTCGAGAAGGAAATGGAGCGCGTCTTCGACATCTGTCACGGCTGTCGCCGCTGCTTCAATCTCTGCGATTCCTTCCCCCGCCTGTTCGACCTGATCGACAACGGTCCGACCGGCGAACTCGACGGCGTGAAGAAGGAAGATTACGCGGCCGTCGAGGAAGCCTGCACGCTCTGCGACATGTGCTTCATGACCAAGTGCCCCTACGTGCCGCCGCACGAATGGGCGCTGGATTTCCCGCACCTGATGCTGCGCCATCGCGCGGTGCAGGCGCGCAAGAAGGGCATAAACTTCGTCGACAAGCAGCTCGCCGACACCGACCGCAGCGGCCGTCTGGGCAACTTCCTCGCCGCCGCCGTCAACTGGGCGACCGACGAGCACAACACCACGACGCGCCAGAGCATGGAGCGCATCGCCGGCATCCATCACGGCGCCCGCCTGCCGCGCTATGCCAGCGAGACCTTCGAGATCCGCGCCCGCCGCGAAGGCGCCGTGCTGAACGAAGCGGCGCCGGCCTTCGGCAAGCGCAAGGCGGTGCTCTATGCCACCTGCTTCGTGAACTTCAACAACACCGACATCGGCGCCGCGGCGCGGGCGGTGCTGGCCATGAACGGCGTCGAGACCGAGGTCGTGCATCCGGCCTGCTGCGGCATGCCGAAGCTCGAACTGGGCGACATCGAATCCGTCGCCAACGCGGCGAAGGAAGTTTCGGCCGCCCTGCTGCCGTGGGTCGACAAGGGCTACGACATCATCGCGCTGACGCCGTCCTGCGCCCTGATGCTGAAGTTCGAATGGAAGCTGATTTGCCCGCAGGATCCGGCGATCGAGCGCCTGTCCAACGCCACGTTCGATCTCTCCGAATATGTCGTCGACATCGCCAAGAAGCACGGACTGGCACCGGGCCTGCAGCCGCTGGAAGGCGGCATCAGCGTTCACCTCGCCTGCCACGCGCGGGCGCAGAACATGGGCGCGAAGGCCGCCGAGATGCTGCGCCTGGTGCCGCAGACCAAGGTCGCGGTGATCGAGCGCTGCAGCGGCCACGGCGGCATCTGGGGCGCCCGCACCGAGAACTTCGAGACGGCGGTGAAAGTCGGCAAACCGGCCGCGCAGGCGGCGCTCAAGAACGACACCAGCTACGTCGCTTCGGAATGCCCGCTGGCGGCCGATCATCTGATGCAGGTAATGGAGATGACCGCGGGCGACACGGTGCCGAAGCCCTCGCGCGCCAGCCATCCCATCGAACTCTTCGCCCAGGCCTACGGCCTCGCAGGGGACAAGCCATGACCACGCGCAAGATCGAGCCGTCCGACATCATCGCGACCGCCGAGTACGCGAAGCTGCGGGCCGATCGCCGCCGCCAGATCTCGGAGGTGAAGAAGAACCGCCGGCTCGAAGTCGGCCCGTTCGCGACCTTCTACTTCGAATCGTTCGACACGATGCTGCACCAGGTGCACGAGATGCTCTTCATCGAGAAGGGCGGCGCCGAGCAGCTCCCGGACGAACTCGCGGCCTACAATCCGCTGATCCCCACCGGCAGCGAGCTGGTGGCGACCGTGATGTTCGAGATCGACGATCCGCTGCGCCGTGCGCGGGTGCTCGGCATGCTGGGCGGCGTCGAGCACAAGGCCTTCATCCGGGTCGGTGGCGAGACCATCCGCGGCGTGCCGGAAGACGATCAGGAACGGTCGCGCGACGACGGCAAGGCCTCGTCGGTGCAGTTCATCCGCTTTCCCTTCACCGCCGGGCAGGTCCAGGCGTTCAAGAGCGGCAGCGGCGACGTCGTCGTGGGGTTCGATCACGCCAATTACGGCCACATGGCCGTGATGTCGGCCAACGTCCGTCAGGCGCTCTCGGGCGACTTCGCCTGATCGGCGACGCCCCTCGTCAGTAGTTCATCGGCAGGACGAGCACGACCGGATCGCCGCGCATGCCGGCGGGGACCGGCGGCAGCGGCATGGCACGCCGAATCGCGGCCATCTCGGCATTGTCGATCAGAGGCCAGCCGCTCGAATTGTCGATCCGGAGATCGACAAGGCCGCCGTCGCGATTGATCGTCACGCGCGTGACGACGCGGCCGTGCTGCCCGCCCGCGCGCGCGGCTGCCGGATAGCTGCGATAGGGCTCGATGTGGCGGTAGACGCGCGACAGGTAGTCGTTGCGCGCGCCGCCATCGGCCATCGCCCCGTCCATCGAGCCGCTCGACGGCGGGCCGAGGCTGGAGGTCTGCGGCGGATAGTCCTCCAGCCGTTTGCCCGGCGTCTGCGCCACGCGTGGCGCCGTCGGCGGGCGCGCGGCCGGGCGGACCTGTGTCCGTCGCGGCGGCATCTCCGCCTGGGGCTCCAGCGTCACCTGCGGTTTCCACGACGAGGCGTCGGTCTGCCATGTGGCTTCCGTTTCGGCCTCGCTCGGCTTCTCGGCCGCCGTCGTCGCCGTCTGCATCTCGGCCGGGGCGGGAAGCGGCGTCGCGCTCTCGGCTGATGCAGCAGCGGGTGCAGGAACGGGAGCCGGCACCGGCGCTGGCGGGGCAGGAGGCTCGCCGGAGGCCGCCGGCACGGGCGGCGGTGGCGGGATTGCGGGGACCGGCTCGGGTGGCGAAGGCGCGGCCTCGGGCGCCGGCTCGGGGGGCGGCGGAGGTGTCAGCTCGGCGGGCGCGAGAGCGGCCTGCTGGCTGGGCGGGGATGAGACTTCAGGTGGCGTGGGTTCCACATGTTCGGCCGGTGCCGGCTGGGGCGGCGTGGGCGGGATCGCGGATGGTGTGCTCGTGGGCGGCAGGCCGGCCGGTGTCGCGGTGTTCCCGATCGAGAGCGGCGCCGGCTCCATCGAGATCATGATCGGCGTCTCGTAGTGATCCACGCGCCGCAGGGGCGAAGCCCACCACAGTCCCGCCCCGACGAGCACATGCAGGCCGATCGCCAGGGCAAGCGCTGCCGGCGACATGCGCCCGGATTGCGACCGGATGAAACTGTCGTGGGTCACGGCCCCCGAGTTTTACGTCCCGGGGCCGGGCTCGGCCAGCCGCATCGGTGCAGGCCCGGAGCCGTCAGCGCTGCTGGTTGAAGTTGAAGCTGACCGGAAGCTGGAACGTGTGGCTGTTGCCGGTGATGGCCGCGGGCAGCGGCGGATAGGGGCTGGCGCGCCGGATCGTCTCCATCACGCCGTTGTCGAGCGAGGGCAGCCCGCTCGACCGCTCGATGGCAACGTTCAGCAGCCGCCCGTCGCGCGAGATCGTCACCCGTGTCAGCACCGTGCCCGCCTCACGGATCGGGCCGACATCCTTGGGTACGTAGGGAAACTGGGCGATCCGGCGCATGACCTGCCAAAGATACTGTTCCTGTGCATGCTTCTGGCCATAGGTGTCGGCCGGATTCTGGAACGTGGGCGAGGATTGCCGGGCGGCCGACTGCGGCTCGGCGGGGCGCGCCGGTGGCGCGTTGAGCGGCGAGGGCCGCGGCGCCGGCTGGGCCCAGGGGCCCGGCCAGAACGGCGAACAGGGCGAACCCCGCTGCGCAGACGCACAGCAGGGTCAGCCCCCAGATCGCGGCGAGGCCGATGACGCCGAGA
>OFDN01000809.1_pt1 | contig 23276 bp, 18 predicted proteins | sample 1520971 | NCBI WGS metagenome assembly OFDN01 (sample SAMEA94257418, study PRJEB24077) | hot springs metagenome | biome: Aquatic biome; feature: Geographical feature; material: Water | place: India | collected 2012-06-12 | depth 5 m
AGCGGCTCGCCGCTGCAGCCGCACACCTGGGGCCTGATGCCATGGACCGCACCGCGGCCGACTGCGCTGCCGGTTCACCCAAACCGCTGCAGGTTCACACGCATGCCGTGTCCACTCCCTGCCCCTGCAGGTGGAACGCGCATTGCCCTCGAACCTGCATGCGCATCCATCACCTCAACTGCATCTCGTCTTGCCCACTGGGCGGTTTGCTGATGGACGGGCGCACGCCGTCCATCCTCCGCCGCGGACGTTTGTGCTGCCACTGCTTGTTGCTGGAGACGGCGCAGGGTTTGGTGCTGGTGGACACGGGCTTTGGTCTCGGAGATGTACGCGACCCTGCCGGTCGGTTGAGCCGCTTCTTCCTCACCTTGCTGGCACCTGATTTTCGTGAGGAGCTGACGGCCGTGCGCCAGATTGAGCGGCTCGGCTTTCAGGCCGACGACGTGAGCGACATCGTGTTGACTCACCTCGACTTCGACCATGCTGGCGGCCTGGACGATTTTCCCCGCGCCCGGGTTCACATGCTGCACGAGGAGAAACACCACGCGCTGCTGCAACGCACGTGGCTGGATCGCCAACGCTTTCGGCCGCAGCAGTGGAGCAGCCGCGGGCGCTGGCATACCTACCGCAGCAGCGAAGGTGATCGCTGGTTCGGCTTCGGGTGCGTCCGGCCGCTCGAGGGAATTCGCGCCGACCTCGCCCTGGTGCCGCTGGTCGGGCATACGTGGGGGCACGCGGGGGTGGCCATCTTCACCTCGGGCCGCTGGATCCTGCAGGCCGGCGACGCCTACTTTCATCACCGGGAGATGGACCACGAACAGCCTTGGTGCACGCCCGGCCTGCGAGCCTACCAAACGCTGATGGAGAAAGATCGCCGCCAGCGATTGCACAACCAAGATCGCTTGCGCACATTGTGCGCTGCACACGGGCAGGAGGTTGACGTCTGCTGCTCGCACGACCCCGTCGAGTTTGAACGTGTCACCGGCCGCAGCGTGTTCGAGCCCGCCATGCACGTAGCCTGACGCGGCCTGATAGCGCATTAGTGGCAAAGACGAGCGTCGCACTCCTGCCGCCCAATCGGAATACCACCGGCTCACGGCCATGGCCACCGGGCTCGATCGACAGTGCACTACGGGTCAAGCGCTTCACGCGTTCGGACGGCGGTCGGCTCAAAAGCGGTTCGCAGTGGACGCACCCAACTCGGAGGTACCTGGCGTTCCAGAGAGAGCATCCGTGGAGCGAGTGCTGGGTGGCGCGGCCGACGACCACCGCGGCCACAAAGTCCTTGAGCGATCCACCGGTCAAACGCGGACGGTGAACACACCGCGGCCATGCACACCTTCTTGGGCCGGACCCGGACGGCCCTGCGAATGGTGTCAGGCCGCAAGTCGGCGCCCATGGTCAAACGGCGACATCCCCTCCCGTTCCACCAGGTTCACGGCGGCACTCCGAAGCACAAGCGGGTGATGCTGCGCACCCGCCCGCGTTTTGACTGGGCGACCGGCGGCCAGCCACAGCAGTCGTGCCGCAGCTTGGCTTCTCCGCACAAGTCACGACACGAACTACACCGCCAAGTCGTGCACCATCGGCCGCCCGGCCAGATCTCCTGCCAGCGCTGCTGGGCCAAGAGATGCGTCGCTCGTGGCAAACTCCCTTCACTGAATCCGTGAACCGGTAGAACCTCGAGAGAGACCGCGCCGGCAGCCTGTGCAGCATCTGGAGTCGGTGCCAACGCAGCGCAGATGCATATGCCAACATCGTCGTTCGCGGGCATGACACCGTCATCTAGCCTTGCGTTACCGGAGCATCTTCTCCGGAACCGAGGAGGATGACGATGCAACTTGCCCCTTATGGCGCCCGAGCGCTGAGCGCCCTGTTGGCCATCACGGCACTCCCAAGCGACGCGGTGACATTTACCGCCTTCAGCTTCGATTCGCAGGTATCGACCAGCGGCGTCTTCAGTGGCGTCAACGGCATCTATGGTAATGGCGACGTACGGCTGGACAGCGTTCGCTTCGGCGGCGTCACCCATGGCCCCGCGACCCTGCAAACGGTGAGCAGCGCGTCCATCGTTCTCGACGATGGACTCGACGCCGTGAACGGTGGCGGCAACCTGGCCGCCGGTCACGGCATCCACGCCGCGGCCGACAACTGGGCGGGCCAGGGCCCGTCGACGGTGTTGCCCACCAGCACCGATCTGCAGGCGGCGCTGGCCAACACCAACCTGACGAGCATCGTCGTGACGCGCGAGAACCCGGGCACCGCCATCCTGGACGTGGGCTTCGCGACACCCCAGAGCACATTCCTGTTCTACGAGCGCGGCGGCAACAGCGACCTGCAGGTGCAGGCGCTCAATGCGAGCAACCAGGTGATCGGCTCGTACACCATCCTGCGTTCGAATTACGACGCCACCGGCATCGTCATTTCGACCGACAACGGCGCCTTCCAGCTCGCGGGCCAGGCATTGGGATCGATTGGACTGCGTACCGACGAGGCGGTCAGCCGGCTGCGCCTGTCGAGCTACCGCTCCGACGTGCTCAACTACAACGGCCCGGACTACAAGGTGCTGGCCGTCTCGGCCGTCCCGGAGCCCGGAACGTACGCCTTTTTGCTCGCCGGGCTGGGTGGCGTGGCCCTGGCCGCCCGCCGACGCACGCGGCCCGAGCCCTTTCTGATGAGCACACTCAATACGTGACCATGACGCCACATCCCTTCGCACCCTGCCCTTGCTGCCGGGGCCTGATGCCATGAGAGTCGCCATTTTTGGGGCTGGCGCCGTCGGCGGGCACCTGGCGGCGCGGCTGGCGCATGGCGGGGTGGACGTGTCCATCGTCGCCCGCGGCGCGCACCTGGCGGCCATTCGGGCGCGTGGACTGCGCTTTGTATGCGCCGACGCCGACTTCACTGTGCGGGTGCGCGCCACCGATTGTGCGGCGGAGCTGGGCCCGCAGGACCTCGTCATCAGCACCGTGAAGGCGCAGGCCCTGCCCGCCTCGGCCGACGCGCTGCAAGCCTTGCTGGGCCCGCAGACCCCGGTGGTCTACGCCATCAACGGCGTGCCCTGGTGGTACTTTCACCAGGCTGCAGGCCCCTTGGCCGGCCAGCCTTTGCCGCGGCTGGACCCACAGGGCCGGCTGTGGAACGGCATCGGGGTGGAGCGCGCCCTGGGCTGCGTGGTGCACTCGGCCAACGAGGTGACTGCACCCGGTGTGGTGCACAACGGCTCGGCCACCAACCGCTTCATCATCGGCGAGCCGGACCAGAGCGATTCGCCGCGGCTGGCACGCATCGTCACCGTGCTGCGCCAGGCCCTGCCGGACATCGGCGGCAGCATCGACATCCGCCGCGACCTCTGGCTGAAGCTGCTGATCAACCTCAGCGCCTCGCCGCTGGCCTGCCTAACGCATGCACGTTCCAGCGACATCGCCGCGGACCCGGCGCTTCGCGACCTGTTTCGCCGCCTGATGGCAGAAGGCGCGCGCGTGGCCGCGGCACTGGGCATCGAGGTGCCGGCCGACGCCGACACGCCGCTAAGCCGCATGACGACACTCCATCACCGCTCGTCGATGCTGCAGGACCTGCTGGCCGGGCGGCCGATGGAGATCGACGGCCAGCTCGCCGTCGTGCAAGACATCGCCCGCGGCCTGGACGTGCCCACGCCCACCCTGGACGTCTTACTGGCGCTGCTCATCCACCGCGCGAGAGAAGCCGGCCTGTACCCCACGCCGCGGGCGACCGCGCACGCGGCGATCGGGAATGTTGAATGCCAGCCTTAGCGCGGGCTCGGACGGGATGCTGTGGTGCCAATCACTGCGCCCAGCACGGATGTGGCTAGTTCCAGCAGCTTGCCGTCCAGCGCGGCGTCCGACTGCGGCAGCACCGGGTCGACTGACCAGGACATGGCCACGGTGGTGGCGCAATTCCGCAAGCCGTTACTGGCGCTGGAGGACGGGCTACAGCAAGCCACCAAGGCCTGGGCCGGTGGAGCTTCAGCACCCTAAGGCGGCACGGCCGCCTCTCGGCACTAACGCCCTTGCGCGGCCGTGCCGGGACTGCTCTGATGCATCGCCTCGAAGCAGGCACAGGAGCTGATCCGCATGACCCCCCACGATCGTCGCGACTTCATCCGCCTCGGCGGCCTTTACGGCGCAGCGGCCCTGCTGCCTGCCCTGGCCGGCCCCGCCCGGGCCGCAATGGCACCGGGCGACAAGTTCGACCTGCTGGTGCGCCGGGCCAACCTGGTGGACCCGAGCCAGAACCTGTCTGGCCTGTACGACATCGGCATCCGCCACGGCCTGATTGAGGCCATTGCGCCCGTTATCCCGGCCGAGCGCGGCAGCCGCGTGATGGACGCTGGCGGCAAGCTCGTCACGCCGGGCCTCATCGACCTGCACGCGCACACCTATCCCTTTGGCTCGGCGATCGGGATTCCGGCCGACGAGCTGGTGGCGCACCAATGCACCACCACCGTGGTGTCCGCCGGGGACGCCGGCGCCAACAACATTGCGGCCTGGCGCCGCTTCATCGTGCCCGGCGGCCGCACCCGGCAGTTCGCCTTCATCCACATCGCGGTGGCGGGGCTGGCCGGCTTCCCGGTGCCGGAGCTCTACAACATCGACTATGCGCAGGTGGAGGCCACGGCACGCGCCATCGCCGAGAACGCCGACATCGTGCTCGGCGTGAAGGTGCGCATGAGCGAGAACGTGATCGCCCGCCACGGTGCGGAGCCGCTTAAGCGCGCTCTCTTGGCCTGCGAGCGCTCCGGTGTTCCGGCCCGACTCATGTGCCACATCGGTGGCGTGTCGGACCGGGCGCTGATGTCGCAGATTCTCGACCTGCTGCGGCCGGGCGACATCCTCACCCATGCCTACTCCGGCGCGCCCAACCTGGCGGGCGAGTTCACCAACGTCGTGCAGGACGGCCGGCTGCTGCCGGCGGCGCTGGCCGCCAAGCAGCGGGGCGTGGTCTTCGACGTCGGTCACGGCGGCGGCAGCTTTGACTACACGGTTGCGGAAGCGGCCATTGCCCAAGGTTGCCCGCCCGACACCATCTCGTCGGACGTGCACGTCTTCAGCGCCAACACGCCGGGCATCCCCTACCTACCGTGGGTGATGAGCAAGTTCCTTCACCTGGGCTTCTCGCTGCCGCAGGTGGTGGCGATGGCGACGCAGGCGCCGGCGCGTGCCATCGGCCGCATGCCCAAGCTGGGCACGCTGCAGGTCGGTGCGCCGGCCGACCTGTCGATACTGGAGCTGGTGGAAGGCCCAGTGACCTTCGTCGACACCCGCAACAACCAGCGGGAAGGGCGTGCCCACCTGCGGCCCGCCGGCACCATCACCGGCGGAGTGGCCTATGGCCGCCCGTACCAGGCGCCGTTCTCGGTGCGCTGAGCGTCGCTCCCGCTGGTCGTCATCGACGGCGAAGGTGCCCCTTGGAGGGCCGATCCACCAGCCCTTTCGAGGTGGCAGACGGGCCAGCCGGTCAGGACCGCAACGGTGCGGCATGCCAGGAGCTGGCGTCCGGCAGTGCCGACGGAGCGCTGATATCTCAACGGCGAGTTTTCACCAAGCCGTGCGGTCGTCGCACGCGCGCCAGCGCGCCGCCGATCCGCCGAGCCGCAACAACGTGTACTTGTGTTGTATTGTGTTGCCCATGCGCAGTTCTTCGGCAGATATTGATCGGTACCTCGACACGTTGGCGCGTCAGGCGCGCCCCGGCGATCGGCTCCCTCCCATCCGTGAGCTGATGAAGCGTTTCGGCGCCTCGCAGGTGGCCGTCCAGCGTTCCTTCGCTCAGCTCAAGGACAGGGGGCTGATCAAGTCGGAGGTCGGGCGCGGCACCTTCTTCATCGGTGCCGACACGCTCGAGGCACCGGGTCGCGAACATCCGGCGCCATCGTCGACCATCGCCGACAACGAGAGCGGGCCGTCGGTGCTGTTGCTGCGGCGGTCAATCAGCGTGGCCCGGGGTCGCCTGTTGATGGAAGGGCTCCAAAAAGCGCTGGTGGCCGACGGGGCACGCGTGCTGGAGCTGTCGTACACCGATCCCGTCCACGCCCGGGACGTGCTGAAGAGCCTGCCCCGCTTCGATGCGTGTGTTGTGCAATCCACTTACCGAACGATCCCGATCGAACTGCTTGCCGAGCTGCGCGACAAGTGTGATGTGGTCGCCGTCGATGGTCTGGCGCTGGCCGGCTCCGACGTGGAGTCCGTCGGCATCGAATGGGGCGAACCGCTGGATGCGGCCATGCGGCGGCTGCATGGGCAGGGGCATCGTCGCATCGCTTTCGCGACGACGGCGCATCCGTTCCTGTCGACCCAGCTCGCCCTGCGGCGCTACCGCAGTCTTGCGCTGGCCGCAGCGGAGACGCTCGACTGCACCGAAATCACGCTGCCGCTGTTGCCGGACGAAGGCTTCGCCGACGCCTTGGTTGATCACCTGCAGGGGCTGCTGCGCTCCGCCGGCAGCCTGCCGTTCAGTGCCCTCGTGGCCTGGGGCATCGAAGACGGCGCCGCCTTCCGGGCCGCGCTCGCAGGGATCGGTCTGGAGGTGCCGGACATGCTGAGCATCGTGCTACTGGGCCGACCCGACATCGCATCCGAGCATGCGGACTTCTTCGAGATCGTGGGCAGCCACGTGGCCGACCAGGTTGAGACGCTCCATCGCGTCATCCGCATGCGGATGCGCTCACCCGGCGCACCCTACGGCGCGACGCTGACACAGGTGCGGTCCCGCCCGGGGCGGTCGCTGGCCCCGTTGCCCGCCGCAAAAGCGCGTCGCAGTCAACGCTGAGCGCCGACGCGCTTGGCCGTCTCACGGGCCAGCGTGGCCGACTGTCCGACGTAGGCTTGCGGATCGAGCGCCCCTTCGAGGTCGACTGAAGCTGGCAGATTGGCCAGCGCGGCGTCTTGGCGCAGCGCGTCCTCGAAGTCGACGTCCTGGGAGACGGCCTGCTGCGCGGCGTTGTAGAGGATGCGATGCGCTTCGTGGCGGCCCATTGCCGAGGTGAGGCGCATCATCGCGGCCTCCGAGCTGATGAGGCCACGCGTCAATCGGAGGTTGCGGCGCATCGCCACCGCGTCGACTTGCAGGCCGCGCGTCAGCGTGGCCAAGGTCTCGGCGATCGAGGTTGCGATGACCGCGATCTCTGGCAGCATGGTGTCGGTCACGTTGGTGGACGAGGAATCGCCTTCGTCCATCCGGACCATCGCCTCTATCGCCGGCGGCACACGCGCGCGCAACAGGCGGGCCAGGCTCGCGAGCAGAAGCGCAGTCGAGGGATTGCGCTTCTGGGCCATCGTCGAACTGCCGACTTTGCCCATGTGGAAGGACTCCGCCGCCTCGCCGATCTCGGTGCGCTGCAGGAAGACAACGTCCTGCGCGATCTTCTGCGCCGTCCCGGCCAGCAGGCCAAGCCCGCAGACGTAGTCCGCGGCCCGATCGTACGAAGACCGCATCGACAGCCCGGCCGGCTGCAGCCCAAGCTTCCCCGCCAGCAGCGTCTCGACACGCCGGCCGACCTCGCCCGTCGCGGCAAAGCTGCCGATGGCACCACCCATGCAGGCCGGGAAGGAGGCCGCAATGCGGCTGTTCAGGCGCACGCGATGCCGGTCCAACTCGTCGAGCCAGCCGGCCGCCTTCAGGCCGAAGGTCATTGGCAGTGCGTGCTGTCCATGGGTGCGCCCGGCCATTGGCGTATCCGCGTGCTCGAGGGCGAGCGCTGCGATGGCCTCGATCGCTGCACCCAGGTGTTGCAGCAGCAGCCGGTGCGTCTGCTGCATCTGCAGCGCACTTGCCGTGTCGAAGATGTTCTGGGTGGTCGCACCCCAGTGGATGTAACCGGCCGCCGGCTCGCCGCACAGGGCCTCCAACCGATGCAGAACCGGAACCAGCGGGTGCTGGGCGAAGGCGATCTCGGCGGCCAGTGCGTCAAGGTCGAAGCGGCCGGCCTGCGCCTGGGCGCGGATCACGTTCGCAGCGTGGGTCGGGATGACGCCCAGCTCGGCCTGAGCCTGGGCCAGCGTGGCCTCGACATCGAGCCACGCCTGCAGGGTCGCTGCGTCGCTCCAGACGGCCTTCGCCGCCTCGTTGAACCAATGGCGGGTCACGAACGATTCAAACATTCCGATGCGCATGGGAGCCTCGTAGCAATCAATGCATACATATTGTACGCTACTGGAGGCGCTGCTGCGATAAATGCCCACGAGACGGTACAACCACATTGACATCGTACAATACATATGCGTACACTGCGGCGCCGATGACGTATCGGCCATTCCCGACGGAGACATACGTGATTGCCAAACAACATCCGCATCCTCGGCCACCCCCGGTGGTCGCGCCCGCCTGCAGAGTGGCACTCTGCACAGTGGTACTTGCTGCCGCAGGTTCGGCCGCCTGCGCGCAGTCTTCCGTGTCGATCTACGGCATCATCGATCAGGGCGTCGTCAAGGCGAACAGCGGCACGACGCCAGGTGCTTTGCTGCCGGGGCGCGGCGCGGCCCCCGACGTCTGGACATTGAAGGCAGGCAACACCTCGCGCCTGGGATTCCGTGGGCAGGAAGACGTCGGCGGCGGGCTCTACGCACGCTTCCAGTTCGAACACCGGTTCGCCGCCGACACCGGGGCCGCCAGCAACGCCAGCGTGTTCTGGCTTGGACGCTCTGTGATCGCCGTCGGCTCGAAGACGCTCGGCGAGCTTTATGCGGGGCGCGAGTACTCACCGGCGTATTGGGTAGCGCTCAATGCGGACCCGACGCTGTGGAGCTACGTGAGTCAGCTCGGATCGGCCTACACCTATGCGAACTACACGCCGGTGGCCGCCACGGTCGAGGCCTCGAACATACGCTGGGCGAACAGCATCGGCTATAAATCGCCGATCCTGGGGGGTTTCAGCGCCGAAGTGGCGACGGCGCTTGGCGAAGGCGCGCGCAAGCGGGCGACGGCCGGCAACGCGCAGTACAAGCAGGGGCCCTTGTGGCTCGCGGCCGGCTTCGACCGACTGGACAGCACAACAAACATGGTGCTGGCCGCGGCCGGCTACGACTTCGGATTCGTGAGCCCGCTGATCAGCTACTCGAAGGCGAAGGGCGGCCTGAACGGAGACGGCAAAGCATTCAGCATGGCGGCGACCGTGCCGCTTGGTTTCGGACGGGTGCTCGCGTCGTACGGCCGTCTGAGCCCGGCGAGCGGTCTGAATTCATCGATGCTCGGTGCAGGTGTGCAATACGACTTGAGCAAGCGAACGCTGCTGTACAGCAACCTCGGTTCCGCCAAGCGCGACGGCCTGACGCGGACGACAGCGGTCGACGCCGGCGTCAAGCACACCTTCTAAAGGAGTTGCCGACATGAACGTGTCCATCCGAACGTGCGTGGTATCCATCGCCGGCGCACTTCTCGCCGCCACCACGGCCAGCGCCCAATCCGACAAGCCGATCTCGCTGGTGGTCGGCTATTCCGCCGGCGGCAGCGCCGATTTCGTCGCGCGTATCGTCGCCGAGGCGATGGGCAAGCGGCTGGGGCGGCAGGTCATCATCGAGAACGTGGCCGGCGCCAGCGGGATGCTGGCCGTACAGAAGGTGCTGAACGCACCGGCGGACGGCAACCTGCTCTACATGGGCGGGAGCGACACCGTCGCGGTGCCTATGGTCAACCCAAAGGCGAAGGTCGCCTGGGACACGGACCTCGCGCCGGTCGGCCGTATGACCACGCTGCCAATGATTTTCGCGGTGCCGAAGAGCTCGCCCTACACGACGCTCGGCGACCTGGTCGCCGCGCTGCGCAAGGGCGGCAAGGAGGCGTTCAACTATGCGACGCCTGGCATCGGGACCATGCAGCACTTCTACGGCAGCCTGATCAACCAGAAGGCGAACGTGTCGATGCTGCACATCCCGTACCGCGGCGGCGCGCAGATCGCCAACGACCTCGTCGGTCAGCAGGTTGACAGCGCGGTCCTTGTGCTCTCCACAGCAATGCCCTTTCTCAAGGAGGGCCGCATCAAAGCCCTGTCCGTCTCGGATTCGGCTCGCGTGCCCCAGCTTCCGGAGGTGAAGCGGATTGGCGAGGAGCAGGGCTTCGCTGGCGTCGCACTGCCACTGTGGCAAGGCCTGTTCGTGAAGTCGGGGACGCCCGTGGCCACGGTCGCGACCTACGAGAAGGCCATGATGGAGGCCTTGGCACAACCCGAGGTGAAGGCGAAGCTGGGGGAAGCAGGTGTCACCGCGGCCCCGCTGCGCGGCGAGGAACTCCGGACCTTCGTCAGGCAGCAGGCGGCGCTGTACCGGGACATCGTGCACAGCGCGAAAATCACCATGGAGTGATAACTCCGGCGCACGCCTCAGCCCGAGCCCGCGGCCGGTGACCCTAGCGGGTCATCCATAGCTTGGATGCAAAACCGGTGTGGTGCCGCACGCAGCGCACCGGCTTGGCGGCACTGACTGCTTCCGGCCCTAAAGCGCACGTTCAACGTCCGCTCCGCGGACATGTCCGACCGCGCAACGCGGCGGCCCGGTGCCGGCCACGGGACAGCGGACTGCCGACACAGATCCTGGCGACCTCGCTCAAGAACGTCGGGCTTTGGAGGTGTCGACCGCCCTGCCCCTGCCCCTGCCCCTGCCGGTGCCAATGCCAATGCCTCAGCGAAGCATGGCGGCGTCCGCAACGCGGACGGTCAACGCACCGTCCAGACCTTTGATCGGCCTCCGCTGCTTCGAGCTCGCTGTCTCTGAGCTGCCGCTGGGAGGTCTGATGAGCAGAGCGCCACACTGCGCGTTGGCCAACGCTGCGCTTCATCGCACGACGTAGCAGCGTGACGCACAGGGTGGTAATCGGTGGAGGGTGCGGCACGTAACCGTAACCGCTTTGGCGGGCCGATGAACGTCGTTGCACGGCTGCAAAGCCGCCTGCAGCTTGCGCTGCCCTGCTTCGCTGCCTCGGTGCTCGCTACGCTGGCGCCTGGCGCCTGGCGCCACCGCCAAGGCGAGCGCTTCATCCAGCCCGCGTGGCGCAAGTGGGCCTACGGGAGCATCGGCCAGACCTCCGGGCCGCGCACCCACACCCTGCGAGCCTGGACGCACTTCTACAACTGGCACCGACGCCATCACGGCATCGCCTGCCTGCCGCCCATGTCCAGGATGGTCTCAACAGCAGACAACCTGTTAACACTTCACAGCTAAATCACCTTCCTAGGCGCTGCCGTCACGGGATCGCCGCTGTTGGGTGTGCCGGTGGGCTCGATGAGCAGCAGGTGCACCTCCTCCTCTGCATGAGGTCGATGCTGCATGCCGGCCGGCACGACAAAGAGCTGGCCCGGGCCGAGTTCGACGGTCCCCTTTGGAAGGTCGATGCAAAGGCGCCCCTGCAGCACCAGGAAAAAATCGTCCGAGTCAGGATGCGCATGCCAGCTGAACGCCCCCTGCGCTTTGACGACCATGATGTCGTGGCCGTTGAAGGTGGCAACGGTACGTGGCGACCAGTGGTCGGTGAACCCGGCGAGCTTGTGCTGGAGGTCAATGGCGGCGACGGAGGGCATGGCGGTCTCTCACAGGTGGAGGAGCGCCGCAGTTTCGCCACGGACGATCGCCGGGTCTTGTACGCTTGTTGCATGCACGTGCCCTCTGACCCCTTGCCCGCAAACTGGGCCCGTTTCACGCCTGGCGTTCTGTCCGGGGTGACTCGGGTGCAGGCCGGGTTCAAGGACCATGTCTTCGAGCGACACAGCCACGCCACTTTTTCACTCGGCGTCACCTGCAGCGGCGTGCAGATGTTCCAGTGCCGTGGGGAGCGGCATGCGAGCTTGCGAGGACACGTCATGCTCTTCAACCCAGATGAGCCCCATGACGGCCAGTCCGGAACGGCCGAGGGCTTCACCTACACCATCGTCCACCTTGAACCACATGTGCTCGACCTGGCCGGCGCGGCGGGGGCCGGCGTCGCGGCGCGCAGGTTCTTCCGTCGCACCGTCGTCGAGGATGTGCATTTGGGGGCCCGCGTGGCACGCGTCATCGCCGCCATGGGTCTGGCCGGCGAGTCGCTCCGTGCCGAGACGCTGCTCGCGCGGTTGTTGCACCGGCTGCTGCGCCAGCATGGCGACCCTCCAGCCACGACGTCCTTCGCTTCGCCCGGCGGTCGGCGCATGGCCGACGTCCGCGATTTCATCGAAGCCCACGCCGCCGACGACCTGACCGTCGAACAACTGGCCCAACTGACAGGCCTGTCCCGCGCGCATGTCACCCGGGCGTTCACAGCAGCCCATGGCGTGCCACCGCACCTGTACCTCAACGGCGCCCGGCTGCGGCGGGTGCAGCAACTGCTCCTGGGCGGCAGCACGCTGGCCGATGCGGCCCTGGCGGCCGGCTTCGCCGACCAGAGCCACATGAGCAAGCGGTTCAAAGGCCAGTGGGGCGTGTCGCCGGGGACATGGCTCAAGCAGATGCAGGGGCAGCGGTGAGGTGGGACGTTCGCGCCTGCGCCCCTCGCGCATGACGGCCATGCTGTAGAGCTGTGAGGCCGTTGGCCGGCGCGTCCTCTTGGATGCACGTACCTCTCAGTACTATCTTGTCGCACCCGCCCTCGGCGACACGAGGCCAGATGCACAACCAGACGGTCAAGCGCCGTTTCGACCCGTCACTCACATGTGAAGCCTACCGGTCGGAATCCACTGCGGCTGCGGAGCACTCCGCGGAGGCTGCCCTTGATCACCTACACAGTGCAACGGTGCCGGGACCACGCGACCCCGGTGGGCCGCCCCGCACAAAGCGCCGCGAAGCCGTGCGGCCACCGCGGCGTTCCGCCAGCCAGTGTGGACGCGCAAAAAGACGGCCAAGTCGGCGCGAGGTGCCAGCAGCACGTTTTCAGGGAATCGGGGGCACGACCAGGGCCACACCGTTCGGGCTGCGGGGGTCGGTCACCGGAACCGGCGTGTCACCCACCACTTGGACGGCTTCGATGTTCAACCCACCGTTGACACCATCTCGCATGATCCAACCACGCAGCGTGAGGTCGGCCGCCACCGCTGCTGGGAACTTGCTGGCTTCGTACTCGATGACGTTGTCGGGCAGCAGTTGATGGTGGAAGCGGGGTAGCGCCTGCGCCTGGGCAATCGGCAAGTTGTAGTCCAGCGTGTTCACGAGCACCTGGTAGACGCTGGTGAAGATGCGCGATCCACCGGGCGTACCCAAGACAAGCGCGACCTTGCCCTCTTTGGTGGCGATGGTCGGGCTCATGGACGACAGGGGGCGTTTGTTCGGTTGGATCGAATTGGCGTCCGCGCCAACCACGCCGAACTGGTTGGGTACGCCCGGCTTGGCGGCAAAGTCGTCCATCTCATTGTTGAGCAGGAATCCTGCACCCTCCACCACAATGCCGCTGCCGTAGCCGCCGTTCAGGGTGTAGGTGTTGGACACGGCATTGCCCCAGCGGTCGACGATCGAAAAGTGAGTCGTTTGCGGCTTCTCGTCGGCCGTGGCCGGCACCGGCAGGTCAGTGCCCAGGCCCGGGCGCACGTTTGCCAGCGGCGTTGGTGCGGACAAGCTGACCTCGGCCGCGCGGCGCTGCAGGTAGTCGTCTGACAGCAGTTGGTCCATCGGCACTTGATAGAAGTCCGCATCGCCCAGGTACTGCGCACGGTCGGCAAACAGCCGCTTCTCCATCTCCGCCGTCAAATGCAGGTACTGCGCCGAGTTCAGCGGCGCCGCGGCGAACTGGGGCGCGAGGAAGCGTTTCATCTTCAGCAACTGCCCGATCCCGAAGCCACCGGAGCTGGGCGGCGGCGCGGTGTACACCATGTACCCGTTCCAGTCGATGGACACCGGCTCACGCCACACCGCCTGGTAGTTGGCCAGGTCGGCTTTGGAGATCAGTCCGTTGGTACGTGCCATTTGTGCGACCAGCAGGTCGGCGGTCTGGCCCTTGTAGAAGTCGTCGGGCCCCGTGTCGCTGATGCGCTGCAAGGTATCGGCCAACTCGCGCTGCTTGAAGAGCTGGCCGCTCACCATCTTGCCGCCAAAGTAGTTGTTGAAGTTGGCCCGACTGCTGGCGCTGGTAGGCGTGGCGGTGCTGTAGGCCACAAAACCGTTGCGCGCGTAGCTGATTGCCGGTGCCAGCACCTGGCGCCAGGACAGGCGGCCAAAGCGCTGATGCGCCGCATGCAGGCCGGCCACAGTGCCGGGCACGCCGGCCGCCAACGAGCCGTCCAGGCTCAACCGGGGAATGACGTTGCCACTGGCGTCCAAGTACATGGTGGGCGTGGCCGCACCCGGTGCCTTCTCGCGGTAATCCACGAAGTACGGCTTGCCGTCCATGTAGATGGTCATGAAGCCGCCGCCACCGATGTTGCCAGCCGCCGGCAGGGTCACCGCCAGCGCAAAGCCGACCGCCACGCCGGCGTCGACGGCGTTACCGCCGCTCTGCAGGATTTGCTGAGCCGTCTCGGCGCCGAACCGATCCGGCGACGACACCGCACCGGCGGTCAATGGCGCGGGGTCGTTGTCGTCGCCGCCGCAGCCGATCAGGCTGGACAGCAGCATCGAGGCGACGAGCAGGCGTCGCGTGATCTTCCAAGGTTGTTGCATGGGTTCCTCCATCGGCGCCAGGGGGCCGCGCGGCGGACCCGGTGGACGCCGCGGGCGCGGCAGGCTGGGCTGCTGGCCGCGGCGGGCTGGGGCAAGCGAGGCGCCCGCAAGCACCGGAACGGTGCGTTCGAGGGTAAACACATGTCGCCAGGACGCACGCTAAGCGCGCGCTCGGCGCCCAGTAAATAGTCGACGGCTTGCTGCCAGCGAACTGGCACCCAGGGACGCCGCATGTCAGACGGACTGTCGCAAACGCTCACATTGACCTCCAGGCACCATTCGTCCTGTGGTCAAGCAGACCTTGGAATCGCTTCGTGGAGGCCCTCAGTCTGCAGCCGCTGCCCGCAGCGGCACCCTGGTCTCGAACTTCGAACAGTTCATCGCGAACATGCTCTTGAAATTGCGCACGTTGTGGTTGGAGGAGAAGGCTTCTCGGGTGAAGGCGTGGTACTCCTCCATCGACTCGGCACTGACGATCAGCAAGAAGTCGAACTCCCCGGAAACCTCGTAGCAGGCCATCACCGCGTCCTCGGCCGCCATGCGCTGCTCGAACTGGGTCAACAAGGCCGCGTTCTGCTGTCCAAGTTCCACGGAGACAAACACCGTGAGCGGGCGTCCGACAAGTCGACGGTCGACGATTGCGACCTGTCGCTGTAGCACGCCGTTCTCGCGCAACTGCGCGATGCGGCGCTGACAGGTGGCAGGCGATGTACCAACCTTGTCAGCCAAAGTGCGCATCGGCAGGGATGCGTCCTGCTGCAGCAGGTCCAGCAGGGCGACATCCAACGGGTCCAGCGGGACCGGCTGAGCCTTCTTGGGCGGATTTCGAGGCATTGCTTCTCCAGTCCTCATTGCGCTGAGACAAACGCATCGTCAGACGCAGTATGGATGATGATTTTTCTCGCGGTCATGACCTAACAATCGTCGCATCGGGGACGAGGAGCAGAACGATGGTCGAAAGGGACGAGCAGACGCTGGAGTCCGGTTGGGTGCGCTGGCGCCATGACTTCCACCGCTTTCCGGAAACCGGGTTCAACGAGCGCCGCACATCGGACCGTGTCGCCCAGGTTTTGCAGCTGCTCGGACTCGAAGTTCACCGCGGCATCGGCGGAACCGGCCTTGTTGCGTCGCTCAACGTGGGCTCAGGCCCCGGTGTGATCGGACTGCGGGCCGACATGGACGCGCTCGCGATGTCAGAGACGGCACCTGACCGCGCCCACGCTTCGGAGAATGCAGGCTGCATGCATGCCTGCGGGCACGACGGCCACATGGCCATGCTGCTGGGCGCGGCGCAACTCCTGACCGCGCGCCGCGACTTCGACGGCACGGTGCGGTTCATCTTCCAGCCGGCCGAGGAGCACGGACGCGGCGCGGCGGCGATGCTGGCCGACGGCCTGCTCGAGCGCTTCCCGATGGACGAGATCTATGGTGCGCACAACATCCCGGGCATGCCCGCCGGCCACTTCGCCACCCGCGTGGGCGGGCTGATGGCCAGCGAGGACAACTTCGTCATCCGCCTCACCGGGCGCGGCGGCCATGCGGCCCGCCCGCACATGGCGATCGATCCGCTGGTGATCGGTGCGGAGATCGTGCTGGCGCTTCAGACCATCGTCGCGCGCTCGGTCGACCCGCGTCATTCGGCGGTCGTGTCGTGTACCGAGTTCCTCACCGATGGCATCCGCAACGCGATCCCGAGCGACGTGGTCATCAAGGGCGATACGCGCAGCTATGCGCCCGAGGTGCAAGCTCTGCTGGAGGCGCGCATGCGCGAGCTCTGCGACGGCATCTGCCGCGCTCACGGCGCGAGCTGCACGGTTGAGTACACCCACGAGTTCGCGCCCACGGTCAATTGGCCGCAATGCGTGTCCGTGGCCGTGCGGGCCGCCCAAGCGATTGCCGGCGAAGCAAATGTTGATGCCGACACCCCGCCCATGATGATCTCGGAGGACTTCGGGCGCTTCCTGCAGAGCATCCCCGGCGCCTTCGTCTTCATCGGCAACGGCGTGGCTGACGAACCGGGCGGCGTGCCGCTGCACAACGCGCGGTACGACTTCAATGACCGGATCGTGCCGATCGGCGCGCGCTGGTTCGCCGAACTGGTCCGGCAGCGCCTGCCGCTGGCTCAGGCTGCCTGAACGTCCATTCCTTCACTCCAAGACGCCGATGTTTCACCTCAACACCCACGCTGACCGACGCCCTTACGACGCTGACCTGCGCCCATGGCTGAGCCTTGCCGAGGGCCGCGCCGCGCGGGAGCGCCTGTCCAACTGGGCACGGCTGTCGCACCAGCACACCCCACTGTGGTCGCTGCCGGGCCTCGCGCGACAGATGCGCATCGAGAGCCTGACGGTCAAGGATGAGTCGAAGCGATCAAGCCTGGGGAGCTTCAAGGCACTGGGCGCGCCGAATGCCTTGGTGAAGCTGGTGCTGCGACGCTGGCCGGAGAAGGGTTGGACGGGCCCGGAGTTGCTGGCCGGCCTGCATGCCGAGGCGCTGAAGTCCTTCGTGGTCATCAGCGCGACCGATGGCAACCACGGGCGCGCACTGGCAGCTGCGGCACAGAGCCTGGGCTGCCGCTGTGTGATTGTCCTTCATGCCCATGTCAGCGTCGAGCGCGAGCAGGCGATCGCGGCCTTTGGGGCCGAGATCTTGCGCATCGCCGGCAACTACGACGAATCGGTCGAGGAAGCAGCGCGGCTGGCGGCCACCCATGGCTGGGAGGTCGTCTCCGACACCTCCTACGAAGGCTACGAGGAGGTCCCGCGCGACGTCATGCAGGGCTACGGTGTGATCGCCGACGAACTGCTCGCCGCTGCGTCGGAAACCGGCGACTGCCCCTGGACCCATGTCGTGCTGCAGGGCGGCGTTGGTGGCATGGCCGCTGGGATTGTGAGCTGCTTCTGGGATCGGTACGGCGAACGTCGCCCCCGCTTCATCGTCGTGGAGCCGGAGCAGGCGGACTGCCTGATGCAGAGCGCCATCGAGGGCCGGCCGGCGCGGGCGCGTGGCCGTGTCGATTCGGTCATGGCGGGCCTGGCCTGCGGTGAGACATCGCCGCTGGCCTGGCGCTTCCTGCAACCGGCGGTCGACCTCTTCATGACCGCCTCGGACGCGCAGGCAGAAATCGCGATGCGCGTGTTGGCCGAAGGCCCGTACGGTGATGTGCCGGTCGTGGCCGGCGAGTCCGGCGCTGCCGGTCTGGCAGCGCTGGAGGAACTGAAACGTGATCCCGAGGGGCGCAAGGCCGCGGGTCTCGACCTCGGTTCGCGCGTGCTGCTGATCAACACCGAAGGGGCTACCGCGCCGAGCGTCTATGCGGGCCTGGTGGGTCGCTCGGCGCAGGATGTCATGGCTGCGCAGACCGGTTGGCGCCATCGCTCTGGGATACCCGTCGCGTACGAGTGAGTGGGCGTCACAGGTAGGACGTGCGAAAGACGCAGCCGTGGCGTGCCAGCCTGTTCGGCGGATCGCTGCAAGGCCACGACTGGCCCGTGATCTGACGTCTTGAGCGTTGTCAATCACCGAGATGACTGCTGCCACCAACTGACCGACCGTCGGCGGGACTCGCCCTCAATGTCCGGTGACGGCCGAAAGCGCGCCATGAACGTCCGCTTCGTGGACACCTGGCCGAGCGCAAGGCGCATGGTCCGCGTCATGCCGGTGCGCCCGCGCCTCAGAAGCGCGCTTTGTGTCTACCCACATCGCCTCTCGACAACGACGTGGCCCATTGCAAAGTTCGAGCCGACGGTCCGGCGGGGCTCGCCCAACCGCGTCGTTCGCTCGACCTGGGCGATGAGCTGGCTAGTCATCGCTGACGAAACGCGGAAGTCTGAGGCAACGGGCACGGCGCGACCACCCCGGCGGCGTTTCGGCCCGGGCTCGCCCTGGGCTCAGGGTATCGATGCCGCTGGCTTGGTGGGGATCCGCCGAGCTCATGGGCGGGGCGCTCCAACGCGCGGTTGCACCGCCACCGTAGACGCACCCCTGCGCCGATCCGACAATGGCGCATGGGCATTCGGTTGTTGTTGTTTGGCGATCCGTCTGTCGTGCAGGGCGGCACCACAACCGCGCTGCCGCGCGAACGGGGCAGCCAGTTGCTCGTGGTGCTCGCGCAGCGAAACGCTTGGGTGGCACGCCACGAGCTGGCCGCGTTGCTTTGGCCCGAACACAAAACCAGGCTTGCACTGACAAACCTGCGCAAGGCGCTGTTCCGACTACAGGAGCGGTCGTGGGGCGGAGCGCTCGAGGTGCTGCCGGGCAGCGTGCGGCTGCACGCCGACACCGACCTGGCGGCCTTCGAAGCGGCGCTCCAGGCCGGGCACCACGCCGAAGCACTCGTGCTGCGCCGAGGCGAATGGCTGCACGGCTTCGACGACGATGCGAACGAGCCCTGGACCGCCTGGCTGCGCTTCGAACGCGACCGCCTGCGCGCCGCATGGCGTGGGGCCGCGCTGGCGCACCTGGGCGATGCAAGCACCGGCACGGCTGAAGGCATTGCACTGGCTTCGCGCCTGCTGGAAGCCGATCCGCTTGACGAGGCGGCCGTCTGCGTGCTGATGGAGCGGCTTCAACACAGCGGCCAGACGGCGCGCGCGCGCCAGGCCTACCGCGAGTTCACCGAACGGCTGGCCGCGGAGCTCGGGCTCGGGCCCGGCGCCCGACTTCAAGCCTTGCACGATGCGCTCGGCAAGACCCTCATCGCCCAGGCTGCGCCTCCGCCGGCCGCGGCTGCGGCCGGCTTCATCGGCCGCACCGGCGAGCGACGGCGCATCGCCGAACTGCTTGCGCGCGACGACGTGCGCCTGGTCTGCCTGACAGGCCCCGGTGGCATGGGCAAGACACGCCTGGCGCGCTGCGTGCTGCTCGATGTGGCAGCAGCGCACGGCAACGACGTCGCCTTCGTGCCGCTCGAAGACCTGCTGTCGATGCAGGACGTGGCCGCACGCATCGCGCGTGAACTCGGTCTGCTGCTCCAGGGGCGTGCTCCATTGCTCGAGCAGCTGGCTGCGGCGCTCGGCGAGCGCAGCACGCTGCTCGCGCTGGACAACTTCGAACAACTCGTGCAAGAGGCGCCGCAGCTCGATGCGCTGCTGGCCGCCTGCCCGCGCGTCAAGCTGCTGGTCACTTCGCGCACCCGCCTCGGCCTTGCCGGCGAGCAGCTCTTCCCGCTCGAAGGCTTGCCGTGCCCGGAGCCGGAAGACGGTGACCGGCTCGAAGCGTTCGATGCCGCGCGCCTCTTCATCGCCGCGGCCCAACGCGTCGACCCAGCGTTCGTGCCGGCGGCCGAGCCTGACGCCATCGCCCGCATCTGTCGCCACCTCGATGGCCTGCCACTGGCGCTCGAACTTGCTGCCGCGTGGACCCGTGTGCTGCCGTGTGCCGAGATCGCTGCCGAGCTGCGAGCCGGCACCGAACTGCTGCGCGCCGACGGCGCCACCCACCCGCCGCGCCACGCCAGCATGGACGTGGTGTTCGAACAATCGTGGCAGCGCCTGGTGCCCGCCGAACGGGACACGCTTTCGCGCCTGTCGGTGTTCCGTGGCGGCTTTGCCGTCGAGGCTGCTCGTGCGGTGGCCGCGGCGGCGTTGCCTGTGCTCAGTGCGCTGGCCGACAAGTCGCTGCTGCGCAAGGAGGGCCAGCGCCTCGCACTGCACCCGCTGGTGCAGCAGCTCGCCGCGCACAAGCTGGGCGACGCGGAGCGCTCGGCAACGCGCCTTGCCCACGGCGCGTATTTCCAGCACCGGCTGGTGCAGTGCATGGCGGCGGCCGAAGCCGGCGAGCGCAGCACCTTGCGGGCGATTGACACCGATTTGGAGAACTACCGGTTGGCGTGGCAGTGGGCGATCGATGCGGGGCCTACCGATACGTTGCCGGGCTGCGCCGCCACGCTGCTGTGGTACTTCGATCACCGCGGGCTCATCGACGACGGCCTGCGCTGGATGCGCGAGGCGATCGAATCGCTGCGTGTGCGCGCCGACACCGCGCTGCTCGCACTGTTCGAAAGCCGCGCGTCGCACCTGTGCTACCGGCTCGACCGCTATGCCGAAGCCGAACACCTGGCCGCGCAGGCGCTGGCCCGCATCCCACCCGCGGAACGCGAGAGCGTGGCGCGTGTGCAAGCCTTGACGGTACTGGCTGCGTGCGCGCTGCGTGTCGGCCGCCTCGGCGAGGCGCAGCAGCGCTACGAGCAGTTGCTGGCGCGTGTGCGCACCGAGAGCCGCCCGCAGCAGATCGCGGGCACACTCGACAACCTGGCGCTGGTGCACAAGCGACTGGGCCGGTACGACGAAGCGCTGCGCCTGTCGCTCGAATCGCTCGAGCAGCACCGCCGCATCGGCCACGGCGCCCGCATCGCGCTGGGTCTGAACAACCTCGGCTCGCTCTACATGGCGCGCCAAGAACCCGCCGCAGCGCTGGGGCCACTGCGAGAGGCGCTGGCGCTGTGCGAGCGAGACGGGCTCGTCAGCACGTCGGCTCTGGTGCATGCGAACTTGTCGCAATCGGCGATGCAGCTCGGCGAGCTGGCCGCCGCACGCCAGCATGCGCAGCGCGGCAGCGCAAGTGCCCTGGCCAGCGGCAACCGCAGCGTCTGGGCCTGGGTGCATTCGCATAGCGCGCGCGTGTCGGTGCGCGAAGGTGATTTGGCACAGGCCCGCGTCGCGCTCGCCGAAGGTTTGTCCGCGGCCGTCACGCTGGGCGCACCTTCGCTGCTGGCGCCAGGGCTGCTGGCATTCGCCGAGCTGCTCGACGCGCAGGGCCACCCGATGCTCGCGCGCCGCTGCCTGGCGTTTTTCAGCGAGCGTTCAGAGCTGACGCGATCTGACCGCGACGAAATGCTGGCGCGATTGGATCAGTGGGGCGGGCTGCCGTGCGGCGCGCCCGCATGGCCCGGCATGGCGCTGCCGGAGCTGCTTCAGCGCATCGCCACCGAAGCGCCGCAGCAGCACGCGGCGTTGATCGCGCTGCTCGAAACACCGCACTGAAGCCGGCGTTCGGCGGTTTGCCGCGGGCGGAACGCTCGCGGAACGCACCCCTTTGCACAGTTCGTTTCCTCACATGCAAGGACGAACGATGCACACCATCACCATTGCCCTCGGCCCCAGCGTGGCCAGCAAGGCACGCCGGCTGTCGCGGCCGGTATCGACCGGCCTGACCAGCCTGCACGGCCACTGCCTACGCGTGCTGCAGGCCCATACCACGGCTCGCGCCTTGAAGGAGCTCGACAACCGCGTGCTGCGCGACCTCGGGCTGAGCCGCAGCGAGCTGCGCGCCGCCGGCGTCGAACGGCATGGCCTGGCCGAGCGCGAGCGATGGCCAAGCCTGTTTCGCACCCCGCTGCCGCGCTGAGCCGCGGTGAACCCGCCATTCGCTTTCCCCTGCGCGGCAGGCCAACCCCGTGCGGCCGGCGGCTGCACATCCTCTCCTCAGACCCCCCTCGAACGAGAACCCCATGAACACGATGATCCAACCCACCAAGCGCCTCAGCCCCGACTTCACCGCCATCAAGCAGCGCCAGCAGGCGGCCTGGTCCAGCGGCGACTACGCCGTCGTCGGCACCACGCTGCAGATCGTCGGCGAGAACCTGGCCGAAGCGGCCGACGTGCGCGCCGGTGAGCAGGTGCTCGACGTGGCCGCCGGCAACGGCAACGCCACACTGGCTGCTGCGCGGCGCTTTGCGCTGGTCACCTCCACCGACTACGCACCTGCCCTGCTCGACAAGGGCCGTGCACGTGCCGAAGCCGAGGGCCTGGCGGTGCAGTTCCAGGTGGCCGACGCCGAGGCGCTGCCGTTTGCGGAAGCGGGCTTCGATGTCACGCTCTCGACCTTCGGCGCGATGTTTGCGCCCGACCACGAGCGCACCGCCCGCGAGATGCTGCGCGTCACGCGGCCGGGCGGCCGCATCGGCCTGGCCAACTGGACGCCCGACAGCTTCATCGGCCGGCTGTTCAAGGTGATCGGCGCGCACGTGGCCCCGCCCGCGGGCGTCAAGCCGCCTTCGCTGTGGGGCACCGAAGAGCACCTGCAAACACTCTTCGGCGTGCAGGCGTCGCAGATCCATTGCCAGCGGCGTGTCTTCAATTTCCGCTACGCGTCGCCTGTGCACTTCGTGCAGGTGTTCCGCGACTACTACGGCCCGACGCACAAGGCCTTCGCTGCGCTCGATGCAACCGGCCAGCGTGCACTCGAGCGCGACCTGCACGCGCTGATGGATGCGCTGAACACCGCCGGCACGTCCTCGCTGGTGGTGCCGAGCCACTACCTCGAAGCCGTGATCCGCAAACGCTGAGCGGGTTCGAAGGAGCCCACACCATGAACTCAAAGACCTATTTGCTCGCCGCCGGCGTGGTCCCAGGACTGGCTGCCTGCTCGGCAGTCACGCCGATGCCAATGCCTGTGCCCGAAGCCCTGCGGCCGGGCCCAGGCGCCACGCTGGCGCTGAGCGCCAGCGCACGCGGCGTGCAAATCTACGAGTGCCGCGGCAGCCAGTGGAGCCTTATCGCCCCACAGGCGGGCCTGTTCGACGCCACCGGCCGCACGATCGGCACGCACGGCGCGGGCCCCCACTGGCAGGCCAGTGACGGCAGCCGTGTTGTCGGCAGTGTCACCGCGCGTGCCGATGCGCCCGTGGCCGACGCGATCCCATGGCTGTTGCTGGCGGCCCGGCCGGGCGGCGAGACCCCAACCACCGCAGGCTTGCTGATGGGC
>OFDN01000811.1_pt1 | contig 23259 bp, 26 predicted proteins | sample 1520971 | NCBI WGS metagenome assembly OFDN01 (sample SAMEA94257418, study PRJEB24077) | hot springs metagenome | biome: Aquatic biome; feature: Geographical feature; material: Water | place: India | collected 2012-06-12 | depth 5 m
CGGGCACCGCAGAGCCTGCGCGCGGCCCTCGCGGCGCGCTTCGTGCTCGTCAGCGGCGTGCTGCGCGCGCACGAGGGATCCCTCGCCCTCGAGCCCGACGAGGTCGTCGACCTGCGAGCGGTCGCCCGCGACCTCGGCGCGCGCCGATGAGAGTGCTCTCATGCGGACGGTCGGAGGGCATCCGGCGCCGATAATGGAGCAATGGCGCGTCCCGGGCTCCCCCGCATCTCCGTGCGGTCGCGCATCCTCGCCGTCATCCTCGTCGTCACCGCGTTCGGGATGACCGTCTCGGGCGTGACGGCGTACTTCGTGCAGCGCGACCTCACCATCGCGGGCCTCGACGCCGAGCTGCTGATCACCGTCGAAGCCGCGCGGTCGATCGTCACCGGCACAAGCGCCCCGGCGTCGAGCGAGCAGCCGGACGCCGAGGCGACCGACGCCGGCGGGACGGACGCCGGCCCCACCCCCGACGAATCGACCCCGCCCGCCACGGTCGAGGAGGCGCTCACCGCGATCCTCTCGCGCATCGTGCCGGGGCGGCACGAGAGCAGCGTCGCGATCGTCGACGGCGAGGTGCGCCTCGTTCCGGGCGTCGACACCGCCTTCGACCTCCAGGACGACCCGGCGTTCATCGAGCGGGCATGGCGGGAGGCGTCGAGCGGCGAGGTGACGCTGGGCACGGCGACGACGACCGTCGGCACGCTGCGGTACGTCGCGGTGCCCGTCACGATCGCCGACGATCCGCAGGTCGGCGTCTTCGTCGCGGCCCTCGACGCGCAGCGGGCCGTCGACGAGGTGAGCGGCGCCTTCCTCACCTACGCGTGGCTCGCGCTCGCCTCCCTCGCCGCCATCGGCGTGATCGGCTGGTTCGTCGCCGGCCGGCTGCTCTCGCCCCTGCGCACCCTCGCCGAGACGGCTTCCCGCATCACCGCCGAGGATCTCGGCGAGCGCATCCCCGTCACCGGGCGAGACGACGTGTCGACGCTCACCGAGACCGTCAACGCCATGCTCGAGCGCATCGACGAGGCCCTCACCAGTCAGCGCCAGCTGCTCGACGATGTGCGGCACGAGCTCAAGACCCCCATCACGATCGTGCGGGGCCACCTCGAGCTGCTCGACCCGACCGCTCCCGCCGATGTGCGATCGGTGCGCGACCTCGCGATCGACGAGCTCGACCGGATGGCCGAGCTCGTCAACGACATCGATGCGCTCGCGCGCGTCGAGACCGCCGTGCTCGTCGAGCCCGTCGACGTCGCCGACCTCACCGCGCTCGTCTTCAGCAAGATGCAGGCGATCCCCGGCCACACCTGGGTGCTCGAGCGCACCGCGACGGCCGTCGCGCCCCTGTCGAGCTCGCGGATCACCCAGGCCTGGCTGCAGCTCGCCGACAACGCGGCGAAGTACTCGCCGGCCGGCAGCACCATCCGGGTCGGCAGCACCGCCTACGCGGGCACGGTCGAGTTCTGGGTGGCTGACGAGGGGCCCGGCATCCCCGCCGGCGCCGAGAAGCGCATCTTCGAGCGCTTCGGCCGCGCCGACACCGGCCGGGGCATCGCAGGCTCGGGGCTCGGCCTGCCGATCGTCGCCGCCATCGCCCGCGCCCACGGCGGCTACGTGAGCCTCGACTCGTCGCCCGCCGGATCGCGGTTCGGCATCGTCGTTCCGACGCTCGACGGTGCGGCACCGCCCCCGCCGGCGAGCGGGTTCAGCACCGAGCAGCACGACCAGGCCGCGCCCGCAGCGGTCGCCCCCGGGGAGGATCGTTGACCAGCATCCTGATCGTCGAGGACGAGACGCGCATCTCGTCGTTCATCGAGAAAGGCCTCTCGGCAGCGGGATACTCCCCCACCGTCGTCGCCAACGGGCTCGACGCGCTCGACTACGTCGCCACGGGCTCGTTCGACCTGGTGCTGCTCGACGTCGGGCTTCCGGGCATCGATGGGTTCGAGGTGCTGGCCCGCCTGCGGGCCGCTGGCGAGACGATGCCGATCATCATGCTGACCGCGCGCACGAGCGTCGATGACACGGTCGCCGGACTGGACGGGGGTGCCAACGACTACCTGCCGAAGCCGTTCAAGTTCGATGAGCTCGTGGCGCGCATCCGGCTCCGTCTGCGCGAGTCGGGGCAGCAGCGCGTCGTCGAGACCGTGCTGCGGCACGGCGACGTCGCCCTCGACCTGAAGACGCGGCGGGTGTCGGTGGGCTCCCGATCGATCGACCTGTCGGCCCGCGAGTTCGCCCTCGCCGAGGAGTTTCTGCGCCACCCCGATCAGGTGCTGTCGCGCGAGCAGCTGCTGAGCCGCGTCTGGGGCTTCGACTTCGACCCCGGGTCGAACGTCGTCGACGTGTACGTGCGCTACCTGCGGGGCAAGATCGGCGCCGAGCGCATCGAGACGGTGCGCGGCATGGGCTACCGCCTGGTCTGAGCACGGCGCCCGCTGAACGCGCGGTCAGTCGTCGTCGCTGCCGCTGCCGCTGTTGCTGCCGCTGGACCCGCTGTCGTCGTCCACGCTCGCGGGCGAGGGGATCGACGCGGCGGAGGGCGAGGCGGTGCCCGCGGGGCGGGGCGCCACGGGCTGCGGGGCCGGAGCCGGGGCGCGGTCGACCTCGGCCGGCGTGGTCGGAGTGGCGGTGCCGCTGGGCACGGGTGTCGGCGTGCTCGCGCTCGGTGCGGGTGTCGGAGCGCCGCCTGGTGCGCCCGGCACCGTGGTGATCGGGGGAACCTCGGAGATCGTCGTGCTGTCGACGAGCGGCATCGCGCGCGCGACGCCGATCGCGCCGCTCGCGATCACGCCGATTCCGAGCGCCGAGACAGCCGTCATGGTCACCCATCGACGGGACGCGGCCATGACCTGAACCTCCTCATCGCGCTGCACTCCCTCCCCATTGTCCCGTACACGACAGCACCCCCGGATGAGAGTCCTCTCATCCGGGGGTGCGTCGAGCGCCCAGGGCGCATGAGCGGCGACTCAGTCGTCGATGCTCGCCGGGGTCGCGGGCGAGGGGATGCTCGCCGGGGTCGCCGGGGTCGGCGGGGTGTCGACCGAGGCGGGCGACAGCGGGCTGGCCGGGCTGATCGGGCTGGCCGGCGAGAGCGGCGACGCGGGCGTCTGCGCCGAGACGGGCGAGGCGGGCGTCTGCGCCGAGACCGCCGAGGGCGTCGACGTCGGCGACGGCGTCGCGGGCGACGAGCTCGACGTGGGCGAGACGATGCTGTCGCTCTCGACCGTGAAGTCGAGGTCGGCCGAGCTGCCGTCGTCGTCGGTGACGCTCGTCAGGCCGGGAACGCTGAGGCCGCTCACGTTCTCGATGAGCGGCATCGCGTTGGCGATGCTTGCGGCGCCGCCGGCGGCCACCCCGAGGCTGAGCGCTCCGGCCGCCCCCACGGCGATCCAGTTCTTGGTGTCCATGATTGTGTCCTCCCTCCGCGCGAGCCGGGCGGCTCGTCGCGATGTCCCCACTCTCCGGGGCGACCGTGAGATCACCAGGAGGAGGCGGTGAGAGGCCTCTCATCCGCGCGCACGACGCGGTGCGCGCGCTCGATGAGCTCGGTCGCCCCGGCCGAGCCGGCCGCGGAGCGCGAGAGGGCGTGCCCCAGCAGCTGGGTGGCCGCGATCGCGTGGGCGCGGTCGGCGAACCCCGGGTCCTCCGCGGCGAACCAGCGGCGCCGCCAGCCGTCGGCGAGCACGGATGCTCGCCGCGCACGCAGGGTCGCTCGACTGCCGCCATCGTGCACGACCGTGGCGATGAGATGGGCGTAGAGCGCGGCCGCGTCGTCGGCCGGGTCGCCCCAGCCCGAGGTGTCGATGTCGAGCACTCCGGTGATGCGCGCGGGCGCCAGCGGGTCGACGAGCAGCTGTGCGAGGTGCAGGTCTCCGTGCACGGTGCGGGCGGGCGGCGGATCGCCCCCCGCACGGAACCGGCGCGAGGCCGTGCGCGCGGTGCGCTCGATGAGCCCGTCGAGAGCGGGCAGCTGCTCGATCAGTCGCTCCTCGTACCAGTCGATGCGCCGCACGAGCGACGACCGGGCGGCCGAGCTCGATGGCACCTGGGCGATCTGGGCGACGAGCCCCTCGATCGCGTCCAGCAGCAGGTCGGGAGTCGCGACCCGATCGAGCACGCCGATCACCTCCGAGCCGGCGAGGGCCTCCAGGGCGACGAGGCCCTCCTCGCTCCACCCGAGCACGGCCGGCACCGGGATGCCCGCCGCACGCCAGAGCGTGTGACGGGCCTGCAGGGGCTCAGCGGCGGGAGGCCGCACGACCTTGAGGTAGTAGGCGGTGGCATCGGTGTCGACGCGCACGACCGCGCGCTTGCCCGGGCGGTACGCCGCGAGGCTGACCGTGAGCCCCCCGACCGGCAGCCCGAGGCGCGCGAGCACGACGCCCGCCGCCTCGGCGTAGACGGCCGTGCGCAGCGCGGGCAGTGCCGGGTCGGCCGGGTAGACCCAGACATCGACGCGCTCACCGGTGTCGGGGTTGCTGAGCGTGAGCACGCCCGGCCGCACGGCCTCGGCCGGCGAGGTCTCGACGAACACCGTGTGCTCGCTCGAGCCGCCGGCGGCGTCCCGCAGGGTGACCCGGTAGCCGTGCGTGAAGCCGTTGCCCGTGGGCTCGACCTGCAGGGCATGCGCGTCGACGAGCGTCGCGTCCAGCGAGAGCGCGACGGCGGCGAGGACATCGCGGTGGAGCACACTGTCGGGCACTGGGGTCACGCAACCTATTCTCACCTCTCGGTCACGCACCGTGGCCTGCAGGCGCGCGGGGCGCGCGAGGTTCGCGCAAAGTTGAATCAGCTTCCACTACGGGACCTTCGGCCCTGTCTTCTCACAATGCGTGTCACCACAATGGGGGACACCCAACGTACCCGATCGGTGCCGCCGATCCTCACCCGAAGAGGAAAACGCCGATGAGATCTGATCAGTCATGGTCTTACGTCGTCGCGCTTGCAGTGATGTCGGCCGCACTCGTCACGACCTGGTGGTTTTCCGATGCTGCGAGCAAGTCGCTCCCTGCCCGTGACATCACCCGAGTGGAGCGGATCACCGATTTTCAGCTGCCGACCCGGTGACCCCTCAAGACGGGGCACGAGCGGGGCTCAGCATCCTTGCCGCGGCCGGAGGGCGGGAGTATCCTGAACGCAGCCGCCCACCCGAGCGGCCACCACCCGAAACCCGACCCCGGTACCCGCCGGAGCCGCGTTCCTCACCCGATAGGAACGGTGCCACGTTGATCGCCCTCATGATCACGGCCGCGACGCTCATGCTCGTCGGCGCGATCGTCGTCAGCCTCGAGCGTCACCGTCGGCTGACGCCGGTGACGGCGCTGCTCACGGGCCTCGGCACCCTCGCGATCGTCCTGGGTGCCATCACCGTCACGGTCGCGACCATCGAACCCGCCACGGCCGATGTCGTGCCGCGCGGCGTCACGATCAACCAGCTGCCCGAGCGCGTCACCGACTTCGACCTCCCGACGCTCTAGATCGCGGGTCGGCCCGCGGCGGTCGCCATCACCGACCGGGCGGCGGCGCGGTCAGCCGCGCGGAGACGCGCCCCAGCACTTCGGCCCGCAGTCCACGAACGGCCCGCTCTGCCCCGAGGCCGCCCGGCGCAGCGCGAGCACGCGCGCGAGCGATGCGTCGACCTGCTCCTCCGCGATTCGGCCGTCGGCCACGGCCGCGGCGAGCGTCGCGATGAGCGCGTCGAGGTCGATGCCGACGGTCGCCGGGTCGCCGGGAAGCACGTACAGCAGCAGGTCGTTGCCCGCCTGTAGCGCCCGCACCGCGTTGCTGTACGGTTCGCGGTAGGCATCGATGCCCGAGCGCTGCAGCATGAGCAGATCGTCGGTGACGATGACGCCCTCGAACCCGAGCTCGTCGCGGAGGATCGCCACCCACTCGGGCGACAGCGATGCCGGCATTGCGCTGATGCGGTCGAACTGCAGGTGGCCCATCATCACGAGCGGGGCACCGGCGGCGATGCCGGCCTGGAAGGGCACGGCGTGCGTCGCGCGCCACTGCGCCAGATCGAGATCCGATCGCGGGATGCTCACGTGCGAGTCGTCCGGACTCGCTCCGTGCCCCGGGAAGTGCTTGAGGGTCGAGAGCACCCGGCCCTGCTCGCCGCGCACCGCGGCCGCCACGCGCTCGGCCGCGGCCTCGGGCGTCTCGCCGAGCGTGCGGGAGCGGATGAACGACGAGCTGTCGGGCGTGACATCGGCCACGATGCCGAAGTTGATGAGCACCCCGGCCGACGACACGAGGGTCGACCGATCGACGAAGGCCTGCTCGGCGACCGCGGGCTCCGCGCCCCGGATGGTGCGCGCGGCGGGGAACTCGTCCTCGCGCAGGCGCCGCACGACGCCGCCCTCCTGATCGATCGCGGTCAGCACGGGCAGCCCCGCCTCGCTGCTGAGCGCCGCCGTGAGCTGCCCGACCTGCGCGGCCGGGCCCCCGACGTTGTCGCCCATGAGGATGATGCCCGCGAGCCCGTGCGCATCGATGACCCCGCGGATGCGGGCGGCGTCGGTGCCCGGCACGTGCACCATGATGAGCGCCGCGACCTTCTGCTCGAGCGACATGCCGGCGATGCGCTGCTCGAGGTAGACGGCGGTCGGGTCGAGCAGGGGCGGCGCGCCGGCGATGCGGGCGAGCGGCGGCGGGGGCGGCTCGACCTCGGCGGCGCATCCCGTGACGGCCGCGAGGCTGACGGCGACCGCAGCGGCGACCGCCCGCCTCGTGCCGCTGCGCCATCGCATGCAGCGAGCCTACGACCGCGCGGGCTGTTTCGGCGTGCGGATTCCGACCGCCGAGATCGCCGCACCGGCGAGCAGCAGCGCGGCGCACAGCTGCAGCGCGCGGTCGAGCCACGCGTCGTCGACCGGGGTGCCGATCACGGCACCGAGCAGGGCGATCGCGACGAGTCCGGCGATGCGCGAGACGGCGTTGTTGACCGCGGAGGCGATGCCCGACTGCTCGGGCGCGATGGCGCCGAGGATCGCCGAGGTGAGGGGCGCCACGGTGACGGCGATGCCGAGCCCGTAAAGCAGCACTCCGGCGAGCGCCTGCTGCACGAAGTCGAACGGCGTGCTGACGGCCTGCAGCAGCAGCAGGCCGACGGCCGCGATGGCCGGGCCGGCGGCCATGAACCACCGCGGGCCGACACGTCCCGCCCAGGCGCCGAACACCGACGAGAGCGCGATGAGCATGATCGTGACCGGCAGGCTCACGAGCCCGGCGGCGGTGGCGGAGAGACCCGCCGCCTGCTGCAGGTGCAGCACGAGCGCGAGCCCCGCGACCGAGAGGGCCGCGTAGATGCCGACCGTCGCGAGGTTGCCGACAGCGAAGTTGCGCTCGCGGAAGAGCGAGAGGGGCATCATGGGATGCTGCGCCGTGGCCTGCCGCCACAGGAAGCCCCCGAGCGCGAGCGCGCCGGCCGCGAGGGGCACGAGCACCACCGGCGAGCTCCAGCCGTAGTTCGCCTGCTCGATGAGGGCGAAGACGACCCCGCCGAGTCCGACCGCCCCGAGCACGGCGCCGGCGACGTCGATGGGGGTGCGGGTGGCCGGCCGCTCGTTGCGGAAGGGCGCCAGCAGGATGAGGGTGAGCGCGATCGGCACGACGTTGATGACGAAGACCCACCGCCAGCTCAGCGTGTCGGTGAGCAGCCCGCCGAGGAGCGGGCCGACGATGAAGGCCACGGAGGTCCACGTCGTCCACAGCCCGATCGCCCGGGCCTGCGCGGCATCGCGGTGGGTGCTCATGATGAGCGCGAGCGAGCTCGGCACGAGCAGCGCGCCCGCGACGCCCTGCGCGGCGCGCGCGGCGATGAGCAGTTCGGCCGTCGGTGCCAGACCGCAGGCGAGCGAGGTGAGGCCGAAGGCGACGAGGCCGAGACGCAGCACGGCGACGCGCCCCAGCAAGTCGCTGAGCGATCCCGCGATGAGGATGAGCGAGCCGAGGGTGATGAGGTAGGCATCGACCACCCACTGCTGCACCGGAAGCCCCCCGCCGAGCTCGTCGGTGATCGCCGGCAGGGCGACGTTCACGATCGAGCCGTCGAGGAAGGCCACGAAGGCGGTGAGCACGGCGATCACCAGCACGCGGCGGTCGAGGGCGGCGGCGGTCACGGGCTCAGTCAAGCATCCCGATGGTCGCTCGCGCAGTGCGCGATCGTGCGAGCCGATCGTGCCCGCAGCCGACGGTCGCAGGAAAATACCCCAGGGGGTATAGTTGTGCCGACGACCCGTTCGATCTCCGCTCCTCGAAAGGACACCCATGCGCCGCATCCTGCTGGCCCTCTCCCTCGCCCTCGGACTCGCGATCGGCGTCTCCGCCTGCTCCGCCCCGGCTGAGCCGGTCGCCCTCGCCGACGACGTGGTCGTCATCGATGTGCGGACGCCCGCCGAGTTCGCCAGCGGCCACCTCGAGGGTGCGCTGAACATCGATGTGCAGTCGCCCGACTTCGAGGCGCAGATCGCGCAGCTCGACCCGGCCGGCAGCTACTACGTGTACTGCCGCAGCGGTAACCGCTCGGGTCAGGCGATCGACCGCATGACCGAACTCGGGTTCACCGATCTGACCAACGGCGGGAGCGTCGAGAGCGCCTCCGCCGCGACAGGCATCCCCGTCGTCGCCGCGCCGTAGGCAGTCACGAACGGCCCCGTCGCTCTCCCGCGACGGGGCAGTTCGGCGCCAGCGGCAGGTCAGACGCCCGCCGGCACCTTCGTCTCGGCGAGCAGCTCGCGCACGCGCGGCATGACCTCGGTGCCGTACAGCTCGATCGCGCGCATCAGCTTGTCGTGCGACAGCGGGCCGGTCGAGTACTTGAGGTCGAAGCGCTGGATGCCGAGCGTCGAGACCGTCGCTGCGATCTTGCGGGCCACCGTCTCGGGCGAGCCGACGTAGAGCGAGCCGTGCTCGACCTCCTGCTGGAAGTGCGCGTAGGTCGTCGGGCCCCAGCCGCGCTCGCGGCCGATGCGGCCGAACATCTGCTCGTAGGCCGGCCAGAGCTCCTCCATCGCCTGCTCGTCGGTCTCGGCGATGTAGCCGGGCGAGTGCACGCCGACGGGCTGCCACGGCTTCTCGAGCTGCGTGAGGGCGCGGTGGTAGAGCTCGACGAACGGTGCGAAGCGCTCGGCCGGCCCGCCGATGATGGCGAGCATGAGCGGGAAGCCGTAGTGGGCCGCGCGCACGACCGACTCGGGGCTGCCCCCGACACCCACCCACGTGCGCAGGCTGCCGCTCTCGGTGGTCGGGTAGACCATCTGGTTCTGCAGCGGCGCGCGCGTCGAACCCTGCCAGGTGACCGGCTGCTCTTTGTGCACCTCGGCGTAGAGGTTGAGCTTCTCCTCGAACAGGGTCTGGTAGTCCTGCAGCGCGTAGCCGAAGAGCGGGAACGACTCGGTGAACGAGCCCCGACCCATGATGACCTCGGCGCGGCCGTTCGAGATCGCGTCGATCGTCGCGAAGCGCTGGAAGACCCGGATCGGGTCGTCGGAGCTGAGCACGGTGACACCGCTCGCGACGCGGATGCGCTCGGTGCGCGCGGCGATCGCGGTGAGCACGACGTCGGGCGCCGAGACGGCGAAGTCGTCGCGGTGGTGCTCACCGACGGTGATCGCGTCGACGCCGACCTGGTCGGCCAGCACGCCCTCGGCCACGACGTTGCGGATGACCTGCGCATACGACAGCGGGGCGCCATCGTCGTCGACGGTCACGTCGCCGAAGGTGTCGAGGCCGAGCTCGAGGTCGCTCGGGTCGGTGATGGCCATGGTTCTCCCTGTCTGTCGTGCGGGTCGCACCCTCGGGCGGGGTGCGCACGCATCCGTGATTCTATGCGGATGCATCGACAGGACGAACGCGGGATGCGGCGCCGGTATTCCCGGCGCCGGGCCTCACGGCTGCAGCCGCTCCACCCGCCAGCCGGCGCCCTCGCGGTGGAAGAGCAGGCGATCGTGCAGCCGCGACGTGCGCCCCTGCCAGAACTCCACCCGCTCGGGCACGATGCGGAAGCCGCCCCAGCGCTCCGGACGCGGCACCGGATCGGCATCGGCGAAGCGGCGCTCGGTGTCGACCACCTTCTGCTCGAGGGCCTCGCGCGAGGCGATCGGCTGCGACTGATCGCTCGACCACGCCGCCAGCTGGGCCCCGCGCGGGCGGTGCGCGAAGTAGTCCTCCGAGTCCTCGGGCGCGACCCGCTGAGCAGTGCCGAAGATCTTCACCTGGCGGTGCAGGGTGTACCACGGGAAGACGGCGGCCACCCCGGGGTTCGCCTGCAGCGCGCGGCCCTTGCGCGAGGTGTAGTCGGTGTAGAAGGCGAAGCCGCGCTCGTCGACGCCGCGCAGCAGCACGGTGCGGATCGACGGCGCACCGTCGGGGTCGATCGTGCCGAGCACCATCGCGTTGGGCTCATAGACCCCGCGCTCGGCCGCCTCGGCGAGCCACGCGGTGAACTGCGCGAACGGGTCGCTCGCCAGGTCGGCCTCGTCGAGCTTCTCGGCCCCGTAGTCGGTGTGGGTGCGCAGCGCGGCCTCGAGCAGCGGCTCGGTCGAATCAGTCGGATCAGTCGGATCGATCGGCTGGGTCATGGCGCCACGGTACTGGTCGCCGGCCGGGAATCCGCCTGTGGAAAGCAGGGAGTTGTCGCTCATCCGTCTTCGTAAAGTTTCCACGACACCACGGAAAGGAGAGGTCGATGAACCTCCGACTCCCCGGCGCTATCGCAGCGGCCATCGTCCTGGGCGGGCTTCTCAGCGTCTCCGGCGCCGCTACGGAACCCGCCGAGGCCCGGTCATGCCTTCGGGCCCCCTCAGCCACCGAGCGCCAGTTGTGCGAGTACCGCGCTCTTCTCGCCCAGCAACGCGCGATGAACGCCCACTACTCCTCGATCGTTGACCTTCAGCGCCGCATCAACGAGCTTCAGCGCGCCTGGCTCCGCTAGCGTCGACCGGGGCGCGGCGGTCGCTCAGACCATGGTGTCGAGGATGCCGATGAGGTCGTCGAGCGTCGTGCGGGGGTTGACGATCGCGAACCGCGCGTTGGGACGGCCCGCGTGCGAGCTCGGCACCACGAACGCGTGCTGATCGTCGAGCAGGCGGTTCGACCAGTGCGCGTAGTCGCCGTGCTCCCAGCCGATGCGCTCGAACACGACGACGGAGAGCTGCGGATCGCGCACGAGGCGCACGTGGTCGCGCGCGGTGATCTCGGCCGCGGCGGCGTGCGCGAGCTCGATCGAGGCGGTGATCGCATCGCGGTACGCCTGCGCACCGAAGGTGGCGAGCGAGAACCAGAGGGGAAGGCCGCGTGCCCGGCGGGTGAGCTGCACCGAGTAGTCGGAGGGGTTCCACTCGCTCGAGTCGGTGAGCGCGTCGAGGTACTCGGCGTGCTGGGTGTGGGCGAGCCGCGCGATCTCGGGGTCGCGGTACAGCAGCGCGCAGGAGTCGAACGGGGTGAAGAGCCACTTGTGCGGGTCGACGATGAGCGAGTCCGCCCGCTCGAGGCCGGCGAACCGCGGGCGCGCGATCTCGGTGAGGGCGGCGGCGAGGCCGTAGGCGCCGTCGACGTGCAGCCAGAAGTCGTGCTCATCCTTCAGCGCGGCGACACCGGCGAGGTCGTCGACGATCCCGAAGTTCGTCGAGCCCCCCGTCACGACCACGGCGATCACGGCATCGCCGTGCTCGCGGAGGGCATCCCGCACCCCGTCGGCCCGCATGATGCCGTCGTCGCCGGCACGCACCACGGAGACATCGATGTCCATCACCCGCGCGGCGCTCGCGATCGACGAGTGGGCTTCCGAGCTCGCGACGACGACCCAGCGCTCGGGCCGGGGCCGGCCCGCCTCGCGCCGAAGACGGTCCGCGTGGTCGCGAGCGGCGACGAGCGCCGAGAGGTTGCCGATCGTGCCGCCCTGCACGAACACGCCCCCGGCCGTCTCGGGCAGCCCGAACTCGTGAGCGAGCCAGGCGAGCACGTCGTTCTCGGCGTAGACGGCCCCTGAGCCCTCGAGCCACGACCCGCCGTAGACCGCGGTCGCCGACACGATCAGGTCGAAGGCCGTGGCCGCCTTCGAGGGAGCCGAGGGGATGAACGAGAGGTACTGCGGATGCTCGGTCGTGATGCACGACGGCGCGAGAACGTTCTCGAACAGGGCGAGCGCGCGCCGCGCCCCCATGCCCTCGTCGCTGATGGTGCGCCCGGCGAGGCGGCGCAACTCGGCGGGGGTGAACGGCTTGTCGAGCGGAGTGTCGTCGCTGAGGATGCGACGTCGGGCGTACTCGAGCACCATGTCGACGATCTGCGTGGTCTCATCGGTGATCGCGTGCATGCGGGCGGCGCGATCGACGGGGGCGGTAGCGGCCTGGTCGTGGTTCACGACGGGTCCTCTCGAACCGGATGCGCGCCCGGGGCGCCGCATCGCCGGCACGCCGCCCCGCTGCTCGGGCCAGCAGGTGCCGGATACGACGAATCCCGGCCGAGACCGGGATATCGTTCGTGGACCTGAGGGGACTCGAACCCCTGACCCCCTGCACGTTTCCGTGCCCGCGACAAATCCTTGTAATCTCGGGGCAAATCGCCCTCCGACCAGCGATAACTATATGCCACGATTGGCCTACAGATACCACTGTTTACCGTGGCGGAGTGCCGCCGAGTGCCTTTTTTTCGACCCACGAGTGCCGCCGAGTGCCGCCGGGCGCGGGCGCGCTCCGAGTCTCGCGCGGGCGGGTCAGGCATGACCGTGGCGGTCACAGGGTGACCAGTGTTAACCTCCGCTCACCTAAGCAACGCCGACCGAGCGAGAGGGGCGAGCCGATGAGCACTGTTCAGAGAGTCGGGTGGAGCGAGGCGCTGCGCGACTTCGAGCAGCACCAGATCGAGAGCGGGCTCAGTGCCGGCAGCGCCGCCCGGCAGCTGCGCCAGCTGCGGCGGATCGCTCGGCACTTCGGCGGAACGCCGGCGGCCGTCAGCTCGGCACAGCTGTCGCGATGGCTCTCCGAGCACCCTGGGGCTCCGAGCACCGTCAAGAGCGAGCGCATCACGTTGCGGGCGTTCTTCCGATGGGCCGAGCAGGTGGGCATCGTCCTCGTGACGCCGATGCCGGCGCCGGCGCCCGTCACTCGGTACGGGCTCGATGAGCGTTGGCAGGATGCTCTCGACTCCTTCGAGGGCGCACAGGTCGCCGAGCGGATCGGGCCGGCCACCATCGCGCAGCGGCTGAAGCACCTGGGGCGGTTCGCCGGTGAGGTTCAGGCGGCACCGTGGGCAGTTGATGGTCGGGCCATCCAGGCGTGGCTCGACGGCCTCGCGGTCGCGCCACTCACCCGGCAGGCCTATCGCACGAGCGTGCGGGCGTTCTATCGCTGGGGGCACGCGCAGCAGCTGATCGCGACGAATCCCGCGGCTGCGCCCGAGCGTCACCCGCTGTATCGAGGAGCGCCGGCGGAGTGGGCGCCCGAGCTCGAGGCGTACCTGCGTGCGGGGCGTGCTCAGGGCCGGCCATCGAGCACGCTCGCGACGAGGCGGGCGCAGCTCGAGCGTTTCGCCCGTGAGCATCGGGGGCAGCATCCCTACTCACTCACGCTCGATGATCTGCTGGAGTGGCTGGCCGGCAAGTCATGGGCGGCAGAGACTCGGCGGGCAATGCGTAGCACGATTGTGGGGTTCTACGACTGGGCCGAGGCGACGGGCCGGGTGGAGTCGAGCCCTGCGCGAGACCTGCCACGCATCCGGCCGGCACAGCCTCGGCCTCGGCCGGCTCTAGAGCACGAGCTGCGCGAGGCACTGGCGAAGGCATCGCCCAAGCAGCGCCTCGCCGTGAGGCTCGCGGCCGAGCTGGGGCTGCGCCGCGCCGAGGTCGCGCAGGTTCACTCGCGCGATGTCGTGCGCATGCCGGGCGACGATCAGTGGTGGCTGCGGGTGCACGGCAAGGGCGCGCGGCAGCGCACGGTTCCGCTCACCGATGACCTCGCGAGCATGCTGCGCGGGATGCCTGAGGGGTGGGCATTTCCCAACGGGCAGGGCGGTCACCTGAGCGCCGGCTACCTGTCGAAGCAGGTGAGCGAGCTACTGCCCGAGGGCGTCACGATGCACGCCCTACGTCATCGGTTTGCGACGCAGGCCTACAACGTCGATCGCGATGTGTTCGCGGTGCAGAGGTTCCTCGGTCACGCGAGCCCGACGACGACGCAGCGCTACGTCCTGGTCTCGGATCAAAACCTGCGTGCCCTCGGGGCGGCGGTCGCGTCCTGAGCTGCTGCTCTGGCCGGCGGCAGTTTTCGTGGGACAGCTAGACGAACAGCCACAGCGCCCAGATACTCGCAGCGGCACCGGATGCGAGCCCGAGGCCGACGAAGGTGATGTCTATGTGGAACTCGCGTCGGCGGCGACGCGGGTTCAGGTAGACGGTGAAGGCGTCAAGATCCATCACGCGGCTCACCTCGTCATCCGGGGGCAAGCCAGCCGCCGCGCGCCGTTCTTCTATCTCTCGGATCGGTCGCAGCGCTCGGGCGAGGCCGAGCACGGGGAGTACGGCAGCCGCCACGTAGAGCGCTGTGATGCACAGGAGCGGTATCAGCATGACGCCAGGCTACGCGGCGCCCCAGCGTCGGGGGCGTGTCGCTGTGTCGCGGCGCCCCCCAGCGCTGCACGAGGTCGCCGGCGAGAATCGCGCTCGCTCGGGATTTTTCAGGTCGTTTCTGACTCTGACCGCCTGAATCCCCCCTCTTCCCCCGATATTCCTGACTACTCGCCGTAAAAATGAAGGCTGGGGCGGGGTGTCCTGGGGGTGTCTCTCAGAAAAAACGGGGTCGAATGGGCGCGGGTTTGCGTTCGCGCATGCCACACCCGCCACACCGCCACACTCGGTACCAAATAGGCCTCGGACCAGGGGTTTTACTTCTGCGGCATGCAGCCACACACCCGCCACAGTGGCTGCCACACGACGGCGCGCCTCGCACTCGGGCTGTGATGTCAGCGAGTGCGAGGCGCGTCTAGTGCCGATCCTGGGGTGTCGGGGCGGGTGGTGTGATGCTCACGCTCTAGAGCGTCGATCTACCGCCTGTAGATACGCCTCCCCCCTGGCCCCCCTATAAGGCCCCCACGGTGTGGACGAGAGTAGCACGCTCGGTCACCATTTCTCGAACCGCCCAGATTCCAGCGCGGCGTTCAGCGCGACCCGCTGAGGCCCTGAGAGCTTGCGGCGGGCATCCATGAAGGCCTCCCCCGCTGCCCGCAGCTTCGCCATCTTCTCCCGCATGCGACGGTCGAGTGCTTGCGCCCGCTCACGCTCGGAGTCATCCGGGGCGGCCAGCGCGTCGTGCACGGTGTCCAGAGTGCTCTGCGAGTGAGCCATGACCGCGCCGGCTAGGTGCCAGTCCTCATCGGTCAGCACTGCTCTGCCGGCCATGCTGGCAAGGGCGATGGCGATGATGGCCCGATTCAGCAGCACGCGGCTACTGATCGGGTCGCGTTCACCCCGGTGCGCCGCTCGGGTGTCTGCCTCGTGGGCAGCATCCATGACCGGCAGCGCGTCCACGAACCGCACACGATCCCACTGTGAGAGTGGCACGTGCACCGGGGGCTGTTCCGCCTCAGGGCGGGCCGCGTCAGCCGCGGCGGGATCCTCAGCGAGCATCCACACGAACCGAGCAGACAGCCCGCCGGCAATGGCACCATCGCTCAGCAGCGGGCCGGCGCGGCCAGGTTGCACAGCGACCGTCAGCACAGCGCGGTAGTTGCCTCCGGGGATGGTCACCCCGTCACCCTTGGCGTTCTGCCCGCCGATGCTCTCGCCCGAGGTCACCGACTTGATCGACTCCAGAACGGTTGAGCCGGTGCGGGCGCTCTGCTCCCCCAGCTGCCCCACTTCGTCCCAGTGCAGCCACGTGGCGTGGTCGGGTCGGCTCCACACCAGTTCGGGCTCCTCGCCCTTGGCGGTGTGCATCCGGGCGAGCATCGTGGCGATACCCTCGCCGCTTCGAGCTGCGGCTGGTGCCGGCACGTCCTCCCCGTCGAACACCACGGCGCAGGCTGCGCCTCGGATCGCGGTGGACTTGCCCGACCCTGAGCGGCCCACGAGTGCGATGGCCAGGTTCAGCGGAGTGCCCTCCGGGTGCAGGTTGGAGCGGTATCGCACCGTATACGGGATCGTCAGCAGCGCGCGGGCGATGGCAGCGCCCAGCACTGCCCAGGGCGATGCGATGCGCCGCTGCGCCTCGTAGCGCAGCGCTGCCAGCTCGGGCCGGTTGCTTGCCCATAGCTCGGTGGGTTCCGGCATGGGATCCACGGCCGGCGGCACCACCGGCACGAGGTCGCTCACGATCCATGCCCCAGGGTGCGCCGAGCACTGGCGATGGTGCGCCGCGCCTCTGACTCACTGAGGCCGGCGACCAGCGCTGCGCCTTCCAGCAGGTCGAACGCGGTGACCCCGTATCCTTCGCGGATCGCTTCGCACGCGGCCCAGTAGAGCCGGGCGTTACGAGTGCCCTCGGGTGCGTCTTGCACGAATCGAGCCAGGTGGGCGGCGCGCAGGGCGGCCGGCAGGCGGCTACTCGCGGCGAGGCTTGCCGGGAGCGGGGTCGGCTCCGCCGGGCGCAGCCGGGCGATCAGCTCGGTGGGCAGGTGCGCCGGGGTCGCCAGCTCCCAGCGGTAGGGCTGCCCCGTTGCCGGGTGCAGGCTCGGGGGCATGACGCAATAGCCGCGGTCGGTTTTCACGTCAATGCCCTCGGGCAGTCGGGTCGAGGTCACCTGCCCCCCAGGGTGCAGGTAGTACAGGTGCCGGCCTCCCGTGCCGCGCCCAGAGTGCACGGTGAGCGTCTGGGGGAGGTAGCCCCCAGCAGCTGCACGCAGGGCGTCAAGGCTGCCGCCGTTCTGCGGGTCGATGTCGAGCACGATCAGAGAGCGGGGCACGCGCGCGCCGATGTTGTGCTGAGCCGACCCCGGCCACCACCGTGCGATGGTCGCCGGGTCGGTGGTGGCGTCCTTCACGCCGTGCGCGGTGGCGGGGATCTTCCCTCTGAGCGGCAGTACCGGCCAGCCGGCAGCCGCGAGGCGCAGCGCATCCTCACGAGTGGGCATCGGTGCACACCCCCTCGGCGCAGTGTGTCGAGCAGCCGCGGGGGCAAGAGGCCAGGGCCAGAGCCACGGCCCGGCGATGTTCTATGCGTCTGATCGGTGACCAGCGCCCGGCGGTGCGGGCGCGGGCTTCGAGCTGCGATGCTTCGTGCTCCAGGGCGGCGCGCCGGGGGTCGCTCGGGGGCAGTTCCTGGGCTCGATGCCGGATGTTCGCAGCTCGCGTGGCGATGATCCTGCGCGCGTTCACAGCACACCGCCTGTGCGGGCTTCGAGCTTGACCAGGTAGTCGATCCCGCGGCCACGGTCTCGGCGCGAGAGGCGTAGCGGCACGAGAGAACGGGCGTCGATCTGATCGAACGCCAGGCCCACGCGGCGCGAGTTGCGGCCGGCTCGAATGTCGGCGCGGATCTCGGCCGTGACGGCGTAGTAGACACCGTGCACGAGCCGGGCGGCGAGCGGTGCCGAGTCCGGCAGCGGGGGCGGGGTTTCGCAGTCTGTTTTGCGGAGCACGTACCAGCGGACAGGCGGGCGTGCGGGGTCGGTTTGGGATGCGGTGCGGTACATGGCGTGTCCTTTTGGGGTCGCGATGACCGGCGCTGCGCTTGTGCTGTCTGGGGCCTGTGGGCGTTGGGTGCGAGCCGGCGCGGTGCGTCGGTCTGAGTGCCGGGGAGGCGGGGCCGCGGGTGCGGCGAGGTTCGGCTCGCGCTTACGCCAGGCCGGCGCGTGACGGGGCGCGGGGCAGGCGTGGCGCGGTGACCTGGAGTGGAGACCTGTGGGCGCGCGGGTGGAGGTGGTCGGCGGTGCGCAGGACAGTGGGCGTGTGTTGGGCCGCGAGGGTGCACAGCAGCGCGCAGAGGGCGGTGAAGGCTGCGCGGCGCTGCGTTACCCCGGCGGTGCCGGTGAGGGTGCGCGCGTCGGCGCGGGTGCGGTGGGCGAGGGCGCGCACGGCTCGGGCGTGCGGGTGGTCTGCGGGCAGCTGCTGGGCAGCCCATCTGAGGGCGCTTCGGTGGAGGGCTGCGCCGCGGGCGAGAGCAGCTGCGTCACGTTCGAGGGCGCGTCGTGCTCGGTCGCGCAGTGCGCGGCGGTGTAGCTCGCCGAGAGCGTCGGGGTCGCCATCGTCGGCGAACGCCCAGCCGGTGAAGTCGTCGGCGTCGAGAGGGGCCAGCGCCTGGGCGGAGTGTGCGGTGGTGGGCATCTTCTCGCCGTCTTCTCGGTGGGGTTGGGGGGTGAATGTCGGTGGTGTGTGCTGGGGGGTGCTGGGGCACCCGCTCGCGGTCGGGTGCCCCAGCTGCTGCTACTTGCCGGGCGCCGGGATCCCGAGCGCCGCTCGCACGGCCGCCTGTCGAGCGGGCGTGGCGTGGAGCTGCGCGTAGAGCAGATCAGCGGTGGCCCGGCACTGGGTGCACATCTGGGGCTGTCCGTACAGGCCCGAGCCGGCGGTGAGGTCGGGGTTCATGTAGTGCTGGATCTGGCCGTTCGGCTCCCCGCACACCTTGCAGGTGGCCCGCTTGATGCCCTCCGCCTTTCGCTGCTCGATCAGAGGCGCCATCTCCACTGCCCAGCGAGCGGCCACGATGCGCGAGAGGTGTTCCGCTCGCTCCACCAGCTCGGGGAAGTGATCGGTGTAGATACGGTGCCGGTCTTCGGGCGCCGGCGTGGGGGTCTTGAGCCGTTCAACGGCCAGCGCGTTGGCCGCCTCCTTCATGTAGGGGCCGGCGTTGGGCTCGGCGTTCTCGTAGGCCTCGGCCAGGTGGGCCGGCACGGCCATCGGGTCGGCCAGCTGGGCCGGCACGCCCCTCGGGTTGGTGGTGTTGCTGCGGTTGAAGATTCCCATGTCTGTCGTTCCTTTTCTGCGGTGGTGATCTGTGGTTTCGGGTGCTGCGGCTGGGGTACTGGTGGGCTCGTTACCGGGGTCGGCGCACCCCTCTCGCCGCAGTTCGGTCGCGGTCGCCGATGGTGTCTACCGGCATCGGGCGCTGCTCGCTGCCGGGGGCTGCGGGGGTCGTGTGAGCCGCGAGGTAGGCATCGAGGTCGGCGCGGCGCACGCGCACGAGCGCACCGATATTGGTGACGGGCACGCGGCGCTCGGAGACGATGCGGCGTGCGGTGCGCGGGGAGATGTTCAGATAGCTGGCGATGCCCTGCACGTCGAGCAGGTCGAGTGCGGGCGAGGTGTTGTCGGTCACGACGTGTGCTTTCCGGCACCGTCTGACGCTGCACCCGCGGTCGCGGGTTCTCGCGCTGGGCGGGGGGTGGGCTGTGGGCGTGCGTGACCGGCGCGCAGCGTCAGTCAGTGCCTGGGTACGTCAGTGACAGGGTTTCCGTGGCCCGGCGGGGGGTTCGGTCTATCGGTCGCGCTACGCCAGCCCTGGGCAGGCTGGGGCGCGGGGTGTAGTGGCGCGGCGCCACGGCTGGGCCAGGCGCAGCGCGAAGGCTGCGGATCGGTGGTGGGCAGATCGCATGACGTGGGCTGCGGCGCGCTGGAACTGCTGGAGTAGCGAGCCCAAGTGGGCGGCCTCGCGCACTCGCCGGGCGTGCCGCCGCGCAGCATCGCCGTTGGGGTACTGCGGTGTCAGCGGCGTGCCGGTCTGCCGTGCGAGGGCGCGCACGAGGGCGTAGCGGGGGTGCTGCTCGGGGATCTCCTGGGCGAGCCATGCCAGGTCGCGCGGCTGCCCCCCGCGGGCGATGGTGTCAGCCTCGCGGTCGATGAGCCGGCGCGCGGTGTCGCGCAGCTTTCGGCGGTGCAGCTCGCCGAGCGCGTCGGCGTCATCGTCGTCGGCCCAGATCCAGCTGCGGAAGTCGTCGGCGGGCGACTCGGCCTCGGTCGCTGTCTCGGTGGCCAGGTGTCCGGTGAGCAGGGGCACGGCGCTGGCGAGGTCGTCGGTGACGCCTCGCGCTGCGGTGCCCTGCGTGTTCATCGGGTGCCCTTCGGTTGCTCGTGGTGGCCTCTAGTGGCCGCTGTGTTGGAAGGTAGCGCGAGGGGCGGGCGTTGTCCTAGTTGACGGCGCGTGCTGGCGTTTCCTGGTCATTGCTGGCCTTTGTTGGTCAAACTTCGGCGGGCGGGTCGGTGAGGCTGCGCAGCTGCTGGAGCACCTGGGCGAGCAGGTCGGCCAGCTCGCCGGGCGAGGCGGCCTCGTGGATCTCTGCCCCGCCGGCGGTGTGCAGTGCCCAGTGCTCGCCGTCGAGGGCGGTGGCCCAGCGGGTGACGGTGAGCCCGCCGGGTAGATGCTGCGCGGCGCTCTCGTGCAGCCAGCTGCTCGGGTCGGCACCGTCGCCACCGTGGCACCAGCTGTAGCCGTAGCACCACGACACCGGGCAGGCGAATCGTTCGCGCACGTCGTCGGCGCTCATCGGGTGCCCTCTCCGAGCGCGGCGAGTGCTTCGCGCATGTCGGGGGCGAGGGTGCGCCTCTTGGCGTAGTGCTGCTCGGTGACGCGCGAGCGAGAGTGCCCGAGGGTGAGCGCTGCGGCATCGAGCCCGCCGGCGGCGTGGTCGGCGATGGTGGTGGCGACCGTCTTTCGGAATACGTGCGGCACCAGCTCGGGCGAGAGGCCGGCCCAGTCGCGCACAGCGCGCAGCTGGCGGTGCACTGAGTGCGAGCCGGTCGGTTGGCCGGTGCTGGTGTGAAACAGGTAGTCCGTGCCGGCGAGGTTCGCAGCCATCGCCAGGCGCTCCAGGGTGGGCACCGCCCAGTCGGGCACGATGACCGAGCGCATGCCGGCACGGGTCTTGGTGGCGGGCTGCCAGTGTTTGCGCTGGCCGTGGCCCTCGATGAGCGTGCCGGCGATGGTGACGATGGTGCGCTCAGCGTGGAACTCCACGTCTTGCACGCGCAGCCCGAGGGCTTCACCGATGCGGGCCGAGGTGGAGAGCATGACGTCGGTGACGTCGAGCAGCAGGCGCGAGGGCTTGGGGCCGGAGCGCTCGGGGCGGTTGCGCCACTGCTCGATGGTCTCCCGGAATCGGGCGAGCTGCATCGGCTCCAGTGTGACGATGGCGCGCTCGGGGCGAGGGTGCACGCGGATCGCCTCGGCCATGTCGAAGGTGAACAGGTCGCGCCTCTTGCCGAGCTTGATGACCTTGCGCAGCGCCACGAGAGCGTTACGGGCCTGTGCTGCGCTGTGGGCATGCCACTGCTGGTAGGCGGCATCGAGCAGGCTCGGGCGGATCGCGCCGAGCGGCACCGCGCCGAGGCTCGGCACGATGACGCGCCGGATGAGGCGGGCCTGCTCGTGCAGGTAGGCCGGGCGTGCCTCGGCGTAGGTCTCTTCTTCGGCTATCAGCGCCTCGCACAGCGCCTCGAAGGTGCTGGCGAGGGTAAGCACACCGGGAGTGCTCGCCGAGGCCACTGAGGCCCGTGCCGGGTCGATCCACGTGCCGGTGACGTGAGCAGCGCGCTCGGTGGCAAGCCAGGCCAGCGCCTCGGGCTCGGTGTCGAATCGGTGCGGGGCGCGGATCGTGCGGCCCTCGAACCGGTAGAACGCCTCGAACTTGCCAGACTCGCGCCGGCGCACAGTCCCCCAGCTCGCCGGGCTCTTGCGCTTACGGGGTGCAGCTGTAGACGGTTTCGGTGCCATCTCGGGTGCCTCTCGGTGACCCCGGGAGCGCCCGCGGAGTGCCCGCGAGTGCCGCCCGGATGCCGCGGAGAGGTCTGAACTCTTCCCCGATATGCCCTGTGACCAGGGTTTTTACGGTGGACCTGAGGGGACTCGAACCCCTGACCCCCTGCATGCCATGCAGGTGCGCTACCAGCTGCGCCACAGGCCCTCAGTCACCCGCCTTGCGGGCGGTGACAACTCGATAAGACTAGTACACGGCGGGGCCGCCGACCAATTCGCGCGGGCACGGCCCGGCGCGTCGGGTGACCCCGTCGGCGGGCGTCAGTCGAAGAGCTCGCTGAGCCAGTTCTTGGGTCGCTTGTAACCGCCTCCGGGGTAGCCGTGACCGTAGCGCGGAGCAGACCCGGGCGAGTGCGAGCCCCACCGCTGCGGGTAGCCGGGCTGGGCGTAGGCACCGGCCGGGTAGCCGCCAGCCTGCGCGGCCGGGGCGGCCGCAGGGGGCAGGTCGACGCGCGGCGCGGGGGCGGGGGCCGGCGCGACGGTCGACGCCCGCTCGATGATCTTGTCGAGCTCACCGCGGTCGAGCCACACTCCCCGGCACTGGGGGCAGTAGTCGATCTCGATGCCGTTGCGGTCGCTCATCACGAGCAGGGTGTCGTCAGTCGGGCACTTCATGCCCCTAGTCTGCCCGTGCAGGACTATGCGTCGCCTGGATGCTCGCCGAGCGTCAGCGGAACAACCGGGCAGTCCTTCCACAGCCGCTCGAGCGAGTAGAACAGGCGCTCCTCCTCGTGGAACACGTGCACGACCACGTCGCCGAAGTCGAGCAGGATCCAACGGCCCTCGGCACGGCCCTCGCGGCGCAGCGGCTTCGCGCCCGCCTCGATCATGCGGTCCTCGACCTCGCCGGCGATGGACTGCACGTTGCGCTCGTTGCGGCCCGTGACGAGCAGGAAGACGTCGGTGAGGGGCAGCGGCCCCGAGACGTCCAGGGCGACGATGTCGTCGCCCTGCTTCGCGTCGGCGGCGCGCGCCGCCACCTGGGTGAGGGAGATGGCGCGGTCGGATGCGGTCACGGTGTCCTTCGAGGGCGGCGGGCGGAGCCCTCAGAATAGCCCGTTGACGGCGGCGACGACGAACAGCCCGATCGCGACGACCGCCATGACGACGGTCGCGGCGACGAGCGCCGTGGTCACCGCGTTGCTCGACACCCGCGATCCGGTGGGCGTGATGATGGTCTGCGCCTGGGTGTGCACGCTGACGGCCTTGGCCGCGCTCACGGGTGCGGCGTCGGGCGGTGCGACGGGGAGCTCACCCGGCTCGAAGAGGTCGTCGATGTCGGGGCTCTCGTGCACCGTCGGCACGGTGCCGGTCGACGACACCACCCGCGGCAGGTCGATCATGCCGGTGATGATGATCTCGCCGGTGCCGGTCACCGGCCCGGCGATGCTGCCCGTCGGCATCTCGGGCAGCACCAGGGCGTTCGTGCTCGTGAGGCTGGAGGCCGAGCCCACCTCGCGGCTGAAGGTGTTCTCGAACGGGTCGTCATCGGCATCGATGCCGACCGACCAGTGCGACCCGGTCGGCGCCGACCCGAGCGAGACCGGCCCGCTCGTCGGCTGGGCCAGCGGCG
>OFDN01000812.1_pt1 | contig 23255 bp, 21 predicted proteins | sample 1520971 | NCBI WGS metagenome assembly OFDN01 (sample SAMEA94257418, study PRJEB24077) | hot springs metagenome | biome: Aquatic biome; feature: Geographical feature; material: Water | place: India | collected 2012-06-12 | depth 5 m
CGCACGATCACGACCACGCCCGCCCCGCGCACCTCCAGCCGCCGCCCCAGCGCATCGGTAATCTCCCAATGGCGGTTCAGAAGCTGCACGGTGCGGTCGCCGTCATTTTCAATGCGGATGTGATAGGCCCAAACAAAGCGGCCTTCCCCAGGTTCCGACTGATCTTCCAGAAACGTCGGCTGCACGGTCACGGTGATGGCACGGGTGGTGGCGCGGTACATGGTAAGGGGTTCGGTTCCTTGGCGGCCCCGTTCAGCGGGGGCGGTGATCATTCGGGCCCAGCCTAGCGCCCCCCCTGCAAAAACAAAAGCGCCGATCCCCGAAGGGACCGGCGCCATGTAGGCTAGGACTGACTGGCCGCAGTTTAGCGGATGGTCAGTTCAACACGACGGTTGCGGGCTTCGCGCACGCCGTCCGCCGTCGGAACGGCGGGTTCGGTTTCGCCGAGCGCGGTGACCGAGGTGCGTTCGGTGGCGATGCCCTTGGCGACCAGCGCGCTGCGGACCGCATCGGCACGACGCAGCGACAGGCGGGTGTTATATTCCGGCGTCCCCGAGCGGTCGGCATGACCGACGATGGTGATGCGGGCGTTGCCCGTGGCTTTCGCCGAGGCCGAGGCTTCATCGATGATGCGCAGGGCAGCGGCATCAAGACGCGCGCTATCCCAAGCGAAGTAGATGATGAAGTTCTTGCTGAGCGCGGCGGGCTGCGCCGGGGCCGGGGCCGGGGTGGCAACCGGGGTCACCAACTGGGCCAGCGCGTGTTCGAAGGTGCCACGGCACGAGGCGATATCGGCCAACTGGAAGGCTTCTTCTTCCTGCTCAACCCAGCAATCGAAAGCTACTTGGGCCTTCGCGGCAATCGCCGGCTTGGTGGTGCGGGCATTGGCATCCAGCGCCTGGATCAGCTTCGCGCGGGCGGTGCCGAGTTCCTGGGCCTTTTCCGGGGTCAGCGACCAATTGGTCAGCACTTCCGGCAGCACGTTTTCACCGCGCGAGGCGGCCAAGCCCTTCGCCGCGAAGGTATAGGCATCCGGCCAATCCTTCATTTCATCGGCTTCGAAAATCGTCAGCGACCGATATTCGGTGGTGAGTGCCTTAGTGAAGGCAGTGCCCTGCGACGGCTCGGTAGTGCCGCGCAGCGCGTCGATATCCAAAGCGCCGCAGCCCGACAGAAGGGCCAGACCGGCAACAACACCGAGCAGCTTAACCGACTTCATCGCATTCTCCTTTTTTGTCTCGCCCAAGCCCGGGCGCGCCAGCGCTTGAAGGCGAGCCTCAACCTTTAAACTCATGATGCCATTTCTAATGCGCGCGCGCCGGGGGAGCAAGCCTGAACCGACGCGAAGATGTATCACGTGGCTCTCCACCCGATGGATTCGCCGCTTTCGTTGCGAAATTGCCGCATTGATGCGGGAAAGCCACGGGTTTTGCCCCTCGTCGGTGGTCCTGATCCTCCCCGCCTTCCGGGCTTGCATCCCGGCGCGGGCTTGCCTATAAGACTGTCACTGACGCGCGGGACCGCGCCGTGCGGGTGTAGCTCAATGGTAGAGCAGAAGCTTCCCAAGCTTACGACGAGGGTTCGATTCCCTTCACCCGCTCCAACCCTTCACCCCCCGGGAGCCCGGACGCGTCCGCGTCCCCTTTCCGGAATGGATCAGTCGCGGGTTTCCGCCATCGCCTATCCCTGCTAGGGGCGGGCGCGGCGCTAGGCTGTGGCTCCCCTTCGACCGCTGCCGCGCGGTGCCGACTGTCGACATTGATGACCAGGCACGAGAAATCTTGCACTTTGCGCCAAAGCTTGGATGCTGAAGCGACTTCAACCGGAAAATACATCACCTTGACCACCGAATTGACGACCGAGCGGCGGCCTGTCGGCGCACAGGCTGCCTTGCCCGAGCTCAGGCAGCTCGCCTCCCAGCTCAGACCCTTCATGAAAGTGCACGCCGGGCGCAGCGTGTGGGAGCTGGCGATCACGCTCGTCCCGTTCTTCGGCCTGCTGCTGGCGATGCTGTGGGCGACCGGCGCAGGCTACTTCGCCGCGCTGGCGCTGGTTCCGCTGGCGGGGCTGCTGCTCTTGCGGATCTTCATCATCCAGCACGATTGCGGCCACGGCGCCTTCCTCCACAAGCGTTCGAGCAACGACCGGCTCGGCCGCGCGCTGGGTATCCTGACCTTCACCCCCTATGATTGCTGGCGGCGCTCGCACACGCTGCACCATGCCTCGACCGGCAATCTCGATTCGCGCGGGTTCGGCGATGTCGACACGCTGACGGTGCGCGAGTTCCGCGCGCGCAGCTGGCTCGGGCGCCAGTTCTATCGCGTCTACCGCCACCCGGTGGTGATGCTGGGCATTGGCCCGGCCTACCTGTTCCTGCTGCGCCACCGCCTGCCGATTGGGCTGATGCGCGAGGGTGCCCAATACTGGGTCAGCGCGCTCGCCACCAACCTTGCGACCGCCGGCTTCCTCGCCGCGCTGATGGCCGCCTTCGGGATCGGCACGACGCTGCTGGTCTTCATCCCCACCGTGCTGGTCGCGGCAACGGCGGGCGTCTGGCTGTTCTACGTCCAGCACCAGTTCGAAGAGGCCCACTGGGATCGGCGCGTGGACTGGTCGTTCCACGAGGCGGCGCTCAAGGGCAGCTCGCACCTCGATCTGCCGCAGCCGCTGCGCTGGTTCACCGGCAATATCGGGATGCACCACGTGCACCACCTCGCGAGCCGCATTCCGTTCTACCGTCTGCCGAGCGTGCTCAAGGCCTTTCCGCAGCTGCGCGAGGTCAATCGTCTGACAGTGCCGCAGACCTTCCGGCCGCTCATTCTTGCCCTGTGGGACGAGGATCAGCGCCGGCTCGTCTCCTTCCGCGAGGCTGCCCGGTTGCGGACGTAGCAGGCGGTCTGGGAATTCCTTTGGGGCCTCGGGGATAGCCTGTTACAGGCGCGCCCATGCTGACCATCGACAACCTCACCGTGCGGCTTGGCGGCCGGGCCATCCTCGAGCGTGCCAGCGCGACCGTCCCGGTGGGCGCGCGCGTCGGCCTGATCGGGCGCAACGGCGCGGGCAAGTCGACGCTGATGAAGGCGCTGATCGGCGAGATCGAGCCCGACGATGGCGAAATCTCCAAGCCCGCCCGCGCGCGGATCGGCTATATCGCGCAGGAAGCCCCGAGCGGCTCCATGACCCCGGAGGAGGTCGTCCTCGCCTCGGCGACCGAGCGCGCGGCGCTGCTCGCCGAGCTCGAGACCTGCACCGACATGGATCGCATGGGCGACGTGCACGAACGCCTGCTGGCGATCGACGCCTACTCCGCCCCGGCGCGTGCGGCCAAGATCCTCAATGGCCTCGGCTTCGACGAGGAGATGCAGCAGCGCCCGGTCGACAGCTTCTCGGGCGGGTGGAAGATGCGCATCGCGCTGGGCGCGCTGCTCTTTTCCGAACCCGACATCCTGCTGCTGGACGAACCCAGCAACCACCTCGACCTCGAGGCGACGCTGTGGCTGGAGAACTTCCTCAAGTCCTATCCCGCAACGCTGCTGGTGATCAGCCACGAGCGCGATCTGCTCAACAAGGTGGTCGATCACATCCTGCACCTGCAAGGCGGGCAGCTGACGCTCTATCCGGGCGGTTATGATGCCTTCGAGAAGCAGCGGGCCGAGCGCGCCGCACAGCTCGCCGCGGCCAGGGCCTCGCAGGAGGCGCAGGCGGCGCGGCTCAGGGATTATGTCGCGCGCAATTCCGCGCGCGCCTCGACCGCCAAGCAGGCGCAGTCGCGCGCCAAGATGCTCGCCAAGATGCAGCCCATCGCCGCGCTGATGGAAGACCCGAGCCTGAGCTTCGACTTCCCCGATCCGGCCGCGATGAAATCGCCGATGATCACGCTCGAGCAGGCGGCGGTCGGCTATGGCGCGGCGCCGCCAATCCTCAAGCGGCTCAATTTCCGCATCGAGGCCGATGACCGCATCGCCCTCTTGGGCCGCAACGGCAACGGCAAGACCACGCTCGCGCGCTTGCTCGCCGCGCAGCTCGCCCCGGCCGAGGGCGCGGTCAATGCGCCCGGCAAATTGAAGGTCGGCTATTTCACCCAGTATCAGGTCGAGGAGCTGGCGGGCGAGGACACCCCGCTCGATCTGATGGCGCGCGCGATGGAGGGGCAGTCGCCCGCCGCGGTGCGCGCGCAATTGGGGCGCTTCGGCTTCTCCGGCCCGCGCGCGCAGACCCGTGTGGAGAAGCTCTCGGGCGGCGAGCGCGCGCGCCTCGCGCTGGCGCTGATCACCCGCGACGCGCCGCATCTGCTGATCCTCGACGAGCCGACCAACCACTTGGATGTCGACGCGCGCGAGGCGCTGGTGCAGGCCTTGAACGGCTATGCCGGGGCGGTGATCCTGATCAGCCACGATCGCCACATGGTCGAGTTGACGGCGGATCGCCTGTTCCTCGTCGATGGCGGGACGGCGCGCGAATATGACGGTAGCATGGATGATTATATCGACTTCATCCTCGGCCGGAAGCCGAAGGGCGAGGGCGTGAAGGGCACCGGCGCAGGCGTGAAACCGCCCGCTGCGAGGCCAATGGCCGAGACGCGCTATGCCCAGTCGCAACTCGACAAGGCCGAGAAGGCGCTGGCCCGCGCCGCGGCCGAAGTCGAGCGGCTCGACGCGCAGATCGTGGCCGCGAGCAGCGGCGGGCAGGGCGGCGCCAAGCTGCAGGACTTGCTCACGGCGCGGGCCAAGGCGGGCGATGCGCTGGCTGCGGCCGAAGAGGCATGGCTGGCGGCAGGAGCGGTGCTGGAGGAGCTGGAGCAGGCCTAGCGCGCGTCTCCGTCGCTCCGCGCGATGGCCCGGTCCCATTCGAACAGCCGCCCGTCGATCCGGGCCGCGGGAACGAATTTCACGGTTCCGACCTCGGAGTAGAGGCTACCGGCATCGTCCTGCGAATCCGCCGCGAGCAGAAAGCCGCGCCAGGGCCCGTTGCCGGAATAGTAGCAGCGGTTGGAAAAGAAGAAGTATTGCGAGAGCCCGACGCAGGTCTGCATGACTCCGGTGGTTTCATCCCGCGCCCGCGTCATGCGCGATGGGGCTTCCCTGACAAGCCGGCTTTGCTGGGTCTCCCGCAGGTCGGCATCATCGATCTTCACCAGCCGGCTCGGGATCGGATAGGTCCCGTTTTCCTTGAGCTTTTCGGTCGACAGGTCGGTAGCGCCCCCGTCACGCTCCTCGATGAAGGTGGCGGTGCCGTTGAACCAGACAATCCGAACGATCCGGCTGACTTCCCGCGTCACGCCCTGACAGGCGCCGTCGACCGCGTATTCCCATTTGCGTGATAGATAGAGCGCCTGATCGCCCGAGCGGTAGAACCAGTATTCGCCCGTGGTTCGCTCGGGAAAAGCCGGAGGAATGCTGCGCGCAGGCCTGAAGGTGACCGGGGCGGGGCAAGCTTCGGGCGAGGTGACGGTAACCGTGCCGTCTTCCCCGACGATGCTGTCATCCGCGACATAGCCGTGGACCACCAGCCCCTTGACCGGCGCGGGCGGAGCATAGTCGGCGTCGTAGGCGTAATCGTCGTCGCTCTCCATCCGCCACTCGGGCGGCAAGGATTCCACCTTGTCTGACGCCGCAAGGGCTGTTTGGCTGAGTATCAGGGCGCCGGTCGCGCCCAGAAGGCAGCGGGCACGGGCGAATTGAAGATCGGTTGCTGCGCCAGCCATGCTCGGTTCCCAAGCCCCTCAAGATGCTCGCTTCTAGCCCGCCGAGCCGGGGTGTGGCCAGAGCTCCCGATGAGGCGCGTGACCGAATTAACTTGAAATTTTAGAATAATGGGCTAGATAAAAATTGCTTCACGTCGCTTGCGACGGAATTTGATCGGCGCCCTTCCGGCGTTCTTGCGCCTGGCGGACAAGTCCGGGCTGCGATGAAACCGCGACCTGCGGCCACATTTTCCCTTTCATGCAGCATGGCCTCGCAGCGGGACAGGCCCGGCTGCGCAATCCAGTTATATGCGAAAGACTTCATGAACTTCATCACGACCGGCGCATTGATCGATCGCGCCAAGGCGATCCGCGCCGCAATGCCGCAATCCCGCCGCCACGATGCGCCGCAGCAACCCTACGCCTTCCTCACCGCCCGCGACCTGAGCTTCATGGTCGCGGCGATGGTCGATTGATGCAGGCACCACACGAACACACGGGACATCGTCCCCCAGCAGGGAGTCCGAACATGGACATCAACCACGAATACGCCGCGCACCAATCGGCGCTGATGCGCGCGAGCAGCGCCGGATCGGCCGACCAGCGGCGCGACCAGCTCGCCAAGGCATCGCGCATCGCCGGGCGGATCAGCGCGTTCCAGCATGAACTGGGCGCGGCAGCCGCCTGCGCGTGGAACGCGGCGCACCTCGCCGCGGCCGCCCGATAGACCGACCGACTGTCAGGAGAATTCACGATGAACGGATATAATGCCCCGAGTTTTCAGGACCGCGCCGCAGCCTCGAAGCAGGCCAAGCAGAAGGCGCTGGCAGCGCTGAAGGCCGCGCCGCGTCCGGATGCCGCCGACCTCGCCGAGCGTGCGGCTCGCGCTGCCGAGCGCGAGGCGCGCGCTGCCGCCAAGGCGGCCGCCGCGCGTCAGGCCCGCGAGGACAAGCAGCGGCTGGCTGACGAGCGCAAGGCGGCGGCCAAGGCCGAGAAGCTCAAGGCCGAACAGCCTGCGAAGACCGAAGCCGAGCTGAAGGCGGCCCGCGATGCGCGCTACGCCGCGCGCAAAGCCCGCAAGTAAGCGCCTCCGGCGCCCGGCAAGCGCAGGCGGTCAGCCGGTGATCGAGCCGCAGCGGGGCGAGGTGAAATTTGTTGTTGCCGGTGACCGTCGCGACGATGCCGAGCTGCGGCGCGTCCACCACCTGGGTGTTGCGATCGCGGGTGTATGCGTCGTTCGCATCGAAGAAGGTCTTGCCGCGCTTCAGCGCGCCGCCTGTCGCGAAGCCGCCCTGATAGCGCTTGAAGCTTTCGCCCACGGGGTTGCCCGACAGGTCGCGACGCGGGAAGGGGGACCGGGCGTCGAGCGGCCTGCCGGGGCGGTTCAAGCCATAGACCTCGCCGGTGAAGGTGTTGCTGCCCGAGAGGGTGGTATAGTTGACTATGCCGCTCGCCGTGCGCCCGTAGGCGACCCAGTAGGCCTTCGCCAGCACGGTGACTTCGCGGGTGAAGCCCGGCGGGACGGGGAATTTGATCCCGCCGAGGAAGTTCGCGTTATTGTCGAGCCCGTCGGGGCGCTGGGAACCGAGACCTGATAGGCTCCCCGGTCGTCGCCCCGTCCCGTTGCACCGTGCCGCGCGCATCGGTCACGAACGTGCGGGCGAGGCCGATGCGCCTGCGCGCCGCCGCTTTCGCGATATTGCCTCGCCTTACTCCGCGATGCGCCTGGGCGCGGCGATGGTCTCGGCCGCGATTGCCTTGGCCGAGAAAGGCAGGCGGTGCCACTGCTTGGCTGCATAGGCGCGGGTCTGGTCGTGGGCGTGGGGGCTCGCGGGGTTGGTGGACTGGCTGTAGCTCAGGATCGCGTCGGCCACCGGCCCCTGATCGTCGAAGCCGACGATCTGGATATAGCTCGTCCCGTGGCGCGGGGTGAGGCCGTTCGGCGTGGGCACGGATTCCTGCATGTTGAGGATGCCGAGCGTGCCCGGGCCGCCGTGGATCGGGATCGCCTCATTGCCCGCCATCACGTGCTGCACCTTGCCCCACGGCGCATCGAGCGGGATCGCCGCCTTGTCGAGTTCGGCCACAGCCTCGCCGAGGGCGGCGAGCAGCTTTTCGCCCTTCGCCCCGTCAATGGCGAGCGCGCGGGGCGTGTTCACCGGATCGGCCGGATCGAAGGGCACCTGCCACAGGCCGGGCAGGCGCGCGGCCTTGAACCAGAAGGCGCGGAACAGTGCCGCGCCGCGGCTCGATGTCTCGAACCGGCGATCCCATTGGGCGAGGGCCACACAGCCCCGTTCCGCCGCCGCGACGAGGTTTTGCGTGGTGAGGCAGAGCACCTTGATCTCGTCGAGCGTCATGTCCGCCGCCAGGCTCTTGTTGGCGAAGGCATGGGCCTGCGCGCGCGCATGGTCGATCTTGCCGCCCGCCAGCAAGGCAGCGGTCTCGATGAAGTTCGACCGCGTGCGAAGGCTGCGCGCGGTCGCATATCTTCCGAGGATCGGCGAGAGCTGGGGGTGGGGGATCGCGGGGTTGCTGATCCAGTAGGAATCGTTCGAATTGGTCAGCCAGCTCCTGACCGCGGTCGCGGCCTGATCGCGCGCAGGCATCAGCCCGGGGACGGGCGTGCCGGGGGCCGCGTCCCAGTCGCAGGAGGCCTTGCTGCCATCGAGCAGGATCGCAAATTCGGCGAACAGGCCCGCGATCGGCGTGGCGCAGGCCTTGGCCTTCTCGGCCGAGACATTGGGCACTGCCGTCACATCGGCGTGGAGCGCATCGCCATAGCGGTCGGCGGCGATGGTGTTGACCCAGGGGATGCCGAGCGTCTCGCTGACCGCAGCCTCGACCTCGCCGACGTTCCTCGCCTCGCCGATGCGCAGCCAGGTCTCGATCCCGCGCTGGTTGCCGCGGTTGGCGTCCTTCAGCGCGAAGGCGCTCTGCGCGCTCCAGGTGATCCCGCGCGCGGGCACCACGAAGACCGGGCCCCAGCGGGTGCTGTAGAGCGTGCGGGTGACCGGCGCCTCGCCTTCGGGCATGGGCACGGTGACGGTCTGCGGGGTCATCGCCTCGCTCTTGCCGTCGACCATGTAGCGGGTGGGATCGGCCGGATCGAGCGCGAGCTGGTAGAGCGTGAAGTGCCGCGCCTCGGTGACGGTGTGGGTCCAGGCGACGTCCTTGTTGAAGCCCAATGTCGGCATCGGGGTGCCGGCGAGGCCGACGCCCATCACCTCGTAGCCGCCGGGGCCCTTCACATGCATCTGCCAGAAGCGCGCGGGGCCCTTCCACGGGAAGTGCGGATTGCCGATCACCATGCCGCGCCCGTTCGCGGTCACCTCGCTCCCGAAGGCCCAACCGTTGCTGCCGATGCCGAGCTCCCTGGGGTCGGGAAGGGCGATGGCAACCTTGGGCGCGAGGCTGCCCGGGGGTGCGGCATTGGCGATCGCGGCGGCAAGGTTCAGCGAGCTTGCCAGCAGCATCTGCTTCTCGTTGAGGCGCAGCATGTCGTCGGCGGTGATGGCGCGCACCCAGGGCTTGCCGCGGCATTCGGCGGGGATCCCGTCGGCACCCGCATCGCGCAGGAAGCGGTTGTAGCCGGCGACATAGCCCGCCAGCAGATCTTGCACGCGCGGAGGGAGCGCCTTGGCACCCTCGCGCAGGGCGGGCAGATCGAGCACCGCGCGGAAGAACACGTCGGAGGAGAGGTTGTCGACCTCCTCGAAGCCGAGCACCGCCTTGGCCTCGGGGCCCCAGAAGCGCGAGCGCTCGCCTGCCACCGTGGCGAATTCCTCGGCCAGCAGGCACAGGTTGTCCTCGGCATAGGCATAGGCGACCCCGTAGCCCACGCCGCGCCAGTCGCGCGCCTCGATATGGGGGATGCCGTAGGTGGTGCGGGTGATGGTCGCGGCGTAGCGCTTGCCTGCCAGAGCCTCGCTCGCCGGCACCGTTGCCAGCACCGCCGCCGCCGCCGCTAGAGCCGAAATCCGCTTCATCATCCCTCTCCCGTGACCCGTTTGACGGTTCGGCCGAGAGACCTATCGGGGCACCGCGCAAAAGGGAACACGCAAAAGGAAAGGGCGCCCTGCCGCATCCGGCAGGGCGCCCTCGCGTGGCTTTCGGTGCCCGATCAGAACGAGGCGGTGATCGAGAACACCACGGTCGCATCCGAAATCGAATTGCCCTCGAGCGTAGCGAAGTTCGGGCGGATCAGGTCGGCTTCGGATTCGGAGATGTCGGTGTCGACATAGGCGGCCGAGAGCGTCAGGCCCGAGATCGGCACCACGTCGATGCCCAGCAGCCAGTCGAAATAGGTGCCGGTCGGCGCGATGCTCGTGCCGTTGGGGCCAAGGCCGGGGTTACCGTCCGAATAGCCGATGTGGGCCTTGAGCGTCACCGGCACGTCCGGGATGCCATAGGTCGCATCGCCGGCGAGATAGAGGTTGTCCTCGCTGTCGCCCGGATCGGCGGGAAGGCCGACCGGGAAGGCATTGCCGAGCGCTTCCTGCGACGGCGCGTAGGCGACGGTGGCGGTCAGCCCGACCGGGCCGAGGGTGCCGCCGAGCTTGGCGTAGAATTCGGCGAAGTCGGTGGTGTCGGCACCGCTCGGATACATGTACCAGGTCAGGCCCGCATCGAGCGTGCCCTCGCCCACCGGGAGCTTGAAGCCGGCATAGAGGTCGAGCTCCATGTTGGCCCCGCCGAAGGTGCCCCAGCCCGCGAGGTTCGAGCCCCAGGCGCCGGCGTAGAGGCCGCTCTCGTGGCTGATGGTGAACCCGCCCTGCACCGCGAAGCCCTCGTCCGATTGCGAGACGCCGCGGAAGCGGTAGTCCGAGGCGATCGTGGCCGAGCCCGAGACGGTGATGGCGGGGGTGTCTTCCTCCTGGCCCAAGGCGTCCTCGATCGCGATCGGCGCAATCGCCGGGGTCAGGGCGGCGGTTTCGGAGACGGTGATTTCGGTTTCGGTGTCAGCGGCCGGGCCGGTGGTTGCCGCAGCTGCCTCGCCGGCGAAGGCCGGGCTTGCAAGGCATGCGGCGAGTGCGACAGCCGAGGCGGCTGATGCGAAACGAATGGACATAAGGAACGCTCCATAGAGAGGTTTGGATCGTTCCACCTGCGCGCCGTGCAGGACGTTTTTATCCGAAGAATCGGGTTCCCGTCACGTCGCCGTCATATTCCTCCATGCTGCACCTGCGCACAAAGGTTATGTGGAGAGCCTGTTTCGTATTAGGTTGTTGCGCGACTTATCTGCAAAAGTTTGCGGTCATGTCCTAGCGGCGCATCCGGGGGGTGGTCGATACGTCATGCAACCACCGCCCGCGCGCGCGTCAGGCGCCTTCGCGCAGGGATGCCATGTCGATCACGAAGCGGTACCTGATGTCGCTTGCCTCCATCCGGTCGTAGGCGGCCGCGATATCCTGCATGCGGATGATCTCGATGTCGGGGAGAATGCCCTTCTCGGCGCAGAAATCGAGCATCTCCTGCGTCTCGGCGAGGCCGCCGATGCCGCTGCCGGTCAGCACCTTGCGGCCCAGCAGCACCCCGGTGTGGATTTCCGGCATCGGCCCGATCAGCCCGACCAGCACCTGCACCCCGTCGATCCTGAGAAGGTGGAGATAGGGCACGACATCGTGACGCACCGGGATGGTGTTCAGAACCATGTCGAAATAGCCGCGTCTGGCCTTCATCGCGGCCTTGTCCTCGGTGTTGAGGAAGGCGTGGGCGCCCAGCTTCTCGGCATCGGCGCGCTTGCTTTCGCTGCGCGAGAGCACGGTCACCTCGGCCCCCATTGCCGCGGCGAGTTTGACCCCCATGTGCCCGAGCCCGCCGAGCCCCGCGACCGCGACCTTGCTGCCGGGGCCGACCTTCCACGTGCGCAGCGGCGAGTAGGAGGTGATCCCGGCACACAGCAGCGGCGCGGCCTCGGCCATCGGCATGCCTTCAGGCACCTTGAGCACGAACTCTTCCCGGCAAACGATCCGTTCGGAATAGCCGCCGAAGGTCAGCGAGCCGTCGCGCCGGTCCTTGCCGTTGTAGGTGCCGGTGTTGCCGCCGTTGAGGCAATATTGCTCGAGGTCCGCCTCGCAATGCGCACATTCGAGGCAGGAATCGACCATGCAACCGATCGCCACCCGGTCGCCGATCTTGTGGCGGGTGACGCTCTCGCCGATCGCGGTGACGGTGCCGACGATCTCGTGGCCCGGCACGATCGGATAGGTGGTGAAACCCCAGTCGTTCCTCGCCGAGTGCAGGTCCGAATGGCAGATGCCGCAGTGGCTGATCTCGATCAGCACGTCGTCATGGCGCAGACCGCGGCGAGTGATCTGCATCGGGCCGACCCCGCTATCGGGCGCGGTCGCGCCATAGGCCCTGGTGGGGTATTCGTTGGTCTGGGTAGCCATTCAACCTCTCCTGAAAAGCGAAGTATCGAACCCGAAGGGTTCGCAAGGGCAACCGCCCGCCGGCCGGTAGGCCGCCCCTGCGGAGGCGTTGGCGCAGCCAACTCGCCGTGAGCGATCACTTGGGCGGCATGCGGATGGCCCCGTCCAAACGGAATTGGTGACCGTTAATGTAGCTGTTGCGGGCGATCTCCAACACAAGCGAGGCAAACTCCTCCGGCTCGCCGAGGCGCTTGGGGAAGGGGACGCTGGCGTTCAATTGCGCCCACATCGGCGGGTTCCTGTCCTTCATCCCCAGCATCAGCGGGGTGGCGAAGATCCCCGGCATGACCGAGTTCACGCGGATGCCCAAGTCCATCAGGTCACGCGCCATCGGCAGGACGAGGCCGTTCACCCCCGCCTTGCACGAGCCGTAGATCACCTGCCCGATCTGCCCGTCCTGCGCGGCGACGCTGGCGGTGAGGATGATGCAGCCGCGCTCGCCGTCGTCATTGACCGGATCGGCATTGGCCATCCCGAGCGCCGAGATGCTCGCGACGCGGTAGCTGGCGACGAGGATGCCCTCGGCCCCGAAGGCATAGTCCTCGGTCGGGAGGCGCTTGTACTGGCCGCTCTCCTTGTCCCATCCCAGCGTCTTGCCGCGGCGGCTCGCCATCGCGCAATGGAGCGTCACGCGCTCCTGCCCATGCGCGGCGCGCGCGGCGGCGAAGCCTGCCTCTACGGAGCCCTCGTCCATGATGTCGACATGGTGGAAGGTGCCGCCGATCGCCGCCGCATGGGCCTCGCCTGCTTCGTCGTTGATGTCGAAGATCGCGACCTTCAGCCCCGCATCGGCAAAGCCTTGCGCGCTCGCCTTGCCCAGCCCGCTCGCGCCCCCGGTGACGACCACGGCCATGCCCGGTTCGAGTTTCATCGCCTGTCTCTCCCTTGATGTGTTTTGCCTGTGGCTAGGCGTTTCGCGCCCGCTTCGCTAGCTGTTCAAATGCACACTTCGGCGGTCGTCTGATTGTCACGAAACAGCTCTAGCGAGCGGCGCAGCTTTACCGAGGGGACTTCCATCATGATCCGACCGTTCCACGGCTTCGCGCTCCTGTCGCTGGGCATTGCAGGGGCGTGCGCCACCGTTCCGGCGATCATGGGCGACCCCGCCGTCACCGTCACTGCCACCGCCGAGACCCCGCCGGTCGGCACCGTGCGCGAGGATGCCGCCGACGACCCGGCGATCTGGCGCAATGCGGCCAGCCCCGCTGCGAGCCTGGTGGTCGGCACCGACAAGAAGGGCGGGCTCTATGTCTATGACCTGAAAGGTGCCCAGAAGCACTTCATCCCCGCGCCCGGTCTCAACAATGTCGACCTGATCGACTTGCCCGACGGCCGCGTGCTGGTGGCGGCGAGCGACCGCAGCGACCTCACCAAGGTGCAACTGTTCCTCGCGCTGCTCGACACAGGCACCGGCAAGCTCACCTCCGCGGGCAAGATCGTGGTCGGCCCGGGCGAGGGCTATGGCATCTGCATGATCAAGCCGGCCGGCGCAGAGGGGGTCATCGCCTTCAGCGCACCCAAGGGCGGCACGATCTACAGGACGGTGATCACCGAGGCGAACGGCTCCTTCAGCGGCACCACCACCACGCTGGCACAAATCCCGACCCAGACCGAAGGCTGCATCGCCGATCCGCGCACCGGCACGCTGTTCATCGGCGAGGAGGACGCCGGGATCTGGGCGATCGACACCGCCACCGGCGCCAAGCGGATGGTCGCGCCCATCGACAACAAGGTGCTGGTCGCCGACGTCGAAGGCCTCGCCATCGCGCCTGAAGGGACGAACGGCGGCTACCTTGTCGCCTCCTCGCAGGGCGACAATGCCTATGCTGTATTCCGCCTGCCGGGCGTGACCCCGGTTGGGCGCTTCCGCATCGCGGCGGGCGCATTCGGCAGCGTCGAGGAGACCGACGGGATCGAGCTCGACAACCGCGCCTTCGGTCCGGACTTCCCCGGCGGGCTGTTCATCGCGCAGGACGGCATGAACGCGCCGCGTGCGCAGAACTTCAAATATGCCCGCTGGGACGAAGTGCTTGCTGCCCTTGGCGAGCGCAAGTAACTCGCGCGGCATGACCCAGCCGATCCTGACGCCCGACCGCCGCCGCTTCCTCGGCGCCACCGCCACCGCCTTCGCCGCGCTCGCCGCGAGCGGCTGCATGAGCCGCGGGGCGGGTGGCAGCGGCGCGAAGTTGGCGAGCGGCAACGGCTTTGCCGGATACGGCGCCTTGCAGCCCGATCCGGCGGGGTTCCTCGATCTTCCGCAAGGCTTCTCCTACCGCGTCATATCCCGCCTCGGCGATGCGATGGACGATGGCGGCACCGTGCCCGACCGTGCCGACGGGATGGGGTGCTTCGACCTCGGAAACGGCGAGATCGCGCTAGTGCGCAACCACGAGCTCCAGCCGAAGCACGATGCGGGCGGGCCGATCGCCAAGGGCTTCGGCAAGAAGGACGGCGCCTTTGTCCCCGGCGGCACCACCACCATCGTGCTCGATGCCGCGAGCCTGCAAGTCAAGCGCCAGTTCCGCAGCCTCGGCGGCACGATCCGCAACTGTTCGGGCGGGGTGACCCCGTGGGGCAGCTGGCTGACCTGCGAGGAAGCGCCCACCGGCCCGGGCCAGCCCTATGGCGAGGGGCTCGAGCGCAGCCATGGCTGGGTGTTCGAAGTCCCCGCCTCGGCGCGCGGGTTGGTCGATGCCGTGCCGCTGACCGCGATGGGCCGCTTCAACCACGAGGCCGCCGTGGTCGATCCGGCGACCGGCATCGTCTACCTGACCGAGGACCGCGACGATTCGGTGCTCTACCGCTTCCTTCCCAAGACGCCCGGCCGCCTCGCCGAAGGGGGCCGCTTGCAGGCGATGGTGGTCGAGGGGCTGGCCGACACCCGCAACTGGACGTCCCCCGCCATGGCGGTGGGCAGGCCATACCGCGTGTCGTGGGTCGATCTCGACGATGTCGAGGCCCCCAAGGACGATCTGCGCCAGCGCGCCGCCGCCAGAGGCGCGGCGCTGGTCGCGCGCGGGGAGGGGCTGCACATGGGCGTGAAGCGCGGGCAGTCCGAGGTTTTCGCCTGCTGCACCAGCGGGGGCGCCAAGCAATTGGGGCAGATCCTCAAGCTCACCGTCGGCGGCGCCGGCGAGCCCGACATGGTCGAGCTGTTCTTCGAGAGCGAGAGCACCGACCAGTTCAACTTCGGCGACAACCTCACCGTCGCCCCCAATGGTCACCTGATCGTGTGCGAGGACCAATATACCGCCGTGGTCGACAACCATATCCGCGGCATCACCCCCGATGGCCGCGCCTACAATCTCGCCCGGCTCTACGCCCAGACCGAGCTGGCGGGCGCGTGCTTCTCGCCCGATGGCAAGGTACTGTTCGTCAACGCCTACGATCCGACCGCGACGCTGGCGATCACGGGGCCCTGGGCCGCGTGATCCGCAGCTAGGGTGGACGGGTTCCTGATCGCCCTGCTGCTGGTCGCGGCGCTCGCCACGGGCGGGCGCGATCAGCTGATGGTGGCGCAGTGGGCGAGCACCCTCGGCCAGAGCGCGCAGCTCCTCGCGGTGGCGCTCGCCTGCGCCTGCCTGAGCGCTGCGGCGATGGCCTGGATCGGCGCGGAGTTCGCTGCCCTGCTGCCGCGCCGCGCCGCGCAGATGCTGGTCGCCTTCGCGCTCGCGCTCGCCGCAGCCGAGCTGGCACTGCCGGTGCGCCTCAAGCCCCCCGCCGAGCCGACCCGCTCGCTCGCGGCATTGGGCATCGTGCTCCTCGCCCGCCAGATCGGCGACGGCGCGCGCTTTGCGGTCTTCGCGCTGGCGGCGTGGACGGTGTGGCCGGTCACTGCAGGCCTCGGCGGTGCCCTGGGCGGGGCAGCTGCCGTGACGCTCGGCTGGGCGGCGGGAGCCGTGATGCTCGCGCGCTGGCCGCTGCGCGCGATCCGCGTCACGCTCGCGATCGCTCTCGCCCTCGCGGCGCTCTTCATCGGCCTGAACGCCCGCTTCGCCGCATACTGATCGCCTGCGCCGATCACCCTCCCCAAGTTTACCGCACCCTGATCCATGTTCGTGCGGTGGGTAAGCGCCTATATAGAAGCCGCCCCGCCTCTCGCACGCGAACCCAAGGAGAACCTCATGGCCGACACCAAGACCAATTCGAAGACCGCGCTGGTGGCCGAACTCAACGGGCTGCTCGCCGATCACTTCGCGCTCTACATCAAGACCAAGAATTTCCACTGGCACGTCAAGGGCCCGCGCTTCCATGACCTGCACCTGCTGTTCGATGCCCAGGCCGGCGCGGTGCAGGGCCAGATCGACGCGATTGCCGAGCGCGTGCGCAAGCTCGATGCCGACACGCTGACCTCGCTGGGTGCGATGGCGGGTGCGACGCAGATCAAGGATCAGGACAGCACCAGCCTCAAGGCCGAGGACATGATCGCCGAACTCGCCGCCGACAACGAGAAGGTCGTCGCGCGGATGAAGGCGATGAAGGACCTGACCGAACAGGCGGGCGACAATGCCACCGACGGCCTGCTCGACGACTGGACCGACATGGCCGAGGAGCGCGTGTGGTTCCTGAAGTCGCTGCTCGCATAAGCTGCGCATAGCCCGGGAAAGGAAGGGCCGCCCCTGTTGCCGGGGGCGGCCCTTTTGCTATCAGGACGGCATGGGTGACATCACGATCCATGACGGCGCAAGCCAAGTGTTCATCGCCGCCTGGCTCGCCCGCGCGCTGGGCGAAGTCGGCGCGGTGACGCTGCCGGGCGGATCGACCCCGTTCCCGATCATCCGCGCCGCGATCGATCAGGGGGGCGTGACCTGGAAGGGCCGCGCGGTCTGGCCCAACGACGACCGCATCGTCCCCGAGGATCACGAGGCCTCGAACACCGGCAAGCTGCGCGCGCTGCTCGAGCCGGAGGGCGCGCGCATCGTGCCGCTCGCCGAAGACGCCGCGCCGCCGCATTTCCGGCTGACCTGGCTCGGCATGGGGCCCGACGGGCACATCGCCTCGCTGTTCCCCAACACCGATCCCCAGCTGGACGACCCGCTCGCCGTGCGCCGTCTCACCCCCGACCCGCTTCCCGCCCATGCGCCCTTCGACCGGATCACCCTGACGATCCCGGCACTGGTGGCGACCGACGCGATCCTGTTCACGCTCGGCGGAGCGGCGGACAAGCGCGCGGTGTTCGAGGCAGCGGCGCGGGGCGAGCATGACCTGCCCGTCGCCCGTCTGCTCGCAGCCGCACGGGCGCGCGGCATTCCCGTCACGGTCTTCGCCTGAACCGATGCCGAAACTCCTTCCCGCCTCGCTCCACCGCTCGCTGCTGCCGCTGGCGCATGCGCTCAGGCACCGCTGGCGGCGGTGGCGCAAGGCTCCCATCAACGGGGTGAGCGTGATCGTCACCAACCTGGCGGGCGACGTGTTGCTGCTCAAGCACTCCTATGGCCCGCAGGTGTGGAGCCTGCCGGGCGGCGGGCTCGGCGCGCGCGAAGACCCGCTCGCTGCCGCGCGCCGCGAGGTGCGCGAGGAGCTGGGGGTCGAGCTCGCGCGGCTCGAGCCGGTCGGCACGCTCGTGGAGGAGCTCTCGGGCTCGCCCCACACCGCGCATATCTTCACCGGCGTGTGCGACCGCCAGCCCCAGCCCGACCGCCGCGAGGTGACCGAAGCGCGTTTCTTCCCCTCCCACTCGCTCCCCGAACCGCTCGGCGAGACCACCCGCAGGAGGATCGCGGTGTGGCGGGGGCGCGGGGTGAGGTAGGCCTACAGCAACTTGAGCTGCGCCTCGTCCCTTGGCGCTTTTTCGTCCTCCGCCCCCTCCAGCGCCGAGAGCGTCAGCCCCATCAGCCGGATCGGACCGCGCAGGGGCAGCTCCGCCTCGAGCAGCGCGCGGGCGAGCCTGCCGAACTCGTCCTTGCCGCTGACGTAATCGGGCTGCGAGGTCGCGCGGGTCATGATCTGGAAATCGGTGAACTTCAGCTTGAGCGTCACCGTCCGACCGCGCGCCTCGGCCGCCTCGATCCGCTCCCACACGATGTCGATGACGGTCTCGAGCGTGTCGCGCAGCGCCGCGCCGCTGCCGATGTCCTGCGAGAAGGTCCGCTCCCCGCCGACCGACTTGCGGATGCGGTGCGCGGCGACGGGGCGCAGATCGATGCCCCGCGCCGCGCGGAACAGGTAATCGGCCATGCTGCCGAAATGCTGGCGCAGGAAGGCGATGTCCTTGCCTGCCAGATCCGCGCCGGTCGCGATGCCGAGCTTCTGCATCTTTTCCTCGGCCTTGGGGCCAACGCCGTGGAAGCGCCGGATCGGCAGCCCCGCGACGAACTGCGCGCCTTCGCCGGGGCGGATCACGCACAGCCCGTCGGGCTTGTTCTGGTCGCTTGCAAGCTTCGCGAGGAACTTGTTGTAGCTCACCCCCGCGCTCGCGGTCAGCCGGGTCTTGGCGCGGATTTCCTGCCGGATCAGCTCGGCAATGCGTGTCGCGCTGCCGATCCCGAGCCGGTCATCGGTGACGTCGAGATAGGCCTCGTCGAGGCTGAGCGGCTCGATCACCGCGGTGTAGTGCTCGAACACCCGGCGGATCTGGCGGCTGGCTTCCTTGTAGGCATCGAAGCGCGGGCGCACGAAGACGAGATCGGGGCACAGGCGCTGCGCGGTGACCGAGGGCATGGCGCTTCGCACGCCGAACCGCCGCGCCTCGTAGCTGGCGGCGGCCACCACCCCGCGCCCCCCCGCGCCGCCCACGGCGACCGGCCTGCCCTTCAATTCCGGATTATCGCGCTGTTCGACGCTGGCGAAGAAGGCATCCATGTCGACATGGATGATCTTGCGCAGGCCGAGCTCGCCCGCGCGCGCGCCATCATCCTCGTCTGACGGAGCCGTCCCGGTCATGCCTTGCAAATAGAAGCTTCGCCGCAATCAAGGAACTGTTGCTGGAACAATTCACCCCCGCTGCCATTTTGTGCACATGCGAAAAGAACAGTGGTCTTCCGGCGAACCTGTGGGCAAGGGCCCAGCGATGGCCACCTCGCTCGCCCCTTCCGTGCCCGCCGCAAGAAGCCTCGGAGAGACCGAGCTCCTGTGGATGATGGCGATGCTGATGGCGCTGAACGCCTTCGGCATCGACGCGATCCTGCCCGCATTGGATGCGCTTGCCGCCGACCTGTCGGTGAGCGGCAATGACCGGCAGTTCGTGATCGGTGTCTACCTCTTGACCGCCGGGCTCGGCTCGCTGGTGCCGGGGGTGCTGGCCGACCGCTTCGGGCGGCGGCCGATCCTGCTCGGCTCGGTCGCGGTCTATATCGTGCTTTCCGTGCTGAGCGCGCTGGCGCCGACCTACGACATGCTGATCGCGGTGCGCGCTGCGCAGGGCTTCTTCGCCGCCGGCATCGTCGCGCTGCCCCCGGCGATCATCCGCGACCGCGTCGGCGGCGACAAGATGGCGCGGATGATGAGCCTCATCTTCGTGATCTTCCTGATGGTTCCCGCCATCGCCCCCACCATCGGCGAGGGCATCCTCCAGGGCTTCGGCAGCTGGCGCGCGATCTTCGGCGCGATGGCGGTGCTGGGCGTGGTTATGAGCCTGTGGGTGTTCGTGCGCCTGCCCGAGAGCCTCACCGAGGAGAACCGCCAGCCGATCGCGGTGCGCACCATCGCCGCCAACATGGGCCGCGCGCTGGTCCTGCCGAGCGTCGCGGGTTATGTCATCGGCTCGGCGCTGGTGTTCGGCGCCTTGTTCGGCTTCATCAATTCCTCGCAGCAGCTGATCACCAACACCTTCGGCGCGGGCGAGATCTTCCCGCTGGTCTTCGCGATCTGCGCCGGATCGATGGCGATCGCGAGCTGGTCCAACTCGCGCATCGTCGAGCGTTTCGGCGCGCGCCGGGTGAGCCACACCGCGCTGTTCGCTTTCATTCTGGTGAGCGCGGTGCAGGTCATGTTCGCCTTCCAGCCGGGCGAGGAGCTGTGGCACTTCGTCCCGCTGATGGCGATCAACATGGCGCTGCTCGGCTTCATCGGCAGCAATTTCGGCGCGATCGCGATGAACCCCTTCTTCGCCATCGCCGGCGCGGCAAGCTCGGCCCACGGCTTCGTGCGGATGACCATGGCGGCGCTGCTCGGCGGGGCGATCGGCTATGCCTATGACGGCACCGCGCGCCCCCTGGCGCTGGCGCTGCTGGCGAGCGGCCTCGCCTGCCTCGCGCTGGTGCTGTGGAGCGAGAAGGGGCGGCTGTTCGGCCCGTCGGATGCGGAGATGGGTGGAGACTAGTCCGCGCCAAGCCTGCGCCACGCCAGCCCCGCGAACTCGCACAGCAAGGGCCGCGTGTCGCGCGGGTCGATGATGTCCTCGACGTTGAAGCGCTCGGCTGAGCGGAACGGCGAGGTGACCTTGGCCAGCCTTGCGCGGATTTCCTCCAGCAGCGCGGCCGGATCATCGGAGGCTTCCAGCTCCGCCTTGTAAGCCACCTCCAGCCCGCCCGCGATCGGCAGGCTCCCCCAGTCGCCGCTCGGCCAGCAATAGCGGAATTGATACCGCTCGGCATTGCTCATCGCGCTGCCTGCAATGCCATAGGCGCGGCGCAGCACGATGCTGGCGAGCGGCACCGTCGCCCGGTAGATCGCGTTCATCGCATTGACGCCGTAGCGGATGGTGCCGGCCATCTCCGCCTCGCGCCCGATCATGAAGCCGGGGTTGTCGACGAGGTGGACGATGGGGAGCCGGAACTGGTCGGCGAGCCGGACGAACCGCTCCACCTTCTCGGAGGTCTTGGCCTCCCACGATCCGCCGAGGTAGCTGGGATCGCTGGCGATGACGCAGACCGGCCAGCCGTCGAGCCGCGCAAGCGCGGTGATCGCGGCGCGGCCCCAGTGGCGGCCGATCTCGAACACGGTGCCGTGGTCGAACACCATGTCGAGGCAGCGGCGCATCGAATAGACCTGCTTGTCCTCGCGCGGCACCAGCGAGAGAAGCGCCTCCTCGCGCCGGTCGGCGGGGTCGCCCGTCTCCACTCGGCGCGCGGGCTGGCCGACATATTCGGGCATGAAGGAGAGGAAATGCCGTGCGCGGGCGAAGGCCTCGGCCTCGCTGGCGACTTCGTCATCGACCACGCCGTTGCGGGTGTGGATCGCCGAGCCGCCGAGCGCTTCCTTCGCCTCCTCGTGATTGGCCGCGCCGCCCTTGTAGGCATCCCCCAGACCATCGACCACGGCGGGGCCGGCGGCGAAGATCTGCGAGAGGCCTTTGACCATGATCGAATAGTGGCTCGCCACCGTGCGCGCCGCCCCCAGCCCCGCCGTCGGCCCGAGCGCGAGCGCCACCACCGGCACGGTGTCGAGATTGGTCACTACATCGCCCCAGCCGGGCACGGCCGGGATATAGGTCGCGCCGATCTGTTCGAGCGTTTTCACGCTGCCGCCGCCGCCCGTCCCGTCGATCATGCGGATGATGGGGAGCTTGAGCTGATGCGCCATCATCTCGGCTTGCACCATCTTGCGCGCAATCCCCGCATCCGCCGCGCCGCCGCGAATGGTGAAATCGTCGGCGGTGGCGACGACCGGACGGCCATTGATCAGCGCCTTGCCGAACAGGAAGGGGGCGGGGGTGACGCTGGCAAGGTCGCCATTGGCGTCATACTTGGCGCTGCCGGCGATCTTGCCGATCTCGCGGAAGGAGCCTTCGTCGCACAGCGCCGCCAGCCGCGCGCGGGCATCCATCTTCCCGCGCCCGTGCTGCCGCGCGACCTTGTCCGCGCCGCCCATCTGCTCGGCGAGCGCCTCGCGGCGGCGCAGTTCTTCGAGTTCCTTGGCCCAGGTCACATCAACTCCCCTTCCCTTGAGGGAAGGGGTTGGGGGTTGGGTGTACCACGCCCGCGCCGATGCTCTTCCCGCTCACCCTCGAACCCCCACCCCCGACCCCTCCCCAAGGGGAGGGGAGATTTATGCGTCTCACTCGCCCGAAGGCACCACCCGGCAGAGCACCGCCTCGACCTGCACCTGCCCGCCCGCGCTGACGCCAAGCCCCTCGATCACCCCGTCGAAGGGCGCGGTGAGGGCGTGTTCCATCTTCATCGCCTCGAGCACCATGAGCCGCTGCCCGGCGGTGACCGTCTGACCCTCGGCGACATCGACCGCGATCACCTTGCCCGGCATCGGTGCGATGATCGCGCCATCGGCGGCGGAGGCTTGGCCCTTGGCAGCATCAGGCGTGGTGCTGAAAAAGTAGCTCTGACCCGCCTCAGTTACGATGATCGTGCCGTCACGCTCATAGTTCGAGCAAAGGCCTGTTGACGTATCGTCCGCATGAGCGTCGGCCACGAACCGCTGCCCATCCGAATAAAGCGCGACAGACCTGCGAGGAGTTGCGTTCAGCCTAAACCCAAACACACCTTCCATGAACGGGCGAGAGTCCCAGTCCGTCCAGTCTAACCAATCGCGCCTGAATCTTGCTCCCGCCGTTTTTAGCACCCTTGGAGAAGGCTCGGACACGGCAGTCAGCCTCGTCTCCTCGCGTTCGATCAGTCCTGTGTCCAGCTCCGCGTCTGCAAATGCCGGAAGCGACAGGCAGGCATGGAGGAACGCCTTGTTGGTCTTGGCTGGTCCGACATAGCTGTTGTCGAGCCAGCGCACCAAGTCGGTCCGAGCTGCCTCGCGGTCCGTGCCATGGCAGATCACCTTGGCAATCATCGGGTCGTAGAAATTGGAGACGTTGTCTCCTTCCTCGACCCCGCTTTCAACTCGCGCGCGGTAGTCAAAGAGCAGCCGCTCCACCCGACCGGGGCTCGGCAGAAACCCCTTCGCCGGGTCTTCCGCATAGAGCCGCGCTTCAATCGCATGGCCGTTGATCGACAGCTCCTCCTGCCGCTTGGGCAGCGGCTCGCCGCTTGCCACGCGCAGCTGCCATTCGACCAGATCGACCCCGGTGATTTCCTCGGTGACGGGGTGTTCCACCTGAAGCCGGGTGTTCATCTCCATGAAGAAGATGCGGTCGGCGCGCAGGCCTTCACTGGCATCGGCGATGAATTCGATCGTGCCTGCGCCCTCGTAATCGACCGCCTTGGCCGCGCGCACGGCGGCGGCGCAGATCGCTTCGCGGGTGGCGGCGTCCATGCCGGGGGCGGGGGCTTCCTCGATCACCTTCTGGTGGCGGC
>OFDN01000814.1_pt1 | contig 23235 bp, 12 predicted proteins | sample 1520971 | NCBI WGS metagenome assembly OFDN01 (sample SAMEA94257418, study PRJEB24077) | hot springs metagenome | biome: Aquatic biome; feature: Geographical feature; material: Water | place: India | collected 2012-06-12 | depth 5 m
TACCCGGCCATCCTGTTCGCGGTGGCGGCCAGCACGCCGATCAGCCTGGACCTGCTCACCGTGCCCTTCCTGGTCGGCGTCGGCACGCTGGCCAATGGCGCCCTGCTCTACCTGCTGCTCTGGAAGACGCGACTGGGCGCGAAGCTGCACGACACGACGCGCGCCGCCATCATGCTCGGCGGCATGTTCGGCAACACCTTCAACGTCGGTGCGCCGGTGCTGGAGTTCTTCTTCGGCAATGGCGCGATGCGCTACGCCATCTTCAACGACATGTTCATGACCATGCCCTTCGTGTGGACCTTAGGCGTGTGGATCGCGACCCGCCTCGGTTCGCACGCCGAGGGCGAACGGCCCGACGTGTTGCGTACCGTACTGATGATGCCGCCGATCTGGGCCTTCGTGCTCGGCTTGGGCGCGCAATACACCGGGCTGGCCTACCCGCCGCTGGTACAGGCGGCGCGCTTCATCGGACAGGCGGCGATTCCGGTCATCATCTTCGTGCTGGGCATGACCATTCCGTGGCGCCGGCTGGTGCCGCGCACCGAAATCCTGGTCGCCTCCGGCGTCAAGCTGCTGGGCGCGCCACTGCTGATCTGGGGGCTGGTGCTGCTGGTGTCCGATGCGCCGAACGAGGCGCAACGCGCCTCGCTGGTCGAGTGCGCCACGCCCACCTTCATGACCTCGCTGCTGCTGGCCGAGCGCTTCAAGATCGACGCCGCGGCCTCGGCGTTGCTGATCGGCTGGAGCACGCTGCTGTTCTGGCTGTCACTGCCACTACTGATGGGGCTGGGGCTGTTCGGCTGACACGGCCCGGTTGATGACGGCGCCGGCGACCCGCCGACCCAGCGCGAGTCCGTCCTCGTTGTCGTGGCGGAAGTGGATGCCTCCATACAGCCGTGACATCGCCGCTTCTTCTGCCTGGGCATCGAAGCGGGCCGCGCGCTCGGGCATGTAATGCCCGAGCACCCGGGCCGCCGCACCGCTTGTTGCGGCGTGGCCCGACACATAGCCGGGAAAGGGCGGAGTCAGGATGGCGGGCTTCAAATCCACACCCAGCAGCTGCTTTGCAGCGGTGACCGGCCGTACCGTCCAGTAGCGGTACTTCACTTCCCACGCCGCGATGAAGGCGTCCGCCATCGCCATGTTCAGGTCGGCGAAGAGCTCCAGTGTCTGCCGGCTATCCACCAACGGCTGCGCAGCCAGCGCATCGAGCGCAATCTGGTTCCAGTGCCCGGGAGGGGTAACCGATCCATGTCCGTCCACCCAGAATCCGGCGATCGACTTCTGCTGTGGCGTCAGGTCGCGCTGGATCCGTATGACCTCCTGCAGATCCTTCAGATAGGCCGGCGACCCGTACTGCGGCGGTACCGGGCGGATTGCGTCGTAGTCGACCTTCATCCAGGGACGCCAGAGCGGTGCGAAGGGCTCCGAGGGCGGAAAGTAGAAATAGGGCGCGGTGGGCTCCCAGCTGCCCGGCCCGTAGTAGCGCCCTTCGCCGTACCACTGCAGGCGGACACCGTTCCAGCCGTGCTGCGCGCCATCGGAATCGCCATAAGCCACGAGCTGTCGGCCGACTTCGTAACCGAGGGACAGCGCGCGCGCGCTGACCTCGTCCGGCTTGTCGCGAACGTGTCCGTGCCGCTGCGCGGCCAGTTCGAACACGATGCGATCGAAGGAGCGCTCTTCCGCATTGAACAGATAGCCCAGCACCTGGGCAGCCGCCATCGATTGCGCAAGCGCGACGTCTTCACCGCAGCTCTGTGCGGCGAGCGCCGCATCGCGCATCCCCACATGCATCAGCGCCAGCCCTCGGGCCGCCCGGGTCGGCGATACCTTGTGCTTCACGTGCATGGCGAGCTGGATGCGCGTCCACGCAAGCCCCGGCGGCTCGGTCGTCCAGGCCTTCAGCATGCGAGACGCCTGGGTGCGCGCAGCGTCCCAGTCGTGGAATACCGAAACCGGAACCAGCGTCCGGGCATCGTGCCCGCGCACCATGCTTTCGCAAGGACCACGCGCCACGAAGGTCGCGCTCACCTCGGCCGCCTGCAGCGGAACTGCGGTCAGCAGCAGCAGGCCACACAAGAGCAGGCCTTGACGCGCGCTACTGCGCTGACGGGATGTCGCTTCTGGAGTCATTGAGTTGCAGCGGGCAGCAGTGCCTCGCGATCAAGTGTCCGCGCGAGTGACCGGGCATCGCGCTGGTAGCTGTCCTGCTGATCGGGGTCGGCGCCATGGGTCAGAAGCAGTGCGACCGCGTCGGCCTGCGCACCCATCACCGCCTGGTGCAGCGCCGGGCACAGCGGCGCGCCGGCCGATGCCGAAGCGCCCGCCTCGAACAGCTTCCGCATGACCTGGACATGTCCGCGCCAGCTCGCCGCCGCGAGCGCGGTGCAGCCGTTGTCATCGACCGCATCGACACCGGCTCCGGCAGCGATCAGCTGCTCGACGATGCGCTGATGCCCCTGGGCGGCCGCGCTGTGCAGCGCACGCAAGCTTCGGCCCGGCAATGCTTCGTCGGCCGGCACACCGGCGACCAGCAACTGCTTCACGACATAGCTGTCGCCCAGTCCGGCGTACTGGACAAGGCTGGCGCTGCCGACCTGCACGCGCGCAGCGGCGAGCGCACTGACCGCCGCCGCACGGTCATCCGCGCTGGCCGGCGCGACGCCCGACATCAGAACGAACAGTGCAAGCTGCACTGCACGGGTGCATCTAGCGGGCATCATCGTTCGTCACCGAACCGATGCTGCCTGTCCACGCGCGAACCTGGCGCGCGACCTCATCGGGCGTTCGACCGAGCCCGGCACGACGGCTGGCTATTCGGCCGTCCGCATGAAGCGCAATACGGGCCGGCACGCCGGTAAGGCCCAGCTGGCCGAGCAAGGCCGGATTCTGCGAGCGTAGCCAGCGTACCTGACCAAGATCCGGATAGGCATGGCGCAGCGCGTTCACCTGTTCGGCGGAGCCGACCACGAGAATGACCACATTGCTGCCGAATCGCTCGTTCTTGGAGCCGAGCGCGTCGAGGAAGCGGCGCGCACTCGGCAGTCCGCCGTCGATAACTGCCAGCAGCCAGTTACCGCCCTGCCCCAGCTCGTCGCCACTGACCGGAGTGGCGTCGATATCGACCGCTTCGAAGGGCGGCAGCCGCACGTCCGCCGCGCGTACCGATGGCGCGCCCAGCAGGGCGGCCGCAAGAACGAGTGGAAGAATCAGGGAGGTCATGGCCTCTTTCACGGAATGATGAAATTGCGGATCAAGCTGCGTTCGCTGCCGATGCCCCGGAACATGTCCGGGTCGTTGCCACCGGTCAGCGACAGTGCCTGCACACGCGCGGCCTCCGCATCGCCTGGAGCGCGCTGGACGGCAAAATGCATCAGCCCCGCAGTGGATCCGGCCGGAATGGTGAGCGTCCAGCTGGTCGCCAGATTGTCGGAGCCGATCGTCGCCACCGGAACCAGCGCCGCCGTGGTGCCGGCAAACACATGGGCCAGAGCGGGGTCGCCGCCGGACGTGCCTTCGGTCGTCACCGCGTAGCGATGTGCGGTATCGGTCGGACTGACGACAACGCGCGTCGCGCTGTCCGACCCGAGGTTGGACGACAGCGTCACATTGATCGTCAGCGCGCTCGCCCCGGTATTCGTGATCAGTTCGATGTAGCGCGCATAGCGCCCCCCGGATGGCACGTAGAGCCGTCGCACGACCTCGAACGCACCAACGCGCGCCGGGCCCAGCAGGAGTTCGCGTCCGCCGTTACGCAGACTGGCGACCGACAGGCAGGGGAAGCTGTTGCCGGCGATATTGAGTGCGTAGGCCGAGTCATAGGCATCGCCGGCGCCGGCATAGCCACCGTCACCGAGCACGCCGGTACAACCGAAGTCATAGCGTGAGCTGTCCGGTGAATTGAAGGTGAAGCCCAGGCTGACCATCGCGCTCACCGTCAGGTCCAGCGTCGCCGCGCCCGACGTGAGCCGCTCCAGCGACGCCTGGCCACCATAGCCGCCATCGGCGAGCTGCAGCCGTATCACGCCAAGGGGCAGCATGCCGAACTGGTAGCGTCCGTCGGCATCCGCCAGCGCCGAAGCCTGGAATTCGCCGAACGGCCCCACCGCCGGGCCGACCGCGCTGACCGTCACGTCCGGCACCGGCTCGCCGGATTCCAGCAGCACCTGACCGCTCAACGAGAACGTCTCCGGCTCGCTCAACACAACATCGACGACCTGGCCCTCGACGCGCAGTACGGCTGTGCCGGTCGCCACCAGTCCGGTGTCGGGATTGCGCGCAAAGAAGGTAAGGTCGCCAACGGCGACGCGCTGGGCGACGAAGCGACCGTCTGCATCGGTCGTTTCGTAGCGGTCGAACGGCAATCCACTCGACCGCAGATAGACCTCGGCGCCGATCACGGGCTGTCCGCGATGGTCACGCACGACGCCACGCACCGTGCCGCTGGCCGGCAGTACCAGATCGCGGGTCTGCACCGAGGCGGCATCCGGGAAGGTGCCGCTGGCTTCGCCCCGCAGACCGAACCCGTCCTCGAAGCCCAGGCGCCAGTCGCCGGCAGGTACCCCCACCAGTCGATAGACCCCGTTCCGGTCGGACATGGCGCTGATGTACGACAGCTCCGAACCGGACATCAGGGACTCGATGAACACATCCGCCGCCGGCGTTCCGTCGGCATAGCGTGTCATGCCCCGGAACACCGACGCGACGATGTTCACCGTCACGGCATTCTGGTCCGCGATGGTGAAGGACGCGTCGCCATACTGCGTGCGCACCACGTGTATGCCATCCGGCAATGCCGTGAATTCGACGCCGGTTTCGCAGACTTCCTCGGCATGGCTGCCGCCGACGGGAACAGCCCTCGCCTCTGCCAGACCGACCTCGCCGCCCCCCTCTCCACCGAGCAAGGAGAAGCTGCACAGACCGTCGATCGGCTGACCGTCAGCCGCGCTGACCGTCACCGTCGCGCGGGCCGACGGGAGCGCCAGCGTCAGATCCTGCACCAGCTCCTGCAGGTCGCCGGCGAGCTGGACAGTCTGCGTCGTGGTGAAGAGTGCGCCGCGCAGCCAGTATTCGACCTGCAGCCGCAACGGACGCCCCACGGGCAGATTGTCGATGCGGAAGCGTCCTTCAACGTCGGTGTTCGAAGACATGCTCGACTCCCAGCCGCGCAGATCGTCATAGACGTAGTAGGCGCTTACCCATGCATCGGCGAGCGGTGCTCCGGTCGAGGTGCGCAGCACGCCGCTCACCGCGCCGCGCCCCGCCAGCGTCAGGTCGACCGTGTTCGCCGTGTCGGAGGACAGGGTCACCGTGCGCTGCGAACTGACCGCGTTGTAGGGGTCCTGCACCGACAGCACCAGCGCTTCACCGGCGGGAAGAACGACACCGCTGTAGCGACCGTCGCCACCGGTGGAGAAGCCGGTCAGGTAGGCACGATCGGCGGCACGGTAGACCTCGACCCACATCGACGTCTGGAAGGGCAGCCCCGCTGCAGTCAGTATGCCGCCGGACACCTGCGCGCCCCGCAGTTGCAGCGTGAGCGGCACGGTCTGTCCATCCTGCGGCTGCAGCTGGCGCGTCACGGCGACCAGACTGCTGTTCGGGTGCTGCGCCCGCACCGACACGTCGTCACCATAGGTGGTCAAGGCGAGCGTCTGACTGATCGACGCCCCGCCCTGGAATACGACCGGTCCTTCGGTGCGCGAGCCCAGTGCGTCGCTGACCGTCAGGTAGAGCGAGGACGGCACCGGCAGCGATGCGCCGACCTCGACCTGCACCGCCAGCTGCGCCTGCGCCTGCAGACGCAGCGCGAGACTCCTGATCTGCCCGGCCTCGTCCAGCGTGCCACGCTCGGTCATCAGCACCCGGCTGGCATCACTGCTGAGCACCTTCAGTTCGTAGGCGGCGAGCGGCACTGCCGGGAAGCTGAACTGACCGATGCTGTCGGTCAGCGTGCGCACTCGCAGGGCGAGACCGTCGGTGGTCCGCAGCTCGACCGGCTGGCCGACTGCGGGCGTCACACCGTCGGCTCGCACGAGGGTGCCGCGAACCACGCCGCCGCCGACATAGGCGCCCACGGTGACCGGCTCGCCATTGACGCGCACCTGCAGGCGGTAGCCGCCCAGGTAGCTGGCGCTCGAACGCCAGTTGGACACCACGATCGGGTAACTGCCTTCGACCACCGCCGGCACCGCGAGCAGGTTGTTGAGCTCGTTGTACTGCAGGTAGCTGTTGCGCTGGTCATAGCCGTAGCCCTGGGCGAGCAGCGACTTGTCCGTCGCATACGCCTGGGCGCCCACGACGTAGGACGACGCAGTCTCACCGACCGGCGCACCATTGATACTGACCGAAATGACATCGCCGGGCCGCGCGGGCACCGAGAACAGCTGGCGCTCACCGACGAAGCCGATGACGCCCAGCCGGTCCTGTACCGCCGAAATCGCGAAGGTGCGCTCCAGCGTAAGACCGTCGTCCGACGGCGACAGCACACCGCGCAGTTCCGCGCTGCGGCCTTGCGGGGTGCGCACGTTCACCGTGTAGGCGCCGTCGCGCAGGGTACTGATGAGCAGGCGACCGGAACCGTCCGTCACACCGTAGTAGCAGTCGTTGCAGCCGGCCATCGTGACGCGCACGGTCACGCCCTGCAGCGGCGCGTTGCCGGCATCGGCGTCGACCACGGTCACGCGCATCGCGGCAAGCGGCGGCAGCGCGGCAGCAAGGCTCTGGGATTCGTTGTTCGCCGCCAGCACGCCATCGATCACCCGCGTGGTCGATGAATCGGACGGATGACGCACGCTGATCGAATACGCCCCGACCGGCGTCGGCACCGACAAGCGCCCCTGACCATCGGTGCGGCCGACGTAGCGGCTGTTGATGTTGCTGCCGGGCGAACTGAGGTAGACGTTGGCGCTCGCCGCGGCCACGCCGCGCGCGTAATTCGCCTGCAGCAGCAGCGCACCCACGCCGGTCAGCGTCACGTTCTGGCTGGTGACCTGAGCGGTGGCGATCGCTACCTCGATCACCGTCGTACCGCCGGTGCGGCTGTCTGTCACGGTCAGGCGATAACGGCCCACCGGCAGCGCGCTCAGGTTGTAGCGACCCAGCGAATCGGTGGTGGTCGAGCGGGCGATGGAACGCGATACATCGATCGAATCGACGCGCACCGCACTGCTCACGCTGGCCTCGCCGTTCGCTGTGACGACCGTGCCGGTCAGCGAACCGGTGGCTTCGATCTGCACATCGGTCACGGTGACCTCACCTTCGGTCACCACGGCGTCGCTGCGGCTGCCGACCAGGCCGGTGCCCTGGTTGTGCGGCACGTTGGCGCTCAGCAGATAGCTGCCCGCCGGCATGCCCGGCAGCAGGTAGCTGCCGTCGTTGGCGATGGATACCGACACCGAACCGCGACCGCTGGGCACGTTGGTCCGCAACGAACCGCCGCCGACGCCGTAATCCGACGGGCCGGTCACGGTACCGGTCAGCACGCCGCTCGGGAACACGATGTCCAGCGTGGCGCTGCCCGTCTGCACATCGGGCACGGCAGTCACCGCGGCGGCAGCGATGCCGGTCACCGGGTGACCGGTGCCATAGCCCCACGAGCACCCCTTCACGACCGGCCTGGCCTCGACCTCCACACCGACAGGCAGCGGCACCGAACCGGTGTCCTGCATGCGGCCCGACAAGGACCAGGCGCCGGCGGCGTCAGCCCGCAGCGTGGTCACGCTGGCGGCGTCGAATTCGCAGTCCGAACTGTTGTATATCACCGGCAGCCAGCTGCGGCCGAACAAGGGGTGGAGGCTGCGCAGTTGCACCGTGCCTTGCGCCACCGTGGTGCGGCGATCGCCCTCGAGCACGCGCCCGCTGACCGACCCGAGCAGCGACGGCAGCGCGGCCACCGTGCTCACGCCATCGGCCGGCAGCGTGAAGTTGACGATCGATGCGCGCTCGGCATCGGTAAGCGACTGCAGCGCCTCCGGCGGCAGTGCGCTCAGTCGCTCGGCGGCGATGCGCGCCGACGCACGGCTGATCTGCGGTGCAGCGAAGTGCATCAGCGTGACGCGGCCTCCTGCCGGTACCGTGATGCGGCTCCAGCCGGCATCGATGCGGTTCGGGCCGGAAGCGACATGGCTGAAACGATCCGGCGTACCGCGGCTGCGGTCGCCCAGCACGAAGGCCGTGGCCGGTTCCGAGGTCGAGATGAAGGGATCGGCGTCGCTGGCGTCGTCGATCACCACCCAGGCATCGCTGCCGGCATCGATCACCGCGTCGCCGCTGGAGGTGTCGACCACGCGCATGGAGTTGTCGCCGAAGCCACTGCGCAGGCTCACCTCCACCGTCACCGCGTCGCCGCCCGGATTTACGAAAGTATCCAGGTAACGCGCGAAATAGGCACCGCGCGGCACGAACACCTTGCGGCTCACGTTCAGGCCGGACAGCGGTGCGACCTGGGTGATCGCGTACTGGCGCTTGCCCGCCTCAAGGAAGGCCGAACCGTCGCCGAGGAAACGTTCGCCATTGACGAACAGCACCGCACCGCCCGGCACGCCCGCATTGCCGCCCGAGAACAGGCTGTAGGAACCGCGCCAGCCGTAGCCGATCTGGCCGCCGTCGTCGATGTCGTACTTGAAGTTGTTGGCATCCCACATCGTCGAAGGCAGCGGGATGCGGTTGTCCGCCAGCACCAGCGACAGGTTGCTTTCCTGACCGTCGGTGTCGAGCAGGATGTCCGCATCGGCGTAGCGCGCGGTCGCCGCGTCTTCGGCGGACACCGAGTAGCTCGCCACCGGCACGCCATTGAAGCGGAAGTCTCCCAGATTGTTGGTGGTAGCCGATCGCGACCACACGACACCATCGGTACGACGCAGCACCACGCGCACGCCGGCGGCGCGCGTGCTGCCATCCGGGCGCAGCACGGTGCCACTGACCGAACCTGCCGCCGGCAGCGACAGGGTGAGCGACTCCACCGCGCCATCGCCCGGCAGCGTCACGCTGGCGCTCTGTGTCAGTGCGCTGTTGTCCGGATGCCGCGCCTCGACGGTGAGCACCTGACCCGCCGGTACCGCGAACTGCACGCTGCCGCTGCCATTGGTGGTGCCGCTCCTCAGGTTGATCACCCGCACGGAGGCGCCTGGCGCGGCGACGCCGCGTGCGAAGTTCACCTGAACCGTCAGCGTGCCTATGCCGGTCAGCGTGAGATCGCTGACGCTCTGCGTATCGGCGGCGACGCTGACCGAAGCCGATGCGGCCAAGCCGGAACTGCTGGTCGCCCGCAACGCGTGCGCGCCCAGTCGGACATCGGTGAAGCGGTAGCGGCCACCGGTATCGGTCGTGGTCTGGCGATACGGGTAATAGCAGCAGATGAACTCAGGGTCGAGTTGCACCGTGACACCGACCGCCGGATCGCCGTTGGCGGCGCGCACGATGCCGGTGACTTCGCCGGTCGGCTCCAGCGTCACATCGGCCACCGTCGTTTCGGCGGCGGGCACCGACGCCGGGCCGCCGGCGCTGCCGGTGACCGGCTGCCCCTGCGGATGGCTCAGCGTAGCCTGCGGCAGATAGTCGCCCGGGATCAGGCCGGTGAACAGGTAGCCGCCATCGCTGCCGATGGAAGCGCTCAGCGTGCCCTGGCTGCCCGAAGGATAGCGATAGGGAATGGTGACGCTGCCCGAGGTGACCAGCGCGCCGCCGGCGCGGCGTACCGTGCCCTTGAGCAGGCCGGTATTGACGAAGGCCACGTCGGCGATGCGCAGCGGCTGGGCTGCCTCGAAACCGGCGGCCACCGTCGGGCTCTGTTCTCGCGTCGACGGATGGGTGGCATACAGGCGGAAGCGATCCTGCGGAACGGCGCGCACCGAGGCGCTGCCGAAGTTGCCGGACGCCAGCGTATAACTGCCGTCGTTGGCCGAGGTCGTCGTATAGGTACGCGTGTAGTACGGCGATTCGCTCTTGAAGGTGAGCGTGGAACTCGCCACCGGCGTACTGCTGTCGCCGGCGTAGACCGTGCCGCGCACGCTGCTGCCCTCGACCGCGGGCAAGGGCTCCTGCGTGCTCAGGCCGTCGGCCGGCAGGCGGAAATTACGGACGATGGCCCGCTCTTCGGCGGTAAGGCCGTCGAGTGCTTCCGGCGGCAGCGCCGCCAGACGCTGCGCCGACGCACGCGCCGGGATGCGGCCGGTCTGCTGCACCGTGAAGTGCATGAAGGCGGCGCTCGCGCCCGGTTGCAGCGTCACCGACTGCCACTCGACCGACAGGCGGGCCACCGTGTTCAGCGCGGTCGTGCCTCCGGCTCCCGCGGCGCTATCGCCGCCCTCGCCATCGAATACCCAGGCCACGGACGGATTGCCGCCATCGGTGAAAGGATCGGAATCGGTGTTGTCGTCCGCCACCACCCAGCGGTCGGCCCCTGCGCCGGAACCGACGGTGAACACCGCGTCATTGCTGGAACTGTCGACCACCCGTGCGCCCACCCTGCCTGCTGCGATGTGGGTGCTCACGCGAACCGCCACCGTGATGGGTGCGGCAGTGCGGTTCTCCAGCACTTCGAGGTAACGCGCGAAGTAACCGTGCTTCGGCACATACACGCGACGGCTCACGTTCAGACCCGATGCGGAATGCAGTTCATCGACCTCGAGCAACTGACCGTCCTGGGTCAGGCGACCGACCGAACCATCCCCATTCAGGAAGGGCACGCCGACGCCGCCGACAACCAGGTCGAGCAAGGCGCCGCGACGCGCCGTACTGCCGTCGCCGTCGAACACCGAATTGTCGCCGCGGGCGATGCTGCCGTCGCCCTGCAGATCGAACAGGAAGCCATTGGCGTCGTAGCGGTTGATCGGCAGGTTGACCGCGCTATCCACCATGTTCAGATCGATCTGCACCGTGTCCTGGTCGAAGCGCACCGTGCCGCTGTCCTGCGCCTGCAGACGGCCGTCGCCACTGCGCGCGCGCAGCGTGAAGCTGCCGGCCGGCACGTCGGTGAAGCGGTAGCTGCCATCGGCCTGCGAATAGGCGTCCCAGCTTCCGCCATAGGTCGGATCCGGATTGGACAGTGTCACGCGGATATTGCCGACCGGCAGCGAGCCCTGGGCATTGAGCGTACGTCCGCTCACCGTGCCCACCCCGAGCAGGGCAAGATCGCGTACCACCGCCTCGCCGTCCGCGCTCACGCGCACATCGGCACGCGCGCGCACGCGGCCGTTCACGCGCGCCGTCACGCGGTAATCGACGCCCACCTCGAGCTGTTCGAAGGCATAGCGCCCGTCGATGCCGGTGGTGAACACGCGGTTCTCGCTGGAACCGCTGACGCGGGTCAGCCTCACCTCGACCGCCGATTGCGGTGCGGCGGACAGCCCCTGGGTCACGATGCCGCTGACCGAGCCGGTTTCCTTGCGGCTCATGCTCACCACGACATCGGCATCGACGCCATTTGTGAGCGTGGCCTGCGCGCTGCCACCGATGCGCTCCACCCCGCTGCCGCGCGAGGCGATGACCTCGAAGTCGCCATTGAACACGCGGCTGAAGCGGACGCGGCCTTCGCCATCGGTCACACCGGTCTGGCTGCCGCCGAAGGCGCTGGCACTGTTCAGCGTGACCGAGGCACCCGCCACCGGCGCACCGGCATTGTCCTGCGCGAGCACATTCACATTGCCCAAGCCGAGCAGGCGTATGCGCACCGTGCGCACTTCATTCAACGCGGAAATGCGCGACACCGCCTGACCCTTGTCGCCGTCCGCCGTCAGGGTGGCCAGCAGCGTGAAGTCGCCGAGCGGGACCGCCGGGATGTCGAACGCACCGGACGCATCGGCATTCACCGTGATGGCGGTGCGACCGTTGAGCTGCAGTTGCACCACCGCGCCGGCGGCCGGTGTCACGTTGTCGGCGCGTACCACGCTGCCGTTGATGCGGCCGGTAGCCGCCAGCGTCACGTTGGCATTCGCCGTCTCGCCGTCGCCGGAGAGGCGCCCACTCGCAAAACCCGCCAGTTCGGTCGACGGATTGCGGGCGTACACGGTGAAGTCGCCGACGAACTGCGGGCTCGCGCGATAGCGGCCGCCGGCATCGGTCTGTACCGTGGTGCTGCCGCCGAACAGGCCGGAGCTGGTGATCTGCACCGGCACGTTCGCCTGCGGCACACCGCCCGGATCGCGCACCACGCCTTCAATACTGCCCTGGCCGAGGAACACCACGTTGGCGATGACCGGCGCACCGGCCACCACGGTGGTCAGCACGACGCTGGTGCGGCCGCGGTTTCCGCTGCCGTCACTCGCCTCTATCGTGTAACTTCCGGCCGCACCGATGGGCAGGCCGAACTGGCCCTGCGCGTCGGTAATCGCGCTGCGGTTGCCCGGCGTGAGAGTCACCGTGACGCCGGTGCCAACCGGCGTACGCCCATCGCGACCGAACACGGTACCGACGATGCCGCTCGATGCGAGCTGCAGATTCAGCGCGACGACCGCACCATCGGACGGCACATTGCCACCGGCATTCGCGGTTTCGCCCTGGCCGCCGACCGCGGTGATGCCAAAGGCTCCGACCGGCACGCCATCGATCACGTAATTGCCGTTCGCATCGCTGCGTGCGACATAGCTCAGACGGCTGCCCACCAGCGACTGCACCGTCACCTGGGCATCGGCCACGGCCACCCCGCCGGCGCGCGTGATGCTGCCGCGCACCGTACCTGTCGGCCCGAACACGACGTTGCGTGTAAGCACCTGCCCACCCTGGTTCAGCACGATGCCGGTTTCCCGACCGCGCAGCCGCCCATCCAGCATCGCGTCAAGCGCATACGGGCCGTCGGACAGCGGCAGCGAATCGAAGCGGAAAACGCCGCCTTCCGCCGTCACCGCCTGGGTGACGATGCCGCGCGTAGCCGACACCAGCCGCACCTGCACGCCGGCCTGCGGCGTCGTTGCATCCGATGCAAGCACGACGCCCGCGATACTGGCCACCGGCTGCAAGCGCAGCGTGAGCGGCAGGGCGCCGCCGGCCGCAACCTGACCATTTGCGGTGCCGATCAGACCGGAGGACGGATCTGTGGTGGACGCGCTCAGAAAGCCCGTCGGCACGCGCTCGAACACGACCACGCCGGACGCGCTGGTACGCACCGTGCGGATGTCGCGCGTAGCGCCCAGACTGGTCAGCGTAACCGGTGCATTGCCCACCGCGCTGCCGCTGCCATCGAGCACGGTCACGGTGACCGTGCCCTGACCATTCATGCGCACGTCGATGCGCGCGTCCTCGCCCTGGCTCTGCAGCGCGCCATAGGCCTGACCGTGATCACCGGTCTGCGGATCCACCACCGACACGGTGAAGCTGCCGGCGCTCACATCGGGAATCAGGTAATCGCCATTGCTGTCGGTGCGCACCGTGGCCAGCGTTTCGCGCGGCTGGTTGCGGGTGACCGACACTTCGGCGCCGGACACCGGCGACACGCCATTGGCCTGCAGCACGCGGCCGACCAGACGCCCGCGCGGACCCAGTTGCAGCACGGCACTGCCCTGTACGCCGTCGTTCTGGCCGGCCATCACGACACGCGCTGCCGAACCGGTAGCGAACTGCGCGGTCACCAGCACGCGCCCGCCGTCATCGACGGTGGCGATCAGCGGATTGCTGGACGTGAACAGCGTGCCGCGCGTCTTGCCGGTCAGATCGACCTGGCGACCGTCGCGCAACACGCCCAGCGCGGACAACTGGGTGGATTCGCCGCCATTGAGCCGTGGCTGGGCCGCCGTGACGCCCAATGCCACGGGCACCGGTGTGGCCGGACGCCACACGATCTCACCGGTATAGACCGCGGTCGAACCGAATTCGGGATAGGCCAGCTCGGTTTCGCCCACCGTGCCGTCCGAGCAGGTCACGCGCACACGAAAGGGTGGCGCGGGAATCAGTGGCGCGTTCGGCCCGATGGCCGCGGCGGCGCCAGGCAGGTTGTACAGCGTGAACGAGAAATCGGACTGCAGCGGCGCATTGCGGTTGAGCGCGGACACGGTGCAGGAAGCATCGGCGGAGGGTGGCGTCGCGTAGGTCGGCAGCGTCACCGACAGCGCCAGCGCGACAGCGGCGAAGGACGATGCGGCAAGTCGCCGCGCCGGCCCGAGGATACGGCGCAGCGCGAACCATGCCGACAGCAGTCGAGCTTGAGCCGTCATCAGACTCGGCGCACTCATCGTCGGGCTCCATCCGCGAGTGCATCCGGTGCGACCTGCACGCGACCATTCGGAGCGTTCCGGTTCGACAGGAAGGCGTTCACGTCACCGCCGCGCATGGCGGCGAAATGTCTCTGCAAGGTAGTCATCGGATCGCTGTCTGCGGACTGCTTGTGCGCCGCGAGCGCGACCGATGGATCGAAATCCGTCTGCTTGAACGGGTACACGGTTTCAACGGTCAGCGTGCGGTACCGTTCCGCGCCGCTCCCGTCCGCGTGGGCAGAGAGGTTGCAGGCAAGCAGGCAACCCAGGAGCATCCATGTACTTGTTCTCATCGCCGCGTTTTCCGATCGCTGAAACTCACGCTGGCCCCGATCAGCGCCGAGGCCGCCAACATCGTCAAGGGAAGACCGAAACGCTCTCCCCAATCGATTTCTTCTCCATGCAGGCGCAGCGCGCCCGATCCCAGCCTTGGCCGGATGAACACCCGTTCCTGTCCGGCGGGACACGGCTCGCCCCATGCACCGAAGGTAGGTACTCGTACCGCCACACCGTCGGCGCGCGTCTGCAGCACCGCCGCCAGCTCCACGCGCACGACCTGCGTCGATGGCAGCCCTGGCTGGGGCGCGCTCGAGACGCTCTCGTACGGATGGCATGCGACGACTCGCCCCGGCAGTTCTTCAACCCAGAAAAGCTCGAGCATCTGCAAACCGCTCATCGCGACCGAGGCGACCAGAAGTGCCAGCGCGATCGCTCTCATTCGGTACGCCATATGCACTGACTCAGTCAATGAAGCCGACCAGCGGCAGATTTCCGGACTGATCCGAAGAGCGGCAGAAATCGATCGGTCAACCAGAATGAATACGACACACTCCCGGTCCGATACGGCCCGCCCCACGACATCGGAGTCGGTGGAACGAATGCCATCACGGCCATCCTTCGTCCGCATCGAGTGCCGCACCTCACTCAACGGCCCATACCCGGCTTGTCGACGATCTGGACACGCCCGCCGGTGCGCCAGTTGGTCAGGATCGGATCTTCGGCAAGTTCCTGTGTGACGCGCCAACCCGCACCCGTTCGCACCAGCGCCAGCGTGTCCGCCGTCGACGGGCCACTTCCGTTCGCCGGCTCGGTGCGATACTCGACAAGAACGTAGTCGCCATACGCAATCCGGCTGATCAGCTTGATTCGCCGCTCCGGATAGAAAGCGGCCCACTCACGCTTCCAGTCATCCGGGCTTTTCCGTGCCTGCCGATCCCGCGACTTCATCAGTGCGACCGATGCGGCAGTCCAGGTTTCGTTATTCCAGTCGAAGTCCCCGCTCTGCATGGACGAGAAGTACGCGGCCAGCGTGTCTTCCGGTTTGTCATATCGCGCCGCATCACGCGTGACGCGTGTCAGACCGAAGGGAGGCGAGTACTTCTGCACGGCGTAGACGCGAACGTGTTCCACGATGAGCGTCCTGTATTCCCCGGCATCCAGCGACGGACCTTCTGCACCGACGGCGATGGCGCTGTACAGGAAGATGGGGATGAGGGCGGCAAATGAGGTTTTCATGTCAGATGATCATTTCGATGTGCAGGGCGATCGCGTGCGGAATCCTCTCCATGCCAGCCCCAGCGTGAGCAGGCCACCCAGAGCGGTCAGCAGTGCGACAGGAAGCGAGTCTTCCGGCGAGACGCGCTTGTCGATCACGGCCAGCGCCGGCTGTTCAGGGTCCACCCAGAGCGATATCCGGCCGCCGGGTGTCCAGGCCGCAATAACCTCGCTCATTGCCTGCGCCTCCGGGCTGCCCGGGGTGAAACGGTTGCCATGAGCGAGCGAGTAACGTGAGGCCTGATAGCCCCGACCGGCAAATTCGTAGCGGGCCGAAAACTCAAGTTCAAGCTGCTCGACCATGATTCCCGGGCCCGAGGGCAGGCCCGCTTCGGCGCGTCTGACGATGCGCGCGGAAAAATGCTCGATCTGCCCCGACACCGCGCGCATCCTGTCCGACGTTGCGTGGCGGATGAACTCATGCCAGCCGGACCATGCCGTCGAAATGACCAGCAGAACGCCCAGCAGAAGCATGGGCCAGCGCAGACCTCTGCCGAGCTGATCGAGAAGACGAGAGGCTTGTTCATGCAGATCGGATGACATAAATGAGCTGTGCCGGGTCATTCGAACGGCAGGGTATCCATGCCATCACCGCCCAGAGGCAGGGAGGCCTGGACGAAGGTGAGCTTGCGCGACGGCTCCAGCAGCGCGCCTTCCTCAGCCCTGTAGGTCCACTTCAGTTCGGATTTGAAGAAGAGATAGGCCGACCCAGTCCGCTTCAGCCGGATGGCGGCCTCGCTCAGATCGATCAAGGTCCATTTCCAGCCGCCGCTGATGCCAGCTTCACCGACGACGAAGGTGACGCTCTTGATGTCACCTACCCCGGGAAACTTCATTTCCGCATCGATTGCGCTGAACGAGAGCGTTGCGGCACCCGCGATCTCCCCGTCCAGAGGGGGCTGGTCGCAGGTGAAGTAGGACGCCTTTCCGCCGATCGACAACGCGCCCTTCAGCTTGGAGTAAAGGCCGGCATCCAGAAGATCGGTCAGACCCGGCAACGCGCTCTGTGCCAGCCGCAGGAAGAATCCCTGGGGAGCCCAGTTGATCTTGCCCTCGACCTCGACATCGCCGAAACCGGAAGCTGTGACCTTCTTGCCCACACCATTCGCCGATTTGCTGCAACAGCGTCGTTCGACCAACGCATTGAAACCGCCCTTGAACTTGATGGATGCTTCGACCGGAAGCTTCAAGCGCTTCAGCGTCTGCTCCCATCCCTTTCCGGCGTACTCGATCGAGGCAGCCGAATTGAGCGGAGGTGGCACCAGAATGAGCTGCCCATCCTTGTCGGGATCCGGTTTGCAGGTCGGACATTCACCTGACTCATCAAGCTTCTCGCAGTCCTTGCACTTCGGCGGACCGTTCTTGCCGCACTTGTCCGGGTCATACACGCACAGGCCGCCCCAACCGGCCTTGCTGATGCCACCGCCCGCGTCGGTCACCAGCAGCGCGCCGTCCTCGCTCACCGTGGCACGCCCCATCGGGACGAACTGCCCGAGGTCGTGGTCCCACTGCACGACCGGCAGATTGTCGCCAGGCGGATAGGCGCGACTGTTGGGCAACGTCACCTCGATCGGCGGATCGAAGCGTGTGCCGGCCGGCTGCACTGTCCACGCCGGCAGGCCGAAGGCCGCGCCGCCGGCTGGCGGCGCCATCGGCAGCTTGTCGGCGGTGATCGGGCTCACGACCAGGGTGCCGGTGCGGCTGCCATCGGGGAAGGTGACGCTGTTGGCCTTCACCTTCATCTGGAAGCCTTCGATGCCCGGTATGGTCAGGATGACGTCCTCGTTGCCGCCGACGACCTTCGCCTGCGACGACAGCAAGGGCGGCAGATAGACCGGATGCGGCAGCGCGTTCTCCTGACCGCGCACCGCGAAGGCCTCGAAGTGCAAGCTGGGCCAGACCTGGCCGAGATGCGAACTGGTACGGCCATCGACGAACAGGTCGACGCGCCCCGGCGGCAGGTTGTCGAGCACGAAGGCGCCGCTTTCGTCGGTGGTGGACACCACGCTGGTGCGGCCCACCGATATGCGCACGCCGGGCAGCGGCTCGCCCTTGTCGGTGTAGACGAATCCACGGAAGCGGGTCGTGCCGTCACGCGCTTCGCGTACCTGCATGACGTACTGAGCATTGCCGACCAGCTGTGCCGGATCATTGACGTCGCCATCGGCATTGCGCAACGCACGCGCGCTGACGCGAACCGTGCCCGGCGTCAGTCCGATCTGCGGCCGTGTCGCGGTAAGCCCGTTGCGATCGGTCACCAGCACGCGTTTCTGCACCCGGTTGCCGTTGTCATCGACGAAGAAGGCGTCGCCTTCCTCGATCGTGAACACGATGGGCACGCCGGGAAGATGGTTGTCACTGACATCCCGCACGACCAGGGACAACAGTTCCAGCGGCACGCTGCCGGTCTCGGCGATCTGGTGGGTGCCGGTGTCGGCCAGTACCTTGGACACGGCTCCGCGTCCGGTGGTGGCCGAGAAGTACACCTCGCCGGCGAACTGGTTGGCCAGCACGCCCGCCTGCGCGGACACCTGGGCGCGCACGACGTTGGATCCCGGTCCGGTCTGCTTGCCGGGTACCAGCCACACCTGCGCACGGCCGGCGCTGTCGGTGCGCACCACCACGTTGCGCGCCGGACTCACGCCATCCGGCCGCTGCACCTGACCGCGCACCGAGGTGATGGAGCCGGTATTGCGCATGATGTCGAAGCTGACCGGCAGATCGGCGACCGGCGCGCCATCGCGATCGAGTGCGACGACGGACAGTGGCTGCGGCAGCTCGACACCGACATCGCCGGTCTGGCCGTTGCCCGACAGCGCGGACAGGCGGTGGCTACCGACGGCAATGCGGCTGACGCGCAGCTCGCGTACGCGACGGTTGCCCAGATGGTCGGTCGCCACCACGCTCAGCACGTTCTCGCCCACCTGCAGCGGCACCGTGCCGGCCAGGAAATAGCGATCGGACACCTGGGCCTCGACGCCATTGACGGTCACCACCGGCTCCGGCGCCCCGGTCATACCCTCGACCGCATCGTTGACGACGCCGCGCACATCGATGGCCGCCGCCGAGGTCACATGAAGATCCTGCGGTGTCTCGACGGTCAGTATCGGCGCCGTCTGGTCCACAGAGACGGTAATGGTCGAGGTGCCCACGCGCCCGGCGGCGTCGGTGGCGACGACGGTGAGCACGTTCATGCCTTCACGCAGGAAGAAGCGCTCGAAGGTGAAGCCGGTACCCGCCGCGTCAAGCACCGCACCCTGCTGGTTCACGGTCACCGCAACCACCGGCTTGCTCACGCGCCCGGTGACCGTCACCGGCCGCTCGACATTGCCGGTGAGGTCGGTCGGGCTGCTGTCCTGCACCCGGCCCAGTATGGATTTGTCGGTCGGACTGAGCACCGTGACACGCGGCGGACCGTCCAGCGTGACCGTGCGTCTTTCGGTGACGACCGCGCCATCATCGAAGCGGGCGATGAATTCCAGGGTATTGTCGCCGTCGAGCAGCTTGACTGCACCCGTATAGCCGATGCGACCGGATTCGTCCGCCGTCCGGATCGTCATCGCGGAGCCGTTCACGGTCAGACTCTGAATCGCGCTCTTGTTCGCGAATACCGTGGCCTCCACAGGGAGTTCGATGGATGTCACGGTCTGCCCGCCGGCTGGCGACGTCACATCGAGCACATGCAGATTCTCTGAGTCCACCTCGAAGCCCCAGGCCGCGCTGCCTACGATGCCGGCAGCGTCGGTCACCTCGACATAGAGCGTGTAAGGGCCTTCGGGCAATGCCTGTGCGGGAACATAGGTCAGATCCGAACCGCTGATCTGGACCGCCGAACTGACATCGGCACCATTGAACATGAAGCGCAGGGAGCGCAGATCGAGCGACGCACCTCCGGTCACGAGTCGGGCGCGAAGGGTCGGCCGCACCCCGGCAGGCAGCACCTCGTCGCGCGGAGACATGTCCGCAATCGACGGCGGGATACGCGTGGTGAAGGACCATCTCGATTCCGCCTCGTTACCTGCATGATCGGCGAGCACAAGCCGTACAACATGCGTTGCGTCGGCAAGCTGCGCCGGGACGGAGTAGGAGACGTCCGTCGGCGTGATCAGCGCAGACGCACTGACATCGACGCCATCCAGCAACAAACGGACCTTCTCCGTATCGATACCGGATCCGAGGTCGAAATAACTCGCTCGGATGGTCGGCTGCGCTCCCGGCGGCAGAAAGCCGCTGGGCGGTTCCTGTGTCAGCACTTCAGGTGGCGTTCGCGTCACGAACTCCGTCCGCGCGCTCGCGCGGTTGCCGGCCGCGTCGGCCACGCGCACGACAAGCGTGTGCAGCCCTTCGCTCAGCGGCTGCGCCGGCCGGAAGCTGAAGCCCGACACCGAAGCAGCGACCTGGGAAGCGATTGCCACGCCATCGAGTTCGACTTCCAGCGTTCGCACATCGACCCCGCTGCCGGAATCGGCGAACGAAGCCGCCAGCTCAGGCACCGCGTCCGCCGCCAGAATCGTGCCGGAGGACGGACGCAGACCGGAAATGCGCGGCGCCTCGCTGTCGCCAACGGGAGGCGTGCCAGCGAACCGCCAGCTCAATGCGGTCAGCAGATCGATTGCGGTCGAACGGTTGGTGCGGAGAGTGATCGTGTCCTCGGACAGTCGCGACTCGCCCGCGGCAAGGTCGCCGACCGTCAGAGAACCTTCCAGCACGGTCACGTAACTGACGACCGAGGTGGCTGTCCCGCCGACGGCACGCAGCGGGCCGCCCGCGTTGTTCACACTGGCGCGATAAACAGATTCCCACTCGAGCCGCGATATGCGCTTGGTCGACACCAGTTCGAAGGCAGTCACCGAAACGGCCGCGTCTTGAGCGGAGGCAGGCATCGCCGGAACGAGCGAGCACAGCAGCAGGAGTAACAGGGCACGCAGCATGGCCATGACGGGCGACGTCACCTTATTTGTCATTGTTCGGAACTTGGAGGCGGATGTGTGCGCAAGACGGGAGCAGACGCCCCGTCTTCGCCATCACCGGGCGGAACGTCGGCGGAAAGCCAGAGCGAGGGCAAGACCGGCCAGCGCGAGCATCCACGACGCCGGTTCGGGCACGGAAACGGCGGCAACCGTACGACCCTCGGACACGGTGTCAAAGGTATCCGGGTTCAGTACCAGGAAAGTCTGCGACCCCGGCGTGCCGGCGCCCAGCCACTCGAATTGGATGGCGAAACCGGACAGCGATGCGCCACCGTCCAGCGGCGCACCAAGTGCCAGCAGATCGAACAGCGCCGGCAGACCGGGCTGAGAGCCTAGGACGAGCTGATCCCAGTCGGCGGTGAGCAGAGGATCGCTGACGACATTCAGCGAGGATTCGAGGTAGAGGACGGGATCGAACTCGATATCGATCAGATGGATGGGCGCCTCGCCCAGCTGATGCGTGATCGTGTAGTCATACTGGTAACGCGAACCACCCAGCGACTGCGTGGTGTAGCTGATCAGCGCAGCATGAACATGGACCGCAGCAAGAAGAGGAAGTAGAAGGAGAAATCGGAATGCGGAGGGCTTGCGCTGAGTTGTCATGATCCGGTTACACGGGAAGAGGAATTACGGACCCTCTGCAAGTTCCGGACCACTCATACAAATCAACGAGATGGAATTAACTTCGCTTAACGTTTGTAAAATTGTGCGACAGAAATGATGAATAAGTCACGGGCGCACCGTCAGATCGGCCGACACGCGCCCGCTCGGAAGCCTGCACCAAAGCGCGACGCCCCCGATGCGTCGTGCATCGGAGGCGTCAGTCGGCGCGGCTAACTGCAGGCGGGCACCGCGCCACATTTCGACCGAAACGCGGACAGCCGATCGACGTCCAGCCGCGCTCAGCCTTGATCGCGCGTCTCCGCTGCGCGAATCTGGAGCGCATTCCGGACCGACTTCACCCCTTTCACGCTGCGCGCGATGCGCTCGGCCTCCGCCTTTTCGGCTGCGCTTTTTGCGAAACCGGACAACATGACTTCACCGTTCAGCGTTTCGACACTGATGGCTGCGGCATCGACAAGTTTCGATTCGACAAACTGCGCCTTGACGCGCGTCGTGATGGTCGCGTCATCGATGTACTCACCCACCGACGACTGATCGCGAGTGACGGCGCAGCCCGGCAACACGGTGAGCGCGGCGAGTGCCGAGAAAGCGGTGGCAAGCATCAGATTCGTACGCATATGGACTCCTTTGAAAAGTTGGCGCGGATTGCACGGCTGAACTTCCCGCACATGAAATCGATCGCCTTCGACGACGCTGGCGGTTCACCGGACATGCGGCCGTCAAGTCGATGATCCGAGTCTAGGGGGCACACCTTTGCGCTTCCGTCGGAAAAGCGCCGTCCGCCGTGTAGGACAGCGCCGGCCTACCACCAGCGCTCGAACAGCCGCGCTGCGCGCTCCTGCAGACGCGGCCACAGCGGTCGTCTGCGCCAGGTCTGCGCGGCGATCGTCTGCGACGCAGCAACGTCACGCTCGAACATGCGCGTCATCGCATCGCCGAAGTCCTCCCCGAAAACGACCGCATTGACCTCGTTGTTGGCGACGAAGCTGCGCCAGTCCATATTGCTGGAGCCGACCGTCGACAGCACGCCATCGATGACCGCCGTCTTCGAGTGCAGCACCGCGTCCTGCAGTTCATGGATGCGCACGCCGGCGTCGAGCAGTTCCTGGTAGTAGCTGCGGCCGGCATGCAGCACCGGCGAGAAGTCGCTGACCGATGGCAGCACCAGTTGCACGTCGACGCCGCGTCGTGCAGCGTCGGCCAGCGCATCCACCATGTCCTGACCGGGTGAGAAGTAGGCCATGGTCAGATGCACGCTGCGGCTGGCAGCGTCGATCGCGGTCAGCAGCATGGTGTAGATGCGGTTCTGCCCGTCGTCCGGCGACGACGGCACGATGCGCACGGCGTGCAGCCACTGTACGGAGCGCGGGTGCCGCATCGTGTCGGCGGAGACCGGGCCGCGTGTAGGAATTCATCCCGGTCCGCGTACGCAACCGTCGTTCGCTGGGACAATCGAGGAACTTCCCTGCGCAAGCTCCGCCCCACTGCCATGCTGCTGAACGATTCAACGCTGCTGCACACCCACTGCCTGATCGCTGGCGTCTGGACGCATGCCGACGACGAAGGCGTGATCGAAGTACGCAATCCGGCCAGCGGCGCGCTGCTTGCGACCGTGCCGCGCTGCGGTGTCGCGGAAACACGGCGCGCCATCGACGCCGCCTACGGCGCCCTGCCCGCCTGGCGCGCGCTCGGCGCACACGAGCGCGCACACCGGCTGCGTGCGTGGTTCGCGCTGATCAACCGGCACGCGGACGATCTGGCGCGGCTGATCACCGCCGAGGGCGGCAAGCCGCTGCACGAGGCGCGCGGCGAAGTGCGCTACGGCGCCTCCTTCGTCGAGTGGTTCGCCGAGGAGGCGAAACGCACTTACGGTGAAACCATCCCGTCGCCGGATCCCG
>OFDN01000815.1_pt1 | contig 23214 bp, 27 predicted proteins | sample 1520971 | NCBI WGS metagenome assembly OFDN01 (sample SAMEA94257418, study PRJEB24077) | hot springs metagenome | biome: Aquatic biome; feature: Geographical feature; material: Water | place: India | collected 2012-06-12 | depth 5 m
AGGCCGTGATGGCTGGGTGTCGTCCTCTTTGGTTACTTTCTGGGGGACAAGCACCAGAAAGCGACTCGCCGAGAGGCGAAAAAATGGTCGTAACATTGAACGAATATTGCAATACTTGGCAAAGGGTTATTTTCAAAAAAATCTATAGCTTCATCTGAATCCGCATACTTAAATCCACTGCCTGAATATGTTTAGTCAGCGCGCCAATCGAAATTCTATCCACGCCAGTTTCTGCAATTGCCCGCACTGTTGTTAAATCCACATTGCCCGAGGCCTCGAGCAAGGCGCGTTTCTGGTTAATCGCTACTGCTTCGCGCAGGTCTGCTAGCGTAAAGTTATCCAGCAAAATACTCGTCGCACCAGCGGTTAGCGCTTGTTGCAGTTCATCCAGGTTTTCTACTTCAATCTGAATGTTATTGGTTTGTTTTAAGGCAAATGCTGCTGCGAGTACTGCGGCAATTGAACCTGCAGCGGCGATATGGTTTTCTTTGATCAAAATGCCGTCGTATAACGCTAACCTCTGGTTGGTGCCACCGCCGGTGAGTACGGCGTATTTTTGCGCCACACGCAGCCCTGGCAGGGTTTTGCGGGTATCGAGTATTTGTGCCGGTAAACCAGCAATCGCATCAACATAGTGGCGGGTATGCGTGGCCACGGCTGAAAGGGTTTGCAGAAAGTTAAGTGCCGGGCGCTCGGCGCTGAGCATGGCGCGCGCGTCGCCTTGAATGTGCACCAAGGGCTGGTTTGGCGTGACCTGGTCGCCATCTTTGACCAGCCACTCTAATTGTATATCCGCATCCAGTTGCGCAAAGCATTGGCTCAACCAGGCGCAGCCGCAGATGATGGCGGCTTCGCGGCTAATAATGGTGGCGTTGGCCTGCGTGCCTTGCGGAATCAGTGCCGCCGTCAGGTCACCATTACCCATGTCTTCTGACAGCGTCAGGCTGACTTGTTCGGCAATGATGTCAGCGTTTAAATACGCGGGTAAGTGTTGGTAAAGTGCAGAGGGGGTCATTGGGTTGCCAGCAAGTTTAAAAATTATGCATGTGACCGTTCTAAGGCCATGCCAAAAGCTATTATAATAAAACTCCCCCAAGACAGGCGATGTTTGGATAGGCGCAAGTTGTCATGGGGGTTTTTTTCGGTAAAAGTACTTAACCTTTTGGCTCACATCACATTATGCAGCTTTTATATACGGTAAACAGTCCCTACGCGCGCAAAGTGCGTATTGTGGCCATTGAAAAACATGTTGATCTGACGTTGACCGAGGTGGTGTTGTCAGCGCCGGATTGCCCGGTGAGCCAGCATAACCCGTTAGGCAAAGTACCTGTGCTGGTGCTCGACGATGGCGATGCTTTGTATGATTCGCGCGTGATTGTTGAATATCTTGATCACCGCACGCCGGTGTCGCACCTGATTCCGCAAGATCACTCAGCCAAAATTAAAGTGCGTCGTTGGGAGGCCCTGGCCGATGGCGTCTGTGATGCAGCGGTGGCCGTGATGCTGGAGCAGCGCAAGCCGGAAGCGCAGCAAGCTGCCGCGTGGATTGAAAAGCAGTTTGCCAAGGTGACTGCTGGCTTGACCGCCCTGGATGATGATTTGTTGAAGAAAAAGTGGTGTGTGAACGAGACCTTCAGCCTGGCGGATATCGCGCTGGGCACGGCGTTGGGTTACCTGGATTTGCGCTTCAAAAGCGTGCAATGGGAAGGGAAATACTGGCAAGAGAAGTTTCCCAACCTTGCCAAGCATTACGGCGTGCTGGTCAAACGCCCCAGCTTTAAACAAACCATGCCGCAGCCCTAACTGGCGGCGTTTGCAGACCCTCGCGCACGCCTGCGGGGGCGCTGCCTGCTGTTTCCCCTCTATCGGTCTTATCCCTAAATGATTGCCGCAGCATTCGTCTGTGATCTGGCGATGATTCTGCGCTTATTTCTGCGCCCTTAAAGCTGTTTCTGCCATTAACCATTCTTTACCTGCCCGTCTTGAATTATTGTTATTGATAAAGTAAATGATAATTGTTATCATTTAAAAATAAACAATACAAATGATGAATACATGCGATGCAAGCGATAAATGCCCCGGTCAAAAAAAGATTGCTCGAGTTGCTCGATGAGCTGATTGCGCATGATGGTTTTGGCAGTATCAAGGTTGATATTCGCTTGTTAAAACGCGGCCAGAAAGAAGTGATTATCGATTGCGGCAAGCAATACCGCTATGTGGTCGACTTTGACGCGGCGATAGAAAAATAAGCTTTATTTATTCTCAATTTCAGTTTTATAACCATGCGTATCCAGCATGGAGATTGAAATACTCAACGGTGTGGGTCCGTGAGACTTATTTTAGAGGTAGCGCGATGGCCTTCGAGAGGAAGGGGAACAAGCGCTTGTTGAGGAGATTTAACATCATGAAAGTTTCAGTATTAGCACTTACTTTGGGCATGGCATTTAGCGGCTCTGCCTTTGCAACACAAGCGGTATGGAATTTAACCAACCCATGGGGCACATCAACACCCACCAGCTACGCTGAGTGGAATCTTTTTAACGCCACAACCGATACCTCCCCAGACATTGCTTTAACGGCCGGCACCACGGCTTCTGTTCAAGAAACCACTGGCGGTGCTTTTGTGACTGGTGGCGGCAATATTTACAGCTTCTCTAGCGCCACCTCATTTACGGCCACATTGAGCGGTGCCAGCAGCGGTTTGTTTGACGTTTACCTGCGTATCGGTACGTTGGGCACCTTGGCCAGCACGACTGCGACATTGAATGGCGTGTCTGCCACGTCAGTACTGCAATTCAACGAAGATCAAGGCGTTGTGATGGGCGGCGCCACGGCTGAGCAAGAGCTGTTCTGGAAATGGAGCAGCGTAAGTGCGGCCAGCCTGTACACCTTCAAATTTAACTCGACTTCATCCAGCATGAGCCTAGACCAACTGGCGTTGGCGACTGTGTCTGTCCCAACTGTGACCCCGGTCCCAGAACCAGAGGCCTATAGCATGATGGCCTTGGGCCTGGGCCTAATGGCTTTTGCAGCAAGACGTTCTGCTAAAAACAACGCCTAATTTTTAATTAGTGCGGTGACTACAAAGGGGCGTTCGGCCCCTTTGTTTCTATCCAACTCTAGAATAAAAAGTGCTCCCTCATGGCAAGCTCTGATTCCTCCTGGCAACAACTTTTAAAAAAATCTGATTTATCGCGACGGTCTGCCAGTGTGCTCGTGATGTGCAGTTGGCTAGCGACCGCTTCATGGTCTTTGTTAGCGCAGGCAGAAGAACAACTATTGCCAGACATCGTGAGTGAAGAAGTGCACGCAAACAAATCGCCTAAAAAAGCGGACACCGAGCAGGTCGAAACCTTGCCTGAAGTCTCTGTGACAGGAACCAAAATAAAAGAACCGGAGACGGGAATCAACCGGACGTTACCAATTACTACGATCACTAGCGAACAATTGCAGCGCGCCCAGCCCAGCAATATTTTTGATGCCGTGCGGTCTGTGCCTGGCGTGTCTATTTCGGGTGGTCCACGCCCTAGCGGCATGACATTCAATATTCGCGGTTACGGCGATAACGAAGATGTCATGGTCAAAGTAGATGGCGTGCCCAAAGGGTTTGAGAAATACCGCATGGGCGGCACATTTATTGAGCCGGAATTATTGAAGAGTATTGAGGTGCAGCGTGGCCCGCAAATCACCAGTGGTTCAGGCTCATTAGGCGGCACCATTAATGCCACCACAAAAAATGCAGAGGATTTTTTGAAGCCCGGCCAGAAGTATGGCGGCAAGGTCAAGTTTGGCTATGGCAATAACAGTGATGAGTATTCGCGCTCTTACTTGTTATACGCCCGGCCAGATGAACGGGTGGATATTTTGTATCACTACTCTAATCGCCAGGCGAATAACATGACTTTGGGTGATGGCACCAAGCTTGAAAATTCGGCGATTGAATCAGTTTCTCATTTACTCAAGGTGAGTTTGTTCCCCACTGAAGACTTGCAATTAGTCACCTCTATCGTCAAGTTTGATGATACCGGTTTGCAGCCCTATGATGCGACCGGTGGCCAGCCTGGATTTTTTGGTAACGTGATTCGCACGGTAGATGACCTGACCTGGTCTGAAACCGTGAATTATGACCCGGAAAGTCGATTGGTTAATTTGAAAGCGACAGTAGGTGCAGGACATACGAATCTTCATGATTTGGCAAAACCAGGAATGTCACTCGTCATTAACCCGGGTATCAGCGGCTGTAACGGCACAACATATACGCCAGACCCAAGTCAGGTGAGCAGGTGTCCGGGCAATGCAACTGATACATATAACTACAAAACGAAGACAGTGGATATCAGTAATCAGGCGATTTTATTTGAAAGCGGTTTCTTAAACCTTGCCTTATTGGCGGGCTATCAATATAACGCCAGTGAGCGTGAAATTACACGTACTTTTGATAATCTTTTAAGTAGCTCACAAGCCAGATACCCCAATGGATTCAATGCCTCAGCACCGCCCGGACGTAAGTCGTTTCAGGCGATGTATCTACAGCCCAAGCTGGAGATTGGTCAATTCACGGTGACCCCAGGCTATCGGCAAGACCGTTATAAGATTGAGGCCGCTGGCGGTACGTTGGCCTTGCTGGAACCGTATGACCAGAAAAGCACGATCCGATTTAAGGAAGACACCTGGAGCTTGGGCCTGGCTTATGATGCCTTTGCCAAAACTAACCCGGACAAGCTGACCTTTTATAGCAACTATGGCCAAGGTTTTCGGCCACCGCTGATTGATGAATACTTTACGCAAGGCCCTTTTAGCCGTTGCCGTAATGGCTTGATGCCCATCAATGGCCCTGCATCGCTGATTTGCGGTGAGTTATATCAGCCGCAGCGTTCAGAAACGACAGAAGTTGGCGTGAGTTACCAAACACCCCATCTGTTTAATACTGATGTCTGGTTCACTGGCAAACTTAACTTTTACCATACCTACACGTCACATTTGTTGCTCTCATTACGAGAGGATGACGATGGCAATATCACTCAACATGGCTGGGAGCGCCGTAACGGTGTAGAGGTCGAAAGTTTTATGCAGTATCACGGCTGGTATTTACGCACCGGGTATTCCAAACTAAGAGGGGAGATGTTTACCGGTGAAAGCTATGCGCCTTTATATACGGCCCCTGGCAACGCCTTAAATATCAACCTTGGGGCGGAGTTAACCAAGAATATCGACATGAATCTGACTTACCGTAAAGTGTCGGAAAGAAATATTCTGTTGAGCGGGGATGGGACAACAAATAGCCCCTATCAGTTTGGTGTGCAGGAGGCTTATGAGTTGTGGAACGCCGGTGTGCGCTTTAAAGTGAATGAGCAACTCACCTTGCGCTTGATCGGCGAGAATCTTAAAAATGAGATCTATCGGCTGGATGGTGCGATGGGCGGGATCGGTATCTACGGTCCCGGCCGTAATGTGAAGTTTTTGGTGGAGATGACGTATTAACCGACGCCTTACAGCGGTGGCATATCGTCATCTGCCAGCAGTTGCAGGTTGTTTTTATGACGCAATGACTGGCGCTCGTTCAGACGTTTTTGCGCCGGGCTAGGGAAGTCGGTAAAGCTGATCAGGCTGCGATCAATCAAGATACTGATTAAATCTTCCAGTACCCGCGCCAGCTGAATATCACTTTCACGGAAAGTGTGATGTTTTTTGAGTTCGTCATCCAGAAAACACAGATACTCGGTATCCGAATTATCAATTTCAACCCAGTCTGCGTTCACTTTCGTGTCTGGGCTGGCAGCAATAATTGCACCTTCATTATTTTTTAATACGTAGGCCATCAGGTGTCATTCCTCGTCACTTGGCGTTCATTATGATTATATTATGCAAGCAGAAGCAATAACCATGCCTCGCGAATGGGTTAAATGGCGCCAGTGATAATCCCGCCGCCCAGGCAGACATTGCTTTCATACACCACCACGCTTTGACCAGGTGTGATCGCCCATTGGTGTTGACCAAAACGGATAGTCGCTTCTTCAGCATTCACCGCATCAACTTCACAAGGGGCATCTGGTTGGCGATATCGCGTTTTGGCGGCATAGACCCAGTTGGTGCGTGGGTCTTCGCCGCTAATCCAGTGTAATTGGCCTGCGGTTAAACCATCGCTTTGCAATAATGGATGGTCATGCCCTTGCACCACAATCAGCTCGTTATCCGCCATATGCTTGGCGGCGACAAACCATGGCTCGCCATTGCTCTCACGGCTACCACCAATTTTAAGCCCCTGGCGCTGACCAATGGTGTAATACATCAAGCCTTCGTGTTCGCCCACCACTCTGCCTTCTGGTGTGCGCATGATGCCCGGGTGACGTGGCAGATAGCGCTGCAAAAACTCCTGAAACGGACGCTCGCCAATAAAGCAAATGCCGGTGGAATCCTTTTTCTCGGCATTGGCCAGGCCATGCTCACGCGCGATTTCACGCACTTCACGTTTAAGATATTTGCCGAGAGGGAACAGCGTTTTTGACAGTTGTGCCTGGTTCAGACGTGACAAAAAGTAGCTCTGGTCTTTGCTGCCGTCATCGGCTTTGAGCAGTTGAAAGTTGCCGGGTTGAATCGGGTTTTCACGGACTTGTGCGTAATGGCCTGTGGCGATTAAATCGGCACCCATGCCCATGGCATGGTCCAAAAAGGCCTTGAACTTGATTTCTGCGTTACACAGAATATCCGGGTTAGGCGTGCGGCCAGCCTGGTATTCCTGCAAAAAGTTAGCGAACACTCGCTCTTTATACTCAGCGCTAAAATTCACGGTTTCAATGTCAATACCGATTCTATCGGCCGCAGAAACCGCGTCGATCAAGTCCTGGCGTGATGAACAATATTCATCATTATCATCGTCCTCCCAGTTTTTCATAAACAAACCGGTGACTTGATAACCTTGTTGCTTTAACAGCAAGGCGGTAACGGAGGAATCAACACCGCCGGACAACCCGACGATGACATGTGGCTTACTCATAGTGCTTGGCCCAAATGCTTCAAAATGTCTAAAGAATAACGCTTGCCTGCCAGGTAATCCTGCACGCACAACAAGACTTGCGGGCTACGCATCAACTCGCCCTCGGCGGCAATCTCGGCTTCGGTTTTCCATACCGTGCGAATAATGCCATCATCCAAGGCCTGTTCCGGGTAGTGCTTGCCCAGCTTGCCGGTAAAAGCAAAGCGCAAATAAGTGATGCCGTTAAGTGGATGCTGCCAGTGGTAAATGCCCACCAACGCCACAGGCGTAAAATCGTAAGCGGTTTCTTCCAGCGTTTCGCGGATCACCGCCTCAATAATCGTCTCGTTTTCTTCCAGATGCCCGGCTGGCTGATTAAAGCGGTTGCCGCGGTCTGTGGTTTCTTCAACCAGCAAAAACTTGCCATCCTGCTCAATGATGGCAGCGACAGTGACGTTAGGCTTCCACTGCTGGGAGGATGTCGATGGATTTGAAACGGTGGAATTCAACATGCGCAGGTTTCGTTAAAAACGTTATTTTAACGCTATGTGATTGATTGGGCGAGGGATAGTTTTTGATGAGCAACAGCTAAAAGCACGCCTAGCCATCATTAACCAAACTAATGTATTGTTTTATCTTGTAGCACAGGTGTGCTACATTTGAGTTTGGTTTTATATTTGATTGTGCATCATGACAACCACCACTATTCGATTACCTGAAGAACTGAAAGCGCGCGTGTCAGAAGCAGCGAAGCGCGCGGGGACAACGACACATGGTTTTATTCTGGAAGCCATTGCTGAAAAGACTGCCCTTGATGAAAGACGTGCAGACTTTAGAGCAGAAGCTGAAGACCGCTATGCGAGAATGATTGCCTCAGGCGAATCCATTGCTTGGGATGACATGAAGAACTATCTCAAAGCAAACATTGCTAACCAGGAAATCCCTTTACCCAAAAGCCGCAAGCTTGTGCGCTAGCCATGGCAACGATAGAGCTCGCGCCCGAGGTGGGCCAAGACTTTCAACGGATATTGGAACATTTACAGACGTTTCAGGTTGAAAAACCACAGCAACGCATTGAGCAAATTATCAATCCGATCGACATCCTCGCCCACAGCCCACTGATCGGTCGTCCTGCCGATTCTGGACTTCGTGAGCTGGTCATAGGGCGACGTTCACATGGATACATCGCACTTTATCGCTATATTTCAGAGATAGATACCGTATTTATTTTAGCCATCAGGAGCCAAAATGAGGCTGGCTATGCTGAGCGCGATTGAGGCTATACCTAAATCCATAACGGTTTTGCGGAGGTTAGCGAGTGTAGGGCGCACCAGTTTATTATGCGCGGTATAACCGTGCGGCGGACTGTAAAATAGTCCGCCCTACGCGAGCTGTTTTACCGCTATGTGATTGATTGGGCGAGGATAGTTTTGTAATGAACGTCAATATCAGATCAGTAATCACCACAGCCTTGCGGATATCATTCATCGAATTGCTGAATCGAAATAAATATCACTTTTTCCTATGTTGCATTGCGCACAAAGTGTTTGTAGGTTTTCAATAACAGTTTCTCCCCCTTTCGAGTAAGGTTTAATATGGTCAACATGTAAAATTACATCGGGGTTTTTAGCTGGGCTATTTCCACACATATTACAAATGCAATTATCTCGAATCAGTACTTGAGCTCTAAGTCTCCAATTAATTGATCTAGGAGTTTTCCTATTAGAACTCTTTACGAGATTGACCGTTTCGCTAGATACAATTTCTTGTTCATTCGAATTTATAAATCGCTCAAACTCCAAGAGAGCATTGTTCCAAGAGCCAAACCTTTTTTCGTAAGTGCCCAAAGAAATCTTTGACAGCCCTGCAACCTTGTCCATTTCTCTTCCCAATGGCTGCCTACCCAAGGTAGTCCAAATATCAATTAGGTTTTGAAACAACTCATCGTCAGGTATATTTTGGCGATTTGTAATTTCAAGACCAGCTTCCAAAAGAGCATTGTTCCAAGAACCAAACCTTCTTAGAATTGTGTTTACTCCAAATTGACCTATTTCTTGATAGTCCTTTGATGTAATGGTTTTACTGCCAGACTTTTGAGCACATAAACGAAGGTCTAAACTGAGATCAATTTTCGAAATATTTCGCTGTCGGAGCTTGATTTTAAAGTCATTCATTATTGGTTTCACTGAGTAGAGTTCTTACCTAAATAAGATTAGATCGCAATTCTAAGATCGTCAATCAGCGTAGTTTTCATATGTGCGCTAGCAAAAGCCTAAGTCATCTCATGCGCTGCCCAATTGAGGGAATAACCCTGTCAGCCCATGCGCGATAAACTCTACCGACATGGCCGCAAGTATCAAGCCCATTAACCGCGTGACGATATTAATGCCGATTTTGCCAAGATAATGCGTAATGCCATCGGCAAGCAATAACAGCCCCCAGATAAACAGTGAAATCAGCGCAATCGGTAACATCAGGCTCAAGTGCCCCCAAAAGCCAGGATGTTGCTGAGCTGTGAGGATCATGCTGGAAATGGCGCCGGGGCCAGCCAATAGCGGGATGCTAAGCGGCACAATGGCGATGACTTCACGCTCGCTTAAGTCTTGCGCTTCTTCAGGGGTTTGGCGCGTGGCGCTTTGTTTGCCGTGCATCATGGAGATGGAGATCAGTAAGAGCAAAATACCGCCACCGACCTGAAACGAGGGGATGGTGATGCCAAAAAAGTCCAGAATCAGGTCGCCAAAAAAGGCTGAGACGCCCAGCACAATCATGACGGTGATAGCAACAGTGCGGGCGGTGCGCGAGCGCTCAGCTTTGCTCCAGCCGCTGGTTGCACTGATAAAAATAGGCAAGCAGCCGATGGGGTTGACGATAGCGATGAGGGCAATCGCGACTTTGAGCAGGTAGGCGTATTCAGTCATGGCCGCTTGGAAAGTTAAGGTGCTTGAAGCTTGCCTGAAAACAATCGCCTTGGCAAATAAGCTAGGCGATTTGGTTAGGCTGGCCGTTTATCGAAAAAGGTAATTGGTTGCGGTGGCGCAATCTGCAAGATATGTTTGCGCACTTTGCCCATCACGTGCATTTCGCATGGCTTGCAGTCAAATTTGAGCGTATAGCGGTCATTACCGCTAATCAGTGTCATTGGCTCCGCCGTCACCGTGCCTTGTACGCCAATCACGCCTTTGGCCTCTTTTGGGCACAGGCCGTGGCTAAAGCGCAGGCAATGCTTGGTGATCATTACTGGCACTTCATCCAGTGTTTCATTGGCCTCATAGGCGCTGGCAATCAGTTTGACGCCATGCTTGTGGTAAAAGTCGCGTGCTTTCTGGTTGTAGACGTTGGCCAGGTAGCTTAAGGAGTCTTGCGGATACACGGCTGGTGGCTCGGCGGCGGCACGCAATGGCGGGCGCTCGTAGGCGAGCGTTCTGATCGCAATCAGTTGTTCTACGGCATCGCGGCGTAATTGATTGACCACTGAAGCCGGCAAAAACCAGCATTGGGTGAGCTCCAGGCTGATTTCTTTGGCCACAAAATCTGTATTGCCCAGTTTTGCCAGATTTTCCCTCAGCGAGCTTTCGGCTTTTGCAATATCGTTAGCAGGCTGTTTTTCCGCCGCGCATTGAGCAGTGGCGATAAAGCCTTGCTCATCAGTCAGTGTCAACGCAAAGCCATCCTGGGTTTCATAGAGTACGGCATCCAGTGCGATTTTGCGCGTGGCAGAGTCTTTTTCCAGCAGGCGCATAAACGCATGGTCACGGTTACGATACAGTTGCGTATTATTGCGAATATCTGCTGGCATTTCATTGGGGAACAGGCGTTGCGTATGCAGATCCAGCGTTTGCACCGTGTTGACACGCAGGCCGACCAGTTCTTTGTGCACATCAAAGTAACAGACGCCATCGCCGTTATGCAGTGCAATGTCGGTGGCAACATCAATAAAGTCTTTGCCGACCTTGCGCACGGTGCCCAAGGCTTCGCCTGAAAACTTGGGCGTATCAAACGCGCCAATGTCCGCCTGGCGGCCGTTGGCAAAGTAGTCGGTTGCACTGCGATTGAAGGTTTTTTCCGGCTGTGGCGTGAAAGTGTAACTGGCGTGTCCGGCGGAAGATTTAGCGTATTGCGGCATCTCCTCCAGAATGTCGTCCAGCAACTGGCGGTAATGCGCCGTGGCGTTTTTTACATAGGGCAGGTCTTTGTAGCGGCCTTCGATTTTAAAGCTGCTCACGCCCGCAGCAATCAAGGCGCGAAGGTTAGCGCTCTGGTCGTTATCTTTCATCGACAAATAATGTTTGTCTTTGCCGATAATACGGCCTTTCTGGTCTTCCAGCGTATAAGGCAAGCGGCATTCTTGCGAGCACTCGCCACGGTTGGCGCTCCGGCCGGTATGCGCATGGCTGATAAAGCATTGGCCGCTGAAGGCAACACACAGCGCACCATGGATAAAGTACTCCAGATTGGCAGTCGTCGCGTCGGCGATTTTTTTGACCGTGGCAATATCCAACTCGCGTGCCAGCACAATCTGGCTAAAGCCGACTTGGTCTAAAAACTGCGCTTTTTCAACGGTGCGGATATCGGTTTGCGTACTGGCATGTAGCTGGATAGGCGGTAAATCGAGTTCCAGCAAGCCCATGTCCTGCACAATCAGCGCATCGACGCCGCTGTCATACAATTGATGCACCAACTGACGCACACCCTCGAGCTCGTTATCGTGAAAAATGGTATTCAGCGCCACAAACACTTCGGCATGGAATCTATGCGCATGCTGCACCAGACGCGCAATATCCTGCACCGTATTTGGCGCTTTAGCGCGAGCGCCAAACGCCGGGCCGCCAATATACACAGCGTCGGCACCATGATTAATGGCTTCAATCCCAAAGTCAGCATTTTTGGCCGGGGCGAGCAGTTCTAGGTGTTTGCGGGTTTTTTGCATGGATTATGCATATAAATCAATAAGATGCGCACTATAGCACAAAGCCGTGTTTGACAGGTTAATGTTGAGGTGTTACTTTGGTAACACTTTGCGGATTCTAGGGAGAACATGATGGCCACTACCAGCTTAAAGTTACCAGACAGCTTGAAAGAGCGGGTCGCAAAATTGGCAGAAGCCACAGGCAAAACACCTCATGCGTTTATGGTTGACGCGATTGAGCAGGAAACCAGACGTAATGAAAAGTATCAGACGTTTGTGGCCGAAGCGGAGACATCATGGCAGGAGTACCAAAAAACTGGCCTGGCCTATGATGCTGATGAAGTGAATGCTTATTTTCGAGCAAAATTGCAAGGCATTGAATTGCCTAAACCCACATTAAAAAAATACAAATAAAGCGCAATCGTGGCAAGCATTAACTATACGCAAAAATTTTGGGACGATATGGAACGTATCACCGAGTTTCTCTCCGCAGCAGCAGATCAGGCGCAGGCAATACATGCTTACGAACTCATTATTAGCGGTATACAAACATTGCTGAATCATCCTGAAATTGGCAGAAAATCAACACAATCTGATTTTCGTGAGTTGGTGATTTCTCACGGCAATACCGGCTATATTGCCTTGTATCAATATCAAGAACTGACTGAGATTGCGACGGTTGTGGCAATCCGACATCAACGGGAAAGTGGTTTTCATTGAGCCAATCTGCACTTTTACAACGTTCTTTACAAGCCGTGTGGCACCCCTGCACGCAAATGAAACATCACGAGCGCTATCCGCTGGTGCCGATTGCCCGTGGCGAAGGTGCCTGGCTGTTTGATACAGAAGGCAAAGCCTATCTGGATGCCGTGAGCAGTTGGTGGGTCAATTTGTTTGGGCATAATCAGCCTGTGATCAAAGAGGCCATTAAGGTGCAACTCGATCAGCTAGAGCACGTGATGCTGGCCGGATTTACGCATGAACCCGTGGTTGCGTTATCAGAAAAGTTGTCTGCGCTCACTGGCCTGGGGCATGCCTTTTATGGCTCTGATGGGGCCAGTGCGACCGAGATTGCGCTCAAGATGAGTTTTCATTACTGGCGCAATATCGGGCAGCCGCAAAAAACCAAATTTATCAGTCTGCAAAATAGTTATCACGGCGAAACGCTGGGCGCGCTCAGTGTGACCGATGTGGCGATTTTTAAAGATACTTATGCGCCGCTGATTCTGCAATCAGCGCAAATGCCTAGCCCGGATAGCCGTTTGGCTGAAATCGGTGAGTCGGAAGAGGCTTACGCGTTGCGTTGTGCAGAAGCGCTGGAGCACTATGTGGCTCAACATCATGCTGAACTGGCTGCGTTGATTATCGAGCCACTGGTGCAGGGTGCAGCAGGCATGGGCATGTATCACCCAGTCTATTTACGTCGTGCGCGTGAGGTGTGTAGCCGCTATCAGGTGCATGTCATTGCGGATGAGATCGCCGTGGGCTTTGGCCGCACCGGCACCTTGTTCGCCTCTGAGCAGGCTGGCGGTAAAGTCAGTGATATCGCTGATTTTATCTGTTTATCCAAAGGCATTACCGGTGGTTATTTGCCGTTGTCGGTGGTGCTAACCACAGATGTAGTTTATCAGGCGTTTTACCATGATCAGACGGTCAAAGGTTTTTTGCATAGCCATAGTTACACTGGCAATCCCTTGGCGTGTGCCGCCGCACTGGCGACCTTAACCTTGTTTGAAACACGCGACGTACTCAGCGATAACCGTCTGACGGCACAGCAATTATGGGCGGCGGTTGCGCAATACGATTTACCGCTGAGCCATGTGCGTCAGCGTGGCATGATTACCGCATTTGAAGTGGATACCCACAACGCGCAATTTGCCCGTGACTGCTATGCCGCTGCCTTGAAGCATGGCTTACTGTTAAGGCCGATAGGTAATACCGTCTATTGGATGCCGCCCTATTGCCTGACCGCAGCCGATATTGCACATCTGGTAAACACAACGCGCGCAGCCATCGTGGAGAGCCTGTAATGCGCTGGTTGTTTTTATTAGGCAGTTGCTGGTTGACGCTGGCGCAAGCCGCGTTGCCGTTCAATGTGCCAGAGGCGTTAAGCAAAGCACAGTTGCCAGCGGATAGCGTCGCCATTATCGTACAGCCAGTGGATGGCGGTGCGCCCCTCATCAGCCACAATGCTGCCAAAGCCATGAATCCGGCCAGCGTGATGAAGCTGGTGACCACCTATGCCGCGCTTGAAGCCCTTACGCCAGCCTATCGCTGGAAAACAGAGGTGTATCGCAATGGCACACTGAATCAGGGCGTACTCGATGGTGATTTAATCATCAAAGGCTATGGCGACCCTGCATTGAATATCACTGAATTTTGGCGCTTGTTGCAGCAGGTGCAGCAACAAGGCATCCGTCAAATTAAGGGTAATCTGGTGCTGGATTTGTCTGTGTATGCGCCTGAGGTCGGCCAGCGTCCTGTGCTGGACGACGAGCCCTGGCGCGCTTATAACGCCAATCCGAGTGCGTTGCTGCTGAATGGTCGTAATACCAGTTTCCGCTTTGCGGTGGCCAATACCGGCAATCAACCCTCAGTACAGCTCTCGCAAGAATTCGAGTTGCCGCAAATCCGTGTCATCAATACGATGCAAATCCGCAAAGGGGCGTGTAATGACTGGCGCAGTGACTTGCGTTATAGCATCACGCCGCAGACCGATGGGGTCACCGTGGCGTTTAGTGGCACGCTGCCATCACAATGTGATGCACGTTATCTGGAGTTGAGCGTACTCAGCGATACCCAGTATGTGTTTTTGAGCTTTAAAAAATTGTGGGCGCAATTGGGCGGGCAGTTTAACGGCCAGTTAGTGCTGGCGCCAGCGACGGACGCCAATACACTGGTGACGACCTGGTTATCGCCGCCGTTGGATAGCGTGGTGCGCGATATCAACAAGTGGAGCAATAATGTGATGGCGCGCCAGCTCATGCTGACGATGGCGCTGGAGGCAGGCTTTACTCCTGCCGATGAGACAGGTGCTGCGTTGACGCTTAAACAGGTTTTGCGCCAGCGAGGCTTGCAGTTTGCTGAGCTGGTCGTTGAAAACGGCTCTGGTTTGTCGCGCACAGAGCGCATCAGTGCGGAACATTTGGCGCAGTTGCTCGTCACAGCCTGGCAACGTCCGGTGATGCCGGTGCTCATGGCGTCGATGCCGATACTGGGTTTGGATGGCACGACCAAGAAGCGACTGGCCGACAGCAATAGCCAAGGCATGGCTTATCTTAAAACCGGCTCGCTGGAAGGCGTGAGCAGCATCGCAGGCTATGTGCAGGATATGGCCGGTAAGCGTTATGTGCTGGTAGTAATCGCTAATCACGCACGTGCTTCTGCCGTGCGTACGGTGCAGGATGCATTATTAAAGCAATTGATAGAAGGCCGTTAACCTCGGCATAAGAATTTGTGGCTAAAAGCGCGTAAAATAATGGTCGTTTTCCGGGAGTAAATCAATGAAATCTGGCATTAAATTAATTGGTCTCAGCGCATTGCTGTTGTTGACCATCACGGGTTGCCAAGCGCAATCCAATTCTTCAAAAACCAAGGAATCTGCACAAATGTCTGCCAATGTGACTGAGTTACAAAAAATAGATACGGTAATCGGCAATGGCCGCGAAGCCGAAGTGGGTTTTAACGTCACCGTGCACTACACCGGCTGGTTGTATGACGCTAGCAAAGAAGACCACAAAGGCCAAAAATTCGACAGCAGCCTGGACCGTAATTCACCCTTTAATTTCTTTTTGGGTGGTAGCCAGGTGATTGAGGGCTGGGATGTTGGTGTGCAAGGCATGAAAGTCGGCGGCAAGCGTACGCTGATTATTCCATCTGACATGGGCTACGGCGCACGTGGGGCTGGTGGCGTGATTCCGCCAAATGCGGCGCTGGTGTTTGATGTCGAATTGCTGGGCGTGAAATAAAAATCTACAGTTTCGTCGCCATACGTCGTGACAAGATTCAAAAATATCGCTTACATACTCTATGTATGCTGCGCGATTTTTTTGAACTTGCGCCTAGCCTGGCTTAGAAACTGAAAATTTTGCCCGTCGTTGGCGGGTACGTTTTTATACTTGTGAAATGAGAGACTAAATGCAAGTCCAAGTGAAATGGATAGATGGTGTCAGTTTTGTCGGTGAATCCGAAACCGGGCATGCAGTCGTGTTAGACGGCGCGCCTGAAAATGGCGGCCGCAATATTGGTATGCGCCCGATGGAGATGTTGCTGATAGGCATGGGGGCGTGTACTTCGTTTGACGTGGTGACTATCCTTAAAAAATCACGTCAGCCGATTGTCGATTGCGTGGCTGAAATCAGTGCCGAACGTGCCGACACCGTGCCTAAAGTATTCACCAAAATTCACGTGCATTTTGTGGTGACCGGTGAAGGCTTGAGTGAGTCACAAGTAGAGCGTGCAGTGAAACTCTCTGCCGAGAAGTATTGCTCTGCCAGCATCATGCTGCAAAAGGCTTGCGAAATTACGCATGGCTATGAAATCAAAGCGCCAAGCTTTGATTAATGGAGACACGCATGAGCATTCCTAAGGGCATGATCGGTATCCGCCATGTGGCATTGTTTATCAAGGAGCTTGAATCTGCGGTTGATTTTTATACGCGGATTGTCGGCATGCAGATTGAGTGGCAACCTGATCCGGATAATGTGTATTTAACAAATCATGGGGATGTATTCGCTTTGCATCGCGTGGATTACAAGGCCGACCCATTACAGCGCCTGGACCATATCGGTTTTGTGCTGACGAATGCGCAGGCTGTGGATGACTGGTATGCGCATATGGTCGCCCATGGGGTGCGCATTACTGAGGCGCCGAAAAGTCACCGCGATGGTTCGCGCGGATTTTATTGCCTGGACAGCGTAGGCCATTTGCTGGAGTTTATTTATCACCCGCCGATTACCCGCCATTTGCAAAGTGAGTGATGTGGTTGAAATCGCAAGAAAAGAAAAAGCCTCCAGTTTATGGAGGCTTTTTTATCACTGAGGCTAGCTTACTCAGTAATTAATTTGATTGAAAGCGTTTGCTCTTTATCAAGCACATTCAGCAAGCGGTCAATATTAGGGTGTTTACCCGGATGGTCTTCGGCATCCTCAGTATGTTCGGCGTAAAGGGCCAGGCCTTCTACCGCCGCGTCGGTATTAATCTCACCAAATACCTTAAACAGGTGATGATAGACCTTGATTGAGCCCTGGGTGCCTGGCTTGTTTTCAAGTACGCCAGCAGGCTGATTGTTTTCATCATACAGTTCAATGCGTTTCACGTGATCGGCATTGTCAAGTGTGAGAAGGTTGTCACTAAATTTTTGCATGGTTGACTCTAGGTTAGTACAAATCTTAGCAGTGATACGCGGTACGCGTCATCACTTTTGAGGCCAGTCGCATCGCCAGTTTGACCGGGGCAGGCAGGGCTGCGCCGCCTAAGTGTTCGGCAGTTTCTGCGTGATGTTCCTCGTCTATCTTCATTTGCGCCACAATGGCCCGCGAAGCGTTATCTTGCGCAGGCAGTTCATGCAAATGGCTATGTAAATGCGCAGAGACCTGATGTTCGGTTTCTGCCAAAAAGCCCAGATTCCATTTGTCGCCTAGCAACCCTGCGGTCACGCCCAGGCCAAAGCTGGCACCAAACCACAGTGGGTTTAACAGGCTTTTGCGACCGCCGAGCTCGTTGATACGCTGTTCGCACCAGGCCAAGTGATCTACTTCGTCACGCGATGCCTGTTTTAAAGCCTCAACATTGGCCTGGTCACGCGAAACCAGTGCCTGGCCGCTATACAAGGCTTGTGCACAGACTTCACCGACATGGTTAATGCGCATGAGTGCGGCGGCATGTTTACGCTCGCTATCGCTGAGTGTTGTCTCGCTGCTGATATCGGCCGCTGGATAAGGACGACTGGAGACGGCCGGGCTAAACACGGTGCGCAACCCCATATCTAGCACCTGAATGGCTTTATCCAGCGTGAGTGGTGGCAGGCTTAATGGCGATAACTTCAACATGATACGCTCCCTTGCGTGTGCCGCCTGCTCACAATCTCGGTGACTGTGAGCAGGCGAAACATCATGGCTTGGCAGTGCTTACTTTAGCTGCTTCTTGCGATTTTTGTACAGGTAGACCTTTGAGCAGGTTTATGGCTTGCATGAACTGGAAGTCATCTTTGCTGGCGGGCTCAATCGGGCCGCGTGTCTCAGCATGCTTCTCTTCCTTCAGCTTCTCCGCAGCCGCACGAGATTTCGCCTCATCCGCAGCTTTGGTATCTGCATTGTCTTTAGCATCGGTCGGGTTAGACAGGTGACGTTTCAAATCAGCCTCATGCAAGCTCAGGCTTGGATCAGAGCCATCATCTACTGTGATGTCCGGCACAATGCCTTTGGCCTGAATCGAGCGACCGTTAGGCGTAAAGTAACGCGCGGTGGTCAGTTTAATCGCACTGCCATTGTTCATCGGCAAGATGGTTTGCACTGAGCCTTTACCAAAGCTCTGGATACCCATGATGGTTGCGCGTTTGTGGTCTTGCAATGCACCGGCCACGATCTCAGAGGCAGAAGCCGAACCGGCGTTGATCAACACCACGATAGGCACAGACTTGAACTCTTCAGGCAAATCTTTCAGGTAGTCTGATTTGCCGCGACGTGCATAATCCATAGGTGTTGCATTCAGACGCATTTTGGAGTCGACGACACGGCCTTCTGTGTAGACCACTAGGTCATCTTTAGGTAAAAATGCGGCAGACACACCAACGGCAGCATCCAGCAAACCACCCGGGTTGTTACGCAGGTCAAGTACCAAGCCTTTCAGCGGGGTTTTGTTTTCAGTCTGCAAGCTTTTCAGTGCTTTGGCCAGATCTTCACCGGTACGCTCTTGAAACTGGGTGATGCGCACATAGCCGTAGCCTTGTTCAATCCATTTATTTTTGACGCTTTGTGATTTGATGACCGCACGTGTCAGGGTGAAGGTGAGTGGTTTGTCCTCACCTTTGCGAATCACCGTCAATACGATTTTGGTATCAGGCGTGCCACGCATACGTTTAACCGCATCGTTCAAGGTCAAGCCGCGCACCTGGGTGTCATCCAGCTTCATGATTAAGTCGCCAGACTTCAGACCAGCCTTGTAAGCTGGGCTATCTTCAATGGGTGTCACTACTTTCACCAGGCCATCTTCCATTGCCACTTCAATGCCCAGGCCGCCAAATTCACCTTGCGTACCTGCCTGCAATTCTTTGTAGGCATCGGCATCCATAAACGTAGAGTGTGGATCCAGCCCTTGCAACATGCCAGACAGCGCTTCGTTAATCAGTTTCTTGTCTTCTACTGGCTCAACGTAGTCAGATTTTACTTTGGCGAAGACTTCAGCAAAGACACGTAACTCGTCAATCGGCAGTTGCGACATAGAGGTTCTGTCTGCCCAGGCCGAAATGTTGATACTCACCAGGATACCTACAAACGCGCCTGCACCCAGCAAGCTGAATTTTTCTAATTTGGAACGCATACCATGCCTTGTGTGATCAGTTAAGCGAAGAATATTACTTTAATAAGAGTCAAGTTGCATCAGTTGATGACAGCCTGTTTGCAGAGAGTGGAAATAACGCTGTTAAGTTCATTTTCCGCTATTTCAATAAAATTGACTATACTCATCACGCAAATAAATGTTTAGAGTGAAATATGCAAAAGCCTATCGTAGAAATTGAGTTTTGTACACAGTGCCGTTGGTTGTTACGCGCGGCTTGGTTGGCGCAAGAATTACTGACCACGTTTGATGGCGATTTAAAGTCGGTCAACCTGGTGCCTGGCACTGGCGGTATTCTTGAGGTGCGCTGTGATGGTGTCGTGATTTTTTCACGCAAGGAAGCAGGACGTTTTCCTGAGTCCAAAGAGTTAAAGCAATTGATTCGTGACTTGATTGATCCAGAGCGTTCGCTGGGCCATAGTGATACACCAGTAAACGGCGCAGGAGAGTAATCGTTAGATGGAATAAAAGCGTTATTTTGACGCTTCGACTTCCAGTCGTTTGGCACCGTTGTAGCGCGTACTCCAGTAGCGCTCGTCCATGCTTTCAACGCGCACTTTTGCGCCAGCTCTCGGGGCGTGGATAAACTGATGGTTGCCGACATAAATGCCAACATGCGAGAACGCTGATTTTAAGGTATTAAAAAATACCAGGTCACCGGGCTGAAGTTCTTCACGTTTGACGGTGTCGCCCATTTCACTGATGGTGCGTGCCGAGGGTGGTAGCGATATCTGCGCCGCGTGCTTGAATACATACTGCACAAAGCCGCTACAATCAAAGCCAGTTTCGGGGCTGCGACCGCCATATTTATAATCGACCCCGGTCAGGCTCAGCGCGCGAATCATGATTTCTTCCACTTTTTCTGACCAGGTGCCAGCAATGCCGGACTGGCTGTCCATCACTTGCTCTTGCGAGTAGCTGTAAGCGTTTTTCCAGCGCGCATCATCGCCGGGTGCGGCGACGCTTTTGCATTGGCATAACAACACACTGACTAATAAAGCAGCTAGCCGAATAAAAGATTTATTCATCACAATCAAGGATTTGGAGAAAACAGGTTTTAGATGACACAGAAGTGACTACGGCCTAAACCTTGCCATACTTTAACCACATTCGCAAGTTTTTTGGGCTTTTTCTAGCATTTGTTGACGCTGAAAGCATGTGCATTTATTGAAAAAGCCTGTCTGATTTATGGTCGCTCGTGGGATAATTCATACATGTCTTTATCGCAGCAAGTCAGTTCCGCATTTTCAGAAAATGGGCCTCTCGCTCAGGCCATGCCTGCTTTTCGTAGCCGTCCGCAACAACAAGAAATGGCGCAGGCAATTGCCGAAGCCATCGAGCAACAGCAGCAATTAGTGGCAGAAGCGGGCACCGGCACCGGTAAAACTTATGCTTATCTGGTGCCTGCCTTGTTGTCCGGCGGCAAGGTGATTATTTCTACCGGTACCAAAACCCTGCAAGACCAGCTTTATCAGCGCGATCTGCCTGCCGTGCGCGAAGCGCTTAAAGTGCCGGTCACGGTGGCCATGCTCAAAGGCCGCGCTAACTACATTTGCCATTATCATTTGCAGCGCGCAAGCCAGGAAGGCCGCTTTCAATCGCGCGAAGATGCGCAATATATCCCTATTTTGCAAAGCTTTGCCGAAAATAGCCAAAGTGGCGACAAAGCCGAGCTGGTCGAAGTGCCCGAGCAAGCCACCGTGTGGCAGCAGGTGACTTCCACGCGGGATAACTGCGTCGGCCAGGATTGCCAGTTTTACAAGCAATGCTTTGTGATGGAGGCACGTAAACAGGCCTTGGCCGCCGATGTGGTGGTGGTCAACCATCACCTGTTTTTTGCTGACGTGATGTTACGTGACGAAGGCGTGGCAGAGTTGCTGCCTAGCGCCAACACGGTGGTGTTTGACGAAGCGCACCAACTGCCGGAAGTGGCCGGGCTGTTTTTTGGTGAGGATATTTCTACCTCGCAATTAATGGACCTGGCGCGCGATAGTCAAATGGCTTACCTGACCTTGGCCAAAGATTGTGTGCCGCTGAGTGAAGCCGTGCCGCCGCTGGAAAAAGCCTGTAGAGATTTCAGGCTGGTATTCCAGTTTGAAGGCGCGCGCATGCCGGTGCAAAAAGCGCAGGGACTAAAAAACTTTGATACCGCCTATCAGCGCTTGCTGGAAACCTTGGCTACGTTGACTGCAGTGCTTGAAACCCAAGCCGGCCGTGACCCTTTGCTGGAAAAATGCTGGCAACGCGGCGAAGCCTTGCTGGCATTGCTCGAGGCCTGGTTAAAAGGCAATCATGCCAACCTGGTGCGCTGGGTAGAAGTGTTTAGCCAAAGTGTGCAATTGCACGCCACGCCGCTCAGTGTTGCCGATGGCTTTGGCAAACAACTCAATGCCCAGCCGCGCGCCTGGATTTTTACCTCGGCCACGCTGGCAGTCAAAAGTGACTTTACCCACTACCAAGGCCAGATGGGCTTGGTGGCGGCACAGACCAAACATTGGCAAAGTCCGTTCGACTATGGTCAGCAGGCGTTACTCTATGTGCCCTCCGGCATGCCTGAGCCGAATAGTAGTGCTTATACGGCGGCAGTGGCAGCCATGAGTTTGCCGGTGTTGCAAGCCAGCCGCGGCCGCGCCTTTGTCTTATGTACCTCACTCAAAGCCATGCGCGAAGTGCATGCGCTACTCAAGCAGGCGTTTGAGGAGCAAGGCATGGACTATCCCTTGCTGATGCAAGGCGAGAGTAACCGCACCGAATTGCTGGATAGATTCCGCGCCCATGGTAACGCCGTGCTGGTGGGCTCGCAGAGCTTCTGGGAAGGCGTGGATGTGCGCGGTGAAGCCTTGTCGTGCGTGATTATCGACAAACTGCCGTTTGCGCCACCAGACGATCCGGTGCTTTCTGCGCGCATCGAAAAAATGAACGCCGAAGGCAAAAATGCTTTTATGGACTATCAATTGCCTTATGCCGTGATTACGCTCAAGCAAGGCGCCGGGCGCTTAATCCGCGATGAGCAGGATTTTGGCGTACTGATGATTTGTGATCCGCGCTTGGTCGACAAACCTTATGGTCGTCGTATCTGGCAAAGCTTGCCCCCCTTCAGGCGCACGCGCGTGCAGCAAGAGGTGGATGACTTTTTTACCTACATCAATAACGCCCTGCAAGCATGATCAGCATCGCCGCCCACGAATACACCCTCACCGCCATCCGTGCGCAAGGGGCTGGTGGGCAAAACGTCAATAAAGTGTCTTCAGCCATCCATCTGCGTTTTGATATTCACAGCTCTAGCTTGAGTGACGTGATTAAAGCCCGGTTGTTGCATAGCAAAGATCAGCGTATCACCGCCGAAGGTGTGCTGGTGATTAAAGCGCAACAATACCGCACGCAAGAAGCCAATAAGCGCGACGCGGTCGCGCGGTTGCATGCGATTGTCGAGGCGGCCAGCCATGTGCATGCGGTACGGTATGCGACCAGGCCGACGCTGGCGTCTAAAAAGCGGCGGGTGACGGGGAAGATGCAGCGCGGAGTGGTGAAGCAGGGGCGGGGGAGAGTGATGGGCGATGATTGATAAAGTTATTCTTTGATTGCTTGATCATTGAACCTTAATCATCGTTATTGCGGCGTTGGCCGGAATCTAGGCGTGGTGAGATTACAATAAAAGGTTGTTCTTTGAGGTAGTCGTAGGGGGGGATGCCCACGGGTTTGTGGTTGGTTGAAAGGTTTCTTTTCGCTTTTTCAGCGAGTTACTTTTCTTTGCTTGCCCAAAGAACAAGTAACC
>OFDN01000821.1_pt1 | contig 23167 bp, 20 predicted proteins | sample 1520971 | NCBI WGS metagenome assembly OFDN01 (sample SAMEA94257418, study PRJEB24077) | hot springs metagenome | biome: Aquatic biome; feature: Geographical feature; material: Water | place: India | collected 2012-06-12 | depth 5 m
GCCTTCAGCCGGGTCCGCGCGGCGTCGGCCGCCTGCATGGCGTCGCGGGCGCGGGCCTGGACGGGTTCGGCATCGTGGCGCGCGCGCTCCGCCGCTTCCGCCGCCTCGCGCGCGTCCTCGAGCCGCTGCTCGGCCATCTCGACCGCCATCTCAGACTCGGCAATGTCGGCACGGGCCGCGATCTCGGCTTCCAGCGCGGCGCGCTGCGCCTGCTGCTCGGACAGGCGTCGGGCGAGCGTGGCGGCGCGGCCTTCCAGCTCGGCCATCTGGCGTTGGGCTGTGCTACGCCGCGCCTCGTCGGCGGCGACCTGCTCGGTCAGGCGGGTGAGTTGCCTGTCAAGGTCGTCCACCCCGTCGCGCGCGTCGGCCAGCGCTTCGCGCGCCGCCTCCTCCAGCATCTCCTCGTCGGACTGGGCGGCCTGCAGGCGGTCCCGCTCGTCATCCAGCCGGCCCAGCGCGTCGCCGGCGTCGGCGGCCAGCGCCTCCTCGCGCCCGAGGTCGCCGGCGATCTGCTGGAGCCGGCGGCGCAGCGCCGCCTGCTGCTCGGCGACCCGCTTCTCTTCCCCGTCGAGCTGGTCGCGGGCGATGGTCAGCCGTTGCAGGGCGGCGGCGGCGGCCTGCTCGTCGCGGCGGCGGTCGGGCAGGCCGGCGGCGTCCTCGCCACGCTTCGCGGTCAGACGCGACACCGCCAGCATCAGCTCCCGGACCATCTCCTCCGCCGCGGCGAAGGCGGTGCGGGCGCGGTCCTGCTCGGCCTCGCAGGCGATCCAGCGCAGGTGCCACAGCACCGCCTCGGCCCGTCGGATCTGTTCGGACAGGTTGCGGTAGCGGCTGGCCTGCCGCGCCTGCTTCTTCAGGCTCTGGAGCTGGGTGTCCATCGCCCCGATCACATCGTCGAGGCGGGTCAGGTTGTTCTCGGCAGCGCGCAGCCGCAGCTCCGCCTCGTGCCGGCGGGAGTGCAGGCCGGTGATGCCGGCCGCCTCCTCCAGCAGCATGCGGCGGTCCTGCGGCTTGGCGTTGATGATCTGGCCGACCTTGCCCTGGCTGACCAGGGCCGGGGAGTTGGCGCCCGAGGCGTTGTCGGCGAACAGCAACTGCACGTCGCGCGCCCGCACCAACTTGCCATTGACGCGGTAGTCGGACCCGGAGCCGCGCTCGATGCGCCGCGACACCTCCAGCTCGTCCGCCTCGTTCAACCCGGCAGGGGCGGTGCGCCCGCGGTTGTCGATGACGAGGGCGACCTCCGCGAGATTGCGCTGCGGGCGATGGGACGTGCCGCCGAAGATGACGTCGTCCATGTCGTCGCCGCGCATCTTCTTGGCGGAGGTCTCGCCCATCACCCAGCGCAGCGCCTCCACCAGGTTCGACTTGCCGCAGCCGTTCGGACCGACGATCCCGGTCATGCCGGGTTCGATGACGAGGTCGGTGGGATCGACGAAGGACTTGAAGCCGGACAGGCGGAGGCGGGTGAACAGCAACGCGGACGATCCCTGGATGATGGGCGCTTCGACCGTCATCCCCGCGCAGGAGGGGATCCAGACCCATGCCGCACCGTTCCGGCACCGCCTGGATTCCCGCCTTCGCGGGAATGACGGGTATCGATCACTTCAGCAGCTTGTCGATGGCGGCGGAGAACACCTCGATCGACTGCGAGCCTTCCACGCGCCCCTTGCCGTCGTTGAGCACGAAGGTCGGCGTCGCCTCCACCTTGTGGGTGTTCTGACCGTTCATGCGCATGTTGAGGATGCCGTCGGCCAGCTTCTGGTCGGCCCAGCAGGCGTCGATGGTCTCCTGCGGCATGCCGGCGAGCTTGCCGACCTGCGCCAGCGCCTTGGCCGGATCGGCGGCGCGCGACCACTGGGACTGCTGCTTGAACAGGATGTCGAGGATGGCCCAGTAGCGCTCCTGCGGGGCGCAGCGGGCCATCATGCTGGCGCGCAGCGCCCACTGGTCGAAGGGGAAGTCACGGAAGACGATCTTCACCTTGCCGGTGTCGACGTACTTCTCCTTGATCTGCGGCAGCGTCTGGGTGTGGAACGCGGCGCAGTGCGGGCAGGTGAGCGAGGAGTAATCGACGATGGTGACCGGCGCGTCGGCCTTGCCCAGCACGCGTTCGGACAGCGCCTCCTCGGTCGAGGGGGCGGCGTGCGCCGTGGGGGCGACGGCGAACACCGCGATCGCCAGGGTCAGACCCATCAATGCTTCAATGTATCGGCGCAATTTCGCCTCCTGGCTACCAGATGTTGGGGACTATACGGCGGCGTTCGCGTCCGCGGCAAGCCCGATGGCCCGCGGCGGGCTGGCCGGCCGGACGCGGGGTGATGCTGTCATGGACCCCGCCGCGGCCGCTTTATTCCATGGCGGCGGTCCGGTCGCCCGGCTTGTGGGATCATGGCTGCTTGCGGCCGATGAGGGCCCGGCCGAAACTCTCCAGCGTCGCCCGCAGTTCCGGATCCTCGACCGTCTGTGTGGCGGCGTGAAGGCGCCGTTCCTCGTCCAGCGTCAGCGTGCGGGGCCGCGGGCGCGGCTTGGACGCCGGGGCCAGGGGGGCCGCGTGCACCAGCCGGATCCGCGCCACCGCGCGGTAGCCGAAGAAGCCGTTGATCCGCTCGATGATCTGCGGCTCCAGATGCTGGAGTTCGAGGGCGAAGGCGCCAGTGGCGCGGATGTGCAGCGTCGCCTCCTCCCGCTTGCCGCGGGGGAAGGCGAGCCGGTCCGGGGACGTGCGCAGCGACAGCTGGTGGCCGACGATGGACGCCCAATCGGTGATGAGCGTGCCGAAGGCGAGCCCGCGCTTGCCCAGCGCCTTTCCGGCTACCTCCGGCACAGCGCGGCCGATCGGGCGGGGGCCGCTCACGACGGCTGGCCGCAGCCGGCTGCCATCTTGGCTTCCATCTCGGTCCAGGCCGCCTGCATCTCCTCCGGCGACGGGGTGGCGATGGTGGTCGCCAGCGACCATTCGTGGCCGAAGGGGTCCGCGAGCTTGCCGTACCGGTCGCCCCAGAATTGGTCGGCCAGCGGCTGCATCACCGTGCAACCGGCCGCAACTGCGCGCGCCCACAGAGCGTCGACGTCCGGAACATGCAGGTGGATGGTGACCGACGTGGTTCCGAGCGTCTTGGGATCGCGGGACTTGCCGCCGAAGAACTCCGGGAAGTCGTCGCACAGCATGACCACGCCGCCGCACACACCAAGGCTGGCGTGGACGAGGCGTCCATCCGACCCGGCGAGGCGGAACATCTCCTCGGCGCCAAAGGCGGTCTTGTAGAAGTCGATCGCCGCGGCGGCGTCCTTGACGACCATATGGACGGAAACGGGCGGAAAGGCGGGCTGTGCGGTCTCGGTCACGGGCGCTCTCCCTGGTTCGTGGCCGCCGGCCGGGCGGCCCGCGGAGCCTAGCGCGGCACGCGCGCGGATTCCAGCAGGGGCCGCGACCCTTTCGCGCAGGGGGTGTGTGACCTATCTGATGGTGCCATGCACAAGCCCCCCGCCGTCGCCGACCGCCTTCTCCCCTGGTACGACCGCCACCGCCGCGACCTGCCCTGGCGGGCGCCGCCGGGTGTGACGGCCGATCCCTACCGCGTCTGGCTGTCGGAGATCATGCTCCAGCAGACCACGGTGCCGGCGGCGGCCCCCTACTTCCGCGCCTTCACTGAGCGCTGGCCGACCGTCCGCGACCTCGCCGAGTCGCCGCTGGACGACGTGCTGGTCTCCTGGGCGGGGCTCGGCTACTACGCGCGGGCGCGCAATCTGCACAAATGCGCGCGGGTGGTGGCGGAGCAGCATTGCGGTCGCTTTCCCGACAGCGAGGCGGCGCTGCTGGAGCTGCCGGGCATCGGCGCCTACACCGCCGCCGCCATCGCCTCGATCGCCTTCGACCGGGTGGCGACGGTGGTCGACGGCAACGTCGAACGGGTCGTTGCCCGCCTGTTCGCGGTTGAGGACCCGTTGCCGAACGTGAAGCCCACGTTGCGCCGGCTGGCCGCGACGCTCACGCCACAGCGCCGGCCCGGCGACTTCGCCCAGGCGATGATGGATCTGGGCGCCACGGTCTGCACCCCGCGCAAGCCGCGCTGCATGCTCTGCCCGCTGGCCGAGGGCTGCGCGGCGCGTGAGGCCGGCGTCCAGGAGGAGTTGCCGCGGCGGACCGCGAAGGCCGACAAGCCGACACGCCGCGGCATGGCCTTCTGGCTGCTGAACACGGAAGGCGCCGTGCTGTTGCGCCGGCGGGCGGAGGACGGGCTGCTCGGCGGCATGACGGAGGTGCCGTCCACCGGTTGGGCCGAGGGACCTCTGCCGGACGAGGCTGCGGCCGTGGGTGCGGCACCGCTGCCGGCGCGCTGGCGGCGGCTTCCGGGTATGGTGCGCCACACCTTCAGCCACTTCCATCTCGAACTCGGCGTCATGGTTGCACGGGCCGGGACGGGGTGGGGTGCGGCGGACGGCTTCTGGGTGCCGGTGGACCGTCTGGGCGGCGAGGCGCTGCCGTCGGTCATGCGCAAGGTGGTGCGACACGCGCTGGCACACGCCGTGGACGGAGGTTCGGCATGATGAGGGGACTGCTCGCCGCGTTGCTGGTCCTTGCCTTCGCCGTGCCTGTGCGGGCGGAGCCCTCGGGGGAGCGGGTCGGGTTGGAACTGGTGCTCGCGGTGGACGCGTCGGCCAGCATCAGCGGCGGCGCGCTGGAGTTCGAACTGCGCGGCCACGCCGCCGCCATCCGCGATCCCGTCGTGGTTGAGGCGGCGCGCAGCACCGTGATCGCCGTCACGCTCGCCGTCTTCTCCGGCCCCCACAGCCTCAAGGTGCTGGTGCCCTGGACCATCATCCGCGGAGAGGCCGACGCGGAGGCCTTCGCCGCCGCCATCCTGGCCGCCCCGCGCGAGGAGCTGGCCGGGGCCACTGCGTTGGGCAGCGCCATCGAGGAGGCCGCCCGCCGGTTCGATGGCAACGGCATCGACGCGCCCAAGCGCGTGATCGACATCGTGTCGAATGGCTTCAGCAACGCCGGTATCGACCCCGCCATCGCCCGTGATCGGGCGGTGAAGCGTGGCATCACGGTCAACGCGCTCGCCATCCTCGACGAGTATCCCTGGCTGGAGGGCTACTACGCCGAGTCCGTCATCGGCGGCCCCGGCGCCTTCGTGCACACCGCCATGGACAAGGACAGCTTCGTGGATGCGCTGAAGCGCAAGCTGGTGACCGAGATCGTATCCTTGCCCCCGGGGGCCCATCCTTTCGTTCGCTGAATGCGACGGTATGGTGCGGCGGGGCTTGGCATCCGCCGCGCGATCCCAACCTTCTGGTACAAAGGCATCCTCCGCGGCGCTGGCCCAAACGGCAGCGTACGTACGGAAGGGTTGCCGCGACACCGGGGGGAGGCCAGAGTCGGGCGCCATGAGCGAGACCCAGTTGACCGCGCCGCACGAGGCGACTGCGCCTCCCGCGGCTCCGCCGCCCGCCGTCCCCGCCACCGCGCCGCAGCCCGGCCTGTGGGACCGCGCGCTCGACAATCTGCGCAGCCGCTGGCGCGAGGTCGCGGCGTCCGCCCGTGGCGCCGTCGGCGCCCCGCCGCGCTCCTACCTGCCCAAGGAGGACGCCGAGCGGTTGAAGCTCCAGATGGAGGCCTGTCTGGAAGGGCGCGGCGGGGAGGTGTCGGCCCGTGCCCGCGCCGCCCAGCTTGGCCGCACCTATCTGGCTCTCGACCCCGCCGGCCAGCGCAATTTCCTGCTGATGCTTGCGCGCGATTTCGACGTTGATCGCGCGGCGGTCGACCGGGCCATGTCCACCTTCCTGGCCGCCGGTGACCCGGTCGGGCGCGGCCATGCCGAACGCGCGCTGCGCGAAGCGCTGGAGCCGCCGCGGCTCCGGCTGCTGACCCAGTTCAACGGGCTGCCGGACGGGGTGAAGTTCCTGGTCGATCTGCGCGCGGAGCTGATGGAAGCCGGTCGTGACGAACCGCTGCTGGAAGCCCTGGGCGACGACCTGAAGAGCCTGCTGAAGTCCTGGTTCGACGTGGGCTTCCTGGAACTGACCCGCATCACCTGGGACAGCCCCGCCTCGCTGCTGGAGAAGCTGATCACGTACGAGGCGGTGCACGAGATCCGCGGCTGGCAGGACCTCAAGGACCGCTTGGACAGCGACCGCCGATGCTTCGCCTTCTTCCACCCGCGCATGCCCAACGAGCCGCTGATCTTCGTGGAGGTGGCGCTGGTGCAGGGCATGTCGGCGGACGTGCAGTCGCTGCTCGACCCCACCGCCCCGGTGCGCGATCCGGGCGCCGCGGACACCGCCATCTTCTATTCGATCTCCAACGCCCAGAAGGGGCTGGCCGGGATCAGCTTTGGCAACTTCCTGATCAAGCGGGTGGTGGACAGCCTGGCGGCCGAGTTCCCCAACCTGAAGACCTTCGCCACCCTGTCGCCCATCCCTGGCTTCCGCCGCTGGCTGGACCGCCGGATGAAGGAGGATGGCGACGGGGTGCTGACCGAGGCCGAGCTGGCGGCGCTGTCCGAGGCGCTCGGCTATGCCGACTCCGGTGAAGAGGGCGCCGCGCCGGCCGACGGCCGCTTGGCGGCGGCCCTGGCCCTGGCCGGCTGGCACCGCGACGAGCGCATCGCCCGCGCGCTGAAGGGGCCGCTGATGCGGCTGGGGGCGGTCTATCTCACCGGCGTCGAGCCGCATGGCCGGGAGCGGCGGCCACGCGCCCGCGATCCGGTCGCGCATTTCCACCTGTCCAACGGGGCCCGGATGGAGCGGCTGAACTGGCTGGCGGATCTGTCCGACCGCGGGCTGCGCCAGTCCTGCGGCATGATGATCAACTACAAGTACCGGCTGAGCGAGATCGACAGCAACCACGAGGCCTATCGCGGCGAAGGCAGGGTGGTCGCTTCCTCCACCATCCGCTCCGCGGCGCGGGCGGCGGGGTGATCCTCGGATGACACCGGGGGAGTTTTTCCGTGTGTCTGATCGGGAGACCTTGTGCTATAGACCGGCAATCACGGGCGGAGAGGGGTGGAAGCGCAGGCCGCCACCCCTCGTCGCCTATGCCATTGCGGGCGTGGCGGAACTGGTAGACGCGCCGGATTTAGGTTCCGGTGACTTCGGTCGTGGGGGTTCGAGTCCCTTCGCCCGCACCATGGCAACCCCTTGAACCGCAGGTGACAACGCGGCTCCGGGCCGCCCAGCGCGGGCGCCGCCGGGTCGACCAACGAGACAGGCGTCCTTTCCGATGAACATCACCGAGACCAGCACCGACGGCCTCAAGCGCGAGTACCGGGTCGTCATCACCGCCCAGGACATCGAAGACAAGGTGAAGGGCCGCCTCGACGAGCTGCGGCAGACCGTGCAGCTTCCGGGCTTCCGCCCGGGCAAGGTGCCGGTCGCCGTGATCAAGCAGCGTTATGGCGGCAGCGTGCTCGCCGAGGTGCTTGAGAACGCCGTCTCCGAGACCTCGCGCCAGGTGGTCAACGACCGCGGCCTGCGCGTGGCCCTGCAGCCGAAGATCGAGATCGAGAAGTACGAGCAGGGCGGCGACCTCGCCTACACCATGGGTGTCGAGCTGCTGCCGGACATCGAGCCGGGCGAGTTCGGCGGAATCGAGCTGGAGCGGCTGGTCGCCGAGGTGGATGACACCCAGGTCGACGAGTCGCTGAAGCGCCTCGCCTCCTCGCAGGAGACGACCGAGCCGGTCACCGATGACCGCGCGGCCGAGATGGGCGACACCACCGTCATCGACTTCGACGGCTCGGTCGACGGCGAGCGCCGCGACGGCATGAAGGGCGAGGACTTCGCGCTCAAGCTCGGCTCGGGCCAGTTCATCCCCGGCTTCGAGGAGCAGCTGGTCGGCGCCAAGGCCGGCGAGCACCGCACCGTCACCGTGACCTTCCCCGAGGGCTACCACGCCGCCGAGCTGGCCGGTAAGGAGGCCGTGTTCGAGGTCGACGTGAAGGAGCTGCGCAGCAGCGTGCCGGCGGAGATCAACGACGAGCTGGCCAAGCAGTTCGGGCTGGAGAGCGCCGAGGAGCTGCGCAAGCTGGTCCGCGAGCGGATGGAGCAGGAGTACAAGGACGTCGCCCGCCTGCGGGTGAAGCGCCAGCTCCTCGACAAGCTGGCGGAGTCGCACAGCTTCGACGTTCCGGCCGGCATGGTCGACATCGAGTTCGAGAGCATCTGGCAGCGCCTCCAGGACGAGCTGAAGAAGGGCGACGCCGGCGAGGACGCGAACAAGAGCGAGGACGAGCTGAAGGCCGAATACCGCGGCATCGCCGAGCGCCGCGTGCGCCTGGGCCTGCTGCTGTCCGAGGTCGGCCGCCGCAACAACATCCAGGTCAGCCAGGACGAGCTGAACCGCGCGCTGATCGCGGAAGCCCGCCGTTGGCCCGGCCAGGAGCGGCAGGTGTTCGACTTCTTCAAGGCGAACCCGAACGCCGTGGAGAACCTGCGCGCCCCGATCTTCGAGGACAAGGTGGTGGATTTCATCCTTGAACTCGCCAAGATCAGCGACCGCAAGGTCCCCGTCGAGGAGCTGATGCGCGATCCGGACGAAGCGGAGGCGAAGGCGGCCTGACGGCCGCCTTTTCCGTTCCTATATAGGGTCTGTGGGAACAGGGTGAGGACAGCATGCACAGCTTCGAACCGACGATGAACGCTCTGATCCCGATGGTCGTGGAACAGACCAACCGTGGCGAGCGGGCCTACGACATCTACTCGCGGCTGCTGAAGGAGCGGATCATCTTCCTGATCGGCGGGGTCAACGACGCCGTCGCCAGCGTGATCTGCGCTCAGCTGCTGTTCCTTGAGTCGGAGAACCCGAACAAGGACATCGCCTTCTACATCAACTCGCCGGGCGGCTACGTGTCGGCGGGCCTCGCCATCTACGACACGATCCAATACATCCGGCCGCAGGTGTCGACCGTGTGCATCGGTCAGGCGGCGTCCATGGGCTCGCTGCTTCTGGCCGCCGGCGCACCGGGCAAACGCTTCTCCCTGCCCAACAGCCGCATCATGGTGCACCAGCCCTCCGGCGGCGCCCAGGGTCAGGCCGCGGACATCGAGATCCAGGCGCAGGAGATCCTCAAGCTCCGCGCCCGGCTGAACGACATCTACGCCAAGCACACCGGCCAGTCCCTTGACGTCATCGAGGCGGCCATGGAACGCGACAAGTTCATGTCGCCGGAAGAGGCCAAGGCCTTCGGGCTGATCGACGAGGTCGTGGAAAAGCGCCCGGGTTCGGGCGGCGACGCCGCGTGAGCGCGAAGTAAGTATTGATCGCGCCGCACCCCTGTTGTTGAATGGCAGGGTTGCGGCGCGGTGAGTCAAGCTTGTCAAGACCCCAGGCCGCGACAACCTCAGCAAGGATCGGCGTCGGGGGATGCCGGTCGGGATGGAGAGCCCGCCGTCCCCCTGGAGCATGACGGAGTACCGATGACCAAGTCCAGCAGCGGCGATTCGAAGAATACGCTCTACTGCTCGTTCTGCGGCAAGAGCCAGCACGAGGTCCGCAAGCTGATCGCCGGTCCGACGGTGTTCATCTGCGATGAATGCGTCGAGCTGTGCATGGACATCATTCGCGAGGAGAACAAGACCACCCTCGTGAAGTCGCGCGACGGGGTGCCAACCCCGCGTGACATCCATGCGGTGCTCGATGACTACGTGATCGGCCAGGATTACGCCAAGCGCGTCCTGTCGGTCGCCGTGCACAACCACTACAAGCGGCTGGCGCACGGGACCAAGCACAACGACGTCGAGTTGGCGAAGTCCAACATCCTTCTCGTCGGTCCGACCGGTTGCGGCAAGACCCTGCTCGCCCAGACCCTCGCCCGCATCATCGACGTGCCCTTCACGATGGCCGACGCCACCACGCTGACCGAGGCGGGCTATGTCGGCGAGGACGTCGAGAACATCATCCTGAAGCTGCTCCAGGCTGCGGACTACAACGTCGAGCGGGCGCAGCGCGGCATCGTCTACATCGACGAGGTCGACAAGATCTCCCGCAAGTCGGACAACCCCTCGATCACCCGCGACGTGTCGGGCGAGGGCGTGCAGCAGGCCCTGCTGAAGATCATGGAAGGCACGGTGGCCTCCGTGCCGCCGCAGGGCGGGCGCAAGCACCCGCAGCAGGAGTTCCTGCAGGTCGACACCACCAACATCCTCTTCATCTGCGGCGGCGCCTTCGCCGGGCTGGAGAAGATCATCGCGCAGCGCGGCAAGGGCACCTCGATCGGCTTCGGTGCCGACGTGCGCAGCCCCGAGGAGCGCTCCACCGGCCAGATCCTGCGCGAGGTGGAGCCGGAGGATTTGCTGAAGTTCGGCTTGATCCCGGAGTTCGTTGGCCGCCTGCCGGTGGTCGCGACCCTGTCGGACCTGGACGAGAGCGCGCTGATCGACATCCTGACCAAGCCGAAGAACGCGCTGGTCAAGCAGTACCAGCGGCTGTTCGAGATGGAGGACGTTCGTCTCGACTTCGCGGACGACGCGTTGAAGGGGATCGCCCACAAGGCGATCCAGCGCAAGACCGGCGCCCGCGGCCTGCGCTCGATCATGGAAGCCATCCTGCTCGACCCGATGTTCGATCTTCCCGGCCTGTCGGGGGTGGAGAGCATCGTCGTCAACAAGGAAGTGGTGGAGGGCCGCGCCAAGCCGCTCTACGTCCACTCAGACCGCCGCAGCGACGCCACCCCCGCGGGGGCGTGACACTCGGTCTCAGGTCATGAGAAAGGGCGCCTTCGGGCGCCCTTTTCTTTTGCGACAATGCTGTCTTGAGCCCCCCTCCCGACCTCCCCCCATCTTCGACGGGGGGAGAAACAAAAAACCCTCCCCCGCGAGAGCGGGGGAGGGTTGGATGGGGGCCCGATGCGAAAACACTCCGGCTTATCCCTCTCCGGCCACCGCGCCGATCTCCCCCAGCATCTTGCGGAAGGAGGACGCCCCGGCACTGCGGATCGGCACGAAGGGTTTTTGCATCCTTCGGCACAGACCCTTCACCCGCAGGCAGGCGTCGTGACTGACGCAGTCGATGGGACAGACCACCACGTCCGCCCGCTCCACCAGCCCCTCCAGCTTGCCAGCCGCTTGTTCGAAGCCGCCGTCATGGTGCAGCAGGCTGCCATTGCGCGACTCCACGGCGGCGCGCAGGTGCGGCAGCAGGCTGGGACGGCCGCCCACATAGAGGATCGCCTGTCCGTCGAGGTTGGCCGGCGCGCAGGGCGACTCGGCCCCGCAAGGCGCCTCCCGCGGCGTGGTCGGCCGCTTCGGCGCGGCGGCGGGCGCGTCGATCAGCCGGCGCAGGCGCTCCACCTCCGCCTCCGCCTGACGCGCGCGCAGCCGCTCCACCGCCACGCGGCGGGCCAGCGTGTCCATCTCCCGCTGCAGCCGCTTGACCCGAAGCGCCGCGTCCCGTGCGGGGGCGGTCGGCGCAGCGACGGTGCCGGCGGCGCGCAGTCGGACCACCTCCGCCTCCAGCGCCTGGATGCGCGTGTCCTTCTCGGCCGTGCGCTCGACGGCGGCACGTTCGGTGCGGGCGACGCGCGCCTCCAGCTCCGCGCAGCGCCGGGTCAGTTCCTGGTTTTCCTTGATTTGGCGGCGGTTAGCGCCACCCATCAGGTGGGACAGCATGTGCACGTCGCCATAGGCACGGACGCGCAGGCTGTCGGGCAGGGTGGCGTGGCTGACCAGCGCCCAGAAGGCCGGCGCGATGTTGCCGGTGGCGAGTGCGGCGTCCCACAGCGCGTTCCAGCCCTCCTCCGTGCGCTCGCGCGCGAAGCGGCGGATCTCGCCGGAGTATTTCTCGTCCAGCCGCTTGTTCATCAGCTTGGCGACCGGATTCAGCGTGCCCGCCTGCTCGACGAAATAGCGGTGGACATCATACTCCCCGGCGTCCGGCGACAGGGTCAGCGACAGCCGCCGGCACATCCAGGAGAGGTCGTCGGGGGTCAGGCAGGTGCCGATGACCGCACAATGGTATTGCCGCGGCACGACCCACAGCTTGCGGCGCTGCTGTCCGCCCGCACGCTCCGTTCCACCCTCGTCGCACCGGTCGCACATACCCAAACCTCCTCGGCTGGTTCACGGGAGTTCGACCATCTTATTAATGAAAATCATTCTCAGTTGCAAGGTGCGCTGTGGGATCGGGTTCCAGGTTGGCCCGATCTCGTCTGCCGCGGCTCACGGCGCGTCGTGCACCGTGCAATTGTCGGCGTGCCGGCACCAGCCCCGAAAAGCCGCGGACAGGTTGACGGTCGAGCAGCCGGCCAGGACGGTCACGGCCAAAAGCAGGGCAAGCGCGCGCACCATCGTCACGTCTCCTCCACGGGTGTTTCCGGACCATCGTCCGGTTCGTAGCTCAGCAGGTCACCCGGCTGGCAGTCGAGATAGGCGCAGATCCGGGCCAGCGTGTCGAAGCGCACGCCCTTCACGTGCCCCTGTTTCAGCAGCGACAGGTTCGCCTCGGTGATCCCCACATGGGCGGCGAGCTCCTTGGAGCGCACCTTGCGGCGGGCGAGCATCAGGTCCAGCGTCACGACGATGGGCACGGGCGGCGGGCTCCGTCAGACGAAGGAGGCGTTTTCCTTGGCGATCTCGCCGGCCCGCACCAGCAGTGCGGCGACGATCCAGAACGCTCCGGCCACCAGCAGCGCCAGCAACTCATCCGACCCCACGCGCACCGACACGAAGCGCAGGCCCGGCGGGTTGTGCATGGTCAGCAGCGCGGTCAGCGCCGGCGTCGTCAACAGCCTCACGACCACCGCGCCCAGCACCCCCGCGGCAAAGCCGCGCACCCCGCGCGCCGCCGCCGGGTCGAAGAAGCGCCCGGCGCGGAACAGGCGGAAGCAGGCGCGGATGCGCAACAGCCCGTAGACCAGCAGGGCCACGCTGGCGAGGCTGATCGCCGCCCCGGCGATCCTCTGCCACTCCGCCAGGCCGGCGGGGAAGAGGTCATGCGGGGCGACGTGCGGCGCCAGCGCGGCGGCCAGCGCCTCGGGTGACACCGTGCCCCAGTGCCACAGGGTCAGCAGGGGAAGAAGAACCGCCAGCAGCAGGCAGCCGCCGGCCAGCACGCCGCTTGCCCAGCGCTCGCTCGCCAGCTCGTTCAGGGGGTTCTTGCGAGATTCCGCGGGGATGGACATGGACGGGGCCTCCGGTATCGCCGACCGGCGACACCTTAAGCGCATCCATATCGTCATGCACTAAAAGATTATTGTTAGACAGAAATAATGCGGCGGGCGCGACGATCAGCCGCGCCCGTCCTTCACCTCGTTGTCCAACTCCAGCAGCCGGGCCTCGTAGGCGTCGGAAACGGCGGTGGAATAGGCGCGCTGGAAGTCGTCGGCCACATCACGGGCGATGCTGCCGTACATCATTTCGTACACCTCCCAGTAGCGCGCCTTGCGCGCACCCGGAATCAGGCTGTCGAGGAAGCTCGAGCTTTCCAGCCGGCCCTTGAGCCGGCCGGGATCGAACTTCTCGATCAGGCTCTTCAGCGCGACCTGCTGACCCGCGAGCATGGCCAGCTCATGGGCCCGGATGTCGTTCACCGCCTCCTGCACGGCCGCAAGGCCCGCCATGTAGCCGGGCTCCGGGGTGCCCAGCACCCGCGCCAGCATGCCGTCGGTGGTGGCGGTGAATTTCAGCGGGTTGTTGTCCTGTGGGCCGAAGGCGGTCCGCTCGACGCGGAATTCCCCCTTCACCTGCCGGCGCGCGCCGAGTATGTCCTGCAAGCCGACCAGCGCCTCCCGCAGAATGCGCCCGGCCTGCCGCATCGCCGCCTCGTCCATCGCGTGCCCGTCGCCGAGAGCGGGTGCACCGATCCCCTCCAGGAAGGCCTGGATCAGCCGGTCGGGGCCGGCGGAAGCCGGTTGGTCAACGGACGGCGGTGGCGGCGCCTCCACCCGCGGCGGCGTCGCCACCGGTGGCTGCCGCGGTGGTTCCGGCGGAGCGAGAAAATCGTCGTCCGCCGGGATTGGCTTGTGGACCGGGACGGCCACCGGTGCTGCGACCGGAGCCTCGACGGCCGCGCCACCGTCCGGCGAGTCGAAGTCCCAATCGTCCGGGATCATGCCACCCGCTGCGGGCGCCGGTGCCGGTGCCGTTGCGGGCAGCGGGTCATCGTCGGGAATACGGGCAACCGTCGGGCGGGCGGGCGCGACCGGCGCCGCTGCCGGCTCGGGCAGCAGGTCGTCCAACCCCACGTCCGGCAGACGGAAGGAGTCGTTCTCGCTGGCCGAGCGATCGATCTGGTAGGAGCGCTCGTCCCAGGCCGGCAGCTTGCGCCCGCCCAGCAGGTCCTCGCCCTCGCCCTTGCCGCCCCAGTCCTGCGTTCCCCATTCGGTGCCGGCGCCACGCGGCGGCGGCGCGTCGGGCTGGTCGAACGAGTCTCCGAAATCGCGTGCCGGCATCGATTCCGCCGCCCACAGCGGGTCCGGCGCCGATCGGACGGGGGCGGCGGCGTGGCCGTCGTCGAACAGGGCGTCGAACTGCGACAGGGCCGCGTCGGCCCGTTCCACCGCCACCTGGAACACGTAGCGCCCCAGGCGCAGCGTGTCGCCGTCGGCGAGCATGGCCGCATGGCCGCGACCGAGCGGGGCTGGGCCGTCGTTGAGGTAGACGCCGTTGGTGCTGGTGTCCAACACCTCGTAGCCGCCGTCATGGTCGACGATCTGGCAATGCTGTTTGGACAAGGCCCGCGTCGGGTCCTCCAGCACCCAGCTGTTTTCGGACCCGCGGCCCAGCGTCATGCGGCCCGCGGTCAGGCGCCGCTCCTCCGGCGGGCGCTGCGGCCGGCCTTCGATGGATACGAGGCGGAGGATCAGCATCAGGGAGAACTCCGGCGGGAAGGGATCAGACCAGCGGGGATCAGACCAGCGGGGCCAGGGCGTCGCGGGCCGCCTGCGACAGCAGCCCCTCCGGCCCGTTCGCCAGCATGCCGAGCCCGGCGACCTGCGGCTGGCGGCCGAGAAGGCGGGTGGCGACGTCGACCGGGTTCGGCGCCCCGGGTCCGGCCATGCGCCCCAGCGCCTGCCCCAGGAAGCGGCTGGTCGGGCCATAGGCGGCAGCTCCGGTCCCCGCCGCCGGGCCGGCCCCGGCGATCGAGCCCAGCAGTTGCCCCACCGATCCCTTCTGGAGGGCGGCGATGGCCTCCGGCGTCAGGTCCGGCCCGCCCTTGGCGATCAGGTCGGCGATCTCGTCCGCCAGGGCCGAGCCGCTGCTGGACGACAGCTTGGCCAGTCCGGCCGCGCTCGGGCTGGCGCCCAGGGCGCTGCCGACCGCCAGCGGGTTGCGCGTGGGCAGCCCGCCCGGCTCCGGAAGGGACCAGTCGGCGCCGAGGGGAGGGATGGGGAGCTTCACGGCCGTCACCCCACCATCACGGTCATGGCGCCGGTGACGATCTTTCCGCCATGCGCCGTGGTGTCGCCCAGCCGTGCCGCGGGGCGCCCGCCGATGATGACGGTGGTGGAGCCCTGCACGATCACGTCCGGCGGGCCGACGCAGACGCACATGTCCGTCACCACGGAGGCCGGCAGATACTGCACCATCACCGTGGGCACGCCGGGGCTGACGATGGGGCCGCCGACGTGCGGCACCACGCCGGTGACCATCGGGCAGACATGCATGTCGGTGATGCGGGCGGCGGGCGGCATCGGATCACTCCCGGATCGGGTGGCGGATGGCCCGCAGGCCACCGTCGGTCAGCTCGAAATGGCGCAGGCAGGTGCCCCCCTCGTCCTCCGCCAGATAGCGCAGGACGCCGCCGAACAGCGCGCCGAGCTGCCCGTCGTCGCATGTCGGCAGGAAGCTGCACAGCACGCGCGGGTCGTAGAAGCGGAACAGCAGGGTCTTGCCGTCCTCGGTGTTGACGATGGTGAATTTGCGGAAATGCCGCCGCACGCCGTCGATGTCGAGCGCGGAATGGACGAACAGACCCCAGGAATCGCCCCAGCTCTGATCGACGAGGTAATGGGCGAAATCCACGCCGGGGTCGAGCCGGGCAACGTAGGGGCTGACATCGGCGAACTGCTCCGCCGTCTCCCCCTGGTAGAGGGAGCGGATGGGCAGTTCTGCCTGATGCTCGGCCAGCGACCGGTGGATGCCCGGCCGGCGCGCCGCGTCGATCAGCATGTAGGTGTGCTGCCCCTCAACCGCGGGAGGAGCGGTCTCCTGCGGCCAGACCAGCGCGGACAGGGTGGCCATGCGGGCGGGGGAAAGACGGGTGGGCATGGCGGCCTACAACCCCGCGGCCTTGGCCGCGGCGGCGGCGCAGACTTCGCAGAAGGGGGTGCCGGCCTCCGCCGCCTTCTTCAGCGTCTCCACCTGCGCTTCCACCACCGGCAGGCGGAAGGCCGGCGGCTTGGGCAGGACCTTTGGGGGTGGCGGCTTCTCGACCTCGCCGGGCTTGGCGTCCACCGCCGGCTGCGCCTCCTCCGGCGCTTCCGGCGACGCCGACAGACCGGCCGGCGAGCCGCCGGAGTTGATGAAGACCAGATTGCCCTGGATGAAGATGCCGGCCGGGTTGATGGTGATGAAGTTACCGCCGACCTTCAGGTTGATCGAGACACCGGCCTCGATCATCACGTTCATGCCGGACTTGTGCACGAAGTTCATGCCGACCTTCTCGTGCACGTCCATGCCGACATCCAGTGACGTGCCGCCGGCGACCTTCTCCAGGCGGTCGCCCTTGATGTGGCCGTGCAGGTTCTTGTCGACCAGCTCGAACTGCGCGCCCTTGACGATCAGGTGGCGGTCGGCGCCGATCCATTCCCGCACCTCGCGCTTGGTGCGGGTGTGCAGGTCGCGCTCGGCGTGGATGAAGATCTGCTCCTTGCCCTTCTTGTCCTCGAAGCGCAGCTCGTTGAAGCCCTTGCCACCGGGGGTGGAGCGCGTCTTCAGGCTGCTCTTGGTCCGCTCGTCGGGGAGCGGGTAGGGCGGCATGTTGTCGGCGTTGTTGACGAAGCCGGTGATCAGCGGGCGGTCGGGGTTGCCGTCCACGAAGGACACCACGACCTCCATGCCGACCCGCGGGATGGTCATGCCGCCCCAGTTGCGGCCGGCCCAGCTCTGGCTGGTGCGGATCCAGCAGGAGCTCTTGTCGTCGTACTGGCCGCGGCGGTCCCAATGGAACTGCACCTTCACGCGGCCGTACTTGTCGGTGTGAATCTCCTCACCCTCGGGGCCGACGACGAAGGCGGTCTGGATGCCGTCGATGCCGGGCTTGGGCGTCACCCGCTCCGGCCGGAAGCCCACCGAGCTCGGGATGCAGGTGAAGCGGTTCGTGTAGGATTCCTTGCCGGTCTGGCCTGCCAGGAAGGGCGTGTTCATGGCGGAATGGCGGACGCTGGTGATCGCCCAGGCCTTGCCCTGCTCCGACGCACAGTCGTGACGGCTCAGCGTGAAGCTGCCGCCGGCGAACATGGTGCGGCAGTCGCTGCTGCCAATGGCCGTCTCGTGCCCGGCCTCCGCGATCTCCATCTGCCGCTTGGCGATGCCGTCGCCCTCCGGCTTCTTCACGAAGCGGCCGGGATACTCGAAGCTTTCCAGCCGCTTCATGCCGGGCAGGTCGATGCGGCTGGGTGTCTCGGAGATCAGGTGCTGCTTCGGCGTCTCGAAATCATAGTCCTTCCGCACCGTGCGGCCGGTCAGGAAGGAGAAGCCGTGATCCCAGGTCCGGATGCTCTGCGCGTAGGCCCCGTTGGCGGAGAAGACGATGTCGGACTGGGCGCATTTGCTGTAGGCGGTGGCGCCGTCGCCGAGCACCATCGTATGCCGGCCGTTCACATGCATGAAGTAATAGAAGATGCCTTCCTCTTCCATCAACCGCGACACGAAGTCGTAGCAGGACTCGCCATACTGGACGCAATACTCGCGCTCGCCGTAGCTGCCAGTGAGCTTCTTGGTGTCGTAATGATCAAAGCTGAGCTCGTCGAAGATTTCCTTGATGATGGCGGGAACGGTCTTCTTCTGGAAGATGCGGTGGTCGCGGGTATAGCGCAGGAACCAGAACCAGGGCACGATCTCCAGCGTGTAGAGCCGGAAATCGCGGGAGACCGGCAGGCCGCGCACCATGTGGCGCACGATGCCGTTGATGTGGCGGAGCTCGTCGCCCTGCGCGTCGATGGTGACGGTCACCGGCAGCCCGACCAGCTCCTGCGGCTTGATCTCCTCACGCGCGCTGAGGCATTGGAGCGTGAAGTGGAAGGGCTGCGAGATCGCGTCCTCGCCCTCCAACGACTGCAGGAGCAGGACGTCGGGACCGAGTGGCGTGGTGATCGTCAGAAGGCGCGTCGCCTGCTTGAACTCGCTCATCAATCCCACTCCGACGATTCGGCGGCCGGCGGAAATCCGGCCATCCCATCATCCGTGGCGGACGCACCCGGCATGGGCATCGCCGCCGACCAACGCGACCAGTCTCCATCGAGGAGGCTGGCGAAGGCATCGGCGTCCGGCATCCCGGCGGCCACCAGCATGCCGGCCGCCACCCGCGGCGAGCCGTCGGTCCACCACACTGTATACCGGCCGGAGGAGCGCCGCAGCATGGCGTGGACGAGCCCGCCATACAACGCACCGTAATCCCCCTCCAGTGATTCCAGGATGCGTCCGCTAAAGCGCGGGCCGAGCAGCGGGTCTGGCTCCGGAAGCATGCCACCGATTCCGGCGGGTGCCTCGAACGGCGGCAGCCCGTCGAGCCCCCGTTCGAGGCCTTCCACCGTCGTGACGCGGTCGAGCGCCGACAGGGCCAGCGCCTCGGCCGCGGCGAACCAGGGTGCCGCCCCCGCGAGTGGCATGAGCGCCGGTGCTGTGTCCTGCGGCAGCGGGAGGGCGACCACCATCGGAAAGTATCGGCCCACCTTGTCGACGCTGGGGATCATCACGCCGGCGACCGCATCCGCCCCGCAGGCGCCGCCGCTGAGCGCGAAGCGCCAGACGGGCGCGTTCAGGTAGAGGTCCAGCCAGCCGGCGCCGAGAGCGTTGCGGCTCGCCTCCAGCCCGTCCTCCAGCCATCCGTGCCAGGGATCGGCGAAGGAGCGCGGCAGCCGGCGGGCGACGAAGTCGCCGTTGGCCGGCATCTTGCCATGGAAGCCGGGGCCCGCCGGGGCGGCCTCCGTCAGAGCTGGGGCGGACACCGGAAGTCCTTCAGGTCGGGAAGATTGAGCGGGTTCAGCGCGCTGCCGGCCCGGACCTCGAAGACCGCGCTGTGCACCCCGTCGCTGACGCCGAAATTGTAGCGCGTCGGATCCTTGGTCGCCCGCAGGCCGGACCCGTCGAGAAGCCGCAGGAAGGCCCAGGGGCCGTCACGGTTGACCGTCAGCGGGATCGCCGGCTGCGGCTGCACGAAGGTCATCAGCACCTGCCGCGCCCCGGACGAGCCCGGCCACTGCACCGAGAAGGCCTGCGGCGAGCCCTTCGCGAAGGTCAGGGCCTGCCCGTCCACCGTCATCGCCACCTGATCCAGACCCGGGTCGATGGACACCGCCTTCAGGTCGAAGCGCGCGCCCGGTTCCTTGCCGCCGGTGGTGAAGAAGGCGTCACGGATGCGCGCGGCCTTCTGGAACTGCACCAGCACCGAGGGGGAGATGCCGAGGTCCACCCCGTCCACCCGCTGCCAGCGCCAGGGGTCGGCGGAGGTGTCCACATAGGGGCGCAGCCGGGTTTCGAAGAAGCCGTCGATCAAGCCGCCGGGCGCGAACAGCCGGACGAAGTCGTCGAGCGCGACCTCGGTCGCCGCACCCCTCTGGAATGGGTAGCGGTTGTCCAGCGAGCGGCGGCACCAGGGCAGGACGTTGGTCTGCCACTCCCCGTTCAGCCGTGCCCGCGCCCCGCCCACCGCCAGGGTGGAGTGGCTTCGCAGGATCTGCTCCACCCAGCCCTTGACCGGGTAGGGGACCGACGCGGCCTCCGTGTTCAGGCGAAGGAAGGCGTCGCTGCCGCCCTGGGTGGCGTCGAGCAGCCCCTGGCCCTGGTCGCGGCTGCCGAGCAGGCGGCTGAGGTCGGTGAAGACCATCTCCAGCGACTTGGACAGGTCGTCGATGCGCGCCGGCGCACCCGCGGCCGGCGACGAGAAGTCGTTGAGGAGGCGGAAGCGGCTGTCCACGATCTGCGTGGCGAGCGCCAGCGGGCCGGTTGACACCGCCGCCTGGGCGAGCGCCGCGGCCGCTCCGGTCACTGGAGCTGCGGGTGCGCCCGGCACTTGCGGAAGCCGGGCTAGCGTCGTCTGCTGCGCGATGGCCTGGAGGAGCTGCTTCATCGGCGAGCTGCCGCCGGCCAGCAGGTTCACCTGCGTGGCGACCTGCCGGAGGTCGTTGGTCGGCACCAGCGCCATGTCGCCCAGCAGCTCGTCCCATGCCGCGGCGTAGTCGCGCAGGTACAGGGTCATCAGCTCCGTATCAAGCGTGTCCTTGCCGTCCGCGGCGGGTTGCTCGCCCAGCAGCCAGGCGGAGTCGCGCACGGACTGGGTGGCGGCACCATGCTTGGGAAGCACATGCGTGTGGAAGCCCTGATAGGTGTAGAGGCCGGGAATGCCGTCGGTGAGCTTGGCGCCCGACGGGCGCTGGAAGACCCGCGCCATCTCCGGACCGCCATGGTCGATCGGACGCCACGCGGCGAGCTGGGCCGCCGCCGCGTTCCGCTTCAGGCGGGCGTAGGCGCGCGCGGCCGGCGTCTGCTCGCGCACCAGCGCGCGGGCACGCTCGATGAGCGGCTGCGACAGCTCCAGGCGCGGGATCGGGCGCTCCAGCAGCGCGGTCAGATGGGCATCGGCGCGCTTCACGTCCTCCGGGCCGAAACCTTCGCGCACCAACTGCCCGCCCAACCACAGCCGGGCGAGATCAGCGTCGGGCTGGCCGTTGCCGGACAGGCCGAGATAGACCGCCAGCAGCCGCTCGGCCTCCTCCCCCGTCGGGGTGGGGCCGTCGAGCAGGCCGGTCAGCGCGGTGTGCGCCCGGTGGACCAGACGGGGGGCCAGCAACCCGGCCAGCGCCCGGCGGTAGGCGGCGTCGCCGGCGGCGGCCAGCTTCTCGCCCTGGTAGAGGCCGAAATCCGGGGCCAGCGCGCCACCCTTGGCCAGGGTCTCGTAGCCGGCCGGGAGCGTGCGCAGCTTCTCCAGCACCGGCAGGATCGGGCGCAGATCACCGTCGGAGACGCGCGGGGGCAGCGTCTCGGCGGTCCTGCGGTAGTCGGCGATCGCCTCGTCGAAGGCGGCGACCAGACGCTCGTTCTGCAGGTAGCTCCAGCCCCACACGCCGGCGGCACCGGCAACCACGATCGCCAGCGTGGCGAAGGCGGCGCGGCGCAGCGCCTTGCGCTGGCCCTCCACCTTCGGGTTGGTGCCGACGATCCCAGCCTCGCGGAAGGCCACTTCGCGCAGCAGCCGCTCCAGGAAGAAGCTGCGGCCCTGGCCGCTGAAGGCGCGCAGCGCCGTCCGGCGCAGGCCGAAGGTCTGCACCAGCGCACCCATCAACCGGTCGAAGGGCGTGCCCTCCTGCGTGCCGGAAGTGAAGTACACGCCGCGCAGCAGCGGTCGCGCCTCGAAGCGGGAGGGCAGGAAGACCTCGGTCAGGAACTCCGACGCCGGTTCCTTCAACGACGCGAACTGGGTGGGGAAGGCGAAGACCTGACCGCGCCGCTCATGGTCGCTCTCGTCGTTCACGCGGTCGACCATGCGGTCGTTCAGGCGCAGCACCAGCCGGTCGAACTCCGGTCCGAACCGGCCGACCACGCCACCCTCCGACGTGCCGTCATCGAGTGGGAAGGTCATGCCGAAGACCTGCCGCCGCTCCTCCGCCGACAGCGGGTCGAAGAATTCCGTGAAGCCGGCGACCAGGTCGGTCTTGGTGAACAGCACGTAGATCGGGAAACGCACGCCGAACACGTCCGCCAGCTCGCGCAGGCGCTGGCGCACGGCGTGGGCCTGCGACAGCCGCTCGGCGGGGTCGCGGGCGGCGAGGTCGGCGATGCTGATGGCGACCAGCGCGCCGTTGATCGGCTGGCGCGGCCGGTTCTCCTTGAGCAGGTCGAGGAAGCGCTTCCATCCCGCCTGATCCACGCCGGCGTCGCTGTCCTGGGTGGTGTAGCGGCCGGCGGTGTCGATCATCACCGCCTCGTCGGTGAACCACCAGTCGCACTGCCGGGTGCCGCCGATGCCCTTCAGCGGCTTCTGCCCGCCCTCGCCGGCCAGCGGGAAGCGCAGGCCGCTGTGGGCGAGCGCCGTCGTCTTGCCGGAGCCGGGCGGGCCGATGATGATGTACCAGGGCAGCTCGTACAGGCTGGCCTCGTCCAGCTTGCCGCCCTTGGCCTTCTTCAGCAGGTCGAGCGCCTTGACGAAGCGGTCCTGCAAGGCGGCCTGTTCCTCGCGGCTCGCGAGCGTCGGGTCTGCGGCGGCGGTCATGCCGTCGGCGAGCGCCTTCTCCGCCTTCTTGCGGCGCATCACGCTCCATGCCACCGCCCCTCCGGCGACGACGAACAGGCCGGCGATGACGGCCAGTCGCAGCGGCTCGCTCTCCAGCCCGATCAGCGGGCCGACGAACCACAGCACAGCCCCCAATGCCGCGGCACCGGCGAAGGCGAGGACGGGAAGCGACAGAAGGAAGGCGAAGGCCGGGTTCACGGGAAGCATCCTTGGCACGTGTCACAGGACCGGTGCCGGTTCGGGACGGCGTGTCCCGCGCCGGCGCTCAGGTGGGGGATGCCCCCGACTTCATCAGGATCAGGTCGATGCGGCGGTTGGCCGACCGCCCGTCGGCGGTGGCGTTGCTCGCCACCGGCTCGGTGTCGGCGCGCCCTTCGGCGGTGATGCGCGCGCGGTCCTTCAAGGACCCGGCGACGATCTTCAGCACCTCGTCCGCCCGTGCCTTGGACAGGTGGAAGTTGGACGGGAAGCGCAGCTTCATGCCGCCCTGGATGGGCACATTGTCGGTGTGGCCGGTGACGAGCACGCGCCCCGGCTCGTCGTCGATGGCCCCGGCGACGCGCTTCAGGACGGGGAGGATGCCCGTCTCCAGCGTGGCGCTGCCCGACGCGAACATGCCCTGGCCGCGCAGCCGGACCACGATCTCGCTCTGCGTTTCGGTCACCTGCACCAGCCCCTCGGCGATCTCGCGCTCCAGGAACTTGCGCACCCGCTCGCCGCCGCTGGGCGGCGGCGGCTCGGGCGGCGGGGGCACCACGGCGATGATGGGGGCAG
>OFDN01000822.1_pt1 | contig 23058 bp, 17 predicted proteins | sample 1520971 | NCBI WGS metagenome assembly OFDN01 (sample SAMEA94257418, study PRJEB24077) | hot springs metagenome | biome: Aquatic biome; feature: Geographical feature; material: Water | place: India | collected 2012-06-12 | depth 5 m
TCCCTCTCCCCGCTGCGAAGCGCGGGGAGAGGGGCCGTCCGTGAGATCATCCTGAATATCTCCGCCACCTCCTCTCCCCGGCCCACTCCTCCACGTTGCGCGGAGGAGAGGGAGTTGCGGGCAGTGCCGAGATGCGCCCGCGCCCTTCCCGGCAACAATCCCGGGGAAGACATTTCGTGATCCGGCTGTAACCATGGCGTGGTCATCGGCGTTTAGCGTGGGAGTTGTCTGGCATGAAATCACTGCTCTTGAAACTGCTGTTGTGCGCGGCCCTTACCGGCGGTGCTCGCGCCGCGTCCCCCGACATCCCCGCGTCCGCGCCCGAGATCGTCCCCAACTTCCGCCTGCTGGACCACACGGGCCGTTCTCACGAACTCTACCGCTACCGTGATCGCAAGCTCATCGTGCTCATGGTCGGCGGCAACGGCTGCCCGATCGTCCGCCACGGCGTGGTCGGCCTGAAGCAGCTGCGCGAGGAATTCGGCCCGCGCGGCGTGGTGTTCGCCCTGCTCAACGTCAACGCCCACGACTCGCAGCCCGAGATCGTCGCCGAGGCCAAGGAGTTCGGCTACGACTTCCCCATCCTGATCGATCCGGCCCAGGCCACTGCCCGCGCCCTGAAGCTCCAGCGCACCGCCGAGGTGCTGGTCATCGATCCCGCCACCTGGCGTCTGATCTATCGCGGCGCGCTGGATGACCGACTGGAATACGGCCAGCAGAAGCCCCAGCCCGGCCGGCGCTTCGCCGCCGAGGCGATTGCGGCGTTCCTCGCCGGCGAACCGGTCAAGGTCGCCCGCACCGAGGTGAAGGGCTGCGCCGTCACCCTGGAAGTCACCGGCCCGGTGGACTACGCCAAACAGATCGCGCCGTTGCTGGGCGAGCACTGTGTCTCCTGCCACAGCGCGGGGAACATCGCGCCCTTTGCCTTCAGCAGCTACGAGAAGGTCCGCGGCCATTCCCGCACCATCGCCGAGGTGCTGCGCGAGGACCGCATGCCGCCGTGGCACGCCGACCCGCACTACGGAACCTTCGCCAACGACCGTTCCCTCACCGCCGCCGAGCGCGCCACGTTGCTCGAGTGGATCGCCCAAGGCGCACCCCGCGGGACTGGCGACGACCCGCTGCCCGGATTTCAGCCCAAGTCCGCCGAGCCCTGGCCCTTGGGCAAACCGGACCGCGTGGTGAAGATGCCCGAGGAGGCGAAGATTCCCGCGACCGGCCTGATTCCCTACCAGTTCTACGTCGTCGCGGCGCCGGTCGAGGAGGACACTTGGCTACGCGGGGTCTCGATCCGCGCCGGCAATCCCAAGGTCGTGCATCATTGCCTTGTCTTCATCCGCTATCCGGAACGGCTGCGACACCTGGAACCGCCTCAGGAACAGGGCACCGCCGGCTTCTTCGCCGGCTTCGTGCCCGGCACCGAACCCACGTTCTTCCCGGAAGGCACCGGCAAGCTCCTGCCCAAGGGCTCGCTGCTGATCTTCCAGATGCACTACACCACCACCGGCAAGGAGGAGACCGACCGTTCGGAACTCGCCCTTTACTTCGCCCCGGAAAAACCCGCCGCCGAACTCGTCACCGGCGCTGCGACCAATGGCCGCTTCGAGCTCGCGCCGAACACCCGCCTCGACGGCGTGAAGTCCCAGTTCCGATTCGCACAGGACGTGTGGCTGCACGAACTGAGCCCGCATATGCACCTGCGCGGCGACACGTTCACCTACACCGCGGTGTTTCCCGACGGCCGCTCGGAAGTCCTGCTCCACGTCCCGCACTACGACTTCAACTGGCAGACGCTCTACCGGCTGAAGGAACCCCGACGCCTGCCCGCCGGCACCCGGCTCGTGTGTTCCGGCAGCTTCGACAACACGGCGACGAACCCGGCGAATCCCAATCCCAACGCCACCGTGCGCTTCGGCGAACAGACCGACGACGAGATGTTCATCGGCTACTTCAACTGGTCCCCCGCCGACGGCCAGGCAGCCGTCCGCCCGGCCCCGAAGCAACGGAGGAAGAAGCGGTGAGCGGCAGTCCGCTCAAACGCCACTTCGGCTGTAGGAGACGAGGTAACGAGTCTCACTTTGTCCGCCTGAAGTCGGAGCGTTCTTACGTAGGCTGCCACGGAATCGGTGTTTTGGCGGGCTGCTTACTCTGAGGAGCAGCCGCCGGGGCCGCGCCCCAAGCCGGCCAGGCCAAGACGCGTGACTTGACCGGTTCGCGCTCACAGGCAATACCCACCCCATGATTGCCACGGTTGATGAACGTCGTCGTCTGACGATGCCGGAAGAGCTGCCGCCGCAGACGCGGGTGTCCGTTGACGCGGCCGGTGCCGGCCGTTGGCTGGTGACCGAACTCAAACCGGATTCTGGCGCCACCAAACCGACCCGTGAGCAGGTATTGCAGGCCATCGCGGCCAGCACCTGGCAACCGACGACGTCGTGGGACGAAATCCGCTCTGCCACCCGGGATTTGTGATTCACCTGGATGCCAATGTCCTGATCGATGCCCGGGACCCATCCTCGGCCTTTCATGCCTGGGCCAAGGAGACGATCGCCCAACATGTTGCTGGCGACGGAGCGGGCGTTGATGCCATCGCATTGGCGGAAGTGTTGGGCCACGTGACCCACCGTTCGGTCGTCGTGGAGCAGCTTCAAGGCTGGGGCATCGAGCTGCTACCCGTTCCGTCGGCGGCCGCCGAACCTGCCGCGGCGGCCTTTGCCAGCTATCTCGCGCGGCTCAAGCTGGAAGGCATCACCCGCGACAAACGCACGCCCTTGCCGGATTTCCTGATTGGTGCTCACGCCCAAGTCGCCGGTCGCCCTTTGGCTACCCGCGACGTGGATCGGTTTCGCACTTATTTCCCGGCAGTGACACTCATCTGCCCGACCTAGCCCTGCCGGCGCAGGGTATCCCGGGCGAAGTCTCGGTCGCAGTGGAATGTGGCGAGAGTAGGCCAAGGCAAACTTTCGCCGGCGCCGAAGCGAATAGAGCCGGAGCTGGCCCGAAGGACCTCACCGCATCAGCTGCTTCTCGAGGTAACCCACGGTCTGGCGGACCTGGCCGTCGGTTTCCATGCGGTCCTTCACGGCGCGGCAGGCGTGCAGCACCGTGCCGTGGTCGCGTCCGCCGAAGGCTTCGCCAATGGTGTTCAGCGAGGATTCGGTGAGCTGGCGGGAAAGATACATCGCGACCTGCCGCGGGAACGCAATGTTCTCGGGCCGCCGCTTGCTGGTCATGTCGGCGAGGCGAATGTCGTAGTGCTCGGCCACGCGCTTCTGGATCACGTCAATGGTGACGACCTGCCGGCTTTCCTCCTGGAGGATTTCGCGGAGCAGCGTCTCGACGGTCTCCAGCTTGAGGATCTTGCCGGTGAGCTGGGCGTAGCTGGCCACGCGGATGAAGGCCCCCTCCAGCCGCCGGATGTTGGTGCGGATGCGCTCGGCGAGGAAGCTGGTGATCTCAGCCGGCATCGCGAAGCCAAGCTGGGCGGCCTTCTTCTTGAGGATCGCCATGCGGGTCTCGACGTCGGGCGGCTGCAGGTCGGCGGTCTGGCCCCATTCAAAGCGGGAGATGAGCCGCTGTTCGAGCCCGGGAATCTCGCTCGCGGGCCGGTCGCAGCTCAGAACGATCTGTTTGCGGGCCTCGTGGAGCGTGTTGAAGGTGTGGAAGAACTCTTCCTGGATGCGTTCCTTGCCGGCGAGGAACTGGATGTCGTCCACCAGCAGGGCGTCCACCTGGCGGTATTTGCGGCGGAACTTGGCGACGGTGTTGTTCTGGAGCGCGTCGATGAACTCGTTGGTGAAGCGTTCGCAGCTCGTGTAGGCGATCTTGGCGTGGCGTTTCTGGTCGAGGATCGCGTGGCCGATGGCGTGCAGCAGGTGTGTCTTGCCGAGACCGACGCCGCCGAACAGGAAGAGCGGATTGAAGGCCTTGCCGGGGTTCTGCGCCACGGCGAGGGCAGCGCTGTGGGCGAATTCGTTGGCATTGCCGACCACAAAGGTGGCGAACGTGTTGTTCGGATTGAACAGCGGTTCGCCGGGACGGCCGGCGGGTTCAGGCCGGGCGCCGACGGGTTCGGGTTCCGCCGCCTCCGCCAGCTCGGCGTCCGCCTTGGCCGGCTCCGCCACCGGCGGTTCACCGACGACGAACTCGATCTTGATCGGCCGCACCGAGACCTTGCTGACCACGGAGCGGAGCAGGTCGAGGTAGTTGTCGGTGAGCCACATCACGCAGAAGTCATCGGCGACCTCCAGCGTGAGGGTGTCGCCCTTGAGCGCCAGGGCCCGGATGGGAGAAAACCAGAGGGCAAAGATCTCCGGTTTCAGCATCCCCCGCAGGCTTTCCTGCGCGGCACTCCAGACGACTTGGGCGGTGGCGGACATGTTGAGGCAAAAGGCGGACGAATCAGGCAAAACGGTCGGGTTTATTCAGAGGGGGGATGTCACCCCTCCGTAACGCGCCCTCGCAGAGGCATTTGCCCGGAAAAACCGGGTGCTTCCGACCCGGCGCCCACCGCGGTCATCGCTCCGGAGCCGAGGCCATGAATTCCACGTAAGCGACCCATTTTCAACGGGTTGCATCCATGCAATCGGGGCAGCTGACGGGTAATTTCCACGGTGATTTCGTTCCGGAGGCAGAGCGAGGACGCGAGGCTTGTAAGAGACGGTCCGGGGGCAAACTAGGCGAAAGTATTACGAGTTTCCCCCAAGTTATTCACAGGTCGGGCCGGATCCCGAAATTGCGCGGTTTTTGTCGGTTTTACAGCCGTGAACACGGAGGCGGTTCGGGCGCGTCAAGCCGGAACTCAGACCGCGGCCTCACCGCGCTCGTCGGTGCGGATGCGGATGGCCTCCTCGACGGAGGAAACGAACACCTTGCCATCCCCGATTTTGCCGGTCTTCGCGGCCTTGGTGATGGCGCCCACCGCCTTGGCGACCGCGCTGTCGGCGACCACCAGCTCCAGCTTGATCTTGGGAAGGAAGTCCACCGTGTATTCGCTGCCCCGGTAGATCTCCGTGTGGCCCTTCTGCCGCCCGAAGCCCTTCACCTCGACCACAGTCATGCCCTCGATCCCGGCTTCCTGGAGGGCATCCTTCACGTCTTCGAGTTTGAACGGTTTGATGATGGCTTCGATTTTCTTCATGGCTGCGCGAATTGTCTGCGTCGCTTGTTAGGCCGCATGGCCGACGATGTAAAAGCGAAAGTGCGCGACGGCGCCTCGATTCCCTACCGTGAACGCAAGAATCAGCCGGACGCATTCCTGTTTCTTGCCCGTTGCCGCGTGCGGGAGGGTATGGAAGTTTCCCGCCGCCAACTTATGGCCCACGTAAAATTGCACATTCCCGGTCCGGTCGAAGTCAGCCCGAAGACCTTTGAGGCGCTCTGCCGCCCGATGATCGGACACCGCGGCCAGGGGTTCAAAGACCTCTACGCCAAACTCCAGCCCCAGCTCCAGACGCTGCTGTCCACCAAACAGCTGGTCTATCTCTCGACCTCCTCCGCGTGGGGCGTGATGGAAGGCGCGATCCGGAACCTGGTCGCCAAGAAGGTGCTGAACTGCATGTGCGGCGCGTTTTCCGACAAGTGGCTCGATGTGTCGAAGCGCTGCGGCAAGGAGGCCGAGGGCCTGCAGGTGCCGTGGGGTTCGCCCATCCGCGCCGAACAGATCGACGCCAAGCTCGCCACCGGCCAGTTTGACGCGCTGACGCTGATCCACAACGAGACCAGCACCGGCACCATGAGCCCGCTGGCCGAGATCGCCGCGCTCAAGGCGAAGTATCCCGACGTGATGTTCATCGTGGACGCCGTGAGCTCCATGACCGCCGTGCCGCTGAACTTCGACGCACTGGGCATTGATGTCCTGCTGGCCGGCACCCAGAAGGCGTTCGCGCTGCCCCCCGGCCTGTCCGTCTTCGTGGCGTCGCCCGCCGCGCTGACCAAGGCGGCGACCCTCGCCGACCGCGGCTACTACTTCGACTTCGTGGAGTTCGAGAAGAACGCCAAGGACAGCATGACGCCCAGCACGCCAAGCGTGTCGCACATCTACGCGCTGGCCTCCAAGGTGGACGACTTCTTCGCCGAAGGGCTCGAAGCCCGCTACGCCCGGCACCAGCAGACCAACCAGATGCTGCGCGACTGGGGCACGAAACACGGCTTCACGCTGTTCCCCGAGGCCGAATTCGGCTCCAAGACGCTCTGTTGCTTCAACAACGGCGCCAAGCCGGGCGGCCGCGTGGTGGACGCCGCCAAGCTCCAGAAGCTGATGAAGGACCAAGGGATCCTGATCGACGGCGGCTACGGCAAGATCAAGGGCACGACCTTCCGCATCTCGAACATGGGCGACGAGACGCCCGCGACGATGCAGGTGCTGATCACGGCCTTGGACAAGGCAATGGCGCAGCTCTGAGCGCGCAGCGGAAAGGACTTAAGGTAACTCCCGCAGATTCAGGACGACCACAGATTGGATTCTCCAGATTCATCTGGGGCTTTTCTGAATCTTCGGGAAAATCTGAGTTTCCGGGAGTCCACCTTACACGAACGGCTCCTGGGAAACCTCGGGAGCCGTTTTGAATTTCCGCCCCCTCACCGCCACATCGAAAACCCGAACCGGACCGCGTCGCTGCGCAGGTCGTAATCGAGCAGGCTTTCGCCGTAGCCGGTGAAGTATTGGACGTGCAGGTAGCCGGCAAACAGGCCGAGCGGAAGCGACTTCAGCGGATACGAAGCATCCAGCGTCAGGCTGCCGCGGTCCCAGTCCTCGCCCACCCGGGCATAGGCGGACAGCATGAGGTATTCCCGCCAACCCGCCGTCACGCGCAGGTCCAGATTGCCCCGGTAACGCTCCACAGGATCGCCGATTGGCACGTTGGCCAACGTGTGCCGCCCCTCGACGTCGCTCACGTAAACCCATGCTCGCGGCGCGATGGACACCTCGAAATCCCCCGGCCGGCCGAACGTCACCCGCGGGCGCAGATACGCGAGGTTCAGGCTGCGCGAATCCACCCCGCCGCGGCCGTTCGACTCGTGCTGGACGCCGGCCTCGAAATCCCAGCGGACGGCGCCGTCCCCTTCGCCGGCCTTGAAGACGTCACGCCACGCGTAGTGCAGCTCGGGTTTGTAACTGGAGTCCTTGAAGGGCGCGCTTTCCGCCTGCCAATCCCACAGCGAGGTCTGCGTGTAGGCGAAATACACTTTGCCCAGCGGCGGCAAATGGTTCGGCACCCAGCCGTCCTCATGGAACAAGCGGTAACGCAGGCTGAACTGGAACTTGGCGTTCGGCTGGTCGAAGCCCGCGATGAAGTAGTTCGGCTCGAACGGCTCGAAGTGCGCCTTGAAGAACCGCAGCGCGGAGGATTCCTCATGCACGCTGGGGCCGCGCTCGGGCGTGGGGTTCACGGTCGCCGCCCCGCCGCCGGCCACGGCCGTGACCGGCGACGCCGGTTCCGGCAACGCACTTCCGGGAACCACCACGCGGGAGCTGCCGAAGGCCACTTCCAGCGGCCCGTGCGTGAGTTCCGGCACCTGCCCCACGTATTCCCGCCGCAGGAATCCGCCCGCCGGCAACTCGACGCGGCCGGGAGCCGCATTCGTCAGCCACGCCGGGGCCGACCACGACTTGCCGGTCAGCAACGCCTCAATCTGCGGCGTGAACTCAAACGCCACGGGCTGATCGCCGTCATTCAGCGCCACCAGCCACACGCGGACTTCCCGTTCCTTCACCGCTCCGGCGGGCGCGGACAGCAGCACGCTGACCTCCGCGTGCGCCTGACCCAGCAGGGCAGACAGGGAAATCCCGGCGAAAAGTCGGCGTAGGAAGCGGTCTGGTTTCATGATTCGGCCGCCCACAAATGACCGGAACCGGCGTTCCGGGAAAGGGCGAAGAGGGGCAAGTCCCGGCCAGTGTGCGCCAAACTGCGTGGAGCCGGACCGCCGGCTGTGTCGCAGGCTTTCCCTCAGCAAACAGCAAGGGCGCCGAACGCCCGCCAATAATCCTGTCACGCATGAAATCGAACATGGGAATCTCCGACCGGGCCATCCGCCTCTTCATCGGCCTGACCATTCTCGGGCTGGGCATCGCCCTCAACAGCCCGTGGGGCATGATCGGGGTCATCCCGATGATCACCGCCGGCATCGGCTTCTGCCCGCTGTATTGCCCGCTGAAGATCAACACGACCGAGAATCCCAACGGACACTGACCTCCCCTTTCGCCAGCAGGACTGGCATCCCTTTGGCCGACGCGATCTTCTGGTAGAACCACGTCGGTCAGGCAGCGCGGGCCCGGCTCCCTCCTCCTCCCTCCCAAACCGGCTCGCGCTGCCCCCTTTCCGGGCCTAGCGTTTTCCGCGTTGCCGCACGATTCCGCCAACGCCGCCACCTTCGCCGACCGTCGTCGCCACTGGGAGCAACGGCTCCGTTCGTTTGCCGACCCGCAGGCCCGCTTTGGCCATATCGTCGAACACGCACGCCGGCAGCCGCCCCTGCCCGAATCGCTGCGGCTCGACTCCTTTCGCGTCCAGGGCTGCCAGGTCCGCCTCTGGCTGGTGCCCGAGTTCCACGACGGCCGCTGCCGCTATCGGACGGACTCGGACGCGGTGACGCTGAAGGCCTTCGTCGGCCTGCTGTGTGAACTCGCCTCGGATCTTCCGCCGGCAGAGGCCGCCCAGGTGGATGGCCAACTCCTCGAAGAACTCGGCCTGCTCCGCCAATTGGCCGAAAGTCGCCGCGCCACCATCCTGCGGGTCGCGGAACAGATCCGCGACTTTGCGCTCCGGCATTGTCCGGACCCGCCGCCATGAACCCGACCGCGCGGTATTGCGATGCCCACAATCACCTGCAGGACGACCGCTTCGCCGGTCGGCAGGAAACGATCCTGCGCACCGCTGCCGAAGTCGGAGTGGCGCGGATGGTGGTGAACGGCGCGTGCGCGGCCGATTGGCCGGCAGTCACCGCCCTGGCTCGCAGTCACCCCGGACTCGTCCAGCCCAGCTTCGGCTGGCACCCGTGGTATCTCGATGAACGCGGGCCGGACTGGGAAAATGCACTCGCCTCCCAACTGGACGCCCATCCGGAAGCCTTCGTCGGCGAAATCGGGCTGGACCGCTGGATGCTCGACAATCCCGCGCGGTGGCGGGCGCTGCTGGCCAGTGCCGGTCAGAGCAAAGAAGCCCCCCCTGCCCTCGCGGAACAGGAAGCAGCCTTTGTCGCCCAACTGCGGCTCGCCGCGGACCGAAACCTTCCCGTCAGCATCCACTGTCTGCACGCGTTCGGACGCCTGCGTGAACTGCTGGCGACCCACCCGCGTCCGGAGCGGGGATTCCTGCTGCACAGCTACGGCGGACCCGCGGAGATGGTCCCGGCATTTGCCCAACTGGGCGGCTATTTCAGTTTTCCCGGCTACTTCCTGCACGAGCGCAAGGCGCGCCAACGCGACGTGTTCCGGGCCATTCCGCCGGACCGGCTGCTGGTGGAAACCGATGCCCCCGACCAGCTGCCGCCCGACGCGGCCATGCCCCACCGGCTCGAAGACACCACCGGACGCCCGCTGAATCACCCGGCCAACTTGCCCGCGATCTACGACGGCTTGGCCGCGTTTCTGGGCGAATCCGTCGAGTCTCTGGTCGATCGCGTTGCGGAAAGTTTCACGCGCCTGTTCGGGCGGTAGTGTCTCCCACCGGTTTTCTCCCCGCCCGGCTGCGCTTGCCGCTTGCCCGCGCCGCCCGGTGCCCGCTTTCCTCCTGCGGTGAGCCGATGGTCCTTTTTGCTCGTGGCGCTGGGCGTTTGCCTGACCGGCTGTGTCAGCCCGGGGAAGCAAGTCCGTCCATTGGCAAACGAATTGGCCGCCGCCGGGCCGGCCGTGCTTGCTGCCGTCCGCCGCGCGGAGCCGCACCGGGTGCAGATCCTCATTGCAGATGTGGTGGAGCTGCCGGGAGCGCCCGCCCGGCTGCAGCGGCACGGCTTCCGGGTGGACGCGGAATACTTCTATCCCGCCAGCAGCATCAAGCTCTGCGCCGCTGTCGCCGCCCTCCAGGAAGTGGAGCGATTGGAACGCGAGCACGGTCTCGTGGGACTCGCCGAGGCACCGCTCGACATCGGGCCGCTGTTTCCCGGCGACCCACGGCAGACCGAAGACCCGGATCACCTAGCCAACAGGCGCATCACCATCGGCCACGAAGTGCGGAAGCTGGCCCTGATATCCGACAATCAGGCGTTCAACCGGCTCTACGACTTCGTAGGACACGAGCGGCTCAACCGCGCCATGCACTCGCTGGGCCTGATTTCCGTGGAGCTCAACCACCGTCTTTCAGATCCGCGCTCCGTGCCCGACCAGCAGGTGAGCGCGGCGCTCACCGTTGGTCTGGCGGATGGACGCTCTCTCGAAATTCCGGCGCGACACAGCTCCCTCGTGCTCACCAACGCGGCCCCGGGCCGGCTCATCGGCGAGGCCTACCTCCGCGGCAACCAACTGGTCCGGGAACCGATGGACTTCACCGGCCGCAACGGCATTTCCCTCGCGGATCTACAGAACCTCTTGGTGAAGGTCGTTCGCCCCGACCTCGCGGTTCCGGGACCTCCGCTGGAACTGTCTCCGGAACACCGCCGGCTGTTGCTCGACGCGATGACAATCTACCCGCGCGAGTCGTCCGATCCACGCTACCCGGCCGCGGAATATCCGGACGACTACTGCAAATTCCTGCTGCCCGGAGTTCGACGCGTGTTTCCGGCAACCGCCCCCGGCCCGCGGATTGAGATCACTGGCAAGATCGGCCGCGCCTACGGGTTTTCCGTGGAGAACAGTTGCCTGCGGAATCCCGCGAATGGCCGCACGGTCTTCGTGACCGCCGCCATCTACACCAACGACGACGGTGTCCTGAATGACGACCGCTACGAATACGGGACGGTCGCGGATCCGTTCTTCGCCGATCTGGGCGAATGGGTTGCCCGCCATTGGCTGGCCCGCTGACCCTCATCCCGGACTGGCACCCGCTGAACTGCTGCGGCAGTTTCCGGTCAGAGCAGTCAGCCATGGACGAATCCGAGCCAGACCTTTCCGCCGGCCCGCCACGCCGGGTCCAGCGGGGAAGAACCCTGTTTGCGCCGCTCTTCGCCGCGACCGGCCGGTTACTGGTTTTTCTGCCGGTGTTCGCCAGCGGCGTTCTGGCCGTCTGGGTGAGCCGGCGGGCGGAAGTGGACCCGTGGGTGGCGCTGCGCAACACCTCCCTCGCGACCGGTCTCCACAGCGGGCTGGTGATCCTGCATTTCCTGCGCACAAATCACTTCTGGCGCTGGCTCGGCGTGGCGGAACTGCTCGTGGCCCTGGTCTTCGCCATTCTGGTTGCCCTCCGGTTTGTGACCGGCGGCGCGATCAACCTGTGACCGAACCTCAATGGTCCATGTCGCGGGTCCAGTAGAGCATCCGCCCGCAGTTGATGCAGGACACGATCTCGGACTGAGCCTTGGCGGTGACGACCGCCTGGGTCGGCAGCTTCATGTGACAGCCGCCGCAGATGCCGCCTTTGACCCCAACCACGACGTTGTCGCCCTTGCGCTCCAGCAGGCGTTCGTAACGGGCGAGACTGGCCTCGTCCACCTTGGCCGCCTGGGCGGCCCGTTCCGTGGAAGCGCTCTCGAACTCACGCTTCAAGTTCGCTTCCCGGGCCTCGAGATCGGCGAGCTGCTTGTCGGATTCCGCCTTCTGACCGGCGGCGATCTTGGCGGCCGCGTCCACCTCCACCGCGATCTTCTCCGCCTGCTCCATCAGGACGATTTCCTGGTCCTCCAACGCATGGATCTCGTTGCGGGTGGTCTCGATCTGATGGGTAAAGGCCTTGTATTGATCGTTGCTCTTGGTCGCGCCCTGCTGGGTCTCGATCTTGCGGATGAAGTCCTCCTTGGACTGGACTTCCAGCTCGAGCTTTTTCCGGTCGCTCTCGATCTGCCGCCCCTTCTGTTTAACCACGTCAAACGCCGCCTGCGTTTGGGCCGCCTTGTCCTGCAGCCGCTTCCGCTGGACGGGGGTGTCGGTGAGTTCCGCCTTCAGGCGCAGGAGCTTGCGGTCACGGTCTTGGAGGATCAGCAACTGCTCGATGACGGGAAGCATGGCCGGACGCTATCGGCGCAACGGGTGGCGGGTCAACGCCGGGACCAAATGAACTTGGCCCGCGGGAAGCGGAGTTGCCAAGTCCGCGTGCCAGGCGCTTCCTTGGTGCAGCGCGAACGCCACCCACCGTTCGCCGGAATCATGACATGCAGCGTTCGACCTGTCGTCGCCACCTGAGCCGCATTTGGACGGCTGGAATCGGGTGGCTGGTCTTTTCTTTTGCCTTCGCCTCGCCGGGGCAGGCCGCGGAAACCAGTGCCGGCGGCACCTCAGATCGGTCCGCCTTGGCGGCCCAAATCCTCGCCGATCCGGATCTTGCGGACGTCCTGACCAAAGCGCGGACGCTGCTGAAATCCGGCCTGAACGCTGGCAGCGGCTACGGCGAGGTGTGGATTCGCGACTTCAACACCTTCCTCGAACTGTCACTCGCGGTGAATCCTCCCGCTGAGCTGCGGAGCGCCCTCCTGACCTTCTTCAAGTTCCAAGCCGCCAACGGCGACATCCCGGACGGATACATCCCGAAGTCCAAGGCCGGCGCCGGCTACCGCTACCGGTCTTCGCCGCTCGTGCCGGACCTGCTCGCCCACAAGAACACCGTCGAGACCGACCAGGAATCGTCGCTGCTGCTCGCCGTCGCGACCTTCGTCCGCCAGACTGGTGACCGTTCGCTGCTCTCCGAGACCGTGGACGGACGCCCCGTGCTCAGCCGGCTAGAACTGGCCCTGAACTACGTGTTGACCGAACGCTTCGAGCCCAAGTTCGGACTCATCTGGGGTGCCACGACCGCGGATTGGGGCGATGTCCAGCCGGAGCACGAATGGGGCGTGGAACTCGACGCGAGTTCCCATCGCGCCTGCGACATCTACGACAATGCCCTGGCCGTGTGCGCGCTCCGCAGCCTGGAAGATTTGCTGGAAAAGTCGCCCAAGGCCGAGCGGTGGAAACATTCTCGCGAAGCCTTGGAGCGGAACATCCGCCGCCACCTTTGGGACCAGGAACGGCACAAGTTCCGGCCCCACCTTTATCTCGCCGGATCCCCCTTCCCGGCCGATTTCGACGAGGCGTCGGTTCATTTCCACGGCGGAACAGCGGTCGCCCTCGAAGCGGGTCTGCTTTTGCGCCCTGAGGTCGCGCATGTCCTGGTGAACATGCGCGCCAACGTGCGGGCCGCCGGGGCTGCGTCGATCGGGCTGACGCTGTTTCCGCCCTACCCGGTCGGCACTTTCAAGAACCGCGGAATGGGACCGTATTCCTACCAAAACGGCGGCGACTGGTGCTGGTTCGGCGGCCGGATGGTCCGTCAACTGATCCGCCACGGAATGGTCCGGGAAGCCTATGACGAACTGAAACCGATGATCGCCCGCGTCCGAAAGCACGGAGACTTTTACGAATGGTGGACACCCGACAATCAGCCCAAGGGATCCGCCCAATTCCGCGGCTCTGCCGGCGTCCTCGGCGCCGCGATTCTCGACCTTCAAGCCTGGGCGAAAGCCAACCGGCAGGCTCCCTGAGCCGAAGCGGGATTGGTGGGCCCAACAGGACTCGAACCTGTAACCAAGGGATTATGAGTCCCCTGCTCTGACCATTGAGCTATGGGCCCAAACAGTTTACTGAAAACAACTTCGGTGGGTGATTTTCCGCGCCAATTGACAATCTGATACCGCAATCTGATACTGGTTGGGTGAAACGTTCGAAGGGGCAGCGCAAAGCGAGGCCTGACTCCGGCGAGTGGCAGAGGTCGGCAACGCCCAATTTGTATCGGTATGTTTCGTCGGGGACCTACTTCGCCCGTGCAAAGGTGGGTGGCAAGCTCATTCGCCGCAGCCTCGGGACGACGACCTACTCCGTGGCCGTCCTCCGCCTCGGCGACCTCCTCAAGGAGCATCGGGGTCTGGCTGAGGTCCATGACTCGGCCGCCGGCGGGGCAATGACCTTTCAGCGGGCTGCCGACCTGCTCCTCCAGCAGTTCGATGCCAATCCCTCCATCAAACCGGCAACCCGCGTTTATCGGCGTCGCTGCCTGGCCGCCCTGCTCAAATCCTGGCCGGGGCTGGACCAATCGGACGTGCGGCGCATCACCGCCGCCCAATGTCGGGATTGGTCGGCCCGATTTGCGGCCGCATACAGCCCCACGATGTATAACAACACGGTGGGAACTCTGAGGATGGTCCTCGATGTCGCCGTGAAGTCCGGTGCCCGGTTTGGAAACCCCGCCACTGAAGTCCGGAAGGTAAAGGTTCCGCTCAAACGGCTGCACCTCCCCAGCCTTGACCAGTTTCAGCGGATGCTCCGGGTCGTCGCGCAGGGCGGAGGCCGATTCAGCCAGGACTGTGCGGACCTGATCGCCTTCCTCGCCTATGGAGGTTTCCGAAAAGCAGAGGCGGCGGCCATCCGGTGGAGTGATTGCGACTTCCAGCGGGAAAGAATCCTAGTAGCGGGCGATTCAGTTATCGGCACCAAGAACCACGAAACCCGGTGGGTGCCGATGAACGCTCCCATGCTGACCTTGCTGAAACGCCTACGAGCCACACGACAGGACGAACCACCTGGCACCGCAGTCATGAAGGTTCGGGAATGCCAGAAAGCCGTTGATCGGGCCTGCAAACTCCTGGAAATCGACCGGATCACCCATCACGACCTGCGGCATTTCTTCGCCACTAGCTGCATCGAGGCCGGCATCGACATTCCCACAGTAAGCCGGTGGCTCGGCCACAAGGACGGTGGCGCCTTGGCCATGCGCGTTTACGGACACCTGCGGGACCACCACTCCCGGGCAATGGCGCAGAAGGTGACGTTTGGACTTGTGACAACGGGGGCTGAAGACAAGCAGGTGAAGGACGACGCGGCCAGGTAGTCACGGTCCACCTTGCACCGACCGAACCGGGAGTTCCGCTCGGAGCCGTCGCCTTGGTCCGAATGCCGGGAACAAACCCGCAGATGCAATTACGATTAGGCCTGCCTCCATGTCACCAGTTGGTGACAGACCTGCTTTTCCAACCCAGTTCGCTTCCAAACTTCGGCCACTCATCTTCTTTCCCCGCCACCTTCCTGCCATTCCCCTCGCCACCACGGATTTGGCGTGCGGCAGCGGGGCCGCACTCTTCCGTCACCGGGCATTGTTGAACTGCGTTTCCCTTCACTGCCCCTCTCCGGGAGTTCAAGCCTGCTTGATCTGAAGCCCGCTCGTGCGGTGAAACAGTCCTCGCATTCACCGGAAATTGCCCAACCCTGACCACCGACCGCTTCCGCATTGAGCCGGATTAGGGGCTGCGTTATTAGCCTCACTGTTCAGTTAACCCCTTGTCATGCCATGCAACTACTCCCTTCGGCAGGTTGTTTCCGCAGTTGGCTGGCTCCCCTGGCAGCCTTCGCCCTGGTCTTCCTTACCGCCCAGCCCTTCCGGCTTTCGGGCCAGGTAACGGCCGATGCCGTGGCAGTCACGAAACGGTTGCCCGTCTTCACCTCTGCCCGGGAGGCGGTGGCAACGGTGACGGAACGCGGCCCACATCACCGGGTGGAACAGTGGGTGGAGCGGCTCATCGGCGAGGACGGCACGACCAACGACGTGACACATTCGGCCACGGTGCTGGCCAACGGGCTGCACTATCTCGACGGCGGAGAGTGGAAGGAGACGGTGCCGGAGTTTGTGCCGGTGAACGGCGGCTGGCTGGCGGCGCGCGGGCCGCATCAGGTGCTGGTGAGTGCGCGGCTGTTCGTGGCGGGGGCGGTGACGGTGGTGTCGCCTGAGGGGCAGACGTGGCGGAGCACGCCGATGACGCTGGCCCTGCGAGACCGCGCCGGCGGCCAGGTGTGGGTGCTGGGCGAAAGCCGCGATGTGGCCGGTGAACTCGTGGCCCCGGACACCGTGCTGTTCCGCGATGCCTTCGCAGGCGAAGCGGGCGTGAAGGCGGATGTGCGCGTGGTCACCTCGGCCGGGGGCGTCGAGTGCGACGTGATCGTCCGAAGCGGGGTGCCGACCCGGGAGGCGTTGGGCGAAGCCGGCGAGAACGCAGAGCTGGTGGTGCTCACGGAGATCTTCGAGCCGGGCGGCGCGACAGCCAATCCCGTGGACCGCGGCGGGCGCAGCGACGACGTGGTGCGGCTCGGGGCGCTGACGATGGATCAGGGGAAGGCCTTTGGCACCGACCTGCCGGGCCCGGCGGACCGCTCCGTGCCGGTGTTCAAGCGGGTGTATAAGGACGAACCGAGTGGCCGGGTGTTTCTGGAGGAGGCGACGCCGCTGGACTCGCTCACGCCGCTGCTGGAGGCGTTGTCGGAAGCGCGGGTGCCCGGCCCGACCGAAGCCCGCTGGCGGAATACGGTGGGTGGGAAAACCCGCCCTCCCGGAAGTGCGCCCGGGAGCGCGGACTTTCCAGTCCGCCGCACGGGCTTGTTGCCCGCGCCCACGCTTCCGCGGCGTGCCGATGGCCGGTTTGAAGTGGCGACCACGGTGAACGTTCCCCGCACCTTCGCCGCGGTGAAGTCGCAGCCCGGCGTGGTGCTCGACTGGAGTTACCTCAACAGCGCCACGAACTTCACCTTCCGCGGGGACACGACCTACCGGGTGACCAACGCTGTGACTCTGAGCGGAACCAACGTCACCTTCGAGGTCGGCACGGTGATCAAGTTCGATGCCGGGGTGAACGCCAGCGTGAGCATCGCCTCCGGCGTGAACTTCGACTGGCAGGCCGAGCCGTTCCGGCCGGTGACCTTCACGGCCCGGGATGACGATTCCCTCGGCGACAAGATCACGGGCAGCACCGGCAATCCCAGCGGCACCTACGCGGCGACGGCGCTGTTCCTCAACGGCTCCGGCCGCACCAACGGGCTGGTGCTCACGAACCTGCGCGTGCGGCACGCGAACTACGGCGTGGAGGCGGTGTATTTCGGCCAGAACGGGCCGCTGACGCTGCGCCACGGGCAGTTCCTGAAGTGCGCCTATCCGTTCAAGTTCCAGTTGGGCTACACCGGCGCCGACACCTATTTCCTCCAGAACCTGCTCGTCACCGAGGCCAACACGCTCTTCAAGGACGGCTACTACGCAAAGGTCAGCGGCCAGTTCCTCACGGTGAACGGGCTGAGCACCTGGTTCGCGAGCCAATACAGCCCGCATTACTGCACGCTCACCGTGGCCGACTCGATCCTGAGCGCGGTCGGCAGCGTCAACGTGGGCACCACGAACAATTGCTGGGTCGCGAGCAATGCGACGAACCTGTTCGAGGCCGTCGGCGCTGGCGCGTATTACCTGCCGGGCCAGAGCCCGGTGCGCGGCGTCATCGCCACCCAGCCGCTCACGGCCCTCGATGCCGCCACCCGCGCCACCACGCTCGCGCCGCTGGTGCTGACCAACGTCACGGCCGCGCTCACGCTGTCCCCGTGGCAGACCGCCGGGGACGCTTACACGCTCGGCTACCACTACGATCCGGTGGACTGGTATGCGAGCAACGTCGTCGTCACCAACGCCACGCTCACGCTCACCAACGGCGTCACCGTCGCGCTGGGCGGGAGTGTGGGCTTCCAGTTGGACTCCGGGGCCAAATGGGTCGCCGTGGGCACGCCGCTGGCGCCGAACCGCCTGGTCCGCGCCTCGCTCGTGCAGGACGGGACCAACGGGCTGACCGGCTCGACCTTCAACGCCTTCACCGTCGGCAACGCCAGCCCCGCGGCGGAACTCACCGCGCGCTTCACCCACACCTTCCTGCCCTCCGAAAGCACCGGCCGCCGGCACTGGCTCAACCTCACCACCGACCGCCTCACGACCCTCACCGTCACCGACTGCCAGTGGGCGAACGTGAGCCTCACGCTGTCGCCCACGGCCTCCACGGTGCCGCAGACCGTCACGCTGGCGAACTGCCTGTTCGACGGTGGCCGGCTCTACTTCAGCCGCTACTACGACCACAACCTCACGGTCAGCCTGCGGCACAGCCTCGTCCGGCGCGGCGAGTGCTGGGCCAACTACTACGGCCAGCCCACGCAGAACCCGGTCTGGACCGTGCAGGACAACCTCTTTGACCAGACCAGCCTGCTGAATACCGCGGGTGCCTACCTGACCGGCGGCTACAACGGCTACACCGGCAGCACCGCCACCTTCGGCGGCAGCGGCAACAAGACCAGCCTCACCGCCACCTACGACAGCGGCCCGCTCGGGCGGTTCTATTACCCGGCCACCGGCGCCAGCAGCAGCCTCACCAACCTGCTGGACGCCGGCAGCGTGACCGATGCCAGCACGCTCGGCTTCTACCATTACACCACCCTGGCGGTCGGTCCCCGCGAAGGCACCGGCCGACTCGACATCGGCTTCCACTACCCGCTGGCCGCCGCCGCGGACGCCCTGGCCGACACCGATCAGGACGGCCTGAGCGACTGGGCCGAGGACCTCGACCGCGACGGCACCGTGAACTCCGGCGAGACCGACCCCAACAACGCCGACAGTGACCAGGACGGCGCCCTCGACGGCGAGGAACTCGCCGCCGGCACCGACCCCAACAGCACGGCCAGTTGGATCCCCAAACGCCTCGCCGCCTGGTGGTGGGACACCAGCACCGGCAACTGGAAGAACGGCGACCGTGGACAGGCGCCGCTGGTGAACCAGAACGGGAACGCCACCAACGGCGTCGTCAATGGCGGCATCCATTTCCCCACCAACGGCACCACGCCCCTGCGCTACGCCGTCCGGGAAAGCAACGGCCGCCTCTACGCCCGACTGGACCACGGCTCCCTCAAACTGTGGCTCAAACCCGACTGGGTTTGGACCAATCATCCGACTAAGACCGAACGCCTGTTTGAAGTGGGAAACTTCACCAACGTAACTACTGGCTGGTGGGCGTGGGCGTTTCGTGCCCACGACGGTGATGGCAGCAGCAACATCTGGCGGCTGGAACTGCTTCAAAACTCCACGAATACGTATCCGGCCTACCCATCGCCCCGTTATGCAGTGCCGTTGAACAACTCCACTTGGGGCAGCAGTCAATGGCATCAACTGGTAATGAGCTATGATCCGGTTCGCACCGTGCTGTATGACGGCGGAACGGCCAATCTATGGAAGGACTACAGCGTGACGCCTCCGTATGAGTATTCGACCGGAAATGGAATCCTCACCAATGTTCTGCCCACAGCCGCTTACCAGACCACCAACGGCTTTGTGCTGGGCAGCGACACCACCGGGCAATTCGGCCGCCTGGGCGGGGGTATCGACAGCCTGGAGACATTCAACTACCCGCAGGGGGAGGTGGAGATGCACGTCAACCAGCAGCTCACCATCCAGATCGTGACCAACGGCGCCGCCCGCCACCTGAAGGTCGTGCGCCAATTTGAGGGCTCACCCACGAACTTGGCCCCGACCGCCATCTGGCCTTTGACGCTCTGGCGGCGCCCCTTGGGCGGCACCAACTGGGGCACCCACCTGTTCACCAACTCCATCGCCGAATCCTGGACCGACACCAATGTCACCGCCGGTGTCACCTACGAATACAAGGCCCAGTTCCCCACCCAGCCAACAATGACTCTGGATTACGTGCGCCATTTCTTCGCAGGAGTGGCGATGCCGCCCCAGCATCAGCGTGGTAACGTCATCCTTGTATTGGACTCGACTTTGGAACCCTTCCTGACGAATGAAATCGCGATCCTGAAGACCAACCTTGTGGGCGACGGCTGGACCGTAACGAATATCCTTGCTGCTCGGCACAACGACACCAATTGGGGTGTCAACACCAACAACCTACCCACGGTCGCGGCCAACATCGTCAGCGCCGCCAAAACGGGCACCACCAATGTCGTCTTCATTCTTGGCCACGTCACCATTCCCTACAGTGGCCGGTGGGCGTCCGACGGCCACACATCGACCAACGCCAACTTGGACCATCAGGGGGCTTGGGTGGCCGATGCCTACTACGGCTATCTCAGCAAAGCCGGCTGGACGGACACCAATTCATGGAGTGATTCCGTGACTGGGAAATCCAACCTCCCCGGCGATGGCAAGTTTGACCAGGATGCCTTGGCTGCCACTCCGGGATTTGCCTTCCAGTCCGTCGGGCGCCTGCCCGACATGGCCGTAGGTCGGCTCGATTTCGCCAAGCTGCCGCTGTTTGAAGATGCGCCATGGGTTTCAGCCGCGGCGCAGTCCGACGAGATACAGCTCGAAGTCGAGTTGATCCGCATGTATTTGGCGAAAAATGTGCGTTATCGGATCGGCGGAATTCCCACTTTTGGCCGTGTGTCCGCCTTCAATACCCAACCTTACTTTGCTCCACGAAATGTAGCGAACATTGCCCAAGGCCTTGCCGGGGCAGCCTTCGGGATGGAACCCGGCCAGGTGTTTAACGGCGGCAACCTCCGCGACTTGGTGCCTGCCGACTTCGGCGTCGCCCACAGCTACGCATTCCAACTGGAAACCGGCGTGCATGACGACCGGTTCGCGGGCTTCACGTCCACCACCTTCGCAGATCCGTCCAAGGAAGTTCCGGTCATCTTCCGCAATGCTTGGTGCTCCTATGCTCCAGACTGGGCACGGATGAACCAATTCGATCGCTTTGACAAAGACAACAACTGGATACGTGCTTCGCTGGGCTGGACCAATTATGGGTTGGCAATAACGGCGGGTCCAGGGTGGGACTTTGGGCCGTTGGGCGGTGGCGCCCCGCTGGCCGCCACCATGACGCACGGCTGGGAAGGGCTCGCTCTGGTTGAACGGTTTCAGGGAATTCTGGGTGATCCCACCCTCCGCCTATTCCGCGTCACGCCACCGACGATCCTTAAAGCTATCCGTGCCGGCTCAGCAGTTACATTGACTTGGCTCCCTTCATCCGAAGCCAACCAGGGCTACTACGTCTATCGCAGCACCAACGGACTCGCCGGTTTTACCACGCCGTTGAATAGCGCACCAACTCTGGCACTGTCCTTTGCCGACACCACGACCGCCACCAATCTTCTTTACCAAGTCCGCGCTGCTAAACTCCAAGTCACCGGTTCCGGTTCGTTCACCAACCTCAGTCAGGGAATCTTTATCGCCGTGCCATGAAAACACTCCATGCCAGCCTGCAACTTCTAGTGGCGGTGGGCTTGCCTGCCTTTTTGCAAGCCGCCCCGTTCAAAAACTTAGGCTTCGATCAGCCCGAGTATCCACCTGATGTTCCTAATCCATTTCCGAACGGACCTTTTGGCTCGGATATTGGGGAATGGGTTGTCCCAGGCTGGAGAATGTCGCCGCAGTCTGCTGTGGGCTACAATGTCACTCAGCCCTTTGCTGGGATTGCCAGCCTGCTCGACGCCGATTTTCGCGACACGCATTTCGGCTTGAACGCCAAACGGCCCGTGGTTGGCGACTACTCGCTTGCCATCTGGCCCGGCAACGGGCGCGTGGATCCGGGTGCTCCGACCTTTCCTTTTGTGCTCCGTCAGACCGGCGACATTCCCGACGACGCGCAATCCCTCCGCTTCCTCTACTACGGCAGCGACCTTAGGGTGCTTGTCGGCGGTGTCGAACAAGACATCCACCGGTTGGAAGATCAGCCAAGCGGCGACCCCGAACTGACCGCCTTCCATTACTACGCGGTGGATGTCAGCCCCTTTGCCGGCCAGACCGCCGCACTGCGCTTCGAGTTCGTCAGCCGCGGCTACGACGACTTCGGAGAAATCCCCCGTCGTCCCTTCGAGCCCAACGCGCAGATGCACGTCCTTGACGACCTCAGTTTCAGTCCGCTGCCCGCCGTGCCGGAGCCCCAACCGTGGGTGCTCCTCGGCACCGGGCTGGCGGCAGTTTATTGGCTCACCCGCCGCAAATAGACCGCCACACACAGTTGCCGGATGTTCCACGCCAGTGCCCTTGCTCCGGTTTGGTGGACAGGTGCCGTTTGAGTGGGTGAAGTGTAAAGCACACGGATGAACGAAATGGCAAAGCCCCCAGTTCAGCGGAATGACGAAGCCTTCAAACGGCAGGCGGTGGAGCACCGGCTGGTGAGCGGGAAGTTCGCGCGCCCAAGCGCCTCCCAGCTAAACAAAAGCGTCTATCTCCAGCCCGAGGCCCCAGATCAATCCCCCTCTCCAACTAGAAGTCAGAGAGAGGGATCAACCCGGGGACAATGAAACCAAGTCAGTTCAACCACGCCTCCATTTTCTCCTGCGCCAGCCCGAACGCCCGGGCCTTGAGCCGGTAGTTGTCGCCGAACCACAGGGAGGTCAGCCGTTGGTGCGGGGATTGCCGGGTCTTCCGGTGGTCCAGCAGTTCCGTGACGCCGTTGAAGGCGGCCCAGAGAGTGCCACGGACACCAGGAAGACGGTTCCCTCTGCCCTCGTCGAAGAAGTGCTCGGCCCAATCCCGATTCCTTTCGGCTCGGATCAGGGCGGCATCGTCGGACGGATCAGAGGGCTGGAACACGTCGGTCAGGTATTCCGTGAGCCGGCTGGCGTTGACCTGCACGCGGGCCATGGCTTGCAGGGCTTCCTCCATGGTGTCGTAGCGGGTGCGGATTTGCGCGAGCAGTTGACCGGCAGCCTTCAACCGGTGCTTCACGTCGGGCGTGTGGACGAGGCGGAAGAATTCGCCGCCAGAGAAGGCCAGCGTCAGCGTGTTCTGGCAGACCACACGGACGCTCGTGAACTTGACTTGCACGCTGCCTTTCCCGTCGTGGCTATTGGCCAGCAACAGGTATTTGTCGGCGACGTCGTCACCGACTACCCGGAGTTGTCCGGGCAGTTTCGCCAGAAGCCAGATGCGTTCACCTTGCCCCAAAGCTCCGGCGGTGTGGTAGATCGCGGCATTCTCGCCGACGATGGGGTCGAAGAACGCAAACGCCTCCGAGTTCTGCAAGGGTGTGTAATCCTTGCTAACCACTCCCAGCACAGTGCTGTTGAGGAGATCGTTGCGCACGACGGCGAACGTGTCCGGCACCACGAGGCGCTGACCGTTGACCGTGGTGAACACCGGCGTCTTGCTGATCTGCCAGTCGAGGTTGGCGGCTTGGATGGCT
>OFDN01000823.1_pt1 | contig 23058 bp, 19 predicted proteins | sample 1520971 | NCBI WGS metagenome assembly OFDN01 (sample SAMEA94257418, study PRJEB24077) | hot springs metagenome | biome: Aquatic biome; feature: Geographical feature; material: Water | place: India | collected 2012-06-12 | depth 5 m
CTATCCGTGGGACTTAGAGTGAAAATGAATTGTAGAAGTTGATCAGCGCATGCGGGTCTTCCAGTTGAGCTAAGAATGAGAATGAAAAGGAGATAGAGAATGAATAGTGAGGTGAGAGGAGAAGCGGAGAGAGGATATGGAGAGAGGATATGTAGAGGGCGGATGGGCTAATCTAGATGAGTTAAACTCTCTTTTCTCTTCACTCTATTCATTCTCTATCTCATTCTCATTTTCATTCTAAAATTTAGGCCGAATTATAATTGGCGCTTACGGCTCTATCCGTGGGACTTAGAGTGAAAATGAATTGTAGAAGTTGATCAGCGCATGCGGCTCTATCCGTGGGACTAAGAATGAGAATGAAAAGGAGATAGAGAATGAATAGAGAAGTGAGAAGAGAGGGGAGGAATTGAGAGTGAGGAATTGAGAGTGAGGATGAATATTCTTGAGTTTATCGCATATACTATCGCATAAACTTGTATAAAATATACTGAAGGTATAAATCAATGTTGATATAGTTTTGAGTTTGAAAAACTAAAATTTTATGTCATCAGAAAATACGTTTTTATTGTTTGATTTTCAAAGACTGGAGGTCTACAAAAAATCACGGGACTTTCATATTATTTGTAAATCAATTTTGAAAGGAATCAAAGTTGAGAGATATGTTACAGATCAATTGGGACGGGCATCTTACAGCATAGTGTTAAACATAGCTGAAGGTTCAGCCAAACAAACCAAACCAGATAGAAAAAATTTCTTCACTATCTCAAGAGGTTCTATTTTTGAATGTGTAGCAATTTTGGATATCCTTCGACAAGAAGAAAAACTTAGTGACGAAGTTTATAGCAATACTATCAAGCTGGCTGATGAAATATCGCGAATACTATTTACGATGATAAAGAACTTAGGTAGTTGATGGTTTCTCTCCACACTCTATTCATTCTCTATCTCATTCTCATTTTCATTTTTATTCTAAAATTTAGGCCGAATTATAATTTGCGCATGCGGGTCTTCCAGTTGGACTAAGAATGAGAATGAAAAGGAGATAGAGAATGAATGGAGATTCGAGAATTGTCCTTCGACCTGCCCTCCCCGAACATAACCCGCCGATTCTTGTTTTACACTCGTATGAACGACAAAATCATAGAGGTCACGCATTTAGCGAAACGATTTGGAAGTTTTGAGGCTGTGCGCGACGTAAACTTCACTGTCTACAAAGGCGATGTGTTCGGGTTTCTTGGACCCAATGGCGCGGGTAAATCAACCACCATTCGTTGCATCCTTTCGCTAATCACTCCCTCACAAGGTGATGTCAAGCTTTTTGGCAAATCTCTTTCTTCGAATAGAAACGAGGTACTTCGTAAGGTGGGAAGCATCATTGAAAAACCCGATTTCTATAAATACCTCAGCGCAGAGCGCAATCTGGAACTGTTCTCTAGAGTGTCGGGCGGACCTACTTCGAAAAAGGAAATTCATAAAATGCTCGACTACGTAGGGCTGAAGGGTAGAGAGAAGGATAAGGTCGCGGGGTTTTCTCACGGCATGAAACAACGCCTCGGCATCGCACAGACGCTCATTCACAATCCCGAACTAATCGTGCTCGATGAACCAACCACTGGACTCGACCCACAAGGGATCATTGATATTCGCAATCTGATCTTGCAACTGCGCACGGAACACAACAAAACGGTCATCCTTTCCTCGCACATTCTTTCTGAAATCGAAATCATCGCCAATCGCATGGTGATTATCAATAAAGGAAATTCTATCATAGAAGGTGAAGTAGCGAATCTATTAAATGAGCAAGAACTCATTGCTAATCTCGAAGTAGACGACGTAGCGCATGCCACGGCAATTATCGCCGATCATTTCCCGAGCGCGCAAGTGGTATCGAGCAAAGGACAATTTCTTCAAGTTTCTACTGATCGAGAATTGGTGCCTCAAATGGTGCAGGCCTTGGCTGCGAAGAATATCAAGTTGTACTCGCTCGAGTCGAAAAGAAAATTGGAAGACTACTTCATTAAAATGGTCAAGAACTAATGTTAATCAAAAGCACATACAACGAGTTTATAAAAATCGCAGCAAAGCCTCGAAGCTATCTTGGACTTGTTGCCATCACTGTTTTAGTAGGAGTCATTCTCTTTGCACTCAAGGCAGATGGGATGTCGTTTATTTCTTTTGTAACGGCCTCTTTCGAACAAACCCTTTCTTTTGAAGGAAATATTCTCAATGGCAATTTGGTAGCTTTTATCGTGCTTCAAATGCTGGTGATTCACATTCCGCTTCTAGTGGCTCTTGTCACAGGAGATTTGGTTTCGGGGGAAGGAGCAATGGGAACGATCCGCATGCTCGCTACGAAACCAATATCGCGTTCTACTTTGTTAATGTCGAAGTTTTTTGCCGGCGCTGTATACACATTACTCATCGTCATCTGGCTCGGCATTATGGCGGTTGTAGTTGGCAAGTGGATGTTTGGACCTGGCGATTTGATGGTACTCAATAGCGATGGACTCGTCATTCTTCAAGATGCAGATATCAATTGGAGATATTTAGGTGGTTTTGCTGTGGCGTTCTTAGCATTGCTCACAGTTTCTTCGTTATCAATCTGCCTTTCTTGTTTTTCAGATAATAGTATTGGTCCAATCGTCATCACAATGGCGATTATTATTTTATTTACGATTATCGGAACATTGGACGTGACGATTTTCGACAATATTCGACCTTATCTATTTACCACACACATGGCCTCGTGGCGTAGCTATTTTGAGGATCCATTGCCTGTAGCAGATATTAATAAATCGGTAATTATTTTATTAGTGCATAATGTGGTATTGATTGCTATCGCACTAATTAAATTCAATAAAAAAGACATTACTTCATGAAAAAAGCGATCGCAACCTGGATTGGTTTGGTCTTGATATCTCTCGTTGGATTTGGTCAAGATGCCAATAAAACCATCGATGAATTGGTGTTGAAAATGAATAAAATCAAGGATTATACGGTGGATGCCGTCATTACCTCTGATATTCCTATGGTGAAAATTCTGCCATCAAAGGCTACCATCTTTTTTAAACAAAAAGATAAGTTTAAAATAGACGCCAAGGGAATTGCTATTGTTCCAAAGCAAGGCTTCACCGACATCTCTAAGATGTTGTCCAATAAAAGTAATTACTCCGCTATTTTTATGGGAAATGAAAATATCGGTTCGACCAAAACAGAGGTCATTTCCATTTTTCCTGCGAGTGACACCAGTGATATGATTTTGTCCAAACTATGGATCGATCCTATCAATGATGTGGTACTAAAGTCGCAAACCACCACACGCAGCAGCGGAATGGTAACGACAGCGTTCACTTATGGAAGTCAATTAAAATGGGGGTTGCCAGATAAAATGTTGTTTACAGTGGATGTAAAGAAATTTAAAATCCCCAAGGGAGTAGCTACTGATATCAATAAAAATTCGTCGAAGAATACAAATGAACCTGAGAAAAAAACAGGAACAGTGAAAATTGACCTGACGAATTATAAAGTGAACACTGGTCTTAGCGACGCAGTGTTCAAGAAATAATTGTGAGGATTATTTTTTAATGGAAAGCGCACCGCTTGGACATTTCGCCACGGTTGCAATGATTTCTTCAGTAGTTCCATTTTCCATTTTAATCCACGGCTGTGTTCTTGGTTGAAATACAGCAGATAGATTTTTCACGCAATTAGCGCTGTGTGTGCAAAGGCCTGATTGCCATACAACAGTGACTTCGCCATTGCTGTATTCTTTTTTGAGATTATTGATATCCATCTTTTTTTCTTTTAAAATTCGATATGATTGGTATTGATGATAATTTCTCCAACGAGAATTTTAGACACAGGGCATTTCTGTGCAATCACGAGTAGTCGCTCTACTTGATCCGCAGGACAGCCTTCTCCAAAGCTTATTTCTCTTTTTATTTCTGTTCTTAAAGCGTCTCCTTTGACTTGACGCATGTTGAGTTTCACTTTTATTTCTGGAATGATCCATCCTTTTCTTTCAACGTACATTCTCAATGTGGAAAGTGTGCAGCCCGCAAGGGAAGCGAGCAGGGTAGTGTAGGGATCTGGTCCAAGGTCTTTTCCGCCTTGGCTTTCCGGTTCGTCCATAATGAGAACACCATTTCGCCAGACAATTTCCGCATAGTACAACTGAGTACCGATGCTTCCAGTAATATCGTTTTCTAATAAATTCATTGTTATCAAGTAATATATCGAAAGTAAGATATTCTTAATGAGAATAATCTTGATCGAGATCAAAAAAATCTTTGTGTAAAAATTACACTTTGCTTTTTTATTCTATATTTGGTTCAACCAAAATAACCAACCATGCTCGCTTTGAGAAAATTCGCCCTAGTAATAGGAGCGATATCTATCTCGTCGTTCTCGTTTGCCCAATCCATGGGTGTTAGCGGAACGGTGTACGCAGGTGACGATAATTCACCAATTATCGGAGCCGTAGTTTCTCTTGTAGGTTCCAATTCAGGCACCACCACTGATCTAGACGGTAAGTACTCTTTAAATGCAACTCCTCAAGATTCCCTAAAGTTTTCTTTTATTGGATACATCCCGCAAACGATTGCGGTGGGAACTCAGACGGTCATCAATGTGACGCTTCAACCGAAGTTCACCGATGAGATTGTCATTGTGGGTTATGGAGTGCAACGCAAGAGTGATTTGACGGGATCTGTTTCTTCATTAAAAGGAAAAGATATCACGAAAGTTCCAAGCATGTCTCCAGAACAAGCGCTTCAAGGGCGACTGGCAGGTGTGCAAGTGAATAGCGTGAGCGGTGCTCCAGGCGCAGTGCCCGTAGTGAGAATTCGCGGCGTCGGTACGTTGAATAATTCTGCTCCTATATATGTAGTAGACGGTGTCATCTTAGATGACATATCATTTTTGAGCTCAAGTGATATCGCATCTATGGAGGTTTTGAAAGACGCGAGCGCTACTGCCATCTACGGTTCAAGAGGTGCTAATGGAGTGGTGTTGGTTTCAACCAAGCGTGGATCCATCGGGAATGGCAAGCCTGTAGTTTCATTTTCTACAGAATATAGTTTGCAACGTCTTCCTCGAACAATTGATCTCTTGAATGCAAATCAATTCACGAATGTGTTGTTTCAATTGAGTCCAGCAACGTTGCCTGATAATTTGTACAGTACTGATTGGCAAGAAGAAATTTTTGAGGACTGGTCTCCTATGTATTCCGTAAATACAAGCGTTACAGGAGCAACTGATAAACACCAATACTATTTCGGAATCAGCTATTTTTCTCAAGATGGTATCATTCGTAAGTCGGATTATAAGCGTGTATCATTGAAAATTAATGATAGCTATAAGCTGAATGATAATATCACTTTGGGCGCTAATTATACAATTTCCCCAGACGCAAAAACGAATGAGGCAAATGTTGTAGGCATGGCCTACAGAGCTTGGCCCATCAGCAGACCTTACAATGATGATGGAAGTTTTGCTGAGGTATTTGGTGCTGGTAATCCATTAGCTGCAATTGAATACAACAATTCAACCACGAAGCGTTTCCGCGGCGTAGGTAATTTGTATGCTGATATTAAATTCTTGAAAAACTTTACTTTCAGATCAAGCTTCGGTCAAGACTATTCGACGGTGAATGACAAATCATTTAGTCCTGCATTTTTTGTGAGCTCTAGCCAGAGCAATGCTCTCAATGATCTGTCTATTGCTAAAACGCAATACTTCACTTGGCTTTGGGAAAATACAGTAAGCTACGAGTACACTAAAGGAAAGCATAGAGTAGACGCACTTGCGGGCTACACTGCGCAGAAGTATATGACAGAGCGCGTCTCAGCAAGCACTCAAGACTTGTTAGGCGACGATCCTGCACTTTGGTATATAGAAGCGGGAAATCCAGAATATTTGAATGCATCAAGCAGTGGCGAGATCACCACTTTGCTTTCGCAATTAGGAAGAGTGAATTATGCTTATGATAATCGTTATCTCGCAACAGTATCTGTGCGTCGCGATGGTTCTTCTAAGTTTGGTGAGAACAATCGAAACGGTGTTTTCCCTTCTGTAGCGCTTGGTTGGAACATTCATAATGAAAGTTTCTTCCCTGATTCAAAAGTCTTCAATCGCTTGAAACTTCGCGGTAGTTGGGGAATTATTGGAAATGAAAAAATTCCATGGTCGCGCCAGTACTCACTGATCAGCAACAATCAAAATGCAGTATTCGATGAGCAACTCGTGCAAGGCGCAACATTCGGTGTAAGCGGAAACCCAGACCTTCGTTGGGAAGAAACGACCCAAGTCGATGTCGGTCTCGAGATCGGTTTATGGAATGATAAATTGCAAGTGGACTTGGATTATTATAATAAGACAACCGACGGTATCCTTGTTGATTTAATTACTCCTGGTCACCTCGGCAACGGTCCCTTCACTACGGTGACCTACAATGCGGCGAGCGTTCGCAACAGTGGCTTTGAATTACAGTTGACGTTTAATGATGCCATTGGTAAAGTAAATTATCAGGTAAATGCGAATGCTTCTACGATTAAAAATGAAGTGCTGCAATTAGGTCCAAACAGCGATGCTGATGCCTTCATCGCTTCTGGCTCGCTAGGAAATGGACAATTGGTATCCCGCACCGTTGTGGGCAATGCTGTTGGTGCTTTCTATGGTTATGAAACGGATGGAGTCATTCAAACAACAGCAGAACTAAATTCAATCGCGACATTATCAGGTCAAGGAGTAGGAGATTTAAAATATGTTGACCAGAACGGTGATGGAGTTATTAATGATCAAGACCGTGTTTATTTGGGATCATACATTCCGAAGATGGTTTACGGTTTTGGATTGGAATTAAATTACAAGAACTGGGACATGTCGATGGATTTTGCAGGCCAGTTTGGCAACAAAATTTACAACGGTAAAATGGCTGTGCGACCTGACTTCTACAACTTCGAAGCGCAAGTGTTGGATGCTTGGGATGGAGCAGGAACAAGTGATACAGAGCCTCGTCCTTCGTTCGGTGGTGTTAATTATGAAGTGTCGGATTACTTCGTTCAGGACGGTGGATTCTTCCGACTTAGAACATTATCGATTGGATATGATTTAAAATCATCACTTCCAGAAAAATGGAAATTCAGAAATGTGAGAGTATATGCTCGTGCGACGAATTTATTTACACTCACAAAATATAATGGATATACTCCAGAGATTGCTAGCACAGACGCTACATCATCTGGAATTGATTTAGGGGTATATCCATTGACATCAATTTATTCACTTGGTCTAAACTTCAATTTTTAATCGATATGAAAAAATTGAATAACATAAAGAATTGGGGAATGGTGATAGGCCTTTCTCTGCTGAGTTTGCAAGGCTGTAAAAAAGACTTTTTGGACGTTGCTCCTCAAGGTTCATTAACAGAGGCATTGTTTCCTGAAAGCGCTAATGACGCGAAGTTGGCCACCAATGGGATCTACGCTCAAATGCGCGTTTGGCAGTTTCATACCGGAGGATTTCCTATTCTAGATATCATCTCAGATGATACAAGAAAGGGAAGTAGTGCGGGTGATGCAGCACGATTGCTACTGGTTGATAATTTTACTTTTAGCAGCACATCCAGCGACATCTATCCATGGTACAGTGCTATTTATCGCGCGGTAAAAGCTGCCAATGTCGTGATAGAATATGTTCCAGAAATAGAAATGGATCAGTCGCTCAAGAATCGTTACGTAGCCGAAGCGAGATTTTTAAGAGCAATGTTTTATTTCAATCTCGTGCGAGCTTTCGGAGATGTTCCAATGGTCACTACTGTGAATGCAGATTACACCCTAGCACGAACTCCTGCAGCTCAAATTTATAGTCAAGTGATTATTCCGGATTTAATTTATGCAGCGGATATTCTTCCAGAAAAGGCGCAGTACGCTGCTGCTGATAAAGGCAGAGCCACAAAAGGTGCAGCAAAAGCGTTGCTGGCAAAGGTGCATTTGTACCTCGGCAATTGGAGCCAAGTAGTTTCTTATTGTAATGAAATAGAGAACTCAGGACAGTATGATTTAGAGCCAAGTTTTAATGATGTGTTTAGCTTGCAGGGGCAACATAGTATTGAGTCTATATTTGAAATTGGAGCACTGCCTGATGGAGATATCATTGACGGAGGGAATCAGTTCGCAAACACTCAGGGTGTGCGCGGAACTCCTAACAAGGGGTGGGGATTCAATCGCCCTTCTATGTCTTTGATCAATGCATTTGAAGAAGGGGACGTGCGCAAGGACGCGAGCATTATTTTCCTAAATGAAGTATTGGATGGAGTGCTGATTCAAGGAGATCAAGCGACCCCGGATACTTCATACATTTCTGGTACCAACGATATCTTAGAAATCGAATGTTACAATCAAAAGGTATGGGTACCTGGGACAACAGATATTGAGCAATGGGGACACAATGTTCGTGTATTGCGATTTGCAGAAGTACTGTTAATGAAAGCGGAAGCACTTAACGAATTAGGAGATCAAGGCGGTGCATTAGCTGCACTGAATAGAATTCGAACCAGAGCTCAACTCCAAGATTTGCAAGCAATGGGGCAAGTGGAAATGCGCAATGCCATCATGCAAGAGCGCAGAGTAGAATTAGCAATGGAAGGCAATAGATACTATGATTTGATCAGAAAAGGAATGGCATCTCAATACTTAAGTCCATTGGGCTATGTAGAAGGAAAGCATAATTTATTTCCAATTCCTCAAACAGAAATCGATTTATCAGGTGGAACATTGACACAAAACCCGGGGTGGTAACATCAAGGATTTGTTCGATTTATATTTTTTAATCTTAATCAATCAAAATCAAATTTTTTTAAAAATGAAAAAAGTAATGTTTCTTTCAGCCGCTCTATTGACGGCAAGCGCATTGGTTTTTACGGGATGTAAAAAGGATGAAGAAGAGGAGCCAGTAATCACTCCTCCAACTCCAGAAGCTACAGTTCCACAAAACGGTGCGCAACAGCTTTATCTTCCTTTGAATGGTAACGCATCAGCTTCAGTAGGTACAGCTAATTTGGTTACAAATACTGCTACTTATGGTGCTGACCGTTTCGGAAATGCAAACAGCGCTGCGATTTTCGACGGAAGTGCTACTGCAGGAGCAGGTTCAATCATTGAGGTGTCAGGTGGAAATTTCATTTCTCCTAGCATCACTATTTCTTGCTGGTACAAAATCGATCCATCTACATTCGGTCCTGGTAGCCGTGTAATGTTTGGTCTTGCAACAGAAAGAGGTTATTTCATGGAAATGGCAGGTGACCAAGCTTGGACAAAGTTTGCTTCTAGCCACGAGTTGAACCCAGATCCAAACAACCACTATTTCGGTACAGCTTGGACAGATCCAAACGGTGATGGTTCAACAAATGAATCAGTTCTTTATGACTACTTAGGTAGCATCGCAGATCTATTCGGTGGAACTGCTTGGCACCAGTTAGTAATCACTCACGATGCAACTTCAGCAATCAAGACTATCTTCGTTGATGGTACGAAAGTGATGCAAGTTGATCTTGATGCGAATACAACTGAGTGGTATTTGAGCGGAATGGCTATTGCTGACCAAGCTGATGGAACAGGTGAAGCAGTTGCTGGTATTGTTCCTAACTTGACTCTTGGCTATTTCTGTTCTCCTTCTAACACAGCTACTGGATGGTCAAACTACGCTACTGCTACCAACACTTGGAAAGGTATGATGGATGATTTCCGTATCTGGAACGTTGCACTTTCTGAATCAGAAGTTGCAGCCCTTTATGACTTTGAAAACTAAGATTAGTTTTTAATAAATAAGAGAGAGGGCGATCCATTCATTTGTGATGTGATTGCCCTCTTTTTTTATAAATTTATCATAATGAAAAAAAGTATTATTTGTCTATTTTTATTCGCTACCGCATTATTTAATGCAGGGTGCAAAAAGCCGGATGAGCAGGATTTAGCATTTATCTTAAATAGCATAACAATTGGTACTTCCACCGTACAGCTCTCAGGCCCCATTACTACAAATGTTCCGGTGAATGCACCGATCCTACTTGGATTTAATCAGGCCGTAATTCCTTCATCAGCTCCTTCATCTATCAGCCTCAAAAAAGGCGAAGTAGAAGTGCCTATCGAACACGCCTATCTCGATAACAATAAAACTGTTTCGCTACTACACAGCGAAAACTTAGAATTTAATTCTACTTACACCATCACCATTTTTTCTGAATTGAAGAATGCCAACAACGAAAGTTACTCTGGAAAAACGGTGTCATTCAGCACTGAACCAGCCACGATACATATCGACAGCATGTTTTTTGGAAACATGAATGTCACTCCTCTCAACAATATTCAAAACGTCAATCTAAATTTTGTAGCAACTATTTATTTCGATGCACCAGTTGCCGCATCTTCCATCAACGCCGTTTCTGTTCGCATTGCTCGTCCAGGCGTCACGGAGAACATCACTACCAACCTATCAGAGAATGGTCGTGTATTGACAATCACTTCGAATAATCCCCTCCTACATTTCCAGCGATATCAGTTAATCATGCAAGGAATTACTGGAGTTAACAATGAGAATTTTGTAGCCATTACTCGCACATTCTTCACTGAAATCGATGAAACACCAAAGTTTCCAGTAGTATCTGACGAACAATTGATGACCATTGTTCAGGAACAAACATTTAAATATTTCTGGGATTTTGCCCATCCGGTGAGTGGTCTCGCACCAGAACGTGAATCAACGCCCAACGTAGTAACATCAGGAGGTTCGGGTTTTGGAGTGATGGCAATCATCGTGGGTATCGAAAGAGGTTTTATAACCCGCAGTGAAGGAGTTGAGCGATGGAATACGATTGTGAATTTCTTGAAAAATGACGCGGATCGCTTCCATGGCGCTTGGCCTCATTGGATGAACGGAACTACTGGGCAGACTATTCCATTTTCACCTCAAGATAACGGGGCGGATTTGGTAGAAACATCTTACATGATCCAAGGACTGCTTACCGTTCGTGAATATTTAAATCCAAGTGATCCACTCGAAAATCAAATTATTGAAAACATCAATACATTGTGGGAAGAGGTAGAGTGGGATTGGTTTACGCGGAATGATGAGGATGTCCTCTATTGGCACTGGTCGCCTAATTTCGGATGGGCGATGAATCATCAAATCAAAGGTTATAATGAGTGCTTGATTACATACTTCCTCGCGGCTTGTTCTCCAACGCATCCGATCGATGCAGAAGTGTATCACAACGGATGGGCAAACAGTTCTTATTTCATTAATGGAAATACTTACTACGGTGTACAATTACCGTTGGGATATCCAGCGGGCGGACCATTATTCTTCGCTCATTATTCCTACCTCGGACTCAATCCAAATGGACTCTCTGATACTTATGCTGATTACTGGACACAAAATGTCAATCACAGTTTGATCAATTATAATTACTGTGTTTTGAATCCCGGGAATTATGTGGGGTATAGCGAGCGCTGTTGGGGACTTACAGCCAGCGATAACTACGAAGGTTATAATGCGCATTCGCCAACAAATGACTTAGGAGTAATAACTCCTACTGCAGCGCTATCCTCCATGCCTTACACACCAGAGCAGTCCATGGAAGCGATGCGATTTTTCTATTATACCATCGGCGATAAAATCTGGGGTGAGTATGGGTTCACAGATGCCTTCAGTGTGTCGAACGGCTATTACGGAACATCCTATCTTGCGATTGATCAGGGACCAATTGTTATCATGATAGAAAACTATCGCACACAATTGTGCTGGAATTTATTTATGTCCGCACCCGAAGTTTCAGTGGGAATGAATTTACTTGGTTTTACGAATTAAATTACTTGATATAAAAGATGAGAATGATTAAAACAGCATTGTCTGTATCCGTTGTCAGTATTGGTGTTTTGGTGGCATGTGCTCAACGACCTATTGCCACTGGGCAGACTACACCGGTGAATACAGCTGCAATGCAAAAAGAAGTGAATGAATCATTGAAAGCACAAATGAGAGAGAGCTTTATTGATTCATTGATGAAGCAAATGACACTCGAAGAAAAGATTGGTCAGCTCAATTTACCATCTATCGGATTTGATGTAACAGGTCCTTTATTGAGTCAAGATGTAGAAGGCAAAATTCGCAAAGGCATTGTCGGCGGCGTTTTCAATACTTATACTCCCATTGCCGTACGCAAGCTTCAAGAGATTGCAGTCAATGAAACAAGATTGAAAATTCCATTGATTTTTGGATATGATGTCATTCATGGTCATCGTACCATCTTTCCGATTCCACTTGGATTATCAGCAACATGGAATTTAAATACCATCGAGCAAACTGCAAGAGCTGCGGCATTGGAAGCAAGCGCAGACGGTTTGTGCTGGACCTTTAGTCCGATGGTCGATATCGCTCGTGATCCTCGTTGGGGAAGGGTTTCAGAAGGTGCAGGAGAGGATACCTATCTCGGTTCGCGCATAGCGGAGGCAATGGTTCGCGGATATCAAGGCAAAGATTATTCAAGTGCTACCTCGATCATGGCGTGTATCAAGCACTTTGCGCTTTATGGAGCCGCAGAAGCTGGTCGCGATTACAATACTGTAGACATGAGCATGCAACGCATGTACAACGAATATTTACCTCCTTATAAGGCGGGTATTGATGCAGGAGTTGGATCGGTAATGAGTTCATTCAATGAAATCAATGGAATTCCAGCAACAGGAAATCATTGGTTGATGAATGATCTCTTGCGAAAAGATTGGGGCTTCAAAGGCTTCGTGGTGACTGATTACACTGCGATCAATGAAATGATGGAGCACCGCACCGGAAACGCAGCGCAAGTGGCACAACAAGCCATACACGCTCCGGTTGAAATGGATATGGTGGGTGAATTATTCATTACTCACCTACCTCAGTTGGTAAAGGATGGCAAAGTTCCCATGAGCGAAATCGACAACGCGTGCCGATTAATTCTTCGCGCGAAATGGGATTTGGGATTATTCGAAAATCCATATCGCTTCGTAGATGAAGCGCGCAACAAGGTGGAAATGATGAGCGCCGACAAGTTGGAGTTGGCCAAGCAGGCGGCGATTGAGAGCTTTGTACTTCTTAAAAATAAAAACAATGTCTTGCCTCTTTCAAAAGACAAGAAAATTGCATTCATCGGTCCACTGATCAAAGATCAAAGAAATTTGATCGGCAACTGGAGTGGAGCTGGCGATTGGACCAAAGCTGAAAGTATCTGGATGGCCGCTACGAAAGCAGGTTGGGCCAAAGAGTCTCAATATGCAAGAGGTTGTAATATGCTCGAAGATGAAGAGCTCATCAAGCGATTGAATGAACACGACGGTCGAATCGAGCGCGATGCAAAATCACCACAGCAATTAATTGATGAAGCAGTGGCACTCGCAAAACAATCAGATGTATTGGTAGTAGCACTTGGCGAGACCTTCGGTATGAGCGGAGAGGCTGCGAGTAGATCAGATATAGGTCTTCCAAGTAATCAAATGGATTTATTGAAGGCACTCAAAGCGACAGGAAAGCCAATAGTATTGGTACTTATGAATGGTCGACCATTAACGCTCTCTTGGGAAGATCAAAATGTAGATGCTATTTTGGAAACTTGGTTTGCTGGAACCAAGGCTGGTGCTGCCATCATGGATGTCCTTAGCGGTGTAGCAAATCCGAGCGGCAAGCTCACCATGACCTTTCCACGCAACGTTGGGCAAATTCCTATTTACTACAATGCAAAGCACACCGGTAGACCAATGTCATTGACAAATAAATATTCTTCTAAATATTTAGATGTTCCAAATTCGCCGCTGTATGTATTTGGACACGGTTTATCGTATTCAACATTTAACTATTCGCCTATTCAATTGTCTGCAAAGACGCTGTCGGGATCGCAGCGCATCAAGGCCAGCGTCACTGTTGCGAATACTTCTTCCAGAGATGGATACGAAACAGTTCAGTTTTATGTGCATGATAAAATTAGAAGCCTTACACCTCCAGATAAAGAATTGAAGCATTTCGAAAAAGTATTTTTAAGAGCTGGAGAGAGCAAGACCATTTCGTTCGAGATCAATAGAGAAACACTTTCGTTTTGGAATTATGATTTGAAATGGGTCGCAGAACCTGGAGAATTTGAGATATTTGTTGGACCGGACTCCAATACCACCAATAGCAGTGTTATTACACTTCAATAGGAACAAATGAATTTATCAAGAATAAAATGGATAGGAGTGGTGTTGCTTACAAGCAGCACCACTTTTCTTTTCAGCCAAAATGAAAAGAACTTAGGAAGCTATAAAAAGCACAATTTCAATAACGGGACCTTGACCATACAAACGGATCAAGCATTCGTATCTGTTGAAATCATCAATGAATCATGTGTTCATTATAGAATCACAGAAACCGCTCCCACAGCCGATTTCTCATACAGTGTGCTGCCATATAATTCCAATAAAAATATTCAATGGGAGGCAGATAAGTCGAGTTTAAAGGCGAGTACTTCGGAAATAGATATTCGAATTTCCAAGATGCCACTTCATCTTTCTATTCGAGATAAAAAGGGGAAAATCATTTTTGAAAATGATTCTACTTTTACTACAACGTGGTCTGGCCCAGAGATTACTACCTACAATCGGTTGTTTCCAGATGAACGATTCATTGGTTTAGGAGAAAAAACAGGAGGACTAGATCGTCGCGGTAATGGCTATACCAATTGGAATACCGATGCATTTGGCTACACACCTGATACCGATCCATTGTATGTTTCTATTCCCTTTTACATTGGATTACATGATAGCCTTTGCTACGGTGTTTATCTCGACAACACGAGTAAATCACATTTTAATTTCGGCGCATCAAACACGCGCTTCTCGTCGTTTAGCGTGGAGTCAGGCGAGATGGATTATTATATTTTTTCTGGAAAAAATGTGGCATCCATTATCGAGCAGTACACAGCGCTGACAGGAAGAACACCCATGCCAGCGCAGTGGAGCTTAGGCTTTCAGCAGTGTCGTTGGAGCTACTATCCCGATACAGAAGTATTACAAATCGCAGAAACGTTTAGACAAAAACAAATTCCGTTGGATGTACTGTATTTGGACATTCATTACATGGATGCTTATAAAGTTTTTACTTGGGATAAAAATAAATTTCCCAATCCCAAGGCAACAGTCGGAGCCTTAAAAGATATGGGAGTGCGCACAACACTCATCATTGATCCAGGAATCAAAGTAGAGAAGGGGTACAAAGCTTTTGAAGAAGGGTTGTCAAAAAATCATTTCTTGAAATATCCTGACGGAACGTGGTATGAGGGCAGCGTATGGCCCGGCCTCTGTCACTTTCCAGACTTTACCTCACCGAAAGCAAGAGAGTGGTGGGGGCAATCTTTTCAGGGCTATGTGAACGATGGCGTCATGGGATTTTGGAATGATATGAATGAACCCGCAACATGGGGACAACGCTTTCCATCGAACGTAGAATTTAATTATGACGGTCATCCTACAACGACCATTCAATCGCGTAATATTTTTGGAATGCAGATGGCGCGCGCCACTTATGAGGGAACAAAAAAACTCATGAATAAGCGTCCGCTTGTGCTGACGCGAGCGGGCTTCTCTGGAATACAGCGCTATTCCGCGGTTTGGACAGGAGATAATACAGCCAATGAAGATCACATGCTCTTGGGTGTGCGTTTGCTGAATAGCCTCGGATTGAGCGGCGTTGCCAATTGCGGTGTGGACGTCGGTGGATTTAATGGAGATGCCTCAGCATCACTTTACACACGATGGATGACCATAGGAGCTTTCTCACCATTTTATCGTGCGCACAAGATGATCAATATGAAAGAGTCGGAACCATGGAGTTACGGAGAAGAATCAGAGGCCATTGTGAAGTATTATATTCAATTGCGATATAAAATGATGCCTTATTTATACAGCACATTTTACGAAGCGACGAAAACGGGAATGCCCGTCAATCGGTCATTAGCAATTGAACACAGTTACGATTGGCGGACCTATTCTGGAGCTTATCAGAATCAATATTATTTTGGAGAGGCATTTTTGATTGCGCCAGTTGCAAGCACACAAAACGCAACCAAAGTATTTCTACCAGCAGGTGAGTGGTATGATTTCCATAACGATGTCAAGCACAAAGGAGATCAGGTAGAAATGGTAGAAAGTCCGTTGTATCGATTGCCCATCTTCGTGAAAGCGGGATCCATCGTGCCGATGCAGAGAGTAGTGCAATCATTTGATGAGTCGGCAGGAGATACATTATTCATCCATATCTACAAAGGAGATGTGGTAAATAGTTTTGTTTACTTTGAAGATGATGGCGAATCTTATGCGTTCGAAAAAGGTGAGTATTTCCAACAAGAAATAATTTATGATGGAAAGAAAAATGAAATTTCCTTCGGTAAATCGAGTGGAAGCAGACCATCAAAATTCAAGGTAAAAACGATCGTGCTCCATGGATTTGAAAAAGATAACTTGCCAAAAGTTGATGGCAATATTCTTACTTTTAACCCAACAATGGACACTATGCTATTTCCTGCAGCTTTGTATAGCAATGAACTATACTACGCTCCGAAAGAAGAAGTGCGCGTATTCAAAAATTAATACGACCGTATGTCAAAGAGTAAAACCTTACCAAAACTGCACTCCGACTTTTCAGTCGATTGTGTCATCTTTGGATTTGATGAGGGAGAATTAAAGATATTATTGATTGAAAGAAATGCCGAACCATTTGATAAATGGAAGGCCTTGCCCGGCAACTTGGTAAAGGATAATGAAGAAATAGATGAAGCCGCAGAACGTGTATTGTATGAATTATCCGGTTTGGAAAATGTGTACATGGAACAATTCCGAACATTCGGAGGAGTGAATCGACACCCTCAAGGTCGTGTGATTACAGTAGCGTATTATGCGATCATTCAAAGTTCATCACAAGGATTACATCCCGTCACCAATTATGCAAAGGATGCTTTTTGGTGGCCAGCACATGATTTACCAAAGCTCGCCTTCGACCATACTGAAATCGCTGAGGCAGCAATTGAACAATTGCGCCACAAACTAAAGCACGAGCCCATTGGCTTTGAGTTATTGCCAAAAGAATTTACGTTTTCACAATTGCATCACCTTTACGAAGTGATATTGGAACGCCCCATTGACAAGCGTAATTTTAAAAAGAAGATCATGAGCTTTAAAATCCTCACCGATCTAAAAAAGAAACAAACCGGCGTCCCCCACCGAGCCCCCTGGCTCTACACCTGGAATCACAGTAAATACGAGCAATTAAAGAAGAAGGGTTTTGTGTTTGAGATATAGAACTTGGATCCTGAGTGCTCGCGAAGCGAGCTTATCGAAGGACAAATCTCGATTCTCAAATCTCAATTCTCAATTCATTTTCATTCTGAATTTCTCCACGGATTTGCACCGCCCCTCGACTTCACTCCGCTGACGCTACGTTCCGCTCGGGGAACGAGGATCTTTGCTTGGATGGGAAAAAATCAAAAAATATGCAGCGCAACGCGCTGCATATTTTTTGATTTTTTCCCATTGAATACGAGCGACTCGTTCCCTGAGCGGAGTTTGCAATTAGCGAAGCGTAAATTGCAAACGGAGTCGAAGCGCCGTCCTGAGCTTGTCGAAGGAGGGAGGAGCCAATCCGTGGACGAACTAAATTAATTATAAATGAAAAATTAATTCAATCAATAAGATTAAATTAAACTCCCTTTAATATATTGCACCATATAACTGAAGAACAAATGACAAATGACAAGTGACAAATGACAATTGACAAATTACAAATGACAATTGACAAATAACCCTCAAACTCTCAACCCCCCAACTCCAAACCCCAAACCCCTAACTCTCTAACTCCCTAACTCTCTAACTCTCATGTCCGACTCATCCTCCTCATCCTCCGGTATATTAAAAATGATTTTAGTCTTTGGTGCTGCGGTGCTGGGGATGTTTCGTACTTGTGGGCGATTTGCGGATAATGCTGTGGATGTTGGTCGGCACTCGGATGAGTTTGTTGATATGGGCAGATCGGGCGGGCGAATGGATAATGCGGCGCGATATTCAGATGAATTAGTCGATGGTCGTCGAGTTTATCGAAATTCAAGTAGCTTGACTACCGAGGAGTCTGCTATTGTGAAGATGGGAGATGTGGATGCTAATCTCGTGCATACGTTGGAGGATGGATCATCATTAAAAAAATCCATACAAGCTACGAAGGGAATGTCGCCGCAGATGAGAATGCAGATGCTATATGTAGAGTATATGCCTCCGAGCGTGAGGAATGTGGTGACCCAACCGGGAGGGGAGGAGATGTATTTTCTGATGATGGGAAAACGTTTTTCTGAAGAGGAAATGTATGTGCTTCGTGAATTGTTTGATTTGAAGATAAAGCCTTCGAATAAATATGACGACTACGTTTATATTTGTGATATTCCCAAGGATTACAGAATAAAAGATGGTGTTGAGGATTTAAATAGAAAGGCTTTTGATCAATATGCCAAACAAAAGGACGGTATCAAAGAGATTGAATTCACCACGGTGGAGACGAGTATCCCTCATCATTCCATCACGAATGATGAAATAGAGCGCATTGCAAAAAGAAGGAAAGTCATTGTAGAAACGAAGATAGAAAAATCAGTTTCAAAGAAATTGTACGACGGAGGATTGAAGGTGGCCAAGACCGCAAAGATGTTTATTCGCGCGTCGAAGCTTTTTAGAAAAGACTTTGAAGTGTTTATTTATTGCCCTTCTGACGATGCCACATTCATGAGTCATTACAATGTGAATCTGGAAGAAGCTCAGAGTATGCGCAGAAGCATGGCCTCTCTTGACAATTTGAATGGAATTGAATTGATTGAAGAGTTTCAAGAAATCAACAAGGAAACAGTGAGTTCGAATCTCGCAGATGCGAAGTTGCGCGTACTCATCGCTAACATGGATAATTTAAATGGGTACACATCTGCCCAACAAAAGCATACCATTCAGATGTCCGTTCAATGTTTCAGTATTGATCAATTGAATTTAGAAAGTAAAGGCTTTGTCTTTCAAGAATTGGCCAATGCATTTTTGCAAGTGAAGGGTCCGGGTTCACAGTTGTTAAACGACTACCTCGATAAATTGGGAAATAAGTACAGTGAATTAATTTACACCAAGTCCAACCAATCCATCAGTGCACAGGTATTGTTCGGCTCCGCAACCATCGAAGATTCCTTTGGGGTGAATTATTTTAGGTGAGATTTAGGTTTCCCTTATCTTACCTTTCAACAGTATTAAATTCACCATTGAATAATTTCACTCGTTTATCAATCATCCTCCATAGGGTTGAAGTTCATCGTAATTGAATGTCGTGAACTATGAAAGATTTAGCAAGAAATAATTTTTAATAAACTAGAAGTTTCGTATTCTAAAAAAAAATGGGCTTATCATCAGTTATATATAAAGACCAAAGCTTTGGTATTTCAGAGACTTTTTTAGAGGTGATTTCGCATATTCTCTGTGAGACAATGGATAATGTAAGTGATAGTTCGGATGTAAGTTTACTCACCGATTTGTACGAGTCATGTAATTCTATAAGAAAGGGATGGAGGAGTGGCTGGGCGGTGCTAGTTTTGGATGATGACCTGGAGAGTGAGATTCAAAAGCAAGCTTTTCAAAATATTTGTACGAATGCTATGTCATATTTATTCACATTTGGAAATGAATTGCCTATCACATATTTAAATCAAATGGAGGCGGACAAGTTTCATGAAAAAGAACGTTGGAAATGGCCGAAGCCAATAAAAACAAGCAATATGGTTGCTGTAATGTTTTTGTTACAAGAACTAGTTGCAGGTAAATTATCCTGCGATAATCAAATACTAAGTTTTACTGGTTGGCACATAACAAAGTATGGTGCTTGGAATGCAGTTGATGGCGACTACTATTTACCGTGATTACTAATAAATAGCACTGTCAATTCCTTATCCACATTCCCGAATTTAAAAGATATACTTGAACCTAAGAAACGTTGTACTCAATTCATACTTTCCTTAAATTGAAAAATAACTTACAATGAGCCCAATTCACAAAAATTACGGTATAGAATTCGTTAATATAATTAGGGATGGAAGGTTCCACAAAAATGTAAACCCTATAAATTATTCTTCAGACAAAGCAATAATACCTTTGTTATATATGCTAATAGTTCATGGTGTTTATGATGGTTTGGATAATACTATTAGTGAGATAAGCAATGTAATAAGCAATCAAACTAGCTACTATGGTTATTATGATTTCGTGGAAGTAACTATTGAAGATAGCACGGTTACTATATCTTACGAAACATCGTCAGGAGGGGAGAGTATTATGCCGCAACAAGATTTTTTGTCAATTTTATTAGAGTTAAGGGAGTTTGTAGATCAAGCTCCTCTGGATGGTCAGTTGGTATAGGCGATATTAAATATGGCGAATTAATAGTCTGAAAGCTTCCCTTAAACCTTAGTGTTCAAAACTAAACTTTTTAAATTGAAACCAGATATTTCTTATTTGGTTAATGTTAATTATTTAGAGGAGATAATTGCCGCTTTGCAAGGGCTATTAAACAGTGTTAACATTGAACCATATGAATGGGGTCATGAAATTTATGAAATCATCTGTGATAGAAATTACTGTAGATGTCATGATAATTACGACTCGACACCCGAAAGATTGGCTGATGCGGAGCTCGTTCTACCAACAAATGAAGTACTTCAATTGATAATAGATTGGAGAGCATGTGTAGTTCAGTGGCGAATCGAGTATTTAGGTCAAGATCCAAACCTATATGTGTAGCTATGAAACCAAAACAAAATATTTTTTATGGCTGCCATAGTATCGTCGCTTTGAGGAGTTTTAAACTTCATGTGCCTGCAAATTTTCACAGAAGTTCGTCCCGATCATCATCCCCGTTTCCAAGTTTGATCTTCAACCTAGTATAAAATTTTAATCCAATGGAAACAAAAGAGTACTATACTTTTCTTGGCCACAAAATACAATTTGAGCAGACAAAAAAAATATTAGGCTACAAGACCTTGATAAAGCTGAATGGGGTGCGTAAGCTTAAGGAGTTATTCGAAAATGGTGAATGTATCGGTGTATACTATTTTAGAAGCTTAGAGGAAGATATTGATTCAATAAGAAATCAATATTTGGGGTTATATATTTGTATCTTAACTGTCATGGAAGAGCAGAATGGTTATACTCAGTACAAGAGTGACACTTGGCTGGCAGATGGAAGTTTCATGAATTCTCGAATTGATGTATATGATTCAGAGGACAGGCAAATTTATTTTGGAGTACTAAATCCTGAGGGAACAGGTTTTATAAGTGTCTTAAAGGTGAAATACATGGATAATGGTGAAGAATTATATAATTTCCATTACAATTCAGATGGTACTTTTAAATACTGTGATTTACATTCTGACATTGACTATGAAGACGGTCAGTTTCACCCGAGCGATATTGGAGACCCTGATTTGGATTTCACCTGGGAAGGAAACGAATACTACCAACACGCGGAGCCAAAAATTCCAGGAAATATAATTGTTTAAATAGTGCATAAATTTGATAAGATAATAATCGTTGATCACGAATTACCTATCACATATTAGAATGAAGCTAACTGAGAATAGAATATCAGATCCACCAGTTTAAAATGGAAGTTTCTTTGCTTTCGGTGCAAGCGATTTATTTTTAAGCGAAAGATTTATTTCATTTGTAATAAACTACGAAAAAACGATTGTAAAAAAAAACAGACCCAGGCTTGGAATATGCAGGCCATGATGCAGGTGGAGGGGCTATTTATCGATATAATGGTTTGCCTAGCACTGGAGTTATAATTTGTAGATATTCAGACGGAACCATATTTCAACAGAACCAATTAAGATGACTGGAGAAGACTTTTTAACTGTATCAAATAGAGGAAGAATGGCATTCTTTCTTTGTTGTGCGGAACAAGCACTGATCAAAGAAGAGCGAAACTCGACAATGCATCCAAGATGGACAATCGTCATCAATAAATTCTGGCAGATTTTGAACTGGGAGAACATAGACGATATGGAGGATTTTATTGACGCTTTTATGCCTGGTCAAGCCGTATTCAAGCTTGAAACTTATACAGAATACCTTCTTGAAATCGAGCAGGATGGAATAGCGTCGAGTTACGACGATGAGACCGAATTTCTTGAGCTAAAGTTGATCTACGCATCGAACTCCATGATAAAGACTTTTTTGAAGTCTATGGATCGGTACTACGCAGATGGTATTTACGGCGCTTCGGATGAACCATACACTGTTAAGTTGATAAATCGCTTTCTCTCCTATATTGAATCTAATAATTTGACCTTGCCACCAATAGAGAATTTTCAACAATTTGCACGAACTGGAGATTTCAATTTTGGAGAACCCATAACTCGTGAGATGGTTTTCAATGGTCCAACAATATAAAAACTAAAAATCAAATGAGACCAGAACATGAAATGATAGGTTTGCAATTCGCGAATAGTTTGTACAACAACTCAGTGGTACTCAAAGATTTCATTTGCTTAATCCATATAGAGAGTTGTGGTCACACCTATTTTCGATCACATCACTCTATTCATTTTCTATCTCATTCTCATTTTCATTCTAAAATTTAGGTCAAATTATAACTTGCACATACGAGCCTAAACGTGGGACTAAGTACTAAGTGAATAATCGAATTGAGCTATTTTAGAGAAGATGGTTCCTCCAGGCAATATAATCGTTTAAATAATTGCATAAATTTGAGAAGATAATAGTCGTTGGTAACGAATTACCTAGCACATATTTGAATGATGCAAGCTGAGAATATAAATCAGGTAAACCATTTTAAAATGAGAGATTCTTTGCTTTCAGTGCAAGCCATTTATTTTTAAGCAAAAGATTTATTTCATTTGTGATAAACTACGAAGAAATGATTGTAGAAGAAACAGATCCAGGCTTGGAATATGCAGGCCATGATGCAGGT
>OFDN01000824.1_pt1 | contig 23056 bp, 20 predicted proteins | sample 1520971 | NCBI WGS metagenome assembly OFDN01 (sample SAMEA94257418, study PRJEB24077) | hot springs metagenome | biome: Aquatic biome; feature: Geographical feature; material: Water | place: India | collected 2012-06-12 | depth 5 m
TCGGATGTCGGATGTCGGATGTCGGATGTCGGATGTCGGATGTCGGATGTCGGATAAGTTTTTTGGATTGCAAAGTTATTGCAATCCTTTTTTGTTTTATATCGAAGCAAATATTTTATTATCCCTTTACATCTTTTATTTAAAACCTTCTTTTGTATCAGACATCCGACATCAGAAATCCGAAATACCCTCCTAAATCTGATATCTGCCATCTGAGATCCGACATATCAATTTGTTTTCTTATTAACTAGATATACCCCACAAAGAATAATCCCCAAACATCCAACTTGGAGCAGGGTGATTTGTTCTCCGTCTAGCAATCCCCAGAATACTGCCACAAAAGGAATTCCATATGTAACCATGGATGCAAACAATGTACCCGCTCTTTTTACAAGCATATAGAAAATGATGGAAGCGAAAGCGGTTCCCAGTACACCCAAAATAAAAGAAGCACCAGTGGCTTTGATAACAGCAGGTTCAGACAAACTCATTGCTGTATACCCGGTATAGTATAAAATAATGGCAGATGGAATGATCAGAAAAACAAATGCCAGTGAAGCAATATTCAATGAGCCTACTTCTTTCATATGTCTGCCTACCATGTTTACATTGATACCATAACAAAGTGTAGCTAATAATACGAGTCCGGCATAAGAGATATTTTGAAAGCTTACTTCTTTACCTGCAAACATCAATAAGCATAGTCCGATAAACCCAATAATGACACCGGCAATTTTGGTGCTATTTGCTTTTAATTGAAAGAATGAAATGCCTACCAATATGGTAAACAAAGGGGTGAGTGCGTTCAAGATGCCTGCTAAAGAACTGTCGATTTGTGTTTCGGCGATACAGAATAAATATGCCGGAAAAAAATTACCCAATAATCCGGATAAGATTACGAGAAACCATTTTCGTTGCGGTATTTGTTTGAGTGCTTTTACTGCAAAAGGAGTAAGGATGAGTCCTGCACTGAGTATGCGAATAGATGCTACTTGATAAGGTGTTAAAACATGCATCCCTTCTTTCATCAGGATAAAAGAACTACCCCAAATAATGGATAGCACTAAAAAGATGCCCCAGTTAATGATCCGCTCTCTCAAGGTATTGTTTTTGTAAAGGTGAGGGATTGCACTGATTAATTGACCATGTTCTGGCTGAATATTCTTTTCTTTCCTATCACGGGTTAGAAAATCTAACTTTAAGAGATAAAACTTCACTATGATCCAGCTAAGTAAAATCAGTACCCGAGCCCCCAAGAACCTGAATAAGGAAAAGGTCAAAACAAAAACAGCTAAACTGGTGGAAGAACTGGATGAGTTACAAAACCTTTTGTTTGCAGAAGGAAAACATTCAGTGCTGATCATTATTCAGGGGATGGATGCCAGTGGGAAAGATGGGGCCATTCGAAATGTATTTGGCAATATGAATCCACAAGGTGTGCAGGTAACATCTTTCAAAGCGCCTACTGCATTGGAGTTGTCACATGATTTTTTGTGGCGTATTCACCAACATGCACCGGCCAAGGGCATGATACAAATATTCAATCGCTCACATTATGAAGATATACTGATTACTCGCGTACATAAATGGTGTACAGATCAGCAAGCCAAAGAGAGAATGCGTGCGATCAATGATTTTGAATGGTTGTTGAACAAACATAATCACACACATATCCTGAAATTCTACCTGCATATTTCACCGGAAGAGCAAAAGCAAAGACTTACCGAAAGAATCCATGATCCGCAAAAGCAATGGAAGTACAACGAAAAGGATTTTGAAGAGGCCAAACTCTGGAAAGAATATATGCGGATGTATGAAGACTGTTTTAATCACTGTAATAAAATTCCTTGGATCATTACGCCAGCCGATCAAAACTGGTATAAAGAATATATCATGGCAGAGGCGTTGCATCGTTTACTCACCAGTCTAAAGATGCAGTATCCAGGATTGAAGAAATAGCCCTTCCGTTTTTCATTGATTTTAGGTATTTTCATCATTCACCAAACCAACACAACCATGGGAATGCTGAAAGAATTCAAAGACTTTGCCATGCGGGGCAATCTGGTAGATATTGCCGTTGCCTTTGTCATGGGTGCTTCATTCGGAAAGATTGTTACCTCTTTTGTTGATGGCATCGTGATGCCTTTGATTGGTATGCTGACCGGCGGGGTAGATTTCAATGACAAAGTATGGGTCTTGAAAGAGGCAGTGGCAGAGGTCAAAGATGCTACGGGTGCTATTGTAACAGCAGCTTCTGCAGAAGTGTCTGTGAAATATGGAGCATTCATTACCAATCTGTTAGATTTCATTATTGTAGCATTTGCTGTCTTTTTAGTCATAAAAGCCATCAATAGAATGAAAGGTCCGGCCGAAGCCGCAGCCCCCGCTGGTCCAACAGAATCAGAGAAGTTGTTGGCAGAGATTAGGGATTCGTTGAAGAAAGTGTAGTGGTTCATGGTCCATAGTCGATGGTCCATGATAGGAAGGAATGAGACTAAATGAACACGAAACCATTCTAAAAGAGGATATTGACCCAACCATCATCTTCTCTACCATGGACTATGGACTATCAGCCATGGACCATGAACCATCAACTAAGTGGATAAATATTACCCCCTTCCGGTCGAAATAAGACTTGAAGGGGTTTTCTTTGCAGCTAAAGTATTGAGTTGTGAATACAGTGAATTATCAAATCAAGTTAGACCAGTTTGAAGGTCCGTTCGACCTGCTTTTGTTTTTTATTGAGCGGGATGAACTGGATATCTATAATATTCCCATTACTAAGATCATCCAAGATTTTCTGGATTTTATACACCAGGGAGAGAAATTGAATATTGAACTGAGTAGTGAATTTATTCTGTTTGTATCTACATTGATGCGTATCAAAGCGCGATTATTATTGCCGCGTAAAGAAATAGATGCACAGGGAAATGAGATTGATCCGCGTCAGGAATTGATTGATAAAATTCTGGAGTATAAACGCTTCAAAGAAGCTGCTGTTCAAATGGCAGAAATGGAAGCGATGCGGATGTTGATGGTGAAGCGTGGTAACCTGCAAAAAGAGCTGATCGAGATCGGTGAAGATGCTTCTGAAGGAACCGAGATACAGAACATCACGATGTTCAAGCTGATGAAAGCTTTTGAAAAAGTGATGCAGCGGGTACATGATCGCCAGAATAAACCGGTACATACGGTTGTGCGCTACAACTATACCATGGAGGGTAGCCGCGATTATATGCTCGACTTTGTAGCAAAAGAAAAAACGGTGGCTTTTGAAAAAGTATTTGAAGTATGCAGTGACCGTATTCATGCCATCTTCTTATTCTTGTCCATTCTGGAATTGACACAACAAAAATTCATGAAGCTGCTGGTAGCAGAAGGGAAGAATAATTTCATTGTAGAGTGGAACGATAAACGAGAAGAAGAGTTGAAAGAAGAAGGTCTTACTGACGAAGATTTCACCAACACTTTTACTGACGATCCCACACCCGCTGCAGAATAAACAATCTGTGAATCTGTGGCACAAAATGAAGCCACAGATTCACAGATTATATTTCCAACCAAGTTTGTTATTCTGTACAGACACTAAGACGTATTTATTTTTATCTAATAAAATACTCGCACGTGTCTAATAAATAATATTTAAATTTATTATTTCATAAGACGCGAATGATCATTTGATTACAACAAAGTGAATTTGAAAGATCAATATATCTGAGAAGCTTTCAATTTATACTTCTATGTCTAAATACTTATACATTCTGGTGTTGGTTACAGGTCTATTCTTTAGCAATCAGATACAGTCTCAGACTTATTTAACCATTATAGGAACCCAGCACTATCCAACAGACAACGTAAATAGCAATACGTTGTACAAAGAGCTTCAGAAAATTAGACCTGATATCATTTTAATGGAGTATGATAGTTCTAACATGGACAAAAAAGGGAATTTTTTAATCCAGTCCAATGAAAATGAGCAAGTAGCAGTTAAGCGATATTCAAAAGAATACCCAGTAATACTTAGACCCTTTGATTTTGAAGGCAGAAATCGATTTTATAGCCAAAATCAGACTTTCAAAAAAGAGCAAGATTTTTTTAGTGTACGAGATAGTTTATTTAGTAATGGCTTATTGGATAGCGTATCGAATGCTATATTTCAAGAATTTTTGCAGGTTAATAATATTTTGAATGTACTTGCAAACGAAACGCTTTATGATCTCAACAATAAAACCTCTATGTCCGTCATTAAACTTCGGCAGGACTTGAACTATAACAAACTACTCATTATGTGTGATAGAAATGATCAACTAAGCAGATATAAAGAATTTTGGAAGCAAAATGGGGAGTTTTGGATATTTCGAAACAAGCAAATGATAGAAAACATTCTCAACTATTGTAATGAATTTAAAGGCAAAAAAATAGTGGTGCTTACCGGATTCTACCATAAATATTTTTTGCATGAAGGATTAGAAAAAGTAGCATCTGAAAGAGGTATTGTTATGAAGGAATATTGGGAATATTAAAATGAGCATGATTTTTATTGCATAAGATGTATTGAATGCTCATTAGATAATCATAAAGCTCAAAAAAAATCTGCGAATCTGCGGCTACATAAATAAAGCCGCAGATTCGCAGATTATATCAGTTAATTATCCTAACAACACTGTAGAAGAAACAGTTTCGCGCATCAATTCGCGAACTGCATCGGCTATTCCTTGTGCATCATAAGCACATTCTCTGTGAAGCTCTTTCGGCGTACCGTGCTCTACCAGTCTATCGGGAATACCCAGAATTTTTACATCGGCTTTATAACCATGTTGATTCATGAATTCCAATATTGCTGAACCGAAACCACCTACTACTGTTCCATCTTCTACCGTTACAATTTTGCTATACTTACTGAAAGCTTCATGTAACAAATCTTCATCAATCGGTTTTACAAAACGCAGATCATAATGCGCAGGATCTATTCCTTCTGTTCTCAATTCTCTGATAGCAGTTGTTGCGAAATTACCCGGATGTCCGAAACTTAAAATAGCAACATCTCTTCCATCTTTAATTTTTCTTCCTTTACCAATCTGTACTTCTTCAAAAGCAGTTCTCCATTCAGGCATCACACCTTCTCCGCGTGGATAACGGATCACAAAAGGATAGGCTGTTGTTTCCAGTTGTGCGGTATACATTAGGTTACGTAATTCCTGTTCATTCATCGGAGCACTCACAATCAGATTGGGAATACAACGCATGTAAGGAATATCATAACATCCGTGGTGTGTTGGACCATCTTCGCCTACCAATCCTGCTCTATCCAAACACATCACTACCGGTAATTTTTGTATGGCTACATCATGTACTACCTGATCATAAGCTCTTTGCATGAAAGAGGAATAGATATTACAGAACACGCGCATTCCCTGTGTAGCCAAACCTGCACTTAGGGTTACTGCATGTTGCTCACAAATGCCCACATCAAATGCACGGTGAGGCATTTTTTCCATCATGAATTTGAGAGAAGACCCACTTGGCATTGCCGGCGTAACACCCATTACTTTTTCATTCATCTCCGCCAGTTCAATCATGGTATGTCCAAATACATCCTGGTATTTAGGTGGTTGCGGAACGTCGATTTTTTTCTTGTAGATCTCACCGGTTACTTTATCAAACAAACCCGGCGCATGCCATTTGGTTTGGTCTTTTTCAGCCAGCGCATATCCCTTTCCTTTGGTGGTAATGATGTGCAATAATTTCGGACCCGGGATTTCTCTCAGGTCTTTTAAAGTATCTACCAGTTTGGTGATATTATGTCCATCAATCGGACCAAAATATCGAATCTTCAATGCTTCAAACAGGTTACTGCTCTTACTCACTACGCCTTTTACCCCTGCTTCAATCTTCGAAGCCAAATCACGGCTCAGGTTTTTACCTACAGGTAGTTTGCCGAGCAAGTTCCAAACTTCATCCCTTACTTTATTATAGGTAGGAGAGGTACTGATATCTGTCAAATATTCTTTAAGCGCACCCACATTCGGGTCGATGCTCATGCAGTTATCGTTCAGGATGATCAAAACATCACTGTCAGCAACCCCGGCGTGGTTCATGGCTTCGAAAGCCATACCTGCTGTCATAGATCCGTCGCCAATAACAGCGATGGATTTACGGTTCTCCCCTTTGTATTTAGCTGCCATGGCCATACCCAAAGCCGCAGAAATTGAGGTGGAAGAGTGTCCTACGCCAAACGTATCATATTGACTTTCAGAGCGTTTTGGGAAACCGCTCAAGCCTTTGTATTTACGGTTAGAGACAAATTGATCACGTCTGCCGGTCAGGATCTTATGTCCATAAGCCTGGTGTCCTACATCCCATACCAATTGATCGTAAGGTGTATTGTACACATAATGAAGGGCAACGCTCAATTCTACCACACCTAAACTGGCAGCGAAATGTCCGCCATGTACGCTTACCACATCGATAATATATTGTCTCAATTCATCACAAATCTGATGTAATTGCTCTCTGGTAAGGGTTTTGAGGTCATCGGGGTTATTGATCCTACTGAGTAACTGTCCCGGTTTAATCTCCATGCGGAAGGGTTTGAAATGTAAAAATAGGCTTTTCGTGTTAAGCAATATGCCAATAATACGTAAAGAAACAGTTGACAAAACAGAAGGTTCGTCGGCGGGGAACATTAATTTACGCCAAACAACTGTGCTTTTTGCCTTTAATCAAATTTCGGGATCAGTGGGCAAGGCTTTCCCGCTATATTTGTTCTCACATGAAGACTAGTAAATCTACTTTGTATTGGTGGTGCCAGTTAGGGGGTTGGTTGTTCTATGGATTGACCATGGTTTTCTTTGCCTTCGTCTTCAGAGATCGTCAGGGCTCTATTAATGAGATATTTTATTATCGTTTGGTAGTGACCATCCTTACCGGTATGGTATTTACCCATTTATTGCGTGAGTTGGTAATCAGAATGGAGCTTCGTCCACCCATCGATTCCAATAAATGGTGGTTATTGACCATTACTATTTTATGCATTATTGTATTGTATAGTTTATCGAACAGTGCGGTAGTAGAATGGTTGCGATACTATGATCCGGCTATCAAAGCTTCGGTAGCGAAAAGATTCTTGTCCAACCTCATTTTTGATTCACCCATGATATTGGTTTGGGTGTCAATTTATTACATTTGGCATTATGTGGAATTGGGTACGAAGAGTGAGATACAAAAAGTGAAACTGGAGAGTCTGGTAAAAGAGCTGGAACTCAAAACCATCAAGTCGCATATCAATCCGCATTTTATTTTTAATGCATTGAACAGTATTCGTGCTTTGGTGGATGAGAATCCGAATCGTGCCCGTACAGCGATTACTGAATTGAGTAATATTCTGCGTAGCAGCATGCAGGCGGAAAAATTAGAAACTGTTCCCTTTGAAAAGGAATTGAATATTGTAAAAGATTATCTGGCATTGGAACATATTCGTTTTGAGGACAGATTGCATGTGGAGTATGAAATTGATGAAGATACCTTGGATCAGCCGGTACCTCCTATGATGTTACAGACATTGGTGGAGAATGCCATTAAACATGGTATCGGAAAGCAAAAAGATGGTGGATTGATTAAAGTGATTTCCGATTACAGAGACAACCATCATGAACTGATCATTCAAAATACCGGTCAGCTGAATAGTACCACCAATTCAGATGGATTTGGTATCAATAGTACGCGAAACCGACTGAAGTTATTATTCGGCGGAAAAGCTAACTTTGAGATCAGGGATATTGGAAACAATATGGTAGAAGCGGTGGTGAAAATGCCTGTTCAACCTGTTTATTCTTAATTCTATATAATAACCGATCTATGGCTATCAAAGCGATCATTATTGATGATGAAAGACTTGCACGTAATGAGTTAAAAAAGTTATTGCAGGATCATTCCGATATAGAGGTAATTGAAGAAGCTGCGAATGTGGATGATGGAATTGAAAAAATCGAATCCCTCAATCCGGATCTGATTTTCCTAGATATTCAGATGCCCGGTAAAACCGGTTTTGATCTGCTGGCAGAAGTGGAAAAAGCACCCAAAGTGATCTTTACCACTGCCTATGATGAATATGCCATCAAAGCATTTGAAGTGAATGCATTGGATTATCTGCTGAAACCCATTGAACCCAAACGTTTGGCAGACGCCATTCAAAAATTACAGGCAGAAATTTTTAAAGAGTCTGCCGGATTAAATGGTATCAACAGAGGTCCACTTACTGAACAGGATCAGGTTTTTGTAAAAGATGGAGAACGTTGCTGGTTTGTAAAGCTCGGCGAGATTCGTTTGTTTGAAAGTGTGGGTAACTATGCCAAAGTATTCTTCGGTACCAATAAACCACTGATCTTAAAATCACTCAATGCATTGGAAGAACGTTTGGATGACAGGATGTTTTTCCGTGCCAATCGCAAACATATCATCAACCTACGTTGGATCGAAAAAATAGAACCTTACTTCAATGGTGGTCTCCTTGTAGACCTCAAGGGCGGCGAAAAAATTGAAGTAAGCCGTAGGCAGACGGTGAAGTTTAAGGAGATGATGAGTCTGTAAAGAGGTTGATAGTCCATGGTCCATAGTCCATGGATGGTAGTGTTTTAGATTTTCACAATAATTATTAGATATATCTTTCTAACCATGGACCATGGACTATGGTCTATTTACTATTACCCCCATGAAAAAAAACAACCTACTACTCGTTGCGTTTCTGTTACTGTCACTGAGCAGTTTTGCGCAGAAGATTGAAGATTTGATTACCGAAAAAGAAGTGGCCAGAATCGAAAAGATATTGTCTTCTGATGAAATGGAAGGCCGTAGAACTTTTACCAAGGGCATTGATAAAGCTGCAGCATTTATTGTTGATGAGTTTAAGAAAACCGGACTGCAAACCTGGAATAATAGCGGTTCTTATTTGCAACAGTTTTTAATGATACGCCCCAAGTTTATAAGTGTAACAGCAAGTGTAGATGGAGCAAGTGTTGATAGCAAAGATGTAATTGTATTCACTTGTCAGCCGGAAATTAAAGTGACAGAAAAATCTGGATATGAGAAAGTGACCATCGGTAAAGGAGCTAATCTGGGCACGGAAATAAGAAAGTTAATGTCTGCTAACAAGAATTATTTTGTGTTGTTGGATACAAGTTACAAAGGTTCAATACCGGGTCTTACTCGAATGAAGAGTACACTCTTTAAGACTGATTATAATCTGATTTTTTTGTTTACTACCAGTGATCCTAAAACCTATGCCATTGAAAGTAAACATGAGATTACCGAGCTTCCGGCAGCCAATGTTGTGGGGGTATTACCCGGTAAGAACAAGAAGAATGAATATGTGATTTTCTCAGGGCACTATGATCATTTAGGGATCATGGGTAAGGATAGAAATGGAAATGTACAAACTGATTCTATTTTTAATGGTGCCAATGACGATGCTGCAGGTACTACTGCTATGATGGTACTCGCACAATATTTCAAAGCCATCAATAACAATGAACGCACTTTGATCTTTGTTGCATTCACTGCAGAAGAAGTTGGTGGGTATGGCTCTACTTATTTTTCACGTCAATTTAATCCGGAGCAAGTGATGGCGATGTTCAATATTGAAATGATCGGTTCTGAAAGTAAGTGGGGTAAGAATTCAGCCTTTATTACAGGGTATGAAAAAACCGATATGGGTAAAATTCTGCAAAGCAATTTGGAAGGAACAGACTTTACTTTTTATCCTGATCCATATCCAACACAGCAACTGTTTTACCGTTCAGATAATGCTACATTGGCAAGACTCGGTGTTCCGGCACATACCATTTCTACTACTAAAATTGATGTAGATCCTTATTACCATAAAGCCAGTGATGAATTCAGTACGATTGATATTGATAATATGACACGCATTATTCGTGCCATTGCTTTGAGCTCAAAAGGTATTGTGAGTGGAAAGGATACACCTAGCAGAGTGAATACAAGTGATTTGAGATAATTTAAAATTAGAAATAAAAAAAGCTATCAAAAATGATAGCTTTTTTTATTTCTAATTTTTCTTTAACTCTAATACCTGTATCGTATTACCACTCGTAGATTTCCATTGCTGATAATTTCTTTTGTTTGAAATGATGATCCAGGTTTTGGAAAACTCGGTACTGTCACCCACAATGGTAATAGCAGCATCTGCAGCTGTCCATTTAAAAGGAAATAGATCTGTATGGCTGGTCCCCAATACACTGTAATTGATATTCTTTTCGCCGGAACCATTTTTATGAAACGTTATGGTGCCGATATTACTCAAAGAATATCCTTGCTCTGAAGGTGTTCCATTCTCAAACTTATTGATCGTCCATGTACCTACAATTTTAGGGGAACAAGAGATCATGCCAGTCATAATTGTAAGGATGAAGATGATTGATAATTTTCTTTTTTTCATATTCTTTCTTTTTTTGTCTTTCATTCAATATAACAACGAACATGCGCGGATTATTGAGGATTCAATTTTTTATAAACCATTTTTAGCGAAACTTTACTGAATCACCGCTTGGTGTATGACTCTTTGTGGAAAGGGTATTTCAATTCCTTCCTGATCAAATGCCAACTTAATTCTTTTTCTTAACTCGCCTGTCACATCCCATTTTTTATGTGCAGGTGTTTCTCCAATGATTTTAATTTCAATAGCCGAGTCAGCAAAATTATCAATGCGTAAAAATTGTGGTGCTTTTAAAATATGTTCTTTCCAGATAGGGTCTTCAGCCATTTCATTCCCAATCTTATTCACCACTTCTATCACATGGTCTAATTTTGAATGATAAGCAATGCCAATATTTAAATTCACTCGTGAGAAATATTTAGACAGATTAGATACTCGCTTAATTTCTCCATGTGGAACATGATGTACATTTCCATCCAGATCGCGAAGTGTAGTCAAGCGAAGACTGATGTCTTCTACTAATCCACTGGTTCCATCTAAGTTGACAACATCTCCAATTCGGTACTGATTTTCTAGAATGATGAAAAAACCGGAGATCAAATCTCTAATCAGGTATTGTCCGCCAAAACCCAATGCTAGACCTAAGATACCTGCACCTGCTAAAATTGGACCGATGGGTACACCTACTTCTTGCAGTATGATCAGTACTGCCATCGTCAAAATCAAAATTCGAGTTACCCAGCTGAATATTCTGCTTAAAGTATCTTTTCGTTTTCTTTCTGCTTCACTATTTTTATCGGCATCACTTACCATACTCATCAATACAATTTTTCGAATAACGATATTGATGTAGCGATATAATATCCACGCAAAAATGGCAACTAAAAAAATTCTAATTCCATGTGTCAGCATCCACGGCCAAAATCGATTTAGCCATTCGCTCAAATGTTGATTCATAATGTGATCATTGTTTATCAGGTTGCATAATGATATACAACCATTGGTTAGATAAATAATCACTCAGGGGGAAATATTAACTAGCGAAGTGTTGCAAAAATACAAAATTTTTAAAAAATGCTTTTTATCAAAGAATCAGACGAACGCCTCCGAGTTCTTCTACTCTATAACTAAAAGTATCACCGGGAGAACTAATGAACATAAAATTTTTAGGAATTTTCCATTCCTGACTCAACTGATTAATCAGTTCAGGTCCAAATTTTCCTTCCAATGTAATGTACTCCATTTTAATTTCGGGATAAGCTCTGTCCAATACTTCAAAGTCTTTTAGAAATTGTTCCGGAGGGGGCTGGTGTTCAGATAATACCGTCACAATTCTGATTTTTCTGGTGATCTCATTTTCCTGTAAATAAATCATTACTTTATTCAGTGTGGCAATATCATCTCCTTTTGAAAAGAACACAAAATCTTGCTCATGTAGTTTGTCTAGAAACTTGTTGATGACAAGGTGACTCAATAAAGAAAGTTTTCTCAATTCTGTTGTGATAGATTTTAATATAGTCAATATAAACTCCATGATATGATTCCTATTCAGCATGGCATAGATCAATAACATGGTAGGAATAAAATACTGTAAGAATACTACCAGATATTCCGGATGCATTTTGATATTTCCATACAGTCCAATCGATACTCCCATTAAAGCAATCAAAACAAATAATGGAGAAGCGTATTCAGGTCTGGGTAATCTTGCTCTTCTGATTTTCAGGATAAGATTACCCAATGCAAAAAAGATCATCACCAATAAAAACGAAATGGTATAGACACCTGCTAGTGGGCCCAACGCACCTTTTGTAACCATTAATACAGAAACACAGAGCAGAAAAAATGTGATCAATATACGATAGCTACTGCCTCGTTTATTTTCTTTTAATAGAAATTGAGGTAACACTCTGTCTAAGGTCATGCGCTTAATTAAACCATTCACGCCTACGAAAGAAGTAAGCACGGCGCCACTCAATACCAAAACTGCATTTAGTGAAATGATGGTTGCCAGCCATTGTCCGCCTGTTAAAGAAGCCATATGACTAAGTAATGATTGTTGGTAGGTATCTACTTCAGCTACCGGCATGACTCCAATTGCTAAAAATGCAATCAAAGGATTTAAGATGGATACAGCCAGCCACATATTTTTAAGGGTCTTAGGAAAGACCCCTTTTTGTTGTTCCTCAACAAAATTGGCAGAGCTTTCGAATCCTGAAATGCCTAATAAGGCGGCACTAAATCCAAAAAATAAAGCCATTCCAAAACTTCCTCCTCGGATGGGTAAAGAGAAATTTTCAACGAGAACAGAAGTTCCATGAGTCACTAAAAAATAGATAGCACTGATTACAAGTAAAGCCATCGATGCCATATGGATGATAAATATGACAAGTGCTACAATGGCGCTTTCCGAAATTCCGGCAATGGTAAGACAGAGGAAAAAGAATAACAGTAAAAGAGTAGCTAGAATAATATTGATTTGGGGTAAACTGTGGTGTAAATAATGCATGGCTTCACTCGCAGAAATAACAGCGGTTGCCATATAAGATAGAATGGTTAAACAAGCTGCAACCGAGGCATTGGTTTTAGAAGTGGTATTCAATAATACATTATATGCACCCCCATTTAAAGGCAATGCACCAACTACTTCACCATAAATCTTTCTGAATAAGAATAATACAGCAGCTACGATCAACAATGCAATCCAAGCATACTGTCCGGACATAGCAATGGTAATAGCTGAAACATACAAGCAGGATGAAGTAATGTCATTTCCACTGATGGCAGTTGCTTTCCAGGTATTGAGTTTTTGAGTAGTCGACATAAGTAGAATTGAATAATAAATTATAAAAGAAATGTAGATCGTTACAATCTAACATCTTCAATAGTTCTCATTTGCCGACTTCTTTCTGCAGCAAATGCCATCAGATGACTTTCAACAGATACTTCAATAGATGAACTGAGTAAATTTTTATCCTGCTGATAAACTGCTTGTAGCCAGTCTCTCACGAGTCGATGATCACCACCGCCATGTGGATCGGTTTTCAGACTCCAAGATGTTTGCTTTCTGGTTTTGAAATCAGTTAATACAAAAGTTTCCATATCACCCATGATATCACCTGCTGAGCCCATGATACGAGTTCGTCTTCCTTCATAAGAAACATGTGCTTCCATCGAAAATGCAGCGGTGACACCATTTTCAAATAACATATTTACGGTTAAGTGATCGGGTTGATCATTATCCATTTTATACACACATCTTCCATAATCAGTTGTTTTGAGTTGTTCTAAAATATGTTCCCCCCAATCATCTTCTTCTGCGGGTGGATCAAATACATAGAGTCTTTTTCGATCGCGGTAATAGATTTGAATAGCCGAATAGGGGCATGTTCCTTCAACAGCACAACCATCTGTACATCTTTCAGTACTTCCTTTTGGTGCATTACGATTGGTGAACCAACTTAGATTACCAAAGCAGTGAACATCATGAACCGGACTATTCACCAGCCAACGGATGATATCAGTATCGTGAGATGATTTCGCTAAAATAATGGGAGTTGCTTTTTTACTATTTCGCCATTTACCTCTCACATAAGAATGACTCATGTGTATGTGTTCAATCGGCTCCATGTGTTGTACGCTGATGATATTGCCTATCAATCCTGCGTCTATTACTTGTTTTAACTCACGGAAATAAGGAGAATAGCGTAATACATGACAAACGCCCACAATTTTTCCGGTTTCTTTAGCTTTTTGTAAGATTTGTCGGCATTCTTCTTCTGTAGGTGCAATGGGTTTTTCCAACAGTACATCGTATCCTGCTTCGAGAGCAGCAAGACAAGGTTGTGTATGTAATTGATCAGGTGTAGCTATAATTACAGCATCAGCAAATTTTGGCTGTTTGAATATTTCAGACCAATCGCTAAAACAATATTGATCAGGGATATTATACTCTTCAGCTGCTTGTTTTCTTCTTGATAAGCTTGCATCCGCCACGGCAACAATCTCCATTTCTTCCGGATATTCGAGCATATAGCTTGCATAAATATTGCCACGATGTCCTGCGCCGATCAAAATGACTTTAACCGGTGATTCGATTTTTTGATGGAGTGGATTAAAAAATACATCATCATCCAATCCAAATAAACTGGCAATTTCATTCCAGCTATTGGTGGCTGTATCTTTTAAAAAGCTAAATGGACGTAAAAATTTTCTGGATGCAATAAATTGTCTAAGAGACATGAACTGAACATTTGGTGAAAGAATACATTCCTTATTTTGAACTGATCACTTATTCTATTAAAACCAATACCAGGTCCATTACATTGGTTTGTGTGGGGCCTGTTTTTAATAATCCTCCGGTCTGTTTAAAAAAGGAATAGGAATCACAATTCGTGAAATAGGTATCAGGATCTAATTTCTTTTGAACGCTGATGGCTATTGATTCTATGTCTGCAATGGCACCGGCAGCATCTGTTGGTCCATCAGTGCCGTCTGTTCCTGCTGCTAAAAATGTAAGTGAATAGGTTTCATTGTCTTTTCTTTTTTTCATCTCAATCAAAGCTGTGAGTGCCATGTGTTGGTTTCGCCCTCCAATACCCGTTCCGGTTACTTGTAGGGTGGTTTCTCCTCCGGTGACTATACATGCAGGCAATGAACCTGTATAAGATTTACAAAACTCAATAATCGCTTGTGCTGTAATGATTGTATCTCCATGTAACGGATGTAAACGGTGTACATGATAACCCATTGTCTTTGCCTTTTCAGATGCAGCTTTTATCGCTATATCATTCGTTCCTATCATTATATTCGTAACATTATTCAATAACGGATCATTCTGTTTAACCGTTTCTGTAAATAAACCTTTAGCACCCCTTTGTAAGTATTCCCATACTCGTGTAGGGATTACTTCTTCCAGTTGATATTTTTTTAGAACACCCAGTGCATCTTGATAAGTACTATTGTCCGCAACAGTAGGCCCACTGGCAATAACAGATAAATCATTATCCGGTACATCAGATAGAATAAGGGTAAACCATTTGCTATTAGGTGCATAGCGTAATAATTGTCCACCTTTGATTTTTGATACATGTTTACGTACTGTATTGGTCTCATGAATAGTGGCTCCGGATTTTAACAGCCTGTCAAAAACGATTTGCATATCAGACTGTGAAATTTCTTCAGGAACATCTGCCCATAAAGAAGAAGTGCCCCCGCTTAACAAACAAATAATGATATCGTTTGCTGTAGCTTCTTGTAATAGTTGAATCGTGTTTTCAACTGCCAGAAAACTGTTTTGATCAGGAACGGGATGAGCTGCTTCCCAACAAGCTACTTTTGCGAGTGCAACAGCATGTTGGTACTTTGTTGTGATACATCCTTTGTAGATGTGTTCACCAAGAACTCTTTCTGCTTCTAAAGCCATGACTGCTGTTGCTTTTCCGGCTCCAATAACAAAAATTTTTTGATCAGTAGATAATGGAAAAGATTGTTGATCAATCGTCAAAACAGCATCTGCTAATTGAATATATTTTGAAACAAGATTAGAAGGGTGTACCGCTGCAACAGCTGTTTGAAAAATTGATATGGCATTATGTTTTCCTGGCATTGACTACGTTTAGGTGTAGGAATGTACTATCTGCCAGGTATTGTAAAGTTCGTAAACAATTTTCTTTTCTGGAGAAAAATTAAATATTCCGCTTTGAAAATTAACAAAATGACGAAATTACACAGATCATTCATGCAACAATAAATCTGCCAATGATTCGCAAATACATATTCACTTTGTCACTTTTCTTGGTGCAACAATGTTTGGCACAAGATCTTTATCATCAGGAAATAGCTCAATGGAAAAAAGAACGACTACTTGAATTAAAGTCAGAGCAAGGGTGGCTCAATCTGGCAGGGCTCTTCTGGATTAAAGAAGGTAAACAATATTTTGGTGGCACTGCTACAGATGATATTCGGTTTCCTATTCCTTCCTTTCCTGCACGGGTTGGATATTTTGAAAGAACAGGAAATATAGTAAAGCAAGTCTTGGAAAAAAATATAGCCATACGCTCTAATGGAGTGATGCAAAAAGAAATGCTGGTGTTTCATCCTGATTCAGTACAACCTATACAAATGTCATTTGCTCATTATCGTTGGACCTTATTACAAAGAGATGAGTTGATTGGAATTCGTTTTAGGGATTTAAAACATACGGCTATAGATGCTTTACAGACCATTCCCTGCTTTCCGATCGATACATTGTTTCGTATACAAGCAAAGCTGATTCCTTCGCTACTTCCCACTAAGATCCCAGTAGCCAATGTGCTTGGACAAATAACACAACAGTTATCACCCGGAAAGCTGGTGTTTAGTGTACAAGGCGAAACTTATAGTTTGGATGCATTACAGGAAGGAGATAAGCTTTTCATTGTTTTTGGTGATCAAACAAGTGGGCGATCAACTTATGCATCTGGTCGGTATTTGTATGCGGTGATGCCAGGTGTGGATGGAATTACAATTCTAGACTTTAATAAAGCATTCAATCCGCCTTGTGTATTTACCTCTTATGCTACCTGCCTCTTACCTCCCACACAAAATATACTTCGAATAGCGGTAAAAGCAGGCGAAATGATGGTAGGCGATCATTAAGATTTTAGCAACTGTCTGATACTGCTTAAATGAGCAAATAAAACAGCTGGTACAATCAATCCCGGTAAAAATAGATAAGGAAAATAAGTCAAGCCGATATTCGGTTGTTCAAAACCAAAACGTTGAAAAGGGGAAGGAACAGAAAGAATACCATGGAATGCGATATTCACTAAAAGTCCTAGACAAATCAAGTTCCAGATCAGCAATACTGTTTTACTGAGTACTTTTTTATGATACCCGAAATAAGCAATAAGGGGTGCTGTTATACCGGATATGATATCAAAATTAATTCCCTCAAAAGTCATTAATTGAGGAACGAGTTGGTATGAGTATAGCGCGAACAAACAAAATTCAACCGGTACACGAACAATATGTAAAAGACTGAGTTGATCTGGTCTTAATAGATCAATAAAGTTTCGCCCTTTGCGGGTTGCAAACATAATCAGTATGAGTGTTGCCGGAGGAAGCAACATGGCCATAAATCTGGGAGGAATGGTTTGCGTGTTGGTATAAAAGCCGGTAATGGCTACAACGCTTTGTCCAACCATCCAAATGATCAGCAAACTTGCTAGGATCCTATTACCATGTGCTGCTTTTACCAAAAAGTAACAAGTAAGTAGAACCGTGGCTACAAAGCCCAATGGTAAATACAATGGGACGTTGTTCATAAGGGTTAAGTTTATACAAAGAAAAAGAATTGCCGATTCGGTCAACCATGAATTCCATTAACGGTAATCATTGGATTGGTTAATGGGTATTTCTTTTGTATCTAAAATTAATAATGATCAACTGTTGTGCTGTACAAGGGAACTGCTGTGAATAGCGGCACTCATTTCTTTGATCAGGGAAACATCTTTTTCAATGGCATTGCCAATTACAATCACATCAGCACCGGCTTTGCAATTACGGTAGGCTTTTTCAGGATCAGTAATACCACCGCCAATAATTAGTGGAATTTCAATATGGCGGGCTACTTTTTCAATCATATGTTCAGTGATGGGTCTTTTGGCACCACTGCCGGCATCCATATAAATTAATTTCATGCCCAACATTTCACCTGCCATGGCCGTACACATCGCGATTTCATTTTTATCGGCTGGAATAGGTGTAGCATTGGAAATATAGGAAACAGTGGTTGGGGCACCGCCATCCACCACCATATATCCGGTAGGCATGATTTCTAAACCACTTTTTTTCACAAAAGGAGCGCTGATGACATGTTGACCAATCAATAATTCGGGATTGCGTCCGGAAATCAAGGAGAGGTATAAAAGCGCATCAGCATATTTACTTACCTGAGAAGGGGAGCCTGGAAATAGAATAACAGGAATATCACAGCTGGCTTTGATTTGTTGGATGCACTCGTCCAGATGGCTGGAAATCACCAGACTACCGCCTAAAAAGAAATAGTCCACTTTAGCTTCTACAGATAGTGATACCAACTGCTCAATGCTCGCATTATCGACCTTATCGGGGTCAATCAATACGGTGAAGGATTTCTTGCCCGCTTGCTTTCTTTCTGCCAATTGCTGATATATAACCTGCTTCATTCAGTATTAAATAGATGCTACTGCAAAAATGCAGAAAAGTTTTTGTTTAAGACGCTAAACCCCTGTTTGTTTCGTATTTACCTGAAAGATAATGTGTTGAAAGCAAATCACAGCTGTAAAAAAGCAGGAATTTCCGGTTTGTTGCACCATTTTATTTACGGAAAATTCTTTATTCAACAAGGGCAAATACCAAAAAATCTTTCCCACAACGGGGGATATTCCCGCAAATTCAACCCTGATTTGAGGTGTGAAAAAATCCACACTCTTTATTCACAAGCTGTGCATATTTACGGACTTGGATTATCAAATCGGAAAGATATTTTCGTCAACCGCTTAACATTTCGTTAATCCGCTGGGACCCATTAAATAACCGCTAAAATCAGAACTGCATTATGGCTACTACTCGCTCTAAGAAAGGCTTGCAATTCGGACGTCGCTTTACCCAAGAAGGCGTTAGTCCGTACGACCAGTTTGAATACGATTACAGAGATTCTGTGATTAAAAATCCAAATGGTGAAAAAGTATTTGAAATGAACAATGTGGAGGTTCCCAAACAGTGGAGCCAAATTGCCACCGATATCCTTGCTCAGAAATATTTCCGCAAGGCCGGTGTACCGCAACCCGATGGTTCAGTAGGAAGAGAAACGAGCGTTAAGCAGGTAGCACATCGTATGGCGCATTGTTGGCGTGTATGGGGCGAACGTTACGGTTATTTTGCTTCTGAAAAAGATGCCCAGATATTTTATGATGAATTGGTGTACAGCATCCTGAATCAGGCTTGCGTACCGAATTCACCACAATGGTTCAATACCGGTTTGCATGAAGTATATGGCATTACTGGTAAACCACAGGGACATTACTATGTAGATCCGAAAGATAGTAAACTGAAAAAGTCAACCAATGCATATGAGCGCCCTCAGCCACATGCCTGTTTCATTCTGAGCGTGAGCGACGACTTAGTGAACGAAGGCGGTATTATGGATTTGTGGACTCGCGAGGCCCGCATATTCAAGTATGGTTCTGGTGTAGGTACCAACTTCTCTCAGATCCGCGGTAGTGGAGAAAAATTGAGCGGTGGTGGTACTTCAAGCGGATTGATGAGCTTCCTGAAAATTGGTGACCGCGCAGCAGGTGCCATCAAAAGCGGCGGCACTACTCGTCGTGCTGCGAAGATGGTATGTCTCGATCTGGATCATCCTGAGATCATGGACTTCATCAACTGGAAAGTAGAAGAAGAGAAAAAAGTAGCTGCCCTGGTAGCTGCGGGTTATGACAATAGTTATGAGGGAGAAGCATACGCTACTGTATCCGGACAAAACTCTAACAACTCTGTTCGTATCCCTAACAGTTTCTTCAAAGCATTGGAAGAAGATGGCGATTGGGAACTGAAAGCACGTACCGATGGTCGCACCATGAAAAAAATCCCTGCACGTGAAGTGTGGGATAAGATCGCTTACGCTGCATGGCGTTGTGCGGATCCCGGAACACAATACGATACTACCATCAATGAATGGCATACCTGTCCAAAAGGTGGTCGCATCAATGCGTCTAACCCTTGTTCAGAGTACATGTTCCTAGATAATACAGCTTGTAACCTGGCTTCCATCAACCTGCGTAAGTTTCATGACGATGATACCAATGTATTCGATGTAGAAGGTTTTGAATATACCACTCGCTTATGGACCACTGTACTGGAGATTTCTGTATTGATGGCTCAGTTCCCTTCAAAAGAAGTGGCACAGCTTTCTTACGATTATCGTACACTGGGTCTGGGCTTTGCCAACCTCGGTTCTATGTTAATGGTTAGTGGTATTGCTTATGACAGTGAAGAAGCCCGCGGTATTGCCGGAGCGATCTCTGCTATCATGACCGGCGTATCGTATAAGACATCTGCAGAAATGGCTTCTTTCCTCGGCGCCTTTGATAAGTACGAAGAAAACAAAGAAGACATGCTGCGTGTAATGCGTAACCATCGCGCGGCAGCTTATGATGCTGAAGATGCTTATGTGGGATTGGAGATCAAGCCACAAGGTATCAAAGCAAAATATTGTCCTGATTACCTCTTGAAAGCTGCTACCAAAGCATGGGATGATGCAGTACAACTCGGTGAACAATATGGTTACCGTAATGCACAAACCACTGTAATCGCTCCAACCGGCACCATCGGTCTGGTAATGGATTGTGATACAACCGGTGTGGAACCTGATTTCGCTTTGGTGAAATTCAAGAAATTATCCGGTGGTGGTTATTTCAAGATCATCAATCAGTCTGTTCCACAAGCATTAAAGAACTTAGGATATAATGAAGCTGAAGCCAAAGCAATAGAACAATATGCAGTAGGTGCTGCTTCATTTGAAAATGCTCCTTTCATCAACAATGAAACATTGGCTGCAAAAGGATTTACAGCTGATGAGATCGCTAAATTGAATGGCGCTGCTAAATCTGCTTTTGAAATTGGATTTATCTTCAACCGTTTCACTTTGGGTGATGAGTGCATGCAACGCTTAGGTTTTAAAGAAGAACAATATGCAGACTGGAGTTTCAACCTCCTCGAAGCATTAGGATTCACTGAAGAGCAGATCGATGCTGCAAACGATTTTATATGTGGTACCATGACCATTGAAGGTGCTCCATATTTGAAAGAAGAACATTTACCTGTATTCGATTGTGCGAATAAGTGTGGTAAGAAAGGGGAGCGTTATATCCATGCTTACGGACATATCCGCATGATGGGTGCTTGTCAGCCTTTCTTGAGTGGCGCGATCTCTAAGACCATCAACCTGCCACATGAAGCATCAGTAGAAGAAATCGCAGATTGCTATATGCTGAGCTGGAAGTTGGGTCTGAAAGCAAACGCATTGTACCGTGATGGTTCTAAGTTGAGTCAGCCACTGAGCAATAAGTCTGATAAGAAGAAGAAAACAGATGAAGCTTCAAGCGATAAGCTGCAGGCTGCAAGTGAAGAGACTCCGGCGGTTGAAACCGGTTCAAATATTGTTGACCTCAGTCAGTTGACTGTGGATGAATTATTGGATGAAGTACAAAAGCGCATGAATGCTTCTACCGATACCAAGTTGAAGCGTCAGTTATCAACCATCGTTGAGAAGAAATCATTGCCGGCTAAGCGTCGCGGCTTTACACAAAAAGCGAAGATCGGCGGACAAGTGATCTTCTTACGCACCGGTGAATATGCAGATGGAACATTGGGTGAGATCTTCATTGATCTGGCAAAAGAAGGTTCAACCCTTCGCAGCTTCATGAACTGCTTTGCGATTGCCGTTTCTGTAGGCTTGCAATACGGTGTACCATTGGAAGAATTTGTAGAGAAGTTTGTGTTCACCAAGTTTGAACCATCCGGTATGGTAGACCATCCGAATATCAAGACCACCACTTCACTGGTAGACTTTGTATTCCGTGCATTGGCTTATGAGTACCTGGGAAGAACAGATCTGGTACATGTGCTGGATCGTCCAACCATCGGTAATACCGGAGAAGATGATGGTGATGCTACATTACTGGGAAAGCCTGAGCTGAGCAGTGTTCGCGTAACCGCTCCTTCAGCGAATACCACTCCCGCTGCACAACCGCAGAAATTACAGCGTGCAACTGCAGCTGTAAAAGCTGAGAATAGCGGAATGGATGCCGTAAATGCAGCAGCGAAGAACATGCAAAGTGATGCGCCTGCTTGTAACACTTGCGGACATATCACGATTCGCTCGGGTACTTGTTATAAGTGCTTGAACTGTGGTAACAGCATGGGTTGTAGCTAGTAGTTGACATGAAAATTGTTAGTAAATACAATGAGAAACCGCTTCCTTTTAGGGGCGGTTTTTTAATAAAGACTTAGGAATGGTTCAAATCTTTAATAATAAAATAAACTGTTTGATTCAGATTGAAGAATCATCAGAAGTTTTGGTCACTCCTCATGATTATGAAGAAAGTCCATATGTTTTGATAGAAATCTTTGGATTTAACTTTCATCATCATTCAAAAAATTGTAAGGAATGTAGTGCATTTATAAATGCTTTTGGGACATCATCGTTAGACTGGTTTATAACTTACATGGGAAAAACTAAACGATTAGATTTGTTGATGTTTTCTTTGGATTATACTACAAATTCAAGTCAGTTTATTGTATCTGAGACTGGAAAAAGAAAGTCAGTATTAAAGCTCATGCTTAGCAGTGTTCCGGTTACAAGACACGGGATCGATAAGATGATCGAAAAACTTATCGAAGAAGAACAGTATGAAAGGTGTGCTCTTTTGAGAGATGCTAGTTCTATTTTCTAAATTGGCAAGATCCTTCGTCGCAATTTCCGACTTTGTCGGAACGCTCCTCAGGATGACGGGTGAAGGGTGTGTATACCAGTGCGTGGAGGGAGAAAAAGCTATGGACGCTTTGCGCCATAGCTTTTTC
>OFDN01000826.1_pt1 | contig 22936 bp, 20 predicted proteins | sample 1520971 | NCBI WGS metagenome assembly OFDN01 (sample SAMEA94257418, study PRJEB24077) | hot springs metagenome | biome: Aquatic biome; feature: Geographical feature; material: Water | place: India | collected 2012-06-12 | depth 5 m
GGGCTGCCCGCACAACACCTCGACCAAGGTGCCCGAGGGCAGCCGCGCCATGGCCGGCATCGGCTGCCACGGCATGGCGATCTGGATGCCCGAGCGCCGCACCTCGCTGATCAGCCACATGGGCGGCGAGGGCGTGGGCTGGGTCGGCCAGGCGCCGTTCCATTCCGACAACCACATCTTCCAGAACCTGGGCGACGGCACCTATTACCATTCCGGCCTGATGGCGATCCGGCAGTCGGCCGCCGCCGGCGTCAACATCACCTACAAGATCCTGTTCAACGACGCGGTCGCGATGACCGGCGGCCAGCCGCACGACGGCCCGCTGACGGTTCCGGAGATCACGCGCCAAGTCGAGGCCGAGGGCGCCAAGAAGGTGATCGTCGTCACCGACGAGCCGGACAAGTACCCGATGAACGCCGGCTTCGCGCACGGCGTCACGATCCGCCATCGCGACGAACTCGATGCCGTGCAGCGCGAGCTGCGCGAGATCCCGGGCCTCACTGTCCTCGTCTACGACCAGACCTGCGCGGCCGAGAAGCGCCGCCGCCGCAAGCGCGGCACCTTCCCCGATCCCGACCGCCGCGTGTTCATCAACGACGCGGTCTGCGAAGGCTGCGGTGACTGTTCGGAGAAGAGCAACTGCGTGTCGGTGAAGCCGCTCGAGACCGAGCTGGGCCGCAAGCGCCAGATCGACCAGAGCAATTGCAACAAGGACTTCTCCTGTGTGAACGGCTTCTGCCCGAGCTTCGTGTCGGTGCGCGGTGGCATCCCCGCCAAGGCCCGCCCGCGCAAGCTCGAACTGGTGAAGGACGATCCCTTCGCGTCGCTGCCGATGCCGACGTTGCGTCCGCTCGACGAGGCCTATGGCATCCTGGTGACCGGCATCGGCGGTACCGGCGTCATCACCGTCGGCGCGCTGATCGGCATGGCCGCCCATCTCGAAGGCAAGGGCTGCACCGTTCTCGACTTCACCGGGCTGGCGCAGAAGAACGGCGCGGTGATGAGCCACGTGCGCCTCGCGCCCAAGCCTGAAGACCTCCATGCCGTGCGCATCGCCGCCGGCGGCGCCAACCTGGTGCTGGGCTGCGACATGGTCGTGGCCGCCTCGCCGGCCGCGCTGTCGCGCATCGAGCAGGGCATCACCAAGGCCGTCATCAACGGTCACGTCCAGCCGGTCGCCGCCTTCGTGATGAACGGCGACATGGATCTCGGCGCCGAATCCATGATGAAGGCGATCCGCGATGCCGCCGGCGACGAGGCCACCTCGTTCATCGACGGCACCGGCCTCGCCACGGCGATCCTGGGCGATTCGATCGCCACCAACCTCTTCATGCTGGGCCATGCCTGGCAGAAGGGCCTGGTGCCGCTGTCGTTCGAGGCGCTGATGCGCGCCATCGAGCTGAACGGCGTCGCGGTCGAGAGCAGCAAGCGGACCTTCAACTGGGGCCGCCTCGCCGCGCACAACCTCGCCGCCGTGCAGGTCGCCGCCAAGCCCGCGCTGAGGATCGAGAAGCCGGTCGCGCGCACGCTGGCCGAGATCGTCTCGAAGCGCGTCGAGCTGCTGACCGCCTACCAGGACAAGGCCTATGCCGAGCGCTATCGCGCGCTCGTCGACAAGGTGGCCAAGGTCGAGAAGGACAAGGCGCCGGGCCGCCGCGGCCTCGCCGAAGCCGTCGCCAAGTCGCTCTACAAGCTGATGGCCTACAAGGACGAGTACGAGGTCGCCCGCCTCTACAGCGACGGCGAGTTCCACCGGAAGCTGCGCCAGCAGTTCGACGGCGACTACAAGATCAGCTTCCATCTCGCGCCGCCGCTGTTCTCCGACCGCGACCCGGTGACCGGTGAGCTGAAGAAGAGCGAGTTCGGCTCGTGGATGATGCCGGCCTTCCGCATCCTCGCGTCGCTGAAGCGCCTGCGCGGCGGCACGTTCGACATCTTCGGCTACAGCGAGGAGCGTCGCATGGAGCGCCGCCTGATCGGCGAGTACGAAGCCACGGTCGACTTGCTGATGGCGACGCTCAGCCAGGACAATCACGCGCTCGCGGTGCAGATCGCCGCGGTGCCGGAAACGATGCGCGGCTTCGGCCACGTGAAGGAGAAGAACGTGAAGGCCGCGAAGGAGCGCGAAGCCTCGCTGCTCGCCGCCTACAAGAGCCCCGCCACCCAGTCGATCGCCGCGGAGTAAGGTTTCGACGAGAAGGCCGAGCGCCTCGCGCGCCCACTCGATCTAGCGCTCGACCGCCGCCTGCCGTTCCGGCTGGATCGCGGCGCGCTCGGGATCCTGGACGATCGCGGCCTCGACCGCGCCGGCATAGAGATCGCTCAGACCGGTCCGCACCGCCGTGTCGGTCCGGCCCGCGTCCCAGCCCTTCCGTTCGCCCTGGTAGCGCAGCTCGTTCACCACGGTGCGGCCCAGCAGGCGCAGATGGGCCGTGTCCTGCCACGACAGCGACGCGTCCTGCTGCAGGTCGGCGATGCGCTCGGCCCCGCTGCGATCGTCCAGCACGGACGTCGCCTGATGCACGATCCGGCCGAGATCGACCCCGGCGCGCTCGAGACGGCGGTCGATCAGCGGTTCGAGCAGCGCCTTCTGGCGCGGGCCCCTCGCCTGCGCCAGATAGCGGTCCTTCAGGTCGGCCAGCAGCGGGATGGTCTCGGCGATCCCGGCCAGCGCGCGCTCGGGATCGCGGCTCGCGAGGCCCGTCGCCGGATCGTGCACCAGGCCGCGGACCTCGGTTGCGAACCCGGTGGACCAGTATCGGGGCGCAGGCGATTGGACCGCGCCGAAAAACCATTTGGTCCCGCCCTTTTTCGTTTCCTAGAAGAAGCCGTCATTGACGGAGGAGTTCATCGCGCAACGGGCCGGGCTGCATGAACGGTTCAAGCTCGCGATAAGGGATGATCACCGGAATAACAGCGCTCGCCTGACGCAAACAGTTCCTCCCAGCACGCGTCCGAAACTCCGACACATGAACGGCAAGCCCTCTGATCGTCAGATAAATTTCCAAATACCAGCCTGCCGGGCCCAGCAGCGCGAGCGGCACCAACTCCTCTTTGCAGTACTCGGCATATGGATCACGGCGAAAGGCGGCGCTCTTGATCGCGAGTTCAAGGTGCTTGTCATACAATGCCACGAATGCCGTGATGGACTCCGTGTCGCAAATTTCCAGAAAGCCCTCGACCCGGAACTTCATTCCCTGACCAAGCCAGTCCGGAGACGGGGATCCGTCCTCCTGCTGGCAGGTAGCCATAAATAGCTGCTTCCCTTGTTCAAGATCGAGAATCAATCCCTCGGTCTGGATCTCCGAGGAAACGCCGTCCGTGGCAAACTCTTTCACGACAAAGTAACTCACGAACTTCGAGGTTGCGTAAGTCAACGCAATCATCTCCTGCCACATGAAATTGTCGCGAGGAATCATGGGCGATACGCCCTCACCGGTTTTTTCAGCCTCCCGAGCAACCTCCTCATACCTTTCCTGCCACTGCGCCGCGACGTTTGCGTAGAAAATCGATTCCGCGCCCTGAAGGGCGTCGAATATCCGATTGGCTGCTCGCATTGCCCGACGATCCGGCATCCACGTGATGCGCGGTACGGCAAGGCCGGTGGCCGCATCGACGAGAAGCCGCCAGGCCACGCCATTGGAAAGGCGGCGTTCGGGGCCAAGCCGGACGCGCACATGAGCGCGATACTGTTCGAGGCTCTTTCTGAACCCCGCCGAGCTCTCGTTCAGTATCCTAATCTTACCCCACCTGTCGTCGTCCGCCTCGGCTTGCTCCGAGGCAACCTGCCCCAAAACAGGAGCTGGTAGGCCTCCGATCGGCAGTATCGCGATCACCATCGAAAGAAGAACCCGGCATGTAGATCGGAGGCGCGTCATGCGCTCGAACCTATAGGTTGCTTAGTGTATATTCAACACAACTATTACGGGTTTTGTGGCGTATTGGAGGGAACGCTGTGACGAGAGATCGGTTTGCGCGTATGCCACAGACGCGAAGGATCGAATGCAGGCACGTCGCCCGTTCTAGGATCTTCTTCTGCTCCCCGGAAGATAATTGCGAGATAGCCCGACATTTCCTCCCACTTCTTCTTCGGTGCGGCCTGGGGTGTCGCGAAATCAATGGGATCTTTCTTGCCCCCCTTGAGCCAGGAGACCAACTCGGGCGCACCGACATTGTAGGCAGCTACGGCCTGGGGCCAGTTGGCCGTGAACTTGTAGTTCAGGGCCAGATTTTCCGCCGCCGCATCGAACGCTTGCCTGAAATTGCCAAGCGAGTATGTCTTGAGTTCCTCGGCACGCGCGAGATCCCCCCGTGCTTTCGCCCGCCGGATCAGGTCTTCCAGCGTGTTCTTGTTCATCTGGGCATAGCCAAGCGCCTTAAAGCGATCTGGCGAGTCCATCACCAGCGGCTCTTTCAGTTTGTCTTTCTCGTTGAATTTGCCTTCCTGATAGAGCAGGCGGGCAAACATCTGGATCGGCACGCCGTGCCGCTCGGCTGCACGCTTGATCGCATCGACGATATCCGCGGGCTTGGTCGTCTCCCAGTCGTCGGGTAGCAGCGCGGTCTTCGCCTGCTCCGCCGTCAGCGGCTGGCGCGTAAGCTCCCGAAAAGCCTGATCGCGATTGATTCTGATCTGGGTGGGCGTCATGCCTTTTTCTATTTGCGCTTGGGGTATCTTGCCGTAGCCGCGGCCTGGTTCCTGTACGGATGCTGCAGACTGCGGCGGCGTCGGCGGTGGAGGCTTCGAGGGTTGCGACGCCGACGGCTTCACCTGCTGAGGCTTCGACGGTTGCGGCGGCTTTGACGGCTTCACCTCCTGGGGCTTCGGGGGTTGCAGCGGCTTCGGCTGACGATTCTGGCCCCCCTGCTGTTGCGCGATCTGGACATCTTCGCCGTCGCCCGCCGTCTCTTGCGACGGCACGATTTCCGTATTGCCGATCCCTTCCGCGGGCGCGCCGCCGACCCGGACGATATTCGGATCGCTCTCCATCCGCGGCAGCACGTCGCCGACGAGGCTGCGGATGTCCGTCATCGTCGGCAGCTTGCCCTCGACGGCTTCGAAGGCACCGAGCAGCTTGTCGAATTTTTGCCGCGCAGTCCGGTAATCCGCTTCGTCAGGATCTAGGTTGGCGTCGCGCAGTCCCTCTTCGAGGAACTGGCGGCCGAGACGATGGCGCTCGAACGCCGGATCGGGTTTGCCTTCGGCGAGAGACTGCTGGAGTTTGGTCAGGCGGCTGTAGTCGCCGTCGCCGAGCGACAGCCGGTGTTGCGTGAGGTCGAGGCCGACGAAGCTTTCCGGGTCGCGCACCGCCTGGTCGTCGAGCCCGTCGTACAGGTCGCGATCGGTGACGACGCGGCCGCCATTCATGGCGGTCCGGTCGAGCGCCTCCGTCTGCTCCGGGCTCAACCCGTCGCGCAGGTCCGCCGGCATCGCCATCAGGGGTGCCGTGGGATTCTCTCCGAGCCAGTCGAGAGCGCCCGTGGCCGCGCGGCCCCGCTTCGCCTGCCATGCCCGGTCGGCGCGCGCGTGCTCGATCCCCGCCATCCGGCTCACCTGTGCCCGCACCTCCGGCGAGGCGTCTGGCGGCGTCGCCTCGGCGGCCCGCGCCTGGTAGTCGTCAGGGTCCGGGCGACGTGTCGGATCGTCGGGCGTGGCGGCCAGACCGCCGACGATCTCGGTCACGCTGCGCTCCTCGCGCGCCCGTTCGATCTTGCGCTCGACCGCGGCCTGCCGGTCCGGCTGGATCACGACACGCGCGTGATCGTAGAGCGTCGCGGCGCGCTCGGGATCCTGGATGATCGCGGCCTCGACCGCGCCGGCATAGAGGTCGCTCAGACCGGTCCGCACCGCCGTGTCGGTCTGGCCCGCGTTCCAGCCCTTCCGTTCGCCCTGGTAGCGCAGCTCGTTCACCACAGTGCGGCCCAGCAGGCGCAGATGGGCCGTGTCCTGCCAGGACAGCGACGCGTCCTGCTGCAGGTCGGCGATGCGCTCGGCCACGCTGCGGTCGTCCAGCACCGACCTCGCCTGCTCCGCGATCCGGCCGAGCTCGCCGCCCGCGCGCTCGAGGCGACGGTCGATCAGCGGCTCGAGCAGGGCCTTCTGGCGCGGGCCCGTCGCCTGCGCCAGATAGCGGTCCTTCAGTTCACCCAGCAGCGGGATGGTCTCGGCGATCCCGGCCAGCGCGGCCTCGGGATCCCGGCCCGCGAGGCCCGTCGCCGGATCGAGCACCAGGCTGCGGACCTCGGTTGCGAAGCCAGTGTCGAGCTGGCGCGCGAACATCTCGTCGGCCTGCAGGTTGAGCGGGTTGTCGTCACCGAGACCGTGAAGCAGCGACGGCATCGGAGGATTAGCGGCATCACCGCCATTGCCACCAAACGATCCCAAAGGCGTCTCTCCTGTAAGAAGCGAGCCTTGAGTTACTGATGAGCCGGACTTTGAAATTGCAAGCGTCAAATCTCGAAGGGAACTGCCGACAGAAATCGCTACCGCTATCGACTAGGTGTTGGTGCCAAGATCGTGGTGACGCGGTTGGAATTGTCTTCGACGCAACTGCGTCGGCTGGCGTCGCGAAGTCAGTATGGTCCGATGCCGAGCGCAGCGGTCGCCCGGCATGACGACTTCAGGCAATTAGCGGCCGCCAAGATCAAGAGCTCCTGAGATGCCCGGGCTTAGGCTCATGGCCGCAGAAGTTTCCAGCGCCCCTGGGTTCATACGCTTATTGCCTGCGTCTCAGGTGCGCAGGGTAAGGCCGCCATCGACCACCAACTCGTGGCCGGTGATGAAGTCGGCTTCGTCGGAGGCCAGCAGCAGCGCGCCGCGGGCGATGTCGATGGGCTGGCCGAGCCGGCGCAGTGCCGCCTTCTTCTCCCAGACCTCGCGGATCTCCGGCTTGTCGAAGTTGGTTCGCGTCATGCCGCTGTAGATGGCGCCCGGGCAGACATAGTTCGCGGTAATGTTGAACTTGCCGAGTTCCAGCGCCAGCGTGCGCGTGAGCCCGCCGACGCCGGCCTTGGACGCGCAATAAGCCGCCAGACCGTAGTCCGTGTCGAAGGCCATGACCGACGCTGTGTTCACGATGCGCGCCCGGCCCTTGTCGCGGGCCCGGAGCTTCAACGCCGGGATGGCCTCGCGGCACAGCCGGAACATGCCGCGCACGTTGACGGCGTTCACGCGGTCCCACATCTCGTCGGTCATCTCCTCGACGAAGGCACGGCCGCTGACGCCGGCATTGTTGAACAGGATGTCGAGCGCGCCGAACTTCTCCAGCGCGGCGGCGACGATCTGCTTCGGCGCGTCGTCACCGGTGATGTCGGCGGCGAAGGCCGCGATCGACTTGTTGCCCGCATGTGCCGTCTCGATCGCCGACTCGGGGCGATCGACCGCCAGGACCTGCGCGCCTTCGTCGGCGAAGAGTTTGGCCGACGCCTCGCCGATGCCCGAGGCGGCACCGGTCACGATCGCGATCTTGCCCGACAGTCTGCCCATGCGATCCTCCCCGCCCTCAGGCGACGTCGATGATGACCTTGCCGGTCGCCTTGCGCGACAGCAGGGCGTTCATGGCGTCGGCCGCCTTCTCCAGCGGGAAACGCATGGAGATGTGCGGCTTCAGCTTGCCCTCGCCGTACCAGGCCAGCATCTCGTCGAAATTCTTGCGCGCCTCGGCGGGCTCGCGGCCGCGCCAGGCGCCGTAGAAAACGCCGCGCACGTCGCAGCTCTTCAGCAGCGCGAGGTTGGCCGGCAGCGACGGGATGCGGCCCGCCGCGAAGCCGACCACCAGCAGGCGGCCGTACCAGGCGATGCAGCGCACCGATTCGTCGAAGGCGTCGCCGCCGACCGCGTCGTAGATGATGTCCGCGCCCGCGCCGCCGGTCAGTTCCTTGACCTTGTCGCGCATCTTCTCCTTGGCGTAGTTCACGAACATCGTGGCGCCGTACTTCCGGCAGATCTCCATCTTCTCGTAGGAGCCAACGGCGGCGATGACCTTGAGGCCCATCAGCGCGCCGAGCTCGACGGCGGTGAGGCCGACGCCGCCCGAGGCGCCGGTGACCAGCAGCGTCTCGCCCGGCTTGTAGCTGCTGCGCTGCTTCAGCGCGTAGTACGAGGTGCCGTAGGTCATGGTGAACGCCGCACCGTCCTCGTAGCTCATGTTCTTCGGCATCGGCAGCAGCTGGATCTCGTCGACTACCGCCTCGCTGGCGTAGCCGCCATGGCCGATCATGCCGATCACCCGGTCGCCCACCTTGTAGGCGGTGACGCCCTCGCCCACCTCGGTGATGTCGCCCGCGATCTCGTGGCCGGGCGCGAACGGGCGCGGCGGCTTGAACTGGTACTTGTCCTGGATGATCAGCGTGTCGGGGAAGTTGACGCCCGCCGCCTTGGTCGCGACGCGCACCTGGCCCTTGCTCAGCGGCTTGGAGGGCATCTCCACCAGCTTCAGGCTCTCCGGCCCACCCGGCGTTTCGCTCAGCATTGCGCGCATCGTCTCGCTCCCGTGTCTCGTGTTTCGTCCTGTGGCGCCCTTGATACGATGGCGGGCCGGCCAGCGTCCATCCATGCTAGGAAGGCTCGACTTTCGCGAGGAGAAAGATGGCAGGGCTTTACTACAAGGACTTCACCGTCGGCCGCGTGTTCGAGCACGAATGGACCCGCACCGTGACGGAGATGGACAATGTCCTGTTCAGCTCCCTCACCATGAACGTGCAGCCGCTTCATCTCGACGAGGAATTCGCCTCGAAGACCGAGTTCGGCCAGCGCATCGTGAACAGCCTGTTCACGCTGGGCCTGATGATCGGCATCACGGTGAACGACACGACGCTCGGCACCACCATCGCCAATCTCGGCATGACCGACGTGCGTTTTCCCAAGCCCGTGTTCCACGGCGACACGGTGCGCGTGCGGACCCGGGTGGTGAGCCTGCGCGAGAGCAAGTCGCGGCCCGATGCCGGCATCGTCGAATTCGCCCACACCGCGATCAACCAGCGCGACCAGATCGTCGCCGAGTGCACCCGTCAGGCGCTGATGCGCAAGAAGCCCAGGAGCTGAAGTCCGATGCGTTCCTTCCTGTTCGTCCCCGCCGATTCCGAGCGCAAGCTCGCCAAGGGCCCCGCCTCTGGCCCCGACGGGCTGATCCTGGATCTCGAGGATTCCGTCGCCACCGACCGCAAGACGATCGCCCGCGACATGGCGCTGGCCTACCTGAAGGGTGCCGACCGCGCCGGGCCCAAGCTCTATGTCCGCGTCAATGCGCTCGACACCGGCCTCACGCTCGGCGACCTCGCCACCGTCATGCAGGGCAAACCCGACGGCATCGTGTTCCCGAAATGCGTCGGACAGGCGGACCTCGACCTGATGTCGAACTATCTCGATGCGCTCGAAGCCCGCGAGGGGATCGAACGCGGCGCGACGCGCATCCTCACCATCGCCACCGAGAGCGCCGCCGCGATCCTCGCGCTGACGGCGGCGCCGGCGAAGCATGCCCGCCTGATCGGCCATTCCTGGGGCGGCGAGGATCTGATGGCCGATCTCGGCGCGCTGGCGAAGGGCCCCTCGCCCGGCGTCTACGACGACACGTTCAAGCTCGCCCGCACCGTCAACCTGATGGCCTCGGTGGCCGCCGGCGTCACCGCCTACGACACGGTCTATCCCGACATCAGGAACATCGAGGGCCTGCGCGCCGAGGCGCGGGATGCGCGTCGCATGGGCTATGGCGGCAAGATCGCCATCCATCCCGACCAGGTCGCCATCATCCACGAGGTCTTCACGCCGAGCGAGGCCGAGATCGACTGGGCCAACCGCGTCATTGCCACCTTCGAGGGCAATCCCGGCGCCGGCGTGCTCACCATGGATGGCAAGATGCTGGACAAGCCGCATCTCGTGCTGGCCCGCCGCCTGGTCGCGCGCAAGGGCGGATGAAGGACAATTTCGGGCTCCTCGACACGCTCGACCGGCTGTTCGCCGGTGATCGGCGGTCAGTTCTCTCGCTGGACGAGTTCCTCGCCGGACTCGAGGGCCGCTCCTATGCCTTCGCCGTCCTGGCGGTGAACATTGCCAACGTCATCCCGACCGGTATCCCGTGGCTTTCGACGATCACCGGCGTGCCGATGCTCTATCTGCTGGCACAGTACTTTGCCGGAAGGCCGGTGCCGTCGCTACCACGCGCGATCGGCCGGCGTGGACTGCCACGCGGCAAGCTGCAGGACTTCCTGGACAAGGCACGCCGCTTCATCCGGTGGCTCGAGAACACCGTGCATGCGCGGCGCGAAGGATGGGTGAACGGCACGCCGCGCCGGGCGATGCAGTTCGCCTGGGCGGCCAACGTGCTGATCCTCGCTTTGCCGATTCCGTTCGACAATCTGTTCCCGGCCTGGGCGATCCTCTTCTTCTGTTTTGCCCTGATCGAAGATGACGGCGTGATGGCCATTCTGGGATGGATCATGACCGTGATTACCGCCTTCTGGACCGTGTTTCTGTTGATGGTCGGCCATGCCGCGATCTCGGCCGCAATTTCGACGCTGAGGGCCGTCATGTTCGACTGATGACGAACATGGCCGATACTTCCCGCACCCTGCTCGCCGCCCTCGACCGGGGGGAATCACTGCCGGCATCCTGGTACACCGATCCTGCCGTCACCGAGCGCGAGATCGCGCAGGTCTTTCGCAAGAGCTGGAATTATGTCGGACCGCTGTCGCAGTTGAGCGCGGTCGGCGACTACGTCACCGGCTATGCGGGCCGGGTGCCCGTCGCCGTCGTGCGCAACGAGAAGGGCCTGGCCGGCTTCGTGAACGTCTGCCGCCATCGCCGGCACGAGGTCCTGAAAGGCCGCGGCAATGCCAAGAGCCTGCAATGCGGCTACCACGCCTGGACCTACGATCTGGAAGGCGGCCTGAAGCGCGTGCCGCGCTCGACATCCGAGCCCAACTTCAATCTCGCCGATTTTCCGCTGCTGCCGGTCCGCGCCGAGGCGCTGGGACCGTTCGTCTTCGTCAATCTCGACGCCGACGCGCCGAGCGCGAGTTCGCTCTACGGCCCGGTCCTCGACCTGATCGCCGCGAGCGGCGTCGATCTCGACACGCTCGTCCACTACAGCCGCGAGGAATGGCAGTCGGGCGCCAACTGGAAGACGATGCTCGAGAACTATCTCGAATGCTATCACTGCGCCGTCGCCCATCCCGGCTTCAACGCCGCCATCGACGTGCGGCCCGACGTCTACACGCTGAAGACGCACGGCCATTTCTCGAGCCAGAGCGGCCAGGTCCGCCCGGCCGCCCTCGAAGGAAAGAGCAAGATCGAACTCTACGATGTCGCCGGCGCGGTGACGCAGTCGCAGTATCACTTCCTGTGGCCGAACGTGACGATCAACATCAATCCGGGTTTCCCCAACCTGTCGATCGACGTCTGGACGCCACACGGCCCGAACGCAACCAACGGCTTTTCCGAGCAGTTCTTCGGACCGGGTGTGAGCGAGGATTTCGCAAAATCGCTGGTCGCCTTCAACAAGCAGGTGGCGGCCGAAGACGACGCGCTGACCGATTCGGTTCAGCGCGGCCTACTGGGCGGGATCCCGGACACGGGCCGCTTCCTGACCAACAGCGAACACCTCGTCATCCACTTCCAGAAGATGATCGTGGATGCGGTCGGCGCAGGTTCGTAGCTGCAAAGCCGTTGTCATCCCGAGCGCAGCGAAGAACCTTTGCGCGGTGGTAGTAAATGTCCCTCGCTGCGCTCGGGATGACAGAAAGAGCTAGTACGACCGCGGCAGTCCGAGCACGTGCTCGGCGACGAAGTTCAGGATCATGTTCGTGGAGATCGGCGCCACCGTGTAGAGGCGCGCCTCGCGGAACTTGCGCTCGACGTCGTATTCCTCGGCGAACCCGAAGCCGCCGTGCGTCTGCACGCACATCTCGGCCGCCGCCCACGAGGCCTCCGACGCCAGCATCTTGGCCATGTTGGCCTCGGCGCCAGCGTTGATGCCGGCCTCGTACATGGCCGCCGCCTTGCGCACCATCAGGTCGGCCGCCTCGATCTGGGTATAGGCCCGTGCGATGGGATACTGCACGCCCTGATTCTGGCCGATGGCGCGGCCGAACAGCTTGCGCTCCTTGGCGTAGTTCACCGCCCGTTCGATGAACCACTTGCCGTCGCCGATGCACTCCGACGCGATCAGCACGCGCTCGGCGTTCATGCCGGAGAGGATGTAGCGGAAGCCCTGCCCCTCCTCGCCGATCAGGTTCTCGGCCGACACTTCCATGTTGTCGAAGAATACTTCGGTGCTGTTGTGGTTCATCATCGTGCGGATCGGGCGGATGGTGAGGCCCTTGCCCAGCGCCGAGCGCATGTCGACGAGGAAGACCGACAGACCTTCCGTCTTCTTCTGGGTCTGCTCGCGCGGCGTCGTGCGGGCCAGCAGCAGCATCAGGTCGGAATGCTCGGCGCGGCTGGTCCACACCTTCTGGCCGTTCACGACATAGGTGCTGTTGTCCTTCTTCACTGCCGTGGTGCGCAGGCTCAGCGTATCCGTGCCACTCGACGGCTCGGTGACGCCGAACGCCTGCAGGCGCAGTTCGCCGGTGGCGATCTTCGGCAGGTAGCGTTCCTTCTGCTCCTTGCTGCCGTGCCGCAGCACCGTGCCCATGATGTACATCTGCGCGTGGCAGGCGGCGGCGTTGCAGCCGGCCTTGTGGATTTCCTCCAGCACCGCGCTCGCCGCCGAGATGCCGAGTCCGGCGCCGCCATACTCCTCGGGGATCAGGATCGACAGCCACCCCGCCTCGGTCAGCGCCTTCACGAAGGCGGTCGGATAGCCGCGTTCGCGGTCGAGGTCGCGCCAGTAGGCGCCGTCGAACTTCAGGCAGAGCTGGCGAACCGCGTCGCGGATCTCGGGATGCGTCGGAGCGTAGGGATTTTCCATGGCGCGCAAGCTAGTCCGCGCCTTCTCCCCGTGCAATGCGACCAAGCTTGTCCACCAGAGGTCCGTGGATTTCGGGACCGAATCCATCGACCGTGGCCTCGCGCAGCGCGGTCACGCCGTCGACCGCGCCCGCCTGGTCGACGGTCGCCTGCGTGACGGCGAGGTCGCATTCCGCCGTCAGGAATTTCGCGATGAGCGGCTGCCAGTCCGGGCGCAGCACCGCCAGCGCGGCCATCAACCCGTAGGCGCCCCAGTTCGACACACCGGCGACGACGAGATGATCGCACGAGGTGACGCAGGCGATCTCCGCGCCGTTGGGCACGTGTCGCGCGACGAGGCCCACCGGCAGCTTGCCCATGCCGATTTCGTTGCCGCCGTCGCCGACCCCGAGCTTCACCCAGTCACCGCCCTCGAACAGCACGTCGAGCGGCGCCGTCCACGGCGACACGTCGACCCCGCGCATGTTGCGCGGCCGGCCGTCGGCGCTCGGGCCGCAGCGCTCGATGGCGACGACGTGCGTGAGGTTCTCTTCCCGCCAGCGCCGCGCCGTTTCGTCGATCGCGCCGCCGTCATCCAGCGGGATCTCGTCGACCAGCACGGGCTCGCCCGTGGCGCGCACCGCGGCCCGCACCGCCTCGGCGCTGGGCGTGTCGACGGCGATGCGTGCGGGCACGCCGCAGGCCACCAGCGCGGCCGCCAGCAGGGCCGTTCCCACCGGTCCGTCGGTCTCCGTCGCCGCCACGTCGCCGCGCGGCACGAAGAAGCCGGTGATCAGTCCCACCCGCTTGGCCTCGGCGAGCGACCGCGCGGCCGCCGCCAGCCCGCCGCGATTGGCGTCGATCAGCTCCTGCGTCTTGCGGCCGAGATCGCGGCACACCAGGGCCTCGATCTCGGCGAGGCGGCGATCCTGCTCACTTGTCCTTGGCGACATAGACTCCCTTCCAATCCACCGGCGAATCGTCGATCAGGGCGTCGAGTCGTCCGCGCATCATATCGTAGTAGGTCTGCCGCCAGCCCGCCGCTTCGGCGGCCGCCTGGCATGCACCGATCATTTCCAGCGCCTCGGAGAAGGCGCCGCTGCGATAGAGCCTGAGGAACTCGTCCTGGCAACCCTGGAGCGCGCGATAGCTCGGCGTCTGCGACACGGCGGGACCGCCCAGCAGGGCGAACACCCGTTCGGGCTCGGTCTTGCCCTTCACGGTGATCAGGTCGATCTCCAGCGTCGCATAGTCCTCGACCTCCTCGCGCGTCTTGCGGCCGATGATGATGCCGACGCCGTAGGTCTTGCACTGGCCTTCTAGGCGCGACGCGAGGTTCACGTCGTCGCCCAGGCATGAATAGGTGAAGCGCTGGGTCGAGCCGAAATTGCCGACCGAGGCCGGGCCGGTGTTGAGGCCGACGCCGATATTCACCGGGATGTGCTTGCGCCCCTCGACTGCCGCCTCGGCCTTCCATTCCTCGTTCAGTTCGGCGAGACGGGCCTGCATCGCCAGCGCCGCGTCGCAGGCCCGGGCGGCGTGCCGCTCGACCGGCAGGGGCGCATTCCAGAACGCCATGATGGCGTCGCCCATGTATTTGTCGATCGTACCCTTGAGCCCGAGGATCAGGTCCGTCATCGGCGTCAGGAAGCGGTTCATGAACCGCGTCAGCCCGTGCGGATCGAACTGCTCGGAAATGGTGGTGAAACCACGAACGTCGGTGAACATCACCGTGATCTCGCGCTGCTCGCCTCCGAGCTGCAGCAGGCTCGGATTGCGCGCCAGCTGCTCGACGAGGTCGGGCGACAGGTACATGCCGAAGGCGCCGCGGATCTCCGCGCGCTCCCGCTCCGTGCGCATGAAGGCGAGCGCTGTGCCGCCGACATAGATCGCCGCGAAGGTGACCGGCGGATAGATCGGATCGAACAGCAGCTGATAGTTCGAATAGGCGATCCACGGCACGGCGAGGCCGACGCCGATGAAGACCGTCGCCACGACCGCCATCTTGCCGGCGGACAGGCGCGGCAGCAGCACGACCAGCAGCAGGCCGATGATCGCGAGGTAGAGGAACTCCGCGCCGTCGGCATAGTCGGGCCGGGCCAGGAACTTCTGCTCCAGCATCTGCTCGGCGAGCTGGGCATGCAGTTCGACGCCCGGTACGGCGTCTTGCACCGGCGTGTTGCGCAGGTCTTTCAGGCCGATGGCGCTGGTGCCGACGAAGAAGACGTTGCCCTCGATCTTTTCCGCCGGCACCTCGTCGTTCAACACGGCGCGGGCGGAAATGAACCGCTCCTCCTTGTGGCCGGTGTCGTAGACGATGAGGCGGCCGCGCGCGTCGGTCGGGACTTCGAGATTGCCGGTCCTGATCGCCACGATGCCGGTCTTCTCGCCGAACGACATCTCCCCGCTCGCGCCCGAGGATTTGATCAGATAGGTCGACGCCTCCTGCGCGACGCGCAGCGCCTCGATCGACAGAGACGGAAACAGGCCTTCGTAGCCCGCGACCCGGAACATCATCGGCACGCGGCGGATCACGATGCTGTCGACGTCGGTGTTGACGCTGCCGTTGCCCTTGGCCGCAGCCTCCAGGATGTCGATGGATTTCACCGTGCCGCCCTGCTGCGGCAGGAACTGGCTGGGCTGGTCGCCGGCGAAGGCGACGCCGTGGAAGGTGCGCGGCGGCTTGCCGGTGCCCTTCACGTCGAAGCCGAAGCCCGTGACGACGCGCGACTGGGCCATGGCGTCGGCCAGCACCTTGTCGTTGTCCTGCACGGCGGCGGCCAGCTTCTGCACCGTCTCGGGATCGGTGAAGGCCACGAGGTCGCGCACCATGCGGCTGATCGAGGACCGGTCCGGCTCGGCGAACACCGCGTCGAAGGCCACGACGACGGCGCCCTTCTCCGTGAGCTTGTCGACCAGCCGCGCCACGATCGTGCGCGGCCACGGCCACTGGCCGTACTCCTGCAGCGCCGCCTCGTCGATGTCGACGATGCGCACCGGGGTCTCGGGATTGTAGGTCCGGGGCTGGATCCGCTGGTAGCTGTCGAAGGCGAAGTCGCGCAGACGGCTCACCGCGGCCGGATCGGCAATGCGCAGCGCCAGCGCGCCCAGCAACACCAGAAAGGCGACGAAGACCGGCGCACGCGGCGCATTGATGCAGCGCAGCAACCAGCTCATGCGCCTGTGACCTTCTGCTCCCCCACGAACTTCACTTTACAGAGGATGGCGCCCAAGCCAAATAGCGCAGCTTGTCGGACGCCCCTCGCCAGACCGCCCTTCACGGCATCTACTTCAAGCTGAGCGCCCTCGTGCTGTTCTGCACGATGGACGCGATGGTGAAGGGGCTGGGCGGCACCTATGGCTCCTTCCAGCTCATGGTCTTCCGCAGCGGCGTCGCCCTGGTGCCGGTCGCGGTCCTGATCTGGCACGCTGGCGGCATCCGCGTGGTGCGCAGCAACCGGCCCTGGCTGCAGGCGCTCCGAGTGACCATCGGATTCGGCAGCATGTTCGGCTTCTTCTATGCCTTCCCGCGCATGCCGCTGGTCGACGCCTACGCCATCTCCTTCTCGGCGCCGCTCTTCATGGTGGCGCTGTCGGTGCTGATTCTCGGGGAACCGGTCGGCTGGCGACGCTGGACCGCGGTAGGCGTCGGCTTCGCCGGCGTCCTGATCATGCTCGATCCTTGGGGCATCGAGTTCCACGCCGTTTCGCTGATCATCCTCGCGGCGACCTTCTGCTACTCGCTCTCGACGGTGATGGTCCGCCTGCTCAGCCGGCACGATCCCGACGTGGTGACCCTGTTCTGGTTCGCCATCGTGGGCACCGTCATTTCGCTGGCCTGCGCCATTCCCGAATGGATCTGGCCGCCGGCGATGGACTGGGTGTGGCTGCTGACCCTCGGCCTGCTGGGCGGCTTCGCCCAGATCCTGATCACGCGGGCCTGGCGGCTCGCCCCCGCCGCCGTTCTCGCGCCCTTCGACTACGTGTCGATCATCCTCGCGGTGGCCTTCGGATACCTCTGGTTCAAGGAAGAGCCCTCCTGGACCGTCTGGTACGGCCTGCCGCTGGTCATCGGCTCGGGCCTCTACATCCTGCACCGCGAGCGGGTCCGGGCGCGGGAACGGAAGAAATCCCTAATTCCCTAGGGTTTTTGTCGGGATTGACGAAACGCCCCGCCAACCACATCTTGTGGTCATGAACACCGACGCTACGACCTTCTCCGTCACCCCCAGCGCGGCCAAGCGGATCGCCTTCCTGGCCTCCCGGGAGCCCAAGCCCGTGATGATGCGGGTGGCGGTCCTGGGCGGCGGCTGCTCGGGCTTCCAGTACAATTTCTCCTTCGAGGAAGCGCGCAACGACGACGACCTCGTCATCGAGCGCGACGGCGCTGCTGTCCTGGTCGACGCCACCTCGCTGGAGTTCCTCAAGGGCAGCCAACTCGACTATGTCGAGGAAATGGTCGGCGCCGCGTTCCAGGTGAAGAACCCGAACGCCACCTCCTCCTGCGGCTGCGGCAACTCGTTCAGCGTGTGAGCCGAGCGCAGCTCGGCTGCTGAGCGGCAAGCCGCCCAGCGTAGCAATGTCTGAGCGCGCCGCCTATGCCTTGGCGTAGGCGATGCTCATGGTCTCGGCAACACAAGCCGGACGGTCCTTGCCTTCGATCTCGACGGTCCACTGGTATGTCATGCGAATGCCGCCATTCGGCATGTCGTCGGCGGCCAGCAGCTTCTGTCGGCCGCGGATGCGCGCACCGACCTGCACGGGGCTGGTGTAGCGCACCTTGTTCGAACCGTAGTTGATGCCGTTCCGCATGTTCTCGATCTTCAGCACGTCGCGGGCGAAGGTGGAGATCACGGAGAAGGTGAGATTGCAGTGCGCGATGGTCTTCCCATCCGGCATGTCCGTCTTGCAGCGCTCGACATCGACATGGATCCACTGATGGTCGCCACTGGCTTCGGCGAATATGTTGATGCGCTCCTGCGTCATGACAAGCCAGTCGCTGACTCCCAGCTCCTGACCGACCAGCGCCTTCATCGCCTGTGGGCTCTCGACGATCCGCTTTGCCATGATTTCCTCCTTCAAACTCAATCCAGCACCTATTCTGTACTGTCGCAGGAGGAGTTCTCCTTTCGCAATCGATAAGTCCTTGCACACCTCCCACGTCGTCTAGGACACTCGCGGCATGAATGACGTGATCACACGCAACGAACTCTCCGAGCGCATTTCCGCCGCAGCCCTCGAGATCGAGGACAAGGTCATTGCCTGGCGGCGCGACATTCACGAGAACCCGGAGCTCTCCTATCAGGAGACGCGCACCGCCGCGCTCGCCGCCGAGCACCTTAAGAAGCTCGGCTACGAGGTTACGACAGGCGTCGGGATCACCGGCGTCGTGGGCGTGCTGAAAGGCGGCAAACCCGGCGGCGTCGTGGCGCTAAGGGCCGACATGGATGCGCTGCCCGTCGAGGAGCGGGTCGACCTGCCCTTCGCCTCCAGGGCCAAGGCGGAGTATCTCGGGCAGACCGTGCCCGTGATGCATGCCTGTGGGCACGATTGCCACGTCGCCATCCTGATGGGCGTGGCCGAGATCCTGGCCGGCATGAAGGACGAGATCCCGGGCACGGTGAAGCTGATCTTCCAGCCCAACGAGGAAGGCTCCAACGACGGCCGCCCGAGCGGCGCCGAAGCGATGATCGCCGACGGCTGCATGCAGAACCCGGCGCCGTCCGCGATTTTCGGCCTGCACGTCACCTCGGGCATCCGCTCAGGCGTGATCGCGCTCCGTCCCGGCGGACTGATGGCGAGTGCAGATCGCCTCAAGATCGACGTCGAGGGTCGCCAGACGCACGGCTCGCAGCCGTGGCGCGGCATCGATCCGGTCGTCACGTCAGCGCAGATCATCCTCGCATTGCAGACCATCGTCAGCCGCCAGCTCGACCCCACCCTCACGCCGGCGGTGATCTCGGTCTCGACCATCCATGGCGGCGTGCGCAACAACATCCTGCCCGATTCGGTCGCGATGGAAGGCACCATCCGCACCCACGACGAGGGCGTGCGCGCCGAGATCCGGAAGCGCATCGACAGGACCGCCAACGCCATCGCCGAGGCCGCCGGCGCCAAAGCCACCGTCACGGTCTTCGATGGCGTGCCGGTGACCTACAACGATCCGCCGCTCACCGACTGGGGCACCAACAGCCTGAAGAACGGTCTCGACACCCAGCGCGTCACCGAGGTGCGCCCGGTGATGGGCGCCGAGGATTTTTCCTATCTCGCCCAGGTGGTGCCGGGCATGTTCTTCTTCCTGGGCATCGTGCCGCCGGACGTCGACCCGATGCAGGCGCCGGCCAACCATTCGCCGCTCTTCCGCGTCCACGAGCCCGCGCTCAAGTACGGCGTGCGCGCGCTCAGCTACCTCGCGATCGATTATCTCAAGCGGAAATAGCGGAGAAGACAGAGTGAGTTTTCGTGCCTCGGGCCATAGCTGGCGCCTGTATTGCGGATCGAACGTCCTCGAGAAGCACCTCATGGAGGTCATTGCTCGGGCCGGCGCCAAGCGCGCATTCGTCGTCTGCTCACCATCCATCAACAAGCGAACCGACATCGTTCGCCGCATCGAAAAGACGTTGGGGCCGGTTCTTGCCGGCGTCTTCGACCAGATCGAGAAGGATTGCCCCTATCCCAACGTCTGCGCCGCCAGGGATGCGGCGCGCGAGGCCAATGCCGATCTGCTTGTCGCCGTCGGGGGCGGAAGCGTGCTGGTCGCGACGCGGGCAGTGGCGATCTTCCTCGGAGAAGATCGCGATCCATTCGAGATCATGACGCAGTACCCGGCCGGCAAGCCGGCTTACAGCCCGCGCCTGGCTGCGCCGAAGCTCCCCATCGTCAACATTCCGACCACTCCCACCAGCGCCATGAACCGCGCCGGAACGGGACTGAAGAATGCCGATCTCGATCATCGCATGGAGTTCTTCGATCCCAAGACCCGGCCGCAGGCAATCCTGCTGGATTACGAGGTCCTGATGACGACACCCTCTTCCTCCCACCGGTCGACCGCCACCACGGTCTTCTCCAGTGCTGTCGGAGCGATCGCCGCTGCCGAATCCAATCCCCTGGTCGAAGGCGATCGCCTTCAGGCTTTCCGCCTCGCCTTTCGCGCCTATTCGGCCCTTGCCCAAAATCGCGACGATGCAGCCTCGCGTGCCGATCTCTGCATCGCCGCATTCCTGCAGAACCGTGCCGAGGACGATGGGGCCCGCATGGGGGCCAGTTCTTCCTTTGGCGGAGATTACGCCGTCTCTACCGCCTTGCACGTCGAGTTCCCGCATGTCGGTCAGGGCGAGTCGATCTCGACCGTCCACGCCAGCAAGATCCGGCTGTCGCAGGATGACGATGCGGCCGCGGCGCAAGTCGTTGCCGAAGCGCTCGGCCTCGATCCTGGCTCCAAGCCGACCAGATTGGCCATCGCCGACGAGTTGGAACGACTGTATCGCGGCGTGGGAATGCCGATCCGTCTCCGCGAACTGGACATTCCGCGATCGGCGCTGCCCCTCATCGCAGGGCAGACTGTGAAGAACTTCAATGCCAACGCAGGCGTGCGGTCTGACAGCGAGCGCATTGCCGCGGCCCAGCAGCTGCTGGAAGCCGCTTACTGATCGACCGCTGGTCAGCCGCCGATGGCGGCCCTGATGCGGTCGACCGCGGCGTCGGGCGCGGTAAGCACGGGTGTCTTGACCACGGCGGTGACGGCCGCGAGCGCGCGTGACGTCGAGAAGTGCGCGAGCATGATGGCGTCGCAGTGTGCGAGTTCGGGTGCCCGCGCGGCGATCAGCGCGTTGTGCCGGTCGGCGTCGCCCTTTCGCAAGGCATCCATAGCGCCCTCGACGACGATCGTCTCGAGCGTCGCCTTCGCGCCCGCCTCGCCGACGAACTGCTCGAACTCCTCCGTCATGGTCAGGACCGACGGCGCGAAAGTCGCGAGCATGCCGATCCGCCGCCCGCGGCCGATCGCCTCCCGGAACATCGCTTCGTTGGGCTTCAGCACGGGCACCGGCAGTTCCTTTGCCATGCGCTCGATCGCCGGCCCGAAGGCCGAGCAGGTCACGAGGATCGCCTCGGCTCCGATGCGATGCGCGTAGCTGCCGAGCTCGACGAAGCGCTCGAACATGCGGAGCGTCAGGTCATGGTCCTTGGCGCGATCGATCGACAGCGAGGCGTCGAGCAAATCGACGGTCTCGGCCTCGGGCCAGCGCGTGGCGAACGCGCGCTGGATGGGTTCCACGGCGACGGGCGTCCCATGCAATAGGACGACGCGGGACTTCTTCGACATGCGATCGGTCTTTCGAAAGGAGAGTGTTTTCAGGAGTGCTTCAGGCGGGAGACGAGACCGCCGTCGCCATAGGCCTTCGTCGCGGCGGGCGACGAGAGCAGCGCCATCCAGGCGGCGGCGCCGTCGGCGTTCCTGGCATCGGCAAAGATGGCGGCATCGAAGGTGGAGACGGTCTGGACCTCCTGCGGAAACGGACCGGCGACGGCAACGCCGGGGACCGACATCAGTTCGCTCACCTGCTGGATCGCAATGTCGGCCTCACCGCTCGCGACCTTCTCGCCGGTGAAGCCCATCGGGATCGTGACGGCGCGCGCGTTGACCTCAGCCGCAATGCCCAGCCGTTCGACCAGCCCGGTGAAGTAGATGCCGCTCGCGCCCGCCCGGGAGTAGGCCACCGCCCGCGCCCCCACCAGCGCCTTCTTGAACGCCTCGACCGTCGAGACGTCCGGTTTCGGCGCGCCCTCGCGGACGCCGACGCCCAGGATCGAATCGGCGAGACAGACCCGGGTCTCGGGACGCACGATGCCGTCGGCACAGAGCTTGTCCATCGAGCCGTCGATGGCAATGATGACGTCGGCACGCTGCCCTTCGGCGATCGACTTCATGAGGGCCGTGGTCGGGCGCCAGTCGATCTCCAGGCGGTAGGGCGATGCGGCCTCGAAGGCCGGCTTCAGCCAGCGACTGACGGCGACCTCGAGGGCGAGACCGCTCATGACGGCGACGGACGACGGCGATGCCACTGGATCTCTCCCCGCGAACGATGAACGCCGCAATATAGCGTGATACAGCAACGCACGGCGGTAAAAGTTGATTCCAACACAGGAATGGTGAGACTTCACCAACCAACTGCAAACAATAGAGAATTTGCGTCGATGAAGATCGCGACCTGGAACGTGAACTCCGTGCGCAAGCGCACCGGCAATCTGGTCTCGTGGCTCGGCGAGGCGCAGCCGGACATCGTCGTGCTGCAGGAGATCAAGGCGCAGGAAGCGACGTTCCCCACGCTCGAGGTGGAGGCGGCCGGCTACAAATGCGCCATCGTCGGCCAGAAAGGCTTCAACGGCGTCGCGTTCCTCTCGCGCCATGCGTTCGACGTGACGGCGCGCGCCCTGCCCGGGCATGTCGAGGAGGAGCCGGCCCGCTACGTCGAGGGTCGTGTCCACACGCCGCACGGGCCCCTGACGGTCGGCGGGCTCTATCTGCCCAACGGCAATCCCATCGCCACCGAGAAGTTCACCTACAAGCTCGCCTGGATGGAGCGGCTGCTCGGCCATGCCCGCACGCTGCTGGCGCGCGAAGAGATGTTCGTGCTGTGCGGCGACTACAATGTCTGCCCGACCGAGATGGACGTCTACGATCCCAAGGCCTTCGCCAACGACGCGCTCTGCCAGCCCGAGTCGCGGGCGGCCTTCCGCAAGCTGCTCAATCTCGGCCTGACCGACGCGGTTCGCGCCTTCCATCCCGATAGCGAGCAGTACACCTTCTGGGACTACCAGGCCGGCGCCTGGCCCAAGGGCCATGGCCTGCGGATCGATCACCTCCTGCTGTCACCGCAGGCCGCCGACCGCCTCACCGCCGTCGGCATCGACAAGGCCGAACGCGGCAAGACGGAGCCATCGGACCACGTCCCGGTCTGGTGCGAACTGGACGTGGCGGCGTAGGAAATCAAGTCGTCCTGAGCGCCGCGAAGGACCTCACGCCCGCCAGGAAGTACTCCGCTCGCTCCG
>OFDN01000827.1_pt1 | contig 22917 bp, 27 predicted proteins | sample 1520971 | NCBI WGS metagenome assembly OFDN01 (sample SAMEA94257418, study PRJEB24077) | hot springs metagenome | biome: Aquatic biome; feature: Geographical feature; material: Water | place: India | collected 2012-06-12 | depth 5 m
CCGCCGCGGCGGCGATCTTGAGGGTCATCGCGGGTCTCCTTGAAATCGAGCCGCCTTGATCGGCCCGCGGGCGTCCGCCGTCAATGGGCGACCCCTGCGGTCAGGTGTCCACCCGTTCGACCGCGACCCAGCGTCCGCTGCGCTTCTCGACCACGAAGCGGGCGGACGTTTCCTCGAAGGCCGGCACGTCGCCGTCCCGGAACCAGATCCACGGGCGCGACCGGCTGCCCGGGCGCACGAAATAGGCGCGGCTGGAGCCGGCGTCCTGCCATTCGTGGTGACGGTCTTGCGGAGGGGCATGGCAAGAACAAAAGCAGAACACGAAGCGGGGTCAAGCCGGCTTCGCGCGCCCGCCGTCGTCATCCACAGGCGCACGCCGGGACGCCGCCCAGAAGGCTAAGGGCTCCGCCCTCGCGCGGGTCAGGGTGAAGCGGCTGCGCCGCCGGACCGGCCGGTCTCCCCGACCTTCCGCGCGGTCATGCTGTTCATTTTCATCATCGTCGTCGGCTTGTGCAGGCCGGGCGATCCCCCTCCGGCCGGTCCGCCCTGGCCCTTGCTACCCCGGTCTCGCCGACGGGCAGGGTTTCAGGCGCGCAGTTCGCGTCCCTGCAACCCATGCCCAAAGGAGGCAGACATGACTGCTCAATCCATCGAAACCGCCGCGACCGAAGCGACCGCGCCGCAGCACGGCTCGGAGATCACCGTGCCGCTCAACCGGCTCAAGGCCTCGCCGAAGAATGCGAGGAAGACGCCGCACAGCCCGGCGACCATCGAGGCCTTCGCGGCCTCCATCAAGGCCAAGGGGGTGTTGCAGCCGCCCGTGGTCGAGATCGAGCGGGACGGGGAGGGCGCGCCCACCGGAAACTACCTCGTCACCATCGGCGAAGGGCGCCGTCAGGGGCTGCGGCTGCTGGCCAAGCGCAAGGCCATCAAGCGGACCCATCCGGTGCGGGTCATCGTGGACGCCGAGAACGACGCCCACGAGATCAGCCTCGACGAAAACATGACCCGTGAGGCCATGCACCCCGCCGACCAGTTCGAGGCCTTCCAGCGGCTCGCCGCCGAGAAGGGCTACGGACCCGAAGAGATCGGCGCCCGGTTCGGAGTGTCGGCCCATGTGGTGCGCCAGCGGCTGCGGCTCGGGTCGGCGGCGCCGGAGTTGATGACGGCCTATCGGGAGGGGACGCTGGCGCTCGACCAACTGACCGCCTTCTGCGTCAGCGAGGACCGCGAGCGGCAACGGCAGGTGCTGGAGCAGATCGGGCCGCACACCCCGGCCTACGCCATCCGCCGCGCCATGACCGAGGCCAAGGTCCGCGTCGATGACCGGCGCGTCCGCTTCGTCGGCGTGGAGGCCTACGAGGCCGAGGGGGGCGGGGTGCTGCGCGACCTGTTCACCGAGGACGGCGGCGGCTGGCTGGAGGATGTGGTCCTGCTGGACCGGCTGGTCGGCGACAAGCTGACCGGACTGGCCGACGAGGCCCGCGAACGCGAGGGCTGGAAATGGGCCGAGGCCTGTCTGGACTACCCCGACGTTTCGGCGTTCGGGCGGGTCTATCCGGTGGCGGTCGAACGGTCGGACGCGGACGTCGCCGAAATCGCGGCCCTGTCCGAGGAATACGACCGCCTCGTCTCTGAAACCGACGCGGCGGAAATGTTCCCCCCCGAGGTGGACGCCCGGCTGGAGGAGATCGACAAGGCCTTGCAGGCCTTCGGCCCGGACTTCGCCTATGCCGACGAGGCCAGGGCGCGGGCCGGGGTCGTGGTGACGCTGGGTCACGACGGCCTCGCCCGCTTCGAGCGCGGACTGGTCCGCGCCGAGGACGTGCCCGCCGATCCGCCGTCGCCGTGGCAGGAGGAAGAGGCGGCGGACGAGAGTGCGGACAATTCGCCGGGCTCGGAGGCGGAGGCCGCCGAGGACGAGGCGCCCTCGGCCTTGTCGGATCGTCTGCTGATCGACCTGACCGCCCACAAGACCATGGGTCTGCGCGACGCGGTGCAGGCCGATGTGAATGCGGCGCTGGCGACGGTGGTTCACGCGCTCGCCCTGCAGGTCTTCTATCCGGGCTACGGCGTCTGGACGCCGTTGCAGCTTCGGTTGACGACGACCGGGCTGGAGCGGCTGGCGCCGGGGGTGGAGGACGGCCCCGCCGGACGCCGGGTCAGCGACCGGTGCGAGGCGTGGGGCGCGCGCCTGCCCGAGCGCCCGGAAGACCTCTGGGGCGTGGTGGCCGCGCTGCCGCCTTCGGAGCAGTTGGACCTGATGGCCTGCTGCGCCGGGGTCGGTCTCTACGCGGTGCGCGATCCGCACGACCGGCGGCCCGGCGCCTTGGCGCAGGCCGAGACGCTGGCGACGGCTGTAGGGCTCGACATGGCCGGGACGTGGACGGCGACGGCGGCCAGTTACTTCTCGCGGGTGGCCAAGGCGCGGGTGCTGGAGGCGGTGACCGAGGCCGTCAATCCGGAGGAAGCGGGCCGGATCGCCGGGTTCAGAAAGGGCGACATGGCCGAGGCGGCGGAACGGCTAGTGGAGGGTCGGGGCTGGCTGCCGTCGGTGTTGCGGACGCAGGCTGGTGTGCCTGCGGAGGCGCAGGAGGCAGGCGAGGGTGCTGACGACGAAACCCGCACCGCGCCGAACGACGACGCCTATGCGTTCGCGGCCGAATAGCCGCAGCGCACAGATCGAGCGAAAACTCGCCGCGCGCCCTTTGGGGGCGCGCGGCTTTTTCATGGCTTGATGGCGGCTCGTGACTCTGAGCCGTCGTCGATCTGGTCTGCTTTGCGGGAGCGGGTAGCTAAGCAAATCGAGTATCGAGATCTTGGGGTGCGGACTCTGTTAATTTTGACCGCTGACGCAGGTCAGTCTGATCCTTCACCCTCCGTGAGGGCTGCCTCAGCGACCCGGTTCCAGAAGGTGCAAACCGCATCGTTGTATCGGTTCATGTCAGCCTCGCTGACGATGAACTGAGACAAGGGCTCTTTCGCGGGCATGTACCAAGGGCGCAATCGGATGATCTCGCTATCGGGTGCCCACAGTTCCGGATGGGCTTCCCAAGGTTCGGTCAGGGAACGTCCCGGACCGTGCCTCACCGCATTAGCGACGAGGTGCAGTTCCCGGAGCGTGGCGTATTCCGGGAATGTCGAGAGGCCGCATCCCCGTAGGCGGCGGACGTGCTTGTCGACCGCTTCCGGCGACGCGCTTTTCCTGAATTTGGAGAAGTCCGTGGCACCTGATGATCCGAAGGCCTGGGTTTCGCACAACCATTCCACCACGTCGTTCTGCCACTGGCCGTTCAACGTCAGGGCGATGGCCTTGAGCAGATTGTTGCTGAGGGTGGGGATCCACCACTGACCTTCGCCACCGAGGTCCTCGTAAGCGTGACGGACCGCCTCGTGGTGACCCTTCATGCTGAAATAGAATAGTTCACCCGTCCGGTTCGCATAGCGCTGGACCGCGTGATCCAGCGTCCGGGAAATCCAGTCTTCGGGAACATCGAGACGTGCCTTCGTCATTAGCTTACGGTCACAGGTCGCGATGGATCGCTCAGGGGATGCCCAAACAGAACGCCCATTTCGTCTTGGTCGATGGGGACAAGCGCCCGGATCGTTCCGAGCTCCGCGTCGGCGCAGACGCAGACATCGGCGGTCCCGACAATGAGGAAGGCGAGCGGGCGTCGCTGCTCACGTCGCGACTTGAGCCAGGACGCCCGGTCGATCACCGAGGGGGTCGGGCGGAGTTCCGGGTGGGAATGCCATTCGCCAATATGGGTTACCAGACCGCCAGACCGTCTCCATGCTGCATCCGCAAAGGCCTGGTGACCGGCTGGAGATCGCCAGAACCGTGTCGGGGACCAACGGTCGCTGTTCTGAGGAGCGGAAGCGTCGATGACATGAAGATCGCGGCCACGATAGCTCCCCAACAGAATCCCACCGACCTCGTGTCGAAAGGCTGCGGCTTCTGCGATGGCCTTGATGCGGCTCAACACCATGTGTTCGACAAGGACGTTGCGGGGGCCGAAACTCAAGTCACCGGGCCTTGGCAGGCCGGACAAAGCGGCTCGATGGGCCAGTTTCGGTCCTTCGGAGGAGCCGTATGCTCGAGATCCAGCACCCGAGTGCGGACGCGAGGACCTGGCATGTCGGGTGCCGCCGCCCATTCAAGGGCGGCTTGAACGACAAGGGTGGCAGCGAGCATCGGCGCCGGGGCTGCATAGTTGATATGAGCGCCATCGCCGCAGGTGCCGCTCTCGACCGCCGTGGTCACGCCGGGTTTGAGGGGATTGGCTTTGAGTTCGCCGTGGTTAGGCCGCAAGCACTTTAGACAGGCATGGGCTGAGCGGGTGACCAGCACGGTCTGGGCCGCCAGACCATTGCCGTGGATGGCGGCGTGGATCACCGGGGGGAAGGGCTTGCCTAGGCGGCGGGTCGTTACGGCCAAATCGTTGAGACGAAGGCCCACAGGTGTTGAGCCAGTCGCGTCGATGACGAGGTCGTAGTCTTGGAGTCGGGCTGTGACCCCGAACACGTCGGTGGCCACGCCCTCCACCGTCAGGTCGGGATGGAGCCGTCGAACTTCGGCGGCGAGAGCGCCGGCCTTGGCGAGGCGAACCGCGGAAACCGGCAGGACATGGCGGCCAAAATTGGCGGTCGAGAACTGATCGCCGTCGATGATCAACATGGGGCGCTGAGATTGACCGGCGCCGGACCTCGCCAGCTCTAGGCAGACTCGGGAACCAATTGCGCCCGCGCCCACGACTGCGACGGCCTTTCCGATAAGGGGAGAAGGCGCGCTGAGCCGGCCGTTGACCAAGTCCGGGAGAGCGACGCTGTCGGCAAGGCCACGATCGAGGGTCATCTCGTTCTCTCCGTGAGATATGGATCGGGCGCGACGATTCTGGGGCGCTTTCGCATAGGCGATCCTGGCGAACTCGGGCCATTTGAATGACGCGGCGACGACCCCGTTCTCGGCCGCAAGGATGATGTGCCCCTTGTCCACCAAGGCAGGCGCAAATGCGTGGGCGATGGCGTCCGGCTCATCGACGAAATGCGCGATCCAAGTCTTTAGCGTGGCGAGGGTTTTGCCCGGCCCTCCGCCTCGCCGAATGTCGAAAGGGCGGTTGCCGCGCAGCACATATGCCTGCCGTACATCGTCAGGCTTGCCCCGGCTCCATCGGCTAACCCGTTCTGGTGTCGTGATCACCAAACTGTCTCGCCCGCCGACCCTGTTCCAGGTGCAGCAGCGCGCGCGACCGGAGAACCCTGCGGGGAGGTCCGTATAGAGATAGGTGTCAGGGTTCCAGTAGGAGACGAACTCCCTTTGGCGGTCGGCGAGCGTGGAAGCGTGGAGCACTTGGTCGAGCGTCTCTTTGGCGGACTCGAGCACCCTAAGGATGGCCCCTCCGGCATTGTAGGGATCATATTCCTCGACCTCTTTCTCGGCGAAGCAGAGGCTGTCATCGGCGTTCAGGTGGGCCAAAAGGCGCCTGCGGATCGCGAGGTCTTCGACATAGATCTTCGGTGGCGTCGTCATCACCGGATCAGTCACGCAGACCGCGACCGCGATGGTGGTCCTCCCCGACCGGAGGTCGCCGCGATAGCGGGTGATCCCGCGTCGGCTTTGCACATAGGCGAACCCTCGCGCCTTGAGGGCGGCGTCGAGGGCCGCCCAAGCGCGGGTCTCCAGAGGCGTCACCCGGAGGTCTGGGACCCCACCCGGGGCGATGGGCTTTGCGCTGCAACGGTGGAGCGCACCTGGCTTGCGGATGCGATGGGCGACACAAGAGCGGCGTTGTCCGGCACCCGATGACCGAAGAGCCTGCGGAAGCGCTCGACGACATTGAAGATGCTGGTCTCGTTGTTGAGAGCACCGTCCAATTCACTGGCGAGGGCGCGCGCTTTGAGTTCGAACTGGTTCTGCTCGGTTGTGGTCCAGTTGTCGTTCAGGGCCTTGTCGTCAACCACCGGGTTCCACACCACGCCCGCGATCTTGGCGGACAGGGCGCGGGCCACCACCAGCAGCCCGTCGTCGTCCCGCCCAGGCTGGGGCGGGGTATTGGCTTCGTCCAAGGCTTCAACAGCGCAGACCATCAGGACCAGAGAGCTCAAACGACAGCTGTCCCAGTGGTAGTCCCGCCACGCCTTGAGATAGCGAGTAAGCCGCTTTAGGTCGGTCCAGCTGGCATGACGCGCCGCCGCATTGACGAACCAGTCCTCGAGTTCCAGCGGGTCCGACTGCTCCCAGCCTGTAGTCCGGTGGGCGACATAGATCTCGCTCGGATCGAGCCGGATTTCGGGCGGCGGGGACGAGAACGCGGAGCCGTCCATTGCGCGATTGGCCGCCGCATGAAAGGCTTTTTCAAGTAGGGCCATCTTCACGTCAGGGATGGCGTAGATGTTGAGGTCGAGGTGCGCTTCCGCATCAATCACGACCCGGACGCAGATGCTTTTGCTTGTGTCGAGGGTCCAGCCTTGGGCGTCGCAGAGGGCGCCCAGGATGCGTTCGACGATCGCGAACAGCGTGTTCGAGGCCACGGCCGGGTTGAGCCCGACGATCGACATGGGGACATACATGCCGTCATCGAGGTCGAGTTGCTGACAGGCCTTCGCGGGCTGATTCAGCGTGCCGTACGCCCAAGATCCTTGGGTGCGGAACTTCGGGGTAAAGGACAGGGCGGCGGGGTCCGGAACCCCGTGCGCCTTGACCAGAGGGACCTCGTCCTGGGTCAGATAGGCACCGGCCACCCGCAGCCCTGCACGAAGCGCGTTGCGGACCAGCTTCTGTGCGGTCTGGAGTTTGTGCTTCTGCGCGTCGGTGATAACCAGTTCGCATCTCAGGCACGGTTGATTCGCCGCCTGATGAAGAAGCCGATGTGCATTATACCGCATGTTGTTGTCCTGAGCGCGCCCGAACCCTACATCTAGGGTTAAAGATTGTGACCGCAAGGGGGCGGAATGCATTCCGTTCTGGGTTGGAAGGCTTGGCTCACGGCAGCTTTGGCGATCTGCGTCGCGATCATTGGCGCGCGCTTGTTGGTCGGAAGCGAAATCCTCCCGTCATTGCAAAGCGGTATGAGCCTGACCTCGCTTTTAGTGACGGTTTTCGTCGCGACGCCGATCTGGCGGCTGCTGTGGCTTGTCCCCTATTTTCAACGCAAGGCTCCGCAGCTTGACGGGGAGTGGTCGGGCGTGGTCGCCTCGAATTGGTCCGTCGTCGAGCGGCTTAAGGAGGCGGCCAAACAGGCTGGCGCACCCGCTCTCGACGTGGATGACTTGGCTAGGCCCTTGCCGGACTTGGTCGAGGTTCCCGTGTCGGTGAAAATCCGGACCACCTTCGCCCGGATTTATCTCGAACTCGAAAGTGCCGACGATCGCTATCAGATATCAACCCTGAAGGCCGTTGAACTAAGGCCGGCGAACGAAGCCGGGGACGCCGTCCTCAGCTATGTCTTCGAGGGGCGGGTGTTGAACCCCAAGGCCGGCGATGTCGGCTGTTTCGACGGAGCCGCAACCCTGTCCTTGCGCTCACAGGCAAGTGGAGGTCTGGCTATGGCCGGGCCGACTTGGACTAACCGGGCTTGGAGTCGGGGCCTGAATACCGCAGGTGTCCTGCGTCTCACTCGGATCCGCGCCGACTTTTGGACGCCTCTGACATTCGGCTTGATAAAGCGCTAGCAGGTCGCCATCGCGGGGTCGGGCCGTCACCAGAACGGGCCTTTCGGCCCAGCAGAAGCGGCTTTCTGAATATCAAGCCCGGTATGGGAGCGAGGAGCGCCAGATTTCGAGCCCGTGAGACTGGAAGAAGTCGCTGGCCTCAGGGGCGGCGTCCGCAGACATGGTCGGGCCCATGCCGACGCTGACTATCGCCGACGAACCATCCTGGCGGGCGAGGGGCACATCCACATATCGCGTCGGCCCGAAACGGCCGGCGCGAAGACCCACTGGAAGCGCAGGTGTCTTTTCTCCGCCCGTCCGATTTCCACCAACGTCCTCGAGTGCGCCGTCGCCATTGCGAACTAGCATCCGCGATATCCGCACTTCGCGCTCGTCCGCGAAGCCAGGGTGTTTCATCGAAAAGAGGTCGACGCACAGGCGCCGCGCATAGTCCGAAAGCGTCGGGTGATCGTCAGGATCATCCTCTAGCTGTTGCTGGACGACGCCCAAGCCGAGACAGAGCATTCGGTCGACCAAGGCTTCGTCGTAAACCACGGTCCGGATCGCGACGCCGGCGTCGTGTTCGAGATGCCGTGCGTCCAAGCCCAGAACGCACCCGCCACCATCGCCCGCGTAGCTTCGCCACTGCCCCAGATCGTCGCGCCGAGGAGTCAATGACCCGATCATGAGGCCGGTGTTTGCGGTCAGCCCCTCAAGCTCCGACACGACGAAAATGCGGGTCGTGAGGTCCGTGTAGACCTGTCGATCCCGCATAAGGCCGATCAGTCGATCACGAGCATACGAAAACTCCGAAGCGTCGTTCAGCGCGGTATACTCGGAGAGCCGAAAGGTCCGGTTTTCAACGATCGCCCGCGCCGCCTCGATCGAGGTGTAGTGGTATACGACCGGACAGTGGTCCGAGCTGAAGTCCCAAGGCAAGGCCATGCGGAAGTTATGGCCTGCCGTTGCTAAAGAGAATATGGCTGGAAGGGATTGGAAGTGTCGCTCACGCAGATCCGGATTTGACATCCGCTATAGAGCCGTCGCTCTTGGTTCGCTTGTGGCGCTCTCCGCAGTACCCAGCGCAATGAAGGCCGCTGCATTGTCGGCCTCCCGGCGGCAGGTCCTTCAAAAACAAGATCGCGCTTCGGGGAGCAGGGCGTCAAACCGCTTCGAGTTGCTGAACCCCGGACTTCCGATGCCTACTCAATCTCCAATTGGACACGGGCGGGTCTACGCTTCAGCTTGACCGTATGTATCTAACTGAAGCTCAAGCCCGCGCTCGCGCTGGCGTAGCAGAGGACGAGCCCGCTCATGTGCTGGCGTTCGCGCTCGCTCTCGACTCCGCGCTGAGCGCCCTGACAGATCGCTTCGACATTTTCCTCTCCCATTCCGTTCGGGACGCTAGTCTCGTCATGGGGGTGAAGCGGATCCTGGAGGAGGCCGGAAAGACCGTCTACGTGGACTGGATCAGCGATCCGAACCTTGACCGAAACGCAGTCACCGGCGCTACGGCAGAGAGGTTGCGGCATCGTATGAGGAAGTGCGACGCCTGCTTCTATCTCTTTTCCCGACATTCGAGGCGGTCGAGGTGGATGCCGTGGGAGCTCGGTTTTTTCGACGGCCATAACGGCAACGTCGCGATCCTTCCGCTGATCCCTCCAACGGGCGAACTCGACTTCACAGGCGAAGAGTATCTAGAGATTTATCCCAAGATAGACTTCGCAAACCTAAGCGGCAGCCCCAGCATATTCGTGAACCAAGTACGACGCACGGAGATGGGGTCGTACAAGTCCTATGATGAATGGCGGCGTGGCGCTGATAAGCTTAGACCCACGACCTAGCTACCCACCCGTCAGCCATTTCCGGAGAGGCGTTGCGGTGTTCGCTTTGTGATTTAGTACCATCCAGATGTCTTGGTCGCTGCCCTTCATCTGGCCCCAAACGATCCGGCGATAGAGGCCCAGATATTCCCATGAGGCCCAGGTCGAGTCGTGCAGATCGTCCGAGGACGGAAACAGAGCGATTTGTCCGAGGCCCTTGTAGCCGTCAGCCACTCCCAGCTCCCAAGGCACCCAGCGCGACTCCTTACTGTTCTTGCTCGTCAGAAGAACGAACCTGCTGCTCTGCTTGATGCGAGACTTCAGCAAATTGGCGGTTTCGTCCGTGGTGTAGGGAGGCATCTCCGGGTCGATTTCATCGATGTAGACCACGGCGCCGTGGTTCTGCAGGACGATCGTGGCACCCACGACAAGATCCTGGTCCTTGCTGGAGTGGGACAGGAAAGTTGAGCCGGCAGGGCTTCGCGCCGAAGCCGTGCGAAGCACGGAGGCCTGTTCGGTCAAAGTGATGTTCGCGGCGAAACCCCGAAGTTCCGCCCTTGTTACGAACCGGGTCACCTCAGTTGTCGTCCTGTGGCTTCGCCAGCCGTTGGAGTATCTCTCGAACGAGCTTCAGGAGCTTGTCGGGTGTTGTGGCCTGGTTTGACAGGACGGCTAGCTCTTCGTCGGTTGGCCTGGCCGCGCTTGCGCCCTGCGATGGGATAGCGGACCCAGTCAGATCTTGCGCGATTTGCTCGGCCGCGCCTCCGGTCGCACCGATGGGCAGTATGAAGGCCCCGGCCTCGCGCGCGACCTCGAACTCCTTCAACACGCCGTCCGCAACGATCTGAGAGCCGCCCTCGAGCTTTGCGCCGCCTAGGAAAATCACAATCCCGGCCTGTCGCGCCATCTCGGCGCGAAGCGCGGTCCATCGTTTCTGGTCCGGCTCCCTATCCGTCAGCGGTTGAGGGAAGGGTCGGACGATCAGCCGGCGGTCCAGATCCCACCCGCCGTCCTGACGGAGACGGTCGATAAAGCCCCCAATCACAGCTGGGCCGACCAGTAAGCCCGATCCGCTCACCAGATCCCGCCCGGTGTCCGCGATCAACCCGCCGACCGCCTCGGAAAGGCGATACAGATCGCCGGCGCGACCGTCGTCGCCGTCGAGCGGCCAGCTTCCACTGACCCATACCCGCATCGCGGCGACGCGGCGCTCTACCTGGCGCATCAGTTCGGGAATTTCGTCGTAATGCTCTACCTCGATTGTCCTCAGTCCGTAGCGGTGAAGGTCCTTGGCCCAGTGCTTATGCTGCGCCGTGCGGGCCCTGAACTCGTCCTCGGAAGAACAGTCCGCCAGGCTGGGCGGCTTCACGATTGCGAAGTGCTCCGGCGGCGCTTCAGTGAAGCTCTCACGAATGAGGGATAGCACGTGCCGGACATTGGGATCGGTCAGGCTGAGCCCGATGAAAAGAACGGACATGCTGCTGAGATGCGCCTGCAGCAGGGGGAGGAAGGCCCCACGCTTGGACCGATAGAGTTCGTAGTCGTCGGTCGAGATGACGATGTCGTCCATTCGGTCGACGGACCCATGCATCTTGTAGAGCCGTGCCGCGCCGGGCCGGGCGCGGAGCGAAAGGTCGGCCGCCCCGGAGACAACATCGACAGGCCGATTGATCACGGCGAAGGCGCGCTCGACCAGACGGTCGTAGTTCGTCGTCCAGATCTGCCGAACGGGGAGGCGCGCCAGCACCTCCAAGGTCGGCGGAACCGGTCGATCTTTGCCGATCTCTTGCCGGATCACGTTGCGGACGCCGGTCGCGGCACCGCTCTCGCTGATGTGCCACTGGGCCAGTGCGGCGAGGTCCTGGATGTCGCTGGAGCGGACACCGAGTTCCTCGCCGATGTCCTTAAGAAGCTCCGCCCAAGTCGGATATCCCGCGGCCTTCGAAACACCGGCGCCGACGAACACTGCGCCAACGCCTTCGTGGAGGGCAGCTGGAAAATCCTTGAGAAAGCGATTTCGGCTTGACGTAGGCATCCTACCGTCCGGCCCGCTTGGCCGCCTCTTCAATCCGAGCCGCCAACCGGGCGTGATCGGCATACTTGTAGACGGGCGCCCCGGCCCTCGTAAGAAGAGCCGGGGTAGCGCCGGCAAGATCCGTATTTCCGAGCCTATCCTTGAGCTCGTGAATCTGGATGCCCACTATCCCGTTGCCCCGCGCGATCGATTGGCTGATTTCGTAGTCGATGTACTTGCGGCCCGCTGAGGCCGCGCCGATGCAAACAACCGTAACCGACGTGTTGAGCAGCGCGTCGTCGATCATCTTCTTGATCGCCGTATCGCCCTTCTTTTTGGCTTCTTCCCAGAGCGAGGCGTCATGGAACCCGACCGCCGCGGTGCCCACGATCTCGCCGATGTTGCGAATCTGATTCACACGCCAGATGTCGCGTTGATAGTGAAAACTGAAGAACACCCGACGTGCCATGTTTCCCTCCACGGGTCTGAATCGCCCCTTGCTAACGCTTGGGTTGCGCTCGGCGGTCCTCCGAGTCAACGGCTACGGTTGTCGGATATTCCCGCCACTACGGGTTCGCGATCGGACAGCCAGCCATACGATGTATGTTGGTCCGCCGCCGCGTGCGGACAACTTCGATTTTGTCGAAACATCTAGTTCTCGGCGGCGGACTGATGTCCGCTCTTTGGCGCTTCACCGCAGTCTTATCTGTCCGTAGCCCCAGGGAGGAGGCGATGGTCATCCGCGGGATATCCGGAGGCGTCGCCATTCGGAACCCCGTCGCGGCGCTTGGGTTGGACTCCGATCAACCAAGGAGCCCTCCGATGCAAATCCAACCAATGATCAGCACCCATCCCGACGTGCGCGGAAGCGTCAACGACAGTCTCGTTCGCGCGATCGAAGCGGCTTACGGCTGCGCCGCGGTGTGCCACATCTGCGCCGATGCCTGCCTGGCCGAGGATATGGTGAAGGATCTCACCCAGTGCATCCGCCTCAATCTTGATTGCGCCGACGTCTGCCTGGCCACGGCCGGCCTCGCCGCGCGTCGCGCCGGCAGCCACGAGACACTGATCCAGCGCATGCTCGAGACTTGCGCCGAGGCCTGCGCGGATTGCGCTGTCGAATGTGAGAAACACGCCGAGATGCACGAGCATTGCCGCATCTGCGCCGAGGAATGCCGCCGCTGCGAAAACGCTTGCCGCGAGGCTGCCTCCTCGATCACACCGTCACGCCATTGAGGCCGATCGCCGTCAACGGCACTCGACCGTCAGATGCCCGAGCTCGTGGACCGGCCTCAGCCGGTCGCGAACGGTCGCGACATCCACAGCCCCGGTCACGCTGACGATAGCCGAGTGCGCGTCCGGCCCGATGCGCCAGACGTGCAGATCGGTGATCCGGGCGTCGCCCGGCCCCTCGACGAATTCGCGGACCTCGGCCTCGATGGCGGTGTCCGTTGTGTCGAGCAGCACCGCGGCGGTGTCGCGCATCAGGGACCACGGCCACCGGGCGATGACGATCGCGCCGACGATGCCCATCAGCGGGTCTAGCCAGACCCATCCCATATAGCGGCCCGCAAGCAGGGCGATGATCGCCAGCACCGAGGTCAGGGCGTCGGCCAGCACATGGATGTAGGCGGCGCGCAGGTTGTTGTCGCGATGGCCGCCATGACCGTGCTGGTGATCATGGTCGTCGTGATGATCGTGGTCGTGGTGATGGCCATGCCCGTGGCCATGACGACCGTGGTGGTGCCCCCCGCCGGACAGAAGGACGGCGCTGACCAGATTGACCACGAGACCCAGGATGGCGACCAGCGTCGCCTGGCCGAAGGCGACCGAGCGCGGATCGATCAGACGGCCGATGGACTCTCCCGCGATCCCGAGCGCCACGATGCCCAGAACCAGCGCCGAGGCGAACCCCGCCAGGTCCCCGACCTTGCCGGTCCCGAAGCTGAAGCGCCGGTTGGCGGCATGCCGCTTGGCGTAGGCGTAGGCGCCGGCCGCAACGGCCAGGGCGCCGGCGTGGGTCGCCATGTGAAAGCCGTCGGCCAGCAGGGCCATCGAGCCGTAGACCAGGCCGGCGATGATCTCCCCGACCATCATGACGGCCGTCAGGCCGACCACCCACAGCGTTCGCCGTGCGCTGTCGTCGTGCGAACGGCTGAGGAAATAGTGGTCGTGGGTCAGATAGTCGGTCTCGGACGCGGACATGGCGCGGGCCTTACTTTGAATAGCGGCGAATGATGGCGATCAACTCGTCGGCGCCGCCCTGCCGGGCGTCCTCGCTCAGATCGGGATGAGCGACGTGGTGGCGCAGATGGTCTTCAATCAACTCTTCCAGAAGCCCGCCCATGGCGCCCCGCGCGGCCGCGACCTGCTGCAGGATTTGCGAACACCCGGCTTCAGACTCGATGGCGCGCTCTATTGCGCTGAGCTGACCCGAGATCCTCCGGACCCGCGCGACGAGCTTCTTCTTGTTCGTGGAGGTATGCGCCATGGATACTCCCCTATAGTATCTTGCACCGGCGCGCGACACCTCCTATGAGGCCGCTTCCTGTTGGGGAGTAGCTTCCGGCGTCTGATCGCCGGGGTCGGATCAACACACTCGCGTTTCGGCGCGCGGTCCGACCAGCGGAACCGCCGCCTAGCGAGACCAGCGCGTCCCACCGCCGCACCGGCCGGGGAGGGAAGCGCTGTTCGTTGCCGGGTGGATGCTCGTCATGACTCCTGTCGCCATCGCCGTTCTGTCTCTCAGCATGTCTACCGACGCCTTCGCCGCCGCCGTTGGGCGTGGTGCTTTGCATCGACCGAACCTGGCCGGCGCCGTGAAGGCAGGCCTGGTATTCGGGTGTATCGAGGCCATCACCCCGGTGATTGGCTGGGGGCTCGGCATGGTCGCTGCAGGCCTCGTCGAACGCGTGGATCATTGGATCGCCTTCGGCCTCCTCGCCGCTGTTGGCGGCAAGATGATCTGGGAAGCGACCCGTCCCCTGGCTGAGGATGCCCCACGCCGGTCCGGACCTTGGGCGCTGATCGCCATGGCGGTCGGGACCAGCATCGACGCGGCGGCTGTTGGCGTCGGCCTGGCCTTCATCGGAGCCAATATCTGGGTTATCGCGGCCTCAATCGGCGTCACGACCTTCCTGCTGACCACGATCGGCATGCTGATTGGCCGGGCCGTCGGCCAGCGTTTTGGCAAGATCGCCGAGCTTCTGGGAGGGCTCGCGCTTGTCGCGCTCGGTCTGATGATCCTGCTTGAGCACCTCGGCGTCATCGGCGCGTGATTGCCAGGACCCTACCGGCTCGACAGGGTGCGCAGGTCATCACCTATGCGATCGATCCGAGTTCTGCGATCACCGGACACCGAACCCGCCCGCCTTCGCTGCAGTCCGCGACGGCCTGCTTAAGCACCGTCCGGAGCCGCTCCAGATCCGCGATTTTGGCGTCCACGCTGGCGATGTGGTCCTGGGCCATGTCGCGGACTTCGCAGCAGGCCTGGACGCCCGGCTCACTCAACGCGATCAGCCGCCGAATGGCGTCGATGCCGAATCCCAGTTCGCGGGACCGGCGGATGAAGCGCAGGCGTTGGGCGTGTTCCGGCTCATAGCTCCTGTGTCCGCCCTCGGTGCGGGCCGGGGCGGGCATCAGGCCGATCCGCTCGTAGTAGCGCACCGTTTCCAAGTTCACCCCGGCGCTCTCTGCGAGGCGCCCGATCGTCAAACTTCGTGCGGACATGGCTCTTGATCCCGTAGCGGCTACGGGTTGTAGCCTGTAGCAGAAATCGAACGGGAGGCCCCATGGCCATCGATCAAGACCGGCCCAACATTCCTGAGGTCGCCGTCAGCGCCTCGGCCGCCATCGGCGGTGTGGCCTCGGTGTTCGCCTGGGCCGCGTGCTGTGTACTGCCTCTGGCTCTCTCGGTGGCGGGCGTGTCCTTCGCCGGCGCCGCGGTCATCGCGGGCGCGCGAACCTGGCTGACGCTTCTGGCCGCCGTCATCTTGGCCGCCGGCTGGCTGCTGCATTGGCGTCGCCTGCGGATGTGTCGGAAGGACGCATCCTGCCGCCGGCCCTCGCGTCTGGCGTTCTGGCTGCTGGTGATCGCCAGCCTGCTGATCGTCCTGTCCCTGGCCTGGCAGCCCTACATCGAACCATGGGCCATGCCGCGACTGGCGGCCATGCGATGAGCCCCGCCATCGTTCTGGAATCGACGCTGACCTGCCCGCACTGCGGTCACGTCGCGACCGAGACCATGCCCACCGACGCCTGCATCTGGTTTTACGATTGCCTCGGTTGCGGCGTGAAGCTGAAGCCTCAACCCGGCGATTGCTGCGTGTTCTGCTCCTATGCCGACGTGCCGTGTCCGCCGATCCAGGTGGATGGAAAGGGCTGTTGCGGCTAGGCTTAGGCGGCACTGCTGCATTCCGGAGTTCGCCGTGACCGATCACGCCACGCCCAACCTGCCGTCGCGGGATTTCGAAGCTACGTCCCAGTTCTACACTCGACTGGGCTTCCAGCAGGGCTGGCGCGACGAAGGGTGGATGATCCTGAAACGGGGCGGGCTGACGCTTGAGTTCTTCCCGCACCCGGAACTTGATCCGCTGACCAGCAACTTCAGCTGTTGCCTGCGGCTTGACGATCTCGACGCGTTCTACGCCGTGTGCCTTGGCACCGGACTGCCGGAGACGTGCTGGGGCCAACCCCGATTGCACGCGCCCAAGATCGAGGAGTCGGGCATGCGGATCGGCGCGCTCATCGACCCGGACGGAACCCTGATCCGCCTGATCCAGAACTGAGGCTTCGCGCCTTGCCCCGATGCACGCGTTGCGCGAGACTCGCGTCATGAAGACTTCGATCGATCATCTGCCGCCGCGCAAGCAGGTGGAACTGCGCCGGGTGGTCGAGGTGATCCGCGAGTCGTTCGCCGAAACCGTCTCGACCCGTCGGGCCGAGCGGCTGAAGAACGGCAAGATCCTCAAGATCATCCTCTACGGATCGTATGCGCGCGGCGATTGGGTCCATGATCCGGTCGGACGCTACTTCTCGGATTTCGATCTGTTGATCGTTGTCGATCATGAGGATCTGACCGACGGCGAGTTCTGGCATGACGCCGAGAACAAGCTGATGCCGGGCGAGACCCTGATCCGCACGCCGGTGAGCCTTATCGTGCACAGTCTGGAAGACGTGAACGAGCAGTTGGACCGCGGGCGATACTTCTGGGCCGACATCGTGCGTGAGGGCATCGTTCTCTTCGACACGCCCGGCGCCAAGCTGCGCAAGCCGGCTGACCTGAAAGCTCAGGTTGCCCTTAAGGAAGCGGAGGAGTTCTTCGGAGATTGGACGCAGAGTTCGGCCAGCTTTGCTCGTGGCGCGAAATTCTATATGGGCGAGGGCGCTGATCCTAAGCTCGCCGCGTTCAACCTTCATCAATCGGCTGAACACCTCTACCACTGCGTTTTGCTGGTTGTGACGCTCTACAGCGGCAAGGCGCACAACCTCGCCTTCCTGCGCAAGAAGTGCGAGGCGATCGACGCCCGCCTGGCCGAGGCCTGGCCGCGCGAGACCAAGTTCGAGCGCCGCTGCTTCGAGCTGCTGCGCGAGGCCTATGTGAAGGCTCGTTACTCCAAGCACTACAAGATCAGCGTCGAGGAACTGACCTGGTTGACCCAGCGGGTTGAGGTGCTGCGCGCGCTGGCGACGACTGTGTGCGAGGAACGGCTGGCCCATCTGCGCGAAGCGGCGAGCGATGACCCTTCCGCGTGATTTGATCCCGCCCAGCATGCGCGCGACGCTGGACGCCGCAAGACGGATGGCCGATCCCTTTGAGGACGTCCGCCGACAGCACGATATGCTGCGGGCCAGCGGCGTGCTCGGCATCGCCGAGCGCATGAAGCTGGAGACCCCGCTGGCCTTGGCCGCGATGGGTCGTAACCCGTTCATGGACCGGATGCAGGGCGTCGGCGCCCTGATGAGGGCTCAGACCGACGCGGACCGCGTCTATCGCGCCGCGTTTCCGAATGGCCTGATCGAGCAGGCCGAGCGGATCGCGCAACTGTCCGCCGGCTTCGCCTTGCCGGATGGTCTCGAGCGCTTCAGGACGCCGACGGACAGTTTCGTCGATCGCATCCTCCGACTGTCGGACAGTGGTCTTGGCGCGAGCGCCCTGGCGTTCGGGCGACCCGCCCAGATCGAGGCCTTCGCGCGGGCCTCGGCGATGGCCGACATGTTCGCCGAGAGCGACCGGCTGACGCGGGGAGTGCGAGAGGCGGTCGGCGCCTTCTCCATCACGGAGATGCCGCAGTTCGCCAATCTGGCCGGTTATCGCAGTTTCCTCGACGCGGCGGGACTGCGGCTTGCGCACTGGCCGAGACGGCGTCTCCTGACGATGGCGGAGAAGCGCCGTCGCCTGAAGGCCCGCCTTCAGGCCAACTCGGCCCCGCCGCATGTGAAGCGCGCCAAGACTCTGGTTCACCGCTACGAACTGACCTTGAGGGAAATTCTAGATGCCGTGATGGCCGAGACCTACGGTGAGGACTGGGCGGACGAGCGCCTGCCGCTGTGCGACTGCAAGGATTTGCTGGGGAAGTGGAAGAAGCGGGGAGGCGAGGTTTTCGACCATGCCGACTACACCCACTACGCGCGGATCATGAGCCATCCGGAGCATTTCCAGGCGATCTTCGAGGCTGGTTTCGACGACCCAGAGGCGGTGTTCGATCTTCTGAAGCAGGCCGGGAAGCTGCGCGCGGCGTCGCACCATGCGCACCTGTTCACGCCCGAAGATCTGAAGGCGCTCCGCCTGACCTGGAACCAGATCGAAACAGGCTTGATCGCGCTCACTCCGGATTTCGAACTCGAGTGGACGGGTTAAAAGGCGACGAGGTCGGAATCGCCGTCCTCTTAGTGGAGCACTTCCCCGCCGACCGGATCGACCTGACGCAACTGGCCGGCCGCGTCCTGGACAAAGACTTCCACTTGCTCGCCCTTGTCGATCAGCGTCGTCGCCTTCACGAGCGCGGACTCTATGGCGTCGACGCTGAAGTCGAAATGCCCTGAGGGTCGGCCATCGCGAAGCACCCGCCAGTCGCCGTCGCCCCGGATCACCGTGAACTGGATGGTGTCGGACTGCCTCTCCAAGGGATCCCTCCTTCGCTCCAATCCGCGATGCGGATGGCGCCATGAACCTACCGCGACACCGCTTGAGCGTCATAGCATGTAGCCCACATCCGATGCGCCCGTCGGATAGGCGAACATCGTGGTCTTGAGGTCATCCGCAGTCAGTCCATGGCGGATCGCCAAAGCGAAAATATTGATGACCTCGTCCACGTTCGGGCCCACGAGGTGGGCGCCCAACACCCGTTCCGTCCCTTCCTCGACCAAGACCTTGAAGCCGAAGGTGGGTTCGGCCGCTGCGCGTGCTGTGAACCAGTCGGAGGCCTTCTGATTTTTGACTCGGTAGAGCAGACCCTGATCCTTAGCCTCCCTCTCCGTCAGCCCGACCGCCGCGATAGGCGGGATTGTGAAGGCCACGCTCGGGACGCCGCGATAGTTCGGCCTTTCGGAGTTACCGTTCAAAATGTTGGCCGCCACGACCTTGGCGTCGTGGCTGGACACGGGGGTCAGCGGCGGACCGACCTGGGCTGCGTCGCCCGCGGCATAGACGGCTGGATTGGAAACGCTCTGCAGAAATTCGTTGAGCTTCAGGCGGCCTCCTTCATGCTCGACCCCGGCGGCGTCAAGGCCGAGATCGTCGATCGCAGGTCCTCGTCCGGCGGCGTGAATGACCAGATCAGCATGGACATCGACGGCTTTCCCCTTCGTCTGGGCGTGAACCCGAAAGCCTGCGCGCGTCTGCTCGACCGCCTGGACTGTCGTTTCGAGGCGCACGTCAACGCCGAGTTGGCGAAAGCTTTCCATGAGCCAACCGACCACGTCCGGGTCGAACTGGGGAAGCAATCGCTCGCCACGCTGGAGGATTACGACTTCGGCGCCAGCCCGCGCGGCGATGTGGGAGAACTCGGCCGCGATATAGCCTCCGCCGACCAGCACAATGCGCTTTGGCATGTCACCCAGCTCGAGGAAGCCCTCGTTGGTGACCAGATGCTCTTCCCCCGGGATGCCGAGTTTCCTGGGTTCGGCTCCGGCGGCGATGAGCAGGTTCGAAAACTCCAGCGTTTCCTCGCCCACCTCAAGGCTGTTGCGGCCGGTGAGGCGCGCCCGTCCATGAAAAGTGTCGATGCCTCTTTCAGAGTACCGCTCTTGGTGCTTTTGGGGAACGGGATCGGTGAAACCCCGCTTGAAGGCCATGAGGTCGGCCCAAGCAATTCGGGCGTCGCCGGCGACACCCCTGCCTCGCATCCGCCATGTATGATCGACGGCGTTGGCCCCGCTGATCAGCATTTTTTTTGGATCGCAGCCCCGGAGCGCGCACGTGCCTCCAAAGGGACGAAAATCGACAACCGCGACGCTGCGACCAGCAGCGCGAACCCGCATGGCTCCGACCATGGCGGCGGTCCCGGTCCCGATCACCACAAGATCATAATGTTTGGTCATCGATGTATGCTCCGCGCTCGCTCTGTAGCGGCTACCTTGGGACGGACGAGGCGGTACAGTGCCTCGGTCACCACCGCGTTGACGGCGCCAAAGAGAAGGTGCCCGGCGACCCTCTAGCCTGGGTGAGCAGGGGGTTGTCTCGATTGGGAGCACTGTAGCCGAACACAGGCGTCAGACCTTCGTCGATCATCAAGAGCATGGTCGCTCCAGCACTTCCTCTTCCCGTACTTTCGGCGGCTTGATCTGGTAGAGCGCCGTCTGCGCCCTCTCGGTTACCCTCGTGGCCACGAGACCGGCGATGACGCCGAGGGCTGTCTCCGCAGCCAGCGATTTTGATGGAGTTGCGCATTGTTCTGACTCCCGATGAGCACGCTCCGGCCGCCTCATCCGGCTGGCTTACGACACCGCGACTGTCCCTCGAACGGAACGCTCGGAAGGGGAACGAAGCTGGAGTTGCTTCAGGTTCCCTTCATAGCAGGAGACACCTCAGATTCATGCCAGGCGTGGCCGCGCCCGTCGCCATGCCGCGCGTCAGCTGCGACGACGCGGAAGCGGTGAATCCTGGGCACGTCTTTGGTGGCGGAGCGGATGCACCGGCATTGGCGGCACGATCCCTACGAGCGCCGCGATTGGCCGCATGGTTCAAGCGGCGGTGACCAGCCGTCTCTCCTGCGACGCGCCAAGCCTTGCGCGGCCTCTCAATGGCCTGATCTGACCGAAGCCCGTCCGGCTTCCGCAACCGTTCGCGCGACTTTCTTCCCCGGCCTGACGGCCTTCCTCGCGAGGCAAGAAAGTCGCGCTCCCGGTCCTCCGCTGCGCTGCGGGGCTCCCTGTGCTCGCCTGCGGGCCGCCCGGCCTCCGGTCCGCCGATCGCCATCGAGGCCGCGGCAGGCGTGGCCCGAGATCAGCAAGGAGAGACTTCCATGGCCACCATCGGTTCCTTCACCCAGCAAGCGGACGGCAGCTACAGCGGTTCGATCAAGACCCTGACCCTCAACGTCAAGGCGGCCCAACTCCGGGCCAATGACAAGACCGACGACAAGGCTCCTGATTTCCGCATCTTCTCCGGCCAGACCGAGTTCGGCGCGGCCTGGAAGAAAACGAGCCAGCAGAACCGCGACTACCTGTCGGTCAAGCTCGACGATCCCAGCTTCCCGGCCCCGATCTACGCCTCGCTGGTCGAGATCGATGGCGGACACAGCCTGATCTGGTCCCGCTGAGCGAGCCGCGGCGGCGCTGACGACAGCGCCGCCGCCCCTTCTTCAAATCCCGTCTTGAGGAGGCCGCCATGTCGCGCCCCAACGAACCCTCACGTCCCGACCTCTACACCCGCATCACCCACCAGATCGTCGCCCAGCTCGAAGCCGGCGTCCGGCCCTGGAGCCAGCCCTGGGCCGCATCCGAAAGCGTCAGCCGACCCCTCCGGCACGACGGCACGCCTTACCGCGGCGTCAACGTCGTCCTGCTGTGGGGCGAGGCCGCCGCCCGAGGCTTTCAGTCCTCCACCTGGATGACCTTCCGGCAGGCGCTGGCCCTGGGCGCTCATGTCCGCAAGGGCGAAAAGGGTTCCACCGTCGTCTACGCCGACCAGCTGGTCCGCATCGACGATGACGACGCCGGGGAGGAGACGACCCGACGCATTCCGTTCCTGAAGGCCTACACGGTCTTCAACGTCGAACAGATCGAGGGTCTCCCGGCCTCGTCCGCCCCGGCGCCCGCGCCGGTCCTGAACCTCGGTCAACGGATCGCCCGGGCCGAGACGTTCTTCGCCGCGACGGGCGCCGACGTCCGTCATGGCGGCGGCTGCGCCTTCTATGCGCCGGGACCGGACTTCGTGCAGATGCCGGTGTTCGAAAGCTTCCGCGATCCGGAAGCCTACTACGCGACGCTGGGCCACGAGCTGACGCACTGGACCAGGCACCCCGCTCGGCTCGACCGCGACTTCGGACGCCGCCGGCATGGAGACGCCGGCTACGCCCGGGAAGAACTGGTGGCCGAAATCGGCGCCGCCTTCCTCTGCGCCGACCTGGGGCTGGCTCTCGAGCCGCGCGAGGATCACGCCGCCTATGTCGCCTCATGGCTCGAGGTGCTGCGCGACGACAAGCGATTCATCTTCTCGGCCGCCGCCCACGCCCAGCGCGCCGTGGACTTTCTTCATGCGGCCGGCGAGGGCGGCTGACGCCGGGGACGTAAAAGATGCAGGGGCGCGCGCCGGTCATGGCTGGCGCGCGCGTCACCTGCGCTGTAACCTTGGGGTCTTGCTGGACGTATTGAGCTTGATGATCGGACGTCGAACAACTGCGGCCTGGGCGCCGGCCATTCTGGCCGTGTTCGCCCTGCTGTTCGCGTCGAGCCCGGTCACGGCCTGGGAGACTCCGGCCGCGGCCATGTCGATGCCGATGGCGCCCGCCGACGGCTCCAGTCCGGATGCCCCCTGCGATCCCGTGAAGATGAGCTGCGCTCGGCTGTGCGCCGTGCTCTGCCATGGCCTGGTTCCGACGCCCGCCGCGGCCGTCCCGGTAGCGGCCTCCGCCGATGTGCACGATCGTTTACCGGCCGACGCCCTCGCGGGGGTGGAGCCGGAAGCGGAGGACCCGCCCCCTCGAACCTGATCTCCACCGACGATCCTTTTCTCAGAAAACCGATCCATGGAGATCAACAATGAAACGTGCTTTTTCGCTCGCGGCCCTCGTGCTGCTGACCTCGGCCTCGGCTGCCTTCGCGGCCGCGCCCGACTCGGTGGTCAAGGCCGCCGCCTCCTGCTGCGAGCTTCTCGCGGCCTGCTGTAACGGCGGACCCTGCTGCTGATCCGCTGACGGAGGACGCCCGCGCGAAAGCGCGGGCGTCTGCCTCCGAGGCCGCTTCCCTCCTCATGATCCGTCCGGCTGG
>OFDN01000828.1_pt1 | contig 22913 bp, 20 predicted proteins | sample 1520971 | NCBI WGS metagenome assembly OFDN01 (sample SAMEA94257418, study PRJEB24077) | hot springs metagenome | biome: Aquatic biome; feature: Geographical feature; material: Water | place: India | collected 2012-06-12 | depth 5 m
TCGCGCTCCTCGGCGAGTACGACGCGCTGCCGGGCCTGAGCCAGGAGGCGGGCGTGGCCGAGCACCGGCCCCGGCCCTGGCGGCGACCGCCGCCGCTCCGGCGCCAAGATGACGGTGTCCCAGGCGCTGAGCGACGACGACGGCCAGCGCGGGCGTTCGCTCGCCTCGGTCCGCCGGGCCCGCGAGCGTGAACGCCTGCGCCTGATGTCGCGCCAGGAAACACAGAAGGTGACCCGCGACGTGATCCTGCCCGAAGTCATCACCGTGCAGGAGCTTGCCAACCGCATGGCCGAGCGCGGCGCCGACGTGATCAAGGCGCTGATGCGCATGGGCGTCATGGCGACCATCAACCAGACCATCGACGCCGACACCGCCGAGCTGGTGGTGGCGGAGTTCGGCCATCGCGCGCGGCGCGTGTCGGAGGCGGACGTCGAGATCGGTCTGCGCGGTGGCGACGACGTGGCGGAGAACACCCTGCCGCGGCCCCCGGTGGTCACCATCATGGGCCACGTCGACCACGGCAAGACCTCGCTGCTCGACGCGCTGCGCCAGACCGACGTGGTGTCGGGCGAGGCCGGCGGCATCACCCAGCACATCGGTGCCTATCAGGTGACGCTGGCGTCCGGCGCCAAGATCACCTTCATCGACACGCCGGGCCACGCCGCCTTCACCGAGATGCGCGCGCGCGGCGCCAACGTCACCGACGTGGTGGTGCTCGTGGTGGCGGCCAACGACGGCGTCATGCCGCAGACGGTCGAAGCCATCCGCCACGCCAAGGCGGCGAAGGTTCCGATCATCGTGGCGATCAACAAGATCGACCTGCCCGACGCCAAGCCCGACCGGGTGCGCCAGGAACTGCTCCAGCACGAGCTGGTGGTCGAGGACATGGGCGGCGATGTGCTCGACGTCCCGGTCTCGGCCAAGACCAAGCTCAACCTGGACAAGCTGGAGGAGGCCATCCTCCTGCAGGCGGAAATCCTGGAGCTGCGGGCCAACCCCAAGCGTGCCGCCGAAGGCGTGGTCATCGAGGCCAAGCTGGAGCGTGGCCGCGGTTCGGTGGCGACCGTGCTGGTGCAGCGCGGTACGTTGAAGGTCGGCGACGTGTTCGTGACCGGTGCCGAGTGGGGCCGGGTGCGCGCGCTCATCGACGACCGCGGTCGCAGCATCACCGAAGCGGGCCCCGCCTTCCCGGTGGAGGTGCTGGGTCTGAACGGCACGCCGATGGCCGGCGACGACTTCTCGGTGGTCGACACCGAGGCGCGCGCCCGCGAGATCGCGGAGTTCCGGCAGCGCAAGAAGCGCGAGGTCGCCAACGCGGCCACGGCGCGCGGCTCGCTGCAGGATATGTTCAACCGCATCCAGGCGGGCGAGGCCAAGGAACTGCCCGTCGTCATCAAGGGCGACGTGCAGGGCTCCATCGAAGCGATCTCCGGCGCGCTGGAGAAGCTCACCGAGGAGAACACCGAGGTCAAGGTGCGCGTCCTGCACGCCTCGGTCGGCGCGATCAACGAGTCCGACGTGACGCTGGCGAACGCCTCCAACGCCATGATCATCGGCTTCAACGTCCGCGCCAACCCGCAGGCCCGCGACCTCGCCAAGCGCGATGGCGTGGAGATCCGCTACTACTCGATCATCTACAACGTGATCGACGATGTGCGCCAAGCGCTGACGGGCATGCTCGCCCCGACGATGCGCGAGCGTTTCATCGGCTACGCCGAGATCCGCGAGGTCTTCAACATCACCCGCGTCGGCAAGGTCGCCGGCTGCATGGTGACGCAGGGCCAGGTCAAGCGCGGCGCCGGCGTCCGCCTGCTGCGCGACAACGTGGTGATCCACGAGGGCACGCTGAAGACCCTCAAGCGCTTCAAGGACGAGGTCCGCGAGGTGCGCGAGGGCTACGAATGCGGCATGGCTTTCGAGAACTACGACAACATCCTGGCCGGCGACGTCATCGAGGCGTTCGAGATGGAAGAGGTGGCGCGGGCGCTCTGACACGGGACGCCCCGGCACTCCGGTTCATGCCAACGCGGTGGGAGGAGGATGCCCTATGACGGAGTCGGTTCCTCTCCAGGTGGCGGCTGAGCGGTTGCCGGACCTGGTCCGGCGCGCCGCGGATGGTGAGGATGTGGTGCTGACTGAGGCCGGCCGGCCGGTAGCGCGGCTGGTGGGATTGGGAGGCTGCGGCGCGTCCCTCCCGGTCCCGGTGGACACCCGGCCCCTCGGCTTGTACCGCGGGCGGGTTTGGGTGGCGGACGACGCCGATGAGACGCCGGAATGGCTGATCGATGCCTTCTACGGGATTGATTCGGATCTGCCGCCGCCGGCTGCGGATGATGGAATGGAGCCAGCGCGAAAGGAACAGGGCGGGCGGTGAGGCTGCTGCTGGACTCGCACGTCTTTCTCTGGTCGGCCTTTGATCCTGAACGGCTGCCCGACGGTGCTCGTTCGGCAATCGCCGATCTTGATGTCCCGGTTTTCGTCAGCGTCGTGACGATCTGGGAGCTGAACATCAAGATCGGAGCGGGGAAGTTGGGTGTGGCCGGTGACCTCGTCGAGATGGTGGCCGGGCTTGGATGCAGCACTCTGCCCATCCACCTCCATCACGCCGCGCTGGTCCGCAACTTGCCGCCACTCCATCGTGATCCGTTCGATCGTATGCTCGTTGCCCAGGCACGGGCGGAAGGGCTGACGCTGGTGACCGCCGACCGCATGATCCGGCAGTATGAAGTTCCCGTGCTGTGGCCCTGAGCGGCCGGCTGGGAGAGGGGAAGCAAACGACCATGGCAAGCAGGCAGAACGGCGCGTTTCGCGCCGGCAAGGCACCGTCCCAGCGGCAGCTCCGCGTCGGCGAGGAGCTTCGGCACACTCTGGCCGCGCTGTTCCAGCGCGGCGATTTCCACGATCCGGAGCTTCAGAAGCTGCGGATCACAGTGACCGAGGTGCGCGTCAGCCCCGACCTGTCCAACGCCACCGCCTTCATCACCCCGCTCGGCGGCGGTCATGTGGAGGAAGCGCTGGCGGCCCTGCGCCGTGCCGCCCCCTTCCTGCGCGGGCAGGTGGCGCGGGCGGTGAAGCTGCGCCACGCGCCGACGCTGAGCTTCGAGGCGGATACGTCCTTCGACTACGCCAACCACATCGCCAACATTCTGCACAGCCCCGACGTGGCCCGTGACCTGACCGAGCGGGTCAACGGCGACGGCGACCATGATGACGATGAGGACGACGGTTGGGACGAGGAGGACGAAGAGTCCGACGACGCCGAGTATGAGGAGGACGACCTCGACGAGGAGGATGAGGACTCCGACGACGAGGACGCCGAATACGAGGACGAGGACTCCGACGACGAGGATGACGACGGGGCCGAGGAGAACGAGTACGAGGACGATCCGGAGCCGGCGCGTCCGCGCGGGAAGGGCGGCCGTGGCGCGTAAGCGGAAGGGGCAGCCGGTCCATGGCTGGCTGGTGCTCGACAAGCCGGAGGGGTTGACCTCCACCCAGGCGCTGTCACGGGTGCGGCGGCTGCTGAACGCCGAGAAGGCCGGGCATGGCGGCACGCTCGATCCGATCGCGACCGGCATCCTGCCGATCGCGCTGGGCGAGGCGACCAAGACCGTCTCCTACGTCATGGACGGCGAGAAGACCTACCTGTTCACGCTGCGTTGGGGTGAGCGCCGCACCACCGACGACCGCGAGGGCGAGGTGATCGAGCGCAGCGACCGCCGTCCCACCGCGGTGGAGATCGAGGCGGCTCTGCCCGCTTTCCATGGGGTCATCCAGCAGGTTCCGCCGCAGTTCTCCGCCATCAAGGTGGACGGCGAGCGCGCCTACGCCATCGCGCGCGAGGGCGACGTGGTGGACCTCGAGGCGCGCGCCGTGCGCATCGACCGCGTCGCGCTGACCGGCATGCCCGATCCCGACCACGCGACCTTCGAGGTGGCTTGCGGCAAGGGCACCTACATCCGCTCGCTCGCCCGTGATCTGGCCGAGGCGCTGGGCACGGTCGGGCATGTGCAGACGCTGCGGCGCACCCGAGTCGGCCGCTTCACGCTGGACCGCGCGATTTCCCTGGACGATCTGGCCGCGTTGGAGCAAGGTGCCGCGGCTGAAAATCTTCTGCTTCCGATCGAGACCGCGCTGGACGACATCCCGGCGTTGGCCCTGACGGAGGCCGAGGCGCACCGGCTGAGACACGGACAATCGGTGGCTCTCCTCACCCGGCAGGACCGCGAACGCCTCAAGTGGCTTCACGGAACGGCTGGCGAGGGTGGCGCCGTTTTTGCGCATTTCGGGGGAACCCCGGTGGCGCTGGCCCGTGTCGAGGGCGCGGAGGTCCGCCCGGTGCGTGTGCTCAACCTTTGAACCATCAGGAGTGCACGATGTCGATCACCGCCGAGCGCAAGCAGGAGCTGATCAAGGAATACGCCCGTGGCGACGCCGACACCGGTTCGCCCGAGGTGCAGGTTGCGATCCTGTCGGAGCGCATCCGCAACCTCACCGACCACCTCCAGACCCACAAGAAGGACTTCCACTCCCGCCGTGGTCTCCTGGTGATGGTCGGTCAGCGTCGCAGCCTTCTCGACTATCTGAAGAAGAAGGACCAGTCGCGCTACAGCACCCTCATCGAGCGTCTCGGCCTGCGCCGCTGAGCTTGGGCCGCTGAGCTTGGGATGACAGCGCCCGCAAGCCGTGTCGCGCGGCTTGCGGGCGTTTTCGTGTCCGGACGGCGTTCAGACGTCGCTCTCGTCGATCCCGTCCACCCGGTCCGGGTAGAACGCCAGGTGCCCCGCGATGGCTTTCACCGCCTCGAAGGGCTCCTTATAGCTCCAGACCGCGTTCTCCGACCGACGTCCGTCCACAACCAGCGTGTAATAGGCCGCCTGTCCCTTGTACGGGCAGTGTGTGGCGTGCTCCGTGCGCTCGAACACGGCCATGTCGGCGTCCGCGCGCGGGATGTAGAGCACGGGCGGGTAGCTCGCCTCGCGCAGAATCAGCGCCGAAACCGTGTCGGCGACGGTGCGACCGTTGAACCGGACCCGCACACGGCGGTGGTGCGGCTGCACGGTGATCGGATGATCCGCGCCCGGTGTCTTCATCTGGGTTCTCCTGCGGGGTGAATACCCGAAGAGTGATGGTATCGAAGTCACGGATGGACAAGCCCCGCCGTACCGCGCGGGACATCGCCGTCATTCGGAGGATGACGCCAATCCCGGATTCGGCTATTCAAATGCGTTTCGCAAAGTCGGTGTGGACGATCCAGGATCGGCTGTTTTGCGTTTATTCGAGGGGCCGCGGAAGAGCCGCGATCCCAACCCGTTCGGCCAATCCGGGTCGGTCGGGCGTCGGATGGAAGGAAAGAGCGTATGTTCAAGGTGCACCGGAAAGAAATCGACTGGGGCGGGCGCAAGCTGACGCTGGAGACGGGTAAGATCGCGCGGCAGGCCGACGGCGCCGTGCTGGCGACCTACGGCGAGACGACCGTGCTGTGCACCGCTGTCGGGGCGAAGTCCGCCAAGCCGGGCGTGGACTTCTTCCCGCTGACGGTCAACTATCAGGAAAAGGCCTTCGCGGCCGGCAAGATCCCCGGCGGTTTCTTCAAGCGCGAAGGGCGCCCGACCGAGAAGGAGACGTTGGTCAGCCGCCTGATCGACCGCCCCATCCGCCCGCTGTTCGTCGATGGCTTCCGCAACGAGACGCAGATCATCTGCACCGTGCTGAGCCATGATCTGGAGAACGACCCCGACATCGTGGCGATGGTCGGCACCTCGGCCGCGCTCACCATTTCCGGCATTCCCTTCCTGGGGCCGATCGGTGCGGCGCGTGTGGCCTACATCGACGGCCAGTATGTGCTGAACCCGACCGCCGACCAGATTGACAAGTCGGCCCTGGAACTGGTGGTCGCCGGGACCGGCGACGGCGTGCTGATGGTCGAGTCCGAGGCGAAGGAGCTGTCCGAGGAGGTCATGCTCGGCGCCGTGATGTACGGACACAAGAACTTCCAGCCGGTCATCCAGGCCATCATCGAGCTGGCCGAGGAATGCGCCAAGGAGCCGTGGGATCTGCCGCCCCCGGCCTATGACCGCGCCGCGGTGAAGGCCCGCCTGAAGGCCGCCGTGGGCGACGACGTGGCCGCCGCCTACACCGAGACGGTGAAGCAGAGCCGCTACGAGAAGATCGGCGCCGCCAAGGCCAAGGCCCTGGAGACGCTGGTGGCGGAGGGCTTCGAAGCCGGCGCCGTCGCCACCGAGTTCAAGGAGCTGGAGAGCGACATCCTGCGCGGCGCGGTGATCAAGACCGGCCGCCGCATCGACGGCCGCGACACCAAGACCGTCCGCCCCATCGTGGCGGAGGTCGGTGTGCTGCCGCGCGCCCACGGTTCGGCGCTGTTCACCCGCGGCGAGACCCAGGCGCTGGTCGTCACCACGCTGGGCACCAGCCAGGACGAGCAGATCATCGACGCGCTCGAGGGCGAGTACCGCGAGCACTTCATGCTGCACTACAACTTCCCTCCCTACTCGGTGGGCGAGGCGGGCCGCGTCGGCTCCCCCGGCCGGCGCGAGATCGGGCACGGCAAGCTGGCCTGGCGCTCGATCCACCCGCTGCTGCCGACCAAGGAGCAGTTCCCCTACACGCTGCGCGTGGTGTCGGAGATCACGGAGTCCAACGGCTCCTCCTCGATGGCCACGGTCTGCGGCTCGTCCTTGTCGATGATGGACGCCGGCGTGCCGATGCCGCGCCCGGTCGCCGGCATCGCCATGGGCCTGATCAAGGAGGACGAGGGCTACGCCGTGCTCTCCGACATCCTGGGTGACGAGGACCATCTGGGCGACATGGACTTCAAGGTGGCGGGCACCGAGGCCGGCGTCACCGCGCTGCAGATGGACATCAAGATCACCTCGATCACCGAGGAGATCATGCGCATCGCGCTCGACCAGGCCAAGGACGGGCGCCTGCACATCCTGGGCGAGATGGCGAAGGCGCTGACCAACGCCCGCGAAGGCGTGAACGAGAACGCCCCGCGCATCACCGTGATCAACATCCCGAAGGAGAAGATCCGCGACGTGATCGGCTCCGGCGGCAAGGTGATCCGCGAGATCGTGGAGCAGACCGGCGCCAAGATCGACATCGAGGACGACGGCACGGTGAAGGTGGCCGCGGTCGACCAGAAGGCCGCGCAGGCCGCCATCGACTGGATCAAGGGCATCGTCGCCGAGCCGGAGATGGGCGTGATTTACATCGGCAAGGTCGTGAAGGTGGTCGATTTCGGCGCCTTCGTGAACTTCCTGGGCTCGCGCGACGGCCTCGTCCACATCTCCGAACTCGCCCAGCAGCGGGTCGGCAAGGTGTCGGATGTGGTGAAGCAGGGCGACGAGGTGAAGGTCAAGGTCATCGGCTTCGACGACCGCGGCAAGGTGAAGCTGTCCATGAAGCAGGTCGACCAGGAGACCGGCGAGGACATCTCCAAGAAGGACAAGCCGGCCACCCAGTAACGCGGCTCGCGTTCCGAAGCCCTCTCCCGCCGGCGGCGGGGGAGGGCGGCGCGGCAAGGCGCCGGGCGGGGGGCTGACCTTCCCTGCCCGCTTCTTGTGCAGCCCTCCCGGCGGGCGTACGCTGATCGGTGTACGGCCTTCAGGGGGACTCAGCATGACCAACACTGCCAAGATCGTCTTCATCGGGGCCGGCAGCCAGTCCTTCGGCCTCAGCATGTTCCGCGACATCCTGTCGGCGGAGGAGATGCGGGGTTCCACCCTGACCCTGGTGGACACCAACCCCGACGCGCTGGAGCGCATGACCGCACTCGCGCACCGGCTGAACGCCCATCACGGCGGCCATGTCCGCATCGAGCACACGACCGAACGGCGCCCGGCGCTGGACGGGGCGGATTTCGTGATCAACGCCACCGCCATCGATCGCAACCGTCTCTGGCGGCTGGATTTCGAGATCCCGAGGAAGCACGGCATCCGCCACACGCTGGGCGAGAATGGCGGGCCGGGCGGGCTCTTCTTCACGCTGCGCACCCTGCCGCTGGTCTTCGACATCGTGCGCGATGTGGAGGCCATCTGCCCCAAGGCGCTGTTCATCAACTTCTCGAATCCGGAAAGCCGGATCATCCTGGCTCTGGGCAAATACAGCCCGGTGCGCGCCATCGGCCAGTGCCACGGCATCCTGATGGCGCGGGAGGATGTCGCCCACATCCTCGGCCGCGAGCCGGAGGAGCTCGACGTCTGGGGCGCCGGCCTCAACCATTTCCAGTGCCTGACCGACATCCGCGACCCGGTCACCGGGGCCGACCAGTACCCGGCCCTGCGCGCGGCCGAGCAAGGGTTCGATCCCGGCTTCCGCCCGCTGACCCGGCGGCTGTTCCACGCCTTCGGCCGCTGGCTCACCTGCTCCGACGACCATATGGGCGAATACGTCGCCTATGGCTACGAGGGCGGGGAGCATGGCTACGACTATGACTGGGACGAGCGCAACCGGGCCGAACTCCACGGCATCATCGACGGCATCCTGGCCGGCGGCCCCTTCCCCGACTGGATGTTCACCCCGTCCGGCGAGAGTGCCGCGGCCCTGATGGGCGGCATGCTGCACAACCGCCGCCGCGTCATCCCGTCCGCCATCGTGTACAACCAGGGCGCCATCCCCAACCTGCCGCCCGACCTCGCCGTCGAGGTCCCCGTGGTCGCCGACGCCGCCGGCATCCACCCGGTGTCGATGGGGCCGCTCCCCGACCCCATCGCCAAGCTCATGGCCATGCAGGCCAGCGTCCAGCAACTCGCCGTCGAAGCAGCCGTGCACGCCAGCAAGGAACTGGCCCTGCAAGCCCTGCTGATCGACCCGGTTGTCAACTCGACGACGGCAGCCGTGGCGCTGTTGGACGAGTTGTGGGAGGTGAACCGGCCGTATATCAGGGGGTGTTTGTAGGAGTGCGGGTGTTTTCCCTCCCCACCTGTCTGTTGGCGCATGGGTGGTCAGTCAGCAGGCGGCGGGGGGAAATCGCCAATGGCGCCCGTCAGGTTGGCGCCCGTCAGGCTGACGCCTGCCAAGTCAGCAAAGCGCAGATCGCTCCCCGACAGGTCTGCGCCCGTCAAATCGGCGCTCCCCAATCGGGCATAGGTGAGATTGGCGGCTGTCAGGATTGAACCGGTCAGGTTTGCGCTTCTGAGGTCTGCATCTCTCAGATTGGCGCTCTTCAAATCGGCACGCGAAAGGCAGGTGCTTGTAAGGTCGGCATTTCTGAGGTCGGCGCCCCTCAGGTCGAACACGTTCACCGAATGCCGGGCAACCAGCGATACGGATCTGGGACCCAAAAGCCGATGAAGGGTGTCGAGGAGAGTTCCATCAGGAAGTCTCACGGGTGGCGTCTCGCGCCCCGCCACGGTGGTGACGGCCGACAGGGCGGCGAGCAGGCTCACCTCGGCATTGCATGTCTGGCGTTCCACAGCGCGAAGACGGTTCTTGTCACGCGGTATGGGCATGCCCTCGGCCATGCAATCGGTGAACAGGCGCGCAAGTGTGGCCCGCCACCCCACGACGTCCCGCTCTGCCTTCACTGCCACGCCCATCTCCTCCTTGAGGAAGTCGAACACCGCGTGGTCCATGGCCGCTGGTCCGCACAGCTTCAACCAGCGGTCCAGGCACCGCAGCACGCCGGCAGCGTCGCCACCACCCTCCAACTGCCGGTGAATGTCCTCCACCTCCCGCGCGATCCGGCGGGCGGTGAGGAACTGGCCGAAGCTCTTGTGGGTGAATTCGACGACGGGAGGCTCCGCACCCTGGTGCGCCCGACAGAAGAAGCTGTCCAACAGGGCGGTCAGGGCGTGATCGCGCTTCTCCGACAGTCGGTCCAGCTCGCCGGCCAACTCCTCCTCTTCAAGCCGCGTTTTCACCATGGGGAAGGGAACGGCGCGGTCGCCGCCGGCGTGCCACGCGGCGACGGCGACCTCCTCCAGCATGTGTTTCAGCCGCTTCCGCCCCGCCGCGTCAATGGCCTCGCTCGACCCGTCCCCGTCCTGCCGGCGGTGGGCACGGCTGAGAACATGGTCAAACAGACAGGTGTACAGCCCGTGCTTGTTGCCCAGCGTCGCCGCCGTCTCCGGCCCTTCCAGAGTCAGGATTTGGGCGAGCAGCCAGTTCAGCAGCGGCTGTTCGGTCAGGGACACGATGTGCGGATCGTCGCGTCGCAGCGACTCCGGCATCCCATGCTCCGGGTCGAAACGGCTCCACCACGCCGCCCGCTGGTCCAGTTCTGCGAGATCCTGGTCCTCGAAACGGCCACGCTCCTCCCAAGGAATCACGTAGCGCAGCACATGCAGGCGGGCGTGTTCGGCGCACTCGATGGACTCGGTGGCCGACGCCGCTCCCGGCCGCCCTGCCAGCAGCAGCCGGATCCGCACCCCATCGCGGTTGATGACGCCGATCACGTTCGCCAACTGCCCGATGAAGCCGCCGAGCAGCGCCGTCGCGCCCTGTCCCGCCTTCGCCAGCTCGTCCAGCCCGTCGAGGATCAGCACCAGCGGTTCGCCGCCGTGGCGGCGGGCCTGCTCCAGCGCGTCGTGGCCCAGCTCCTCGATCAAATAGTCGGTCAGCTCGACCCTCGAATCGCCGGTGATGCTCAGGCGCGCCAGCGGCACCAGCAGAACCCGTCGCCCCTCCCCCGCCAGCCGGGCGGCCAGCATGGCGCAGGCGCTCGACTTGCCGGCTCCCGGCTCCCCGGACAGGACACGGAAGGCGTCCGTGACTGCCGGGTCCGGCCGGGTGGCCCAGCCATGCAGCGCCTCGTCCAGCCACAGGATGCGGCGCCTGCGACTCGCCGCCCCCAGCCCGACGCGCGCCTCAGGGTTGTCGGGATCGCCCGGCGCGGCGCGCAGCGGCACATAGAGCTCTCGCAGCGAGCGGCGAATCCGCTCCGGGGCCAAGCTGCGCAGCGGCGCGTCCACGGCGCGGATCAGGCGGTCGCGGTAGGCGCGCCAGTCCAGCGCGCGCCGCTCGGCCTCATCGAAGGGGGTGGGGCGCTCGATCGCCGCCTTCACGGCTCGATACGCCTCCCCCTGCGCCCGCCACTCCGCCGCCATGGTCAGCGGCAGTGCGGCGGCGAAGGCGCGGCGGAGGAGGGGACGCGTCTCCTCGTCCACCCCGCCGGCTTTGGTGACCCGGTCGAACAGATCCAGCAAACCGGGGAAGGACGGCCACCGCTCCGGATCGGTGAAGGCGGTCGTGGTCAGCTCCAGCGGTGCCGCGGCGGCGAAGCCGGACAGTGCCGCCTCGATCTCCCGCGGGTCGGCCTCCGCGGCCAGCACGGGCGCCAAACGGGGGTGCGCCTGGATGACGCGCACCATGGCGGCGTAGGCCGCCCGCCGGAGCAGCAACCGTGCCCCCTCCTCCGCCGTCGGCTCGCCGGGACCGCTGGGCTTGAAGGCCCCGGTGGCGTCGATCCCCCCCTTGAGGCCCTCGCTGTAGTTTCCGGCCGCAAAATCCACCGCCGCCTTGGCGACAGCCCGCCCGAGGCTCGCCCACGCCACCACAACCATCACTCATCACCCTTCCCGGTCCGTTATGAAATACTAGACAGTTGAGGTGATCTCATCAACCGCCACGCAAAGCCGCGCCTTATCATGTTTTTCACGGAAAAGTGGATTTCTCCTCGTCGTGGCAACCAATCTTGACCCAATGACTGTGCATCCTTCACAACAGGCAATGGAGTTGCGTCCTGGCCGACCACTCGATGCGTCTATCCGTAAGAAAGATACTCGCATTTGAATAAAGACGAGGGCATGGCATGGCTACCATCACCGGAACCGCCGGGAACGACACGCTGACCGGCACCAGCGCCAACGACATCCTGTATGGTCTGGAGGGCAACGACACGCTGACCGGCGGCGCCGGCGCGGATGCCCTGTATGGGGGCGACGGCGACGATCGCCTGAACATCGACGCGGCGGACACCGTGGTCGACGGTGGGGCCGGGTTCGACACGGTCTACATCCGCGGCACCGCGGGCGTGACGCTGGACATGGCCGCCACCAACGTCGAGCGCGTGTATGGCGGCGCCGGCGGCGACGTGATCACGGCGGCCGGCATGACGCAGGGCGTGACCATCACCGGCGGCAACGGCGACGACCAGATCACCGGCAGCGATTTCGCCGACTACCTCAGCGGCGGCAACGGCAACGACACGCTGTCGGGCGGGGCGGGCAACGACACGCTGATCGGTGGTGCCGGGACGGACGCCCTGTTCGGCGGCGATGGCGACGACCGCCTGATCGTGGATGACGCGGACACCGTGATCGATGGCGGTGCCGGGCGGGATGTGGTGCAGTTCCGGACCAGCATCGGCGTGTCCCTCGCCATGGCGTTCTCCGGTGTCGAGGTTGCCAATGGCGGGTCCGGTGATGATTCGATTTCCGGTGCCGGCGTGGGACAAGCGGTGACCATCACCGGCGGGGCCGGAGGAGACATGCTGACCGGCAGCGCCTTCGACGACCTGCTCCGGGGCGATGACGGCAATGATTTCCTGGTCGGCGGCGATGGCAACGACACCCTGATCGGCGGCGCCGGTGCTGACGGCTTCATGGGTGGCGCCGGGGACGACGTCCTGTATGTCGATGGGAACGATTGGGAAATCGGCGGTGGCGCCGGCGTCGATACGGTGATCGCCCGGACCAGCCAGTGGTTCTACATGTCCCTCTCCTATGCCGAAGTCGAGATCGTCCACAGCGGCTCCGGAGGGAGCTATCTTGATGGCAGCGGGACGAGTGGTCCGGTCACCATCATCGGTGGTGCGGGCAGCGACTACATCATGGGTGGCAACGCCGCCGATGTGCTGCGGGGCGGTGCCGACGGAGACAGCATCTTCGGTAATGGCGGAGACGATGAGATCGCCGGCGGGGATGGAAACGACAACCTGTACGGCGGCGCGGGGAACGACCACATCGTCGGCGGTGCCGGGAATGACTGGCTGAACGGCAACGAAGGCGACGACGTCCTGGTGGGCGGCGATGGTGATGACGTGTTCCACGTCAGCACCGGCGCCGACACGATGATCGGTGGCAGCGGCAACGACACCGTCTATCATTGGGACACCACCGCCGGCGTAACGGTGAATTTGCGCACCGGCGTCGACGGCAGCAGTCGGCTGATCGGCATCGAGAACGTCGGGGGCACCTTCTACAACGATGTTCTGGAAGGCAACGACGTCGCCAACACACTCGACGGCAACGGGGGCAGCGACACCCTCATCGGTGCCGGCGGCGACGACCTTCTCATCGCCGGATCCGGCGCCAACCTGTTGGATGGTGGCGCGGGGACCGACACGGTCGACTTCCGCCACGCCGAATCCGGCATGTTCGTCGATCTGGCGGCCGGGGTCGCCTATGCGCCCGGCTTCACGCCGACCAGCGTGCTCACCGGCATCGAGAACGTCACCGGCAGCAGCTATGCCGACATGCTGTACGGCGATGCCGGCGACAACGTGCTGTCGGGAGGATACGGCGACGATTGGCTGGATGGCGGTGCGGGGCACGATGTGGCTGTCTTCGCAGGGCGGTATGGCGATCACGTGATCGAAGCGGCCACCGGTGGCTGGAATGTGTCGGATTTCTACTGGTGGGGTCCCACAGCCAGGCTGTTCAATATCGAAGAGATCCGTTTCGATGATGCAACAATCTTCATCGACGGTCGCAACAACGCGCCGATTGTGACGGGTCCGCAGCACTTCGTGACCGACGAGGCCGCAGCCCCGGTGGAGGTCGACCTGCTGGCGGGGATCAGCGACTTCGAAGGCGATCCGCTGTCGGTCGTGGATGTCGACCAGGTCGGCGGTCCCACCGCGTCCTTCTCCTGGACCGGCAGCGCATTGACGCTCGATCCCACCCAGTTCGGGGACCTGCCGACCGGGACCGCCCTCACGCTCACCTTCATGTCCTCGGTCAGCGACGGGACCGACACATCGTCGCAGGGCATCGTGATCGAGGTGCGGGCCCTTTCCCTGGGCTTCACCTCCTCGCTCTACAGCGGTGGCGATCCGTCCAGCTACGGGCTGTCGATCGAGCTTCGCTCCGACGGGCTCGGCGGTGACGACACTGGTTCCTCCTCGCCGCTGTCGTCGATGGAGTCCGGCGGGTTGGCCGATCTTCGCAGCCTGTTCAGCCGGCCGAACGCCGTGCTGTTCGATGCCGCACCGGTCGGCTGATCCATGACGCTGCGTCCGGCCCGCCAGCGGTGGGCCGGACGCATCAGCCCGAATGGCGGTGCCAGCGACCCCGGAAGTCCCGCACCGTCGCCGCGCCCTCCCCATCGGTTTCAATCGCGCAACGACCGATCGGCGCCTTGCCGTGGCCACCGGGGATGTCCAGCACATAGGTCGGCTGGCACAGGCCGGAGACTCGGCCCCTCAACCCCTCCACCAAGTCCTGCCCGCGCTCCACGCTCAAGCGGAAATGGCTCGTTCCGGGGGCGAGGTCGGGGTGGTGCAGGTAGTAGGGTTTGATCCGGTTCCGAACCAAAGCCCGGAACAGGGCTTCCAGCGCGGCCGCTTCGTCGTTCACGCCTTTCAGGAGCACGGTCTGGCCCAGCAGCGGGATGCCGGCGTCGGCCAGCCGCGCCGCCGCCGCCGCCGCGTCTGGCGTCATCTCGGCAGCGTGGTTGACGTGGACGGCCACCCAGGTCGCGATGCCCTCGGCGCGCAGCGCCTTCACCAGCTCCGGCGTGACCCGTGCCGGGTCGGCGACGGGGATCCGCGTGTGGAACCGTATCACCCCGACATGCCCCATCGCCGCCACGGCCTGTACAATGGCCTCCAGCCGGCGCGGGGCCAGCAGGAAAGGATCGCCACCGGTGACGACAACCTCCCAGATGTCCGGACGGGCGCGCACGTACGCCAGGGCGGCGTCGAGCTCGTCGGCGGACAGCGCGTCGCCCCCGGGTCCGACCATCTCGCGCCGGAAGCAGAAGCGGCAGTACACCGCGCAGGCGTGCAGCGGTTTCAGCAGCACCCGGTCGGAGTAGCGGTGTACGATGCCCTTGACCGGGCTGTGACTGTGGTCGCCGATGGGATCGGCCAGCTCGTCCTCCGTGCTGTACGCCTCCTCCGGTGCGGGGATGTACTGTACGGCGACGGGATCGTCGGGGGCGGCGCCGGCCAGCCGCTCCAGCAGGTACGGGGTCAGCGCCACCGCATAGCGGTCGGCGACGCCGGCCAGGGCGGCGGCGCCGGCCTCCGTCATCAGTCCGGCGGCCACCAGGTCGGTCAGGCTGCGGGCGGGCTTCATCCCCTCTTCCCCTGAAGTGCGTCGTGGGCCATATCACGGGGCCACGCTCTTACCGTTCGAAGGACTGCATGTCGACGCTTCCGCGCATCATCGGCCACCGCGGGGCCAAGGAGTCCGCCCCGGAGAACACGCTTGCCTCCCTGCGCGAGGCAGTGCGGCAGGGCGTGCGCTGGGTCGAGATCGACGTGATGCTCACCCGCGACCACGTGCCCGTGCTGATCCACGACGACCGACTCGACCGCACCACCAACGGCACCGGTGCCGTGGCCGACGTCGATCTGGCGGACCTCCGGCGGCTCGACGCCGGCTCCTGGTTCGACCCCCGGTTCGCCGGCGAAACGGTGCCGACGCTGGAGGAGTGCCTGGACTTCGTGATCGACGGCGGCCTGGGGCTGAACATGGAGATCAAGCCCTACCCCGGCCAGGAGGTGTCGACCGCCGAGGCCGCCCTTGCCCTGCTGCGCCGGCGCTGGCCCGCCGACCGGCCGCCGCCGCTGGTGTCCAGCTTCGAAACGGTCTGTCTGGAGGTGGCGCAGCGCCAAGCTCCTGACTGGCCGCGCGGGTATCTGATGTGGGAGCCGCCGGCCGACTGGGCCGACATCGCCGACCGGCTGGGGGCGACCACGCTGAACGTCGAGCAGTCCCGGCAGACGGCCGACAGCGTCGCCGCCTACCGCGCCACCGGCCGCCCGGTGCTGGTCTACACCGTCAACGACCCGGCCCGCGCGCGCGACCTGTTCGGCTGGGGCGTGACCTCGATCTTCTCCGACGCACCCGGCCGCATGGCAGCATCCCTGTCCACCAGCCGGACGGAGTATGACGGATTTTTTTCGCCCCTCGCGAATCCGCTGTAAGGTCCGACGATTTCACCATATATAGGTCGCGATGGGACGGGCGAACCGCGGGAAGCAGGTCTTCCGGCGTGGCGAAGCTTCGTCCTTTGCGTGCGTTGTTTCCTGCGTGCGCTGGACCGTGTTCGATGGACCGTGTTTGGAGGAATCGTTGAAGGCGCTGAAGCCGCTGGTGATGTCCGGCCGGGAAGTTCTGCCCCTCGTCGAAGGCGGCAAGGGTGTTTCGGTGTCCAACGGCGAGAGCTCGGGAGCCTGGGCCGCGGCCGGCGGGATCGGCACCTTCTCCGGCGTCAACGCGGACAGCTACGATGAGGCCGGCAACCTGGAGCCCCAGATCTACGAGGGGCGCACGCGCCGCGAACGGCACGAGGAGTTGATCAACTTCGCCATCCGCGGCGGCATCCACCAGGCACAGGCGGCGCATGAGCGCTCGAACGGCCAGGGCCGCATCCACATGAACGTGCTGTGGGAGATGGGCGGGTCGGAGCACATCCTGCACGGCGTGCTGGAGGGTGCGCAGGGGCTGATCCACGGCGTCACCTGCGGCGCCGGCATGCCCTACAAGATCGCCGAGATCACCGCGCGCTACGGCTGCCACTATTACCCGATCGTGTCGTCGGCCCGCGCCTTCCGCGCCCTGTGGCTGCGCGCCTACCACAAGTTCCGGGAGAATCTCGGCGGCGTGGTCTATGAGGATCCGTGGCTGGCCGGCGGTCACAACGGCCTGTCCAACTCCGAGGACCCGACCAAGCCGGAGGATCCCTTCCCCCGCGTGTTGGCGCTGCGCCAGATGATGGCCAGCTTCGGCCTGAACGACACGCCGATCATCATGGCCGGCGGCGTCTGGTGGCTGTCGGACTGGGAGGACTGGATCGACAACCCGGACCTCGGGCCGATCGCCTTCCAGTTCGGCACGCGCCCCCTGCTGACGCAGGAAAGCCCGATCTCCGACGCCTGGAAGAAGCGGCTGCTGACGCTGCAGGAAGGCGACGTGCTGCTGAACCGCTTCTCGCCCACCGGCTTCTACTCGTCGGCGGTGAAGAACCCCTTCATGCTGGACCTGATGGCGCGGTCCGAGCGGCAGGTCGCCTACATGACCAAGCCGGTCGGTGAGCACGCGGCGGAGTTCCCGGTGGGGCCGCGCGGCCGTCCCGTCTATCTCAGCGAGACCGACCGCACGCGGGCGGAGGGCTGGGTGGCCCAGGGCTACACCACCGCGCTGAAGACGCCGGACAGCACGATGGTCTTCGTCACGCCCGAAAGCGCCGAGACGATCCTGCGCGACCAGATCGAGTGCATGGGCTGCCTCAGCGCCTGCCTCTTCTCGAACTGGATGCAGAACGAGCAGGGGACCACCGGCAAGAAGGCCGACCCGCGCTCCTACTGCATCCAGAAGACGCTGCAGGCGATCAGCCATTCCGACGACTGCGAACACCAGCTCATGTTCGCCGGGCACAACGCCTACCGCTTCGCCAAGGACCCCTTCTACGCCGACGGCTTCATCCCGACGGTGAAGCAGCTCGTGGAGCGGATCGCGACCGGATACTGATCGCGGATCGCCTCCGGCGATTGATCGCGGATCGCATCCGGCGATTGATCGCGCATCGCGACCGGCTGTCGACGACCGGTCGAGTCCGGCAATTGGTTCCGATGCGGATGGTGGCGGCCAGCCACCATCTTGCGTCAGCACATCAAACCATTCTAAAGTGAACGGCTGCGACCCCGTGTCGCGGGCGCGCTTTGACGCGCGCGGTGCCATCAGGACCTTCGGGTGCGACATGTCCGTTCAACGACCCTTCAAGCCGGCGCTCGACCGACTGCAAGCCGTCGGGCTCCGCCCGACCCGGCAGCGTCTGGGTCTGGCCCGCCTGCTGTTCGACGGTGCCGATCGTCACGTCACCGCCGAACAGCTCCACGCCGAGGCGCTGTCCGCCGACATGCGGGTGTCGCTGGCGACGATCTACAACACGCTGAACCAATTCACCGACGCCGGACTGCTGCGCGAGGTGGTGGTGGAGGCCGGCAAGTCCTACTTTGACACCAACACCAGCGACCATCACCATTTCTTCCTGGAAGGCTCGGGCCGGCTGGAGGATATCCCCGGCCGCGACGTTGTTCTGGCGAGCCTGCCGACGCCCCCGGCGGGCACGCGCGTGGCGCGGGTCGATGTCATCGTCCGGCTCGCCGACCTCGCCGATGGCGGCAAGGCGTGATACTGAAAATCGTTCTCAATACAGAGTGTTAGCCCCTGGATTAGACCGGTTCCAAATTGTTGACGCGTCCCCCGGATGGTGGCATAAGCCGGTGACGCGCTTGGCGCATGGACGGCCCGAACGGACACGCCAACGCGGCAATCCACCGGAGGAAATCACCATGTCGCTCAAGGGCACGAAGACCGAAGACAACCTGAAGGCCGCCTTCGCGGGTGAGAGCCAGGCCAACCGCCGCTACCTGTACTTCGCCCAGAAGGCCGACGTGGAAGGCTACAACGACGTGGCCGCCGTGTTCCGCTCCACCGCCGAGGGCGAGACCGGCCACGCACATGGCCATCTGGAGTTCCTGGAAGAGGTGGGCGACCCCGCCACCGGCCTGCCGATCGGCGAGACGGGCAACAACCTGAAGGCCGCGATCGCCGGCGAGACGCACGAGTACACCGACATGTACCCGGGCATGGCGCGCACGGCGCGCGACGAAGGCTTCGACGAGATCGCCGACTGGTTCGAGACGCTCGCCAAGGCCGAGAAGAGCCACGCAGGCCGCTTCCAGAAGGCGCTCGACCAGCTCGCCTGATCCCCGCCCGAGCGACACAGGGGCGGACGCCCGACCACGGGTGTCCGCCCCTCCCCTTTGTCCAGACCATCCTAAGAAACCGAACAAGCGCCGGCCCGAACCGGGGCTGCGGGTGAGGAACGACCGTCATGCGTGAAGGCAGCCTGGAACCGCCCGTCCGCCATCCGCTGGACTGGCAGGATCCCGATTTCTACGACGAGGCGAAGCTGGACGCGGAAATGCGCCGCGTCTTCGACATCTGCCATGGCTGCCGGCGCTGCTTCAACCTTTGCGACAGCTTTCCGCGCCTGTTCGATCTGGTCGATGCGGCCGGTGACGAGGAGCTGCACGCCGTTCCGTCCGCCGCCTTCAAGCCGGTGGTGGACGCCTGCACGCTCTGCGACATGTGCTTCATGACCAAGTGTCCCTACGTCCCGCCGCACGAGTTCAACCTGGATTTTCCGCACCTGATGGTGCGCTACCGGGCGGTGGAGGCGAAGAAGACGGGCGTCCCCTTCAAGCTGCGCGAACTGACGGAAACCGACCGCAACGGCACACTGGCCCGGCCGGTGGCCGACCTCGCCAACTGGGCGTCGGACCTGCACAACGACCGCACCCGCGGGCTGCTCGAGAAGGTGGCCGGCGTCCACAAGGACGCCTATCTTCCGAAGTTCAACGGCGACACCTTCGCCATGCAGGCCAAGCGGCAGGTGGCCCCGGTCAGCCGCACCGCCCCCGCCTACGGCAAGCGCAAGGCGGTGATCTACGCCACCTGCTTCGCCAACTACAACAACCCGTCCATCGGGCTGGCGGCGCGCGCCGTGCTCCACCGCAACGGGGTGGAGACGGAGGTGGTCTATCCCGGCTGCTGCGGCATGCCGCAGCTCGAACAGGGCAACCTCGCCCGCGTCGATAAGAGTGCGGCCACCGTGGCCGCCGCGCTGGAGCCCTGGATCGACAAGGGCTACGACGTGGTGGCGCTGGTACCGAGTTGCGCCCTGATGCTCAAGCTCGAATGGCCGCTGATCGTGCCCAAAGGTGCGGCCCACCGCGCGGCGGTGGAGAAGCTGGCGCAGTCCACCTTCGATATCACCGAGTATGTGGTGGACATCGCCCGCCGCCATGGGCTGGCCGACGGGCTGCAGCCGCTGCCGGGCGGTGTCGCCGTCCACATCGCCTGCCACGCTCGCGCCCAGAACATGGGGCAGAAGGCGACGGAGATGCTGCGCCTGATCCCCAAGGCGGACCTGAAGGTGATCGAGCGCTGCTCGGGCCATGGCGGCTCCTGGGGCGTGATGAAGGAGAATTTCGAGATCGCGCTGAAGGTCGGCAAGCCGGTCGCCACCCAGGCGGCCAAGAGCGGCAAGAGCTTCGTGGCCTCGGAATGCCCGCTCGCCGGGGCCCACATCATGCAGGGCATCGAGCGGCTGAAGGACGCCCCGGCCGAGATGCCGGAGAACCTGCACCCCATCGAGATTTTCGCGCGCGCCTACGGCATCGAGCCGTGACGGGGAGCCTCCCCGCAAGCTGCCAGGACATCAGGGCTGGAGACAGGACATGACCGTCCGCAAGACCGAGATCACCCGCGCCGACATCGTCCCCATGGCCGAGTACGGCAAGGAGCGCGCGGCGCGCCGCAAGGCGCTGGTGGAAATCAAGAAGAACCGCCGCCTGTCGGTCGGCCCCCACGCCACCTTCTATTTCGAGAATTACGACACGATGTGGCAGCAGATCCACGAGATGCTGTTCATCGAGAAGGGCGGCGAGGAGCAGGTCGCCGACGAGCTGAGCGCCTACAACCCTCTGATCCCCAAGGGCGCCGAGCTGGTCGCCACGGTGATGTTCGAGATCGACGACCCGCTGCGCCGCAAGACCGTGCTGGGCCGGCTCGGCGGGGTGGAGGACACCGTCAGCATTCAGTTCGCCGGACACACCGTGAAGGGCCGGCCGGAGGCCGACGTCGAGCGCAGCCGCGAGGACGGCAAGACCTCCTCGGTCCACTTCCTGCACTTCGACTTCACCCCCGACCAGATCGCCGCCTTCCGCCAACCCGGCACCCAGGTGATCGTCGCCATCACCCACGAGAACTACGGCCACCTCGCCATCGTGCCGGAGGCGGTGCGCCAGGCGCTGGCGGGAGATTTCGCGTAAGGCAGGGCGCGGCGGCCGCGGGCAGGACGCTCACCGCGTCACTGGATCGTCTCCTCCGGATAGACGCCCCAGAACTCCGTGCGCTGGATCCAGCCCTTGTGGCCTTTCAGGTCGACCTGGCACCAGGGGCCGTTGCACTTGAGCAGCCAGCCCATGACGCCCGGCTGGGCGCGGGCGACGGTGCCGGCGTCGGTGCGGGGTTCGCTGCGCAGCGTGCGGGTTTCGCCGGTGACGATCACGCTGCGCTTGCCCGACAGCATGCTTTGGTGCACCCAGCCCTCGCTGCCCTCCCAGTCGCGGATGCGGCGCCAGGTGTCGAATTCCTGCGTGATCTCGACCGGCATGTCCTTGCGCACGAACACCCATTCGATGGGGTAGCGCGGGGCGGGGCCGGAGCGGACGTTCACCTGGTTGGAGCGCAGGGTGACGAAGCGCGGCAGCGGCAGCCCGGTGGTCTGCAGGCTCTTGTCGCGCCGGTGCCCGTCGGACGCGGCCGCCGGCGCACCGGCCACCGTTCCCATGGCGAGGGCGGCGGCGAGCAGCAGGCGGCACAGGCGGACGGTCATCGGTGTTTCACCAGACTGTATCGGATGGTCAGGAACGGCCCCAAGGACGGCCCCAAGGACGGTGTGTGAGGCGATGCGCCCGACTATAAATAGTGGCAAACGCCCCCCGCAAGGCCGAGAGCGCCGAATCCGGTCCGGCGTGTTGCCTTGTCACGCCGGGCGGCCATTCTCCGGTGCGGTGCGGCTGCCACGATGCGGGAGCGCGCAAGGCCGCGGCAGGGCGGCTCTGGACAAGGCGTGACCCCGCTTGGTATGGCATGACCAGTGGGCCGAGAGGAGCGTTGTCGGATCATGGAAAGCAAGAGGCCGCTGGTCGTCGTCACCCGCAAGCTGCCGGACGTGATCGAGACGCGGATGATGGAGCTGTTCGACGCGCGGCTCAGCCCCGACGACGCGCCGATGTCGCAGGCGGAGCTGATGGAGGCCGTGCGCACCGCCGACGTGCTGGTGCCCACCGTCACCGACCGCATCGACCGCACGGTGATCGAGGCCGCGGGGCCGCAGCTCCGCCTCATCGCCTCCTTCGGCACCGGTGTCGACCACATCGACCTGAAGGCGGCGCGCGACCGCCACATCACCGTGACCAACACGCCGGGTGTCCTCACCGAGGACACGGCGGACATGACCATGGCGCTGATCCTGGGCGTCGCCCGCCGGCTGGCGGAGGGCGAGCGGCTCGTGCGCTCCGGCCAGTGGAAGGGCTGGGGTCCCACCACCATGCTGGGCAGCCGCATCTGGGGCAAGAGCCTGGGCATCCTGGGCATGGGCCGCATCGGCGGGGCGGTGGCCAGGCGGGCCCGCGCCTTCGGCATGTCGATCCACTACCACAACCGCCGCCGCGTGCATCCCGACCTGGAGGCCGAGCTGGGCGCCACTTACTGGCCCAGCCTGGACCAGATGCTGGCGCGGACGGACGTCATCTCCATCAACTGCCCGCACACGCCGGCCACCTTCCACCTGCTGTCGGAGCGGCGGCTGAAGCTGCTGCGCCCCGGCGCCTTCATCGTCAACACCTCGCGCGGCGAGGTGATCGACGAGACGGCGTTGACCCGCATGCTGTCCAAGGGCGAGATCGCTGGGGCAGGGCTCGACGTGTTCGAGCACGAGCCGGCCGTCAACCCCAAGCTGCTGCGGCTCGACAATGTGGTGCTGCTGCCGCACATGGGCTCCGCCACGCTGGAGGGGCGCATCGACATGGGCGAGAAGGTGATCGTCAACGTCCGCACCTTCATCGACGGCCACACCCCGCCGGACCGCGTCATCGAAACTCTGCTGTAGCCGGCTGCGGCGGGCGGGGGGCGGCCGCGTCGATG